>Ga0307511_10001673_pt1 | contig 23358 bp, 16 predicted proteins | sample 13_EM_MG_FD_200266 | JGI IMG/M metagenome (GOLD analysis project Ga0307511, IMG submission 200266) | Populus trichocarpa ectomycorrhiza microbial communities from riparian zone in the Pacific Northwest, United States - 13_EM | ecosystem: Host-associated > Plants > Roots > Unclassified | place... | reverse complement strand
CACTACGGTTTATGCACTTGCCTGTGTTAGCATCTTATTTCCTCCATCAACCACATTTATCATATAGCTGTTATTCGGTCAACTCTCAAATGTAAAGGTCATTGGATTAATTATTTGTACAACGATATATATATATATATATATATCTATATTATTTCTATCCAGCAAGGTTTTAATCAAGCTAGATAAATAATTAAAATCAACAAAATCTGATTAATTGGAATCGAATAGCTGTGTTTTAGCTTAAAAAAGACAAAAAAAAAAAAAGAACAATGCCAATGTGGCACTATAAAAATATTAAAAACCGTCTTTCCCCGCGGAATTTAACAGAATATCCACTGACACACCAAAATATCCACCAACACTCCTAAGCGTTGACTTTTCAATAGTTTTCCACTCTCTTGCAAACGTGTAAGGTAGGCTCCACACACACACACACAAAAAAACCCAGCATCCTGGACATCACGGTGTCATCGTTCGCAAGTTGCTGGACTCCAAATATTGTCCAATATATCCAGAATTTTTCGGAGGAAAAGTTCTCTCTGCCTCTGCCTCTGCCTCTGCCTTCTCTGCCTCTGTTTCTTTTCCTGTTTCCATAAATAGAAAGGAAAAGGAATCCAACAAAACAGCAACAAAGACAAACCCTTTCTTGTGTTTATCAATGGAGTCAGGACAGGGAACTGTGACATGCGGGTCATGGATCCGGAGACCCGAGAACTTGAATCTTGCTGTGCTTGGCAGGTCATCGAAGAAGAAAAATTCTGCCTCTCCTTCTGTTCTCGAGATCTTCTCTTTTGACACCGAGACAACTTCTCTCTCAACCTCTCCTCAGGTTTGTTTCTCCGATACCCTTGACGACATGTCGTTTAAGTTGTCTCTGTTCCGGCAAAGGGAGACCCTTTTTTGTTTCTATATTTTTGGTGCCTGAATGGGTTTATATATATATTGATCGTGGGTTGTTTAGGTAACTTATGTGTTTGAAGAAACAGAAGGTGAACTGGTGACAATTGCAGTGCATCCAAGTGGAGATGATCTTGTGTGTTCTTCAACCAAAGGTGGATGCAAGTGAGTTTCTTGATTAATAATTTTTCAAATTTAATTCTCTACAAATTAATGCATCGAAGAATTTTTTAAAAGAAAATCATGGCTCTGCTGTTTTTCTGACATTCAAAAGATTGTGACTTGGAAGTTAAAAATGCTTGTTTGAATTCCCTCATCTATCGGAAAGATAATTTCTTTTTAAGTTGAATGAGTTCAAAGAGATTCTAATTTGTGTGTGACTTGAATGTGTATTTGTCTGTTGAACAAGTTTTTGTAACATTGGGTTGGTTTGTGTTGTGACATGCAGATTGTTTGAGTTGCAGTGTCAAGAAACAAATTTAAAGTTGCTAGCCAAAGATTTACCTCCTCTCCAAGATGTTGGTCCACAGACATGCATGGCTTTCAGTGTTGATGGGTCTAAGTTTGCCACTGGTGGGGTGGTAAGCTATAATTTGTGATTTAAACAATGGTTAGCACCAGCTTGCTTTTGGTTGTGTTCCAAACGTCTGTGTGTACAGCTGATATGTAGTATGGTGTCTTTTATTTGATCAATTACAGGATGGGCGTTTAAGAATTTTGGAGTGGCCAAGTTTGCGCATCATTTTGGATGAACCAAAAGCACACAAATCTGTCAGGGATATGGATTTTAGGTTAGTGTTTCTTTCCCACTTGCGTCCTATGTAATAATTTTCTATGTGCTGTGTGAATGCATATGTTGATAAATGAGAAATACAATGCATCCAAATGCCTGTCAGTGTATCAGTAACAAAGGTCAATGGTGTCCCCTCCAGTTTCCCATCGTGAGATGTGCTTTTTAAGAAATAAACAAAGGCTTAGCCTGTTTTTGGAGGTTTTGTAGAAGAATCTTGGGCCATTAAAGGGTTATTTTTTCTCCTTAAATCCTAGCTACTGAAACGCATGCCTTTGTTTGTTTATCATATTCTAGCCTGGATTCAGAGTTCCTAGCGTCAACATCTACTGATGGTTCAGCAAGAATATGGAAAGCAGAAGATGGTTCACCTGTGGTTTCTTTGACTCGCAACTCAGTATGTTTTATTTAGTGTAGGGATTTTTCATGTTGGGTTTCAGATTTTGGTTGGATCTTGTTGCCAATATGGTCTATATTTGCCTGCAGGATGAAAAGATTGAATTGTGCCGCTTCTCCAAGGATGGGACAAAACCATTTTTATTTTGTGCTGTGCAGAAAGGTGTCCTCATTAGTATCAATGTAGCTTGTTATTTTATTTAGCCATATAAAAAATCATTCTTAACTTGTGAATATTGTTGATTCAGGTGATAAAGCTGTCACTGCAGTTTATGACATAAGTACATGGAATAAAATTGGGTATAAGAGGCTACTTAGAAAGCCTGCTTCCATCATGTCTATCAGCCTGGACGGGAAATATCTTGCTTTGTAAGCACTCTCCATTTACCCTTTGGACATTTGCAATCAATTATCTAGGTTTCTGCAGTCACTGAACTCATTTATTTTTATCCTTGTTTATCGTTCAGCAGACACAAATCAATTTCATTTTATCTTTTTTCAAATCTTTAGCCCGAAATCCATCAGTAGTGACCCAATACCTTCCCTCTTCATTGTGAAATGGCTTTGCACAGCTCATTCTCTTAGTGAAAAAGAGAATTCAACTTGATGTTCAAATATGTTTAGGATAGGAGTGCAAGGTTGTCGAAATCCTGCTCTCTTGCTGACTGCAATGACGCTATTGAGAAAATTTGTGGCAAGCTGGCAGTATAGATTGCTTGCAAAACTGTGAGGACCAGTTACATTAACATGTGTTTTTTTCTTTTAATTCTAGAGGAAGCAAGGATGGAGACGTGTGTGTAGCGGAAGTTAAGAAAATGGAGGTTTCCCACTTGAGTAAGAGGCTGCACCTGGGTACATGTATCACGTCACTAGAGTTCTGTCCCGGTCAAAGGTAAGGTTCATCCACGCCTTTTGCTCTGTAATTATAGATGATCAGCTTCATGGTACAAGGACCCTTTAAATGTTTCTTCTAGCTCACAAACTTTATTTTCACCTTTTCTTAATCCTTTTAATCCTGCAAGTATAGTTTTCTTCCTTGGCATCTTTGAAGCACAAGTGTCCCAGTCACCATTTTGTGATTCCAATTTGTATTATTTAAATTGCAAACTATAGGAGATTGTTTATTCACCTCTGGGTTTTTCTGCGCAGGGTTGTGCTCACTACTTCCGATGAATGGGGAGCAGTGGTGACTAAGTTGAATGTTCCTGCAGATTGGAAAGGTCTTTTCTCTCACTCCCTCACTCACACACACACGCACACACTATTTACGTTGTGGATGCACGCATCCTTAAGAGACTGATCCTTCCTCTCTCTCCTGTGCAGAGTGGCAGATATATTTACTGCTAGTAGTACTATTTTTGGCATCTGCTGTTGCATTTTACATTTTCTTTCAGAAGTCTGATTCATTTTGGAACGTTCCACCTGGAAGAGATCAACCTGGGAAACAGTTCGAAATTTTAGATCCACAGTACTCTGAAGATGCATTTGGGCCTGTAGATATGTGAACAATTTTTAGACACGGTCACCAGAAGTCATGGGTTGTATCATCATCATGTTACAAAATAAACACTCAGTGAAGTAGTTTAAGATTCTTCATTTGATCCATTGCAACTTTCAACTTAATCTATTTTTGGAGAACGTTGCGCAGTTGAGGCTGGTTCTCTTTTACTCGAGTATCTACAAGAAAATGCCCCCCCGGGCTTGAATTTAGTAAACTAGCAGAAATTTAAACAGGAAAATAAAACTCAGCCTTGTTTTGGGACATTGAAATATTTTCACGAGCGGTTCCTTCAAATAATCAAAACCCATCTCTATTTCTGAATGAAAAAGGCTGACATCCATGCGGCAGAAAGAAAGAGGTTTGAAGGAGGGGGGCGAGTGGGGGCTCTGATTTCTGACAACGAATAAATATTATTAATGAAGAATTTTCAAGCACGTCTAGATAGTACTTCAGGATCCATCAGCTAATGATCTCGATTTCTATGCAATGTGAAGGTGCTCGTTGCATGAACATGAATTACCTTAGGTGTATATACTGCCAGTATGCTATCTGATATGTTCCAGCCTACAAAACATTTAACTTGTGACGTCATATATGCCAGAGTAAAGGCTTGAAAGATTCAGAAAAAAAAAACAACATTGAATGTAGATGACCCCCCCGCTGCAAGGATCGCGGAGGCCATTGGAGAAGATAATGTTGCTGCCAAACCTCCCGAGCACCTCTTTAAAATGCTGCAATTTCACATTGCCGAAAAAAAAAACAAAAAAAAAAACGAATGGAGCTCATATCAGCCTTTAAATCGCTACTATGAAAATGCATAAAATCAACTGAAATTTCACACACAGTTTGAACAACACATGACCGCCATAGAAAGTTGTTATCCAAAGAGGCCTAGGGGGGGACTCCAAATTTGCTTTTGCATTCCTCAATGTACTCCTTCAGATCAAATGGTCTGCTAGAAGCCTAGAAACATGGTATCATTGTTACCACGACCAATCGGCATCACAAGTTCGCTACATGTCTATCAAACACCAGCAGAAGAATTAACTGGTATTAATTATGTGATTAATTTATTATAATGCTGGATGTTATAATTGCAGAATTAAAATAAACTTACCCGCCAAGTCCAGCCATCCAGTGTTTCTGCTGAAAAGAATGCGTCCAGATTATAGCAAGGCTTTTCTCGGAAGTAAGCAACGATTCCAGAAAATATCTTGTCGAGTACATCACTTCCTTCTGGAGCTGAATCAATACCTTTGCAAACAGGGTCAACTGGGTATCTTGGAGGTCTATCATATTGAGCTGCTACTGAAAAGAAACTGTCCAAAAAGTTTTTCAACTCTTCAGCAGCATCCAGTGGTCTGTTAGCCATAGTTAGAGGGAGTTATGGGTTAATCGATCGGAAACTAGCATAACGAATTGAGTTAGCAATTAAAAGCCATGAGAAGTGAAAGACTTGGACGGTTAAATACATGCAAGTATTGAGCTTGTTTTGAAGGATAGCAAGACCATTTGCTTTAGCAGCAACTTCATCAATTTCAGACCATGACTGTTTTATGGTTTCTTAGCACCTCTCACTCGAATCCTTCATGTGGTCAGAAAATCAGACCCAACAATTCAAAACATTCTCTGGGGTAGAAATTTAGAGAGGAATACGAGGATATTATGTAAAATAAAGAACTCGGGCGGAAGACGCTAGTGCCCCTGGTGCGATGTGAGGATGTTTCAGCCGAAACCAAGCAGCAAGCACTATAGCAAAAACAAATGGTGATCAAATTGTGTTTCTATATTGATTACGAGTACTGAATTTAGTGGATATTCAAAATAATTTACTTCCTCAATCCTCCGTATGATCCTCCAAAAACCATAACTGGGGTGGAATCGGCCGGATATTTTTTCTTAATGTGTAGGAGCACTTCAGCGTAATCTGGTAAAGCTTGAGCAGAGCTGCAGTATCCGCGGAGATTTGCATCTTTTAGTGCTTCGGGGATTGATTCTCCGTAGAGACGATGCTGCATTGGAAATTATAGGTGAAAACGAAGCATTAATGTTCAACCTTTAATCTCGGTGTGCGAAAGCCGACTAATTAAAATAAAAAACAAAATAATAATAATAATATTTTAGCCGAAAGGAAAGATGGATTTCTCTGAGAATTTTTCTACTCACCTCTATGTACACTTGTAAAACACCAAATCGAGCTACATTATCAGAGAGGATTCCTATAGAACCAAGATCATCATTCAAAGAGGATTCCTCTCCGAGATAGGCAAATATTGGAGCCATTTTATTGGCACTCCTCCGATGCTAGAAGCTCACTACATATCTAGGCCGAAAGCCTTGTAACTTTCAGGCCTTAATCGAAGTGATCAAGTGTTTAGTTATAATAAAATGTTTTGAACACCTGATCCGATGAGGCCAGAGAATCAACCTTCACTTTTCCATGGTGATTTCTTGCACCAGAAGGCCCTTGCACTCCAAGTCTTGGTATTTTTTATGGTGAAACACAAAACACACTTGTTGGGAAGAAAAGAAAATCAGTCATGGTGAAGCACAGAACATTTTGTAGTTTAGTTAACGTTGTTCTTTGATCCGAATCTTGATTGATTAAGATGACCCTGTCCATGTTAGACAACGCAGCTTTCACGTAACTGTTGCCATGAGCAATGGCTCGAAGGCGAAAATACAGCTTGGACTGTTCAAAGTCAGCTCGAGTAAGGTTTCAGTGGGTTATCTTGTTAGATCCAATTTTGAAGCTCAGGCCATTACTGTTTTTTTTTTAATCAATTTAAACTCATAAAAAAATAAAAAATCATATTTTCTTAATTACCATCCAAACTCTTGATAGTTCTTGGAATTAGTCTACCTGAACACGTCATTATTGATTACGAACTTATAAATCCAATCAAATATATCTATACAGATATTATCAAGAAAAATTTACTTTTCAGAATAATAATAATTTTTTATTTAAGATCCAGGTGTATTTTCAAAATAATCTTCATGGATCAGCAAGGGTAAACCTATATCTTTAATATATTAAAAAAATATATCATTCATGATATTCACGAATATTATCATAAAACTTGATTTAGAATAAATCAAATATCCACGGCCTTAAAATTTTAACATAAATGGGCTACAGTTTAAGCCCAGTTAGACCATCTGAGCTTCGATCAAAATTACCTTCTTTTCCCATGTTGTAGGGCCCAGTTATAAATACTAGAAGTATTTAAAAAAATCAATCAACCAATTAAACCATAAAAACTAAAAAAATATTAATGAAAAAAACCAAATTGAGAAAAAAAATTGATCAAACTGATTTAAAAATCATAAAATCAACTTAATTTGGTTCGATTTCGGTTTTAAAAACTGAAATCAAGTAATCAAGCCATACTCAATATAAATTGTAAATCCAAGGGTATAAATAAAAAACTAATTGGCATAATTTCATTAACCCTAGAAATCCCCCCCTCCTTTCCTGTTGAAAATAACCGTCAAATGTTTATTTCTCTCGTTCCATCTCTTTCCTTTATTATCTCCTCTATTGAAACTTGAGAGGTTGTCACATATAACCTCTATCTTTTCTATTTTGGTATTCATTTACTCTGTTGTGTTTATTTGTTGGTTATTAGCCTTGGTTAATGTTTGTTTTTCTTCTCTAATGTGTTGTTTTCTTTTCCAATTGTATAGATTATTCACACTCTTATTTTGTGTTTATTAGCTGTATAGAAAATAAAAAGTCTTTAATGCGTGCCAACTATTATGTTTTGACAGGTTTGTTATTGCTGAAATTAGGTTGAGATTATCCCTTATTATGATCACTAACCTGTTTATTTTTATGTTTTAAAGGTTTTTTTAATAAAAATTTAAATTTTTTTATTTTAAATTAATTTTTTTTTGTGTTATCAAATTATTTTGATGTGCTGATCTTAAAAATAATTTTTAAAAAATAAAAAAAATATTATTTTAATATATTTTCAAGAAAAAAATATTTTGAAAAACAACCGTAATCACATTCTCAAACATCTCTACTTCTTAAATATATGCTTGCATGTTTCCATTAAAAATTGTTGATGTGACTTTGTGTTTTCACCTTTTATTTTTATTTTGTTTGTTGGCCATTGTATTTTAGTGTGATGCTCATATTACTTTTTTTTTTTTTTGAAAATATAAAATATTTAGATAAATAACTAACACCTTCCTTAATAATAATAATAAAAAGTTAATAATAAATGATGTAGCTTAACTAGTAAAGTCTCAGGTTTACTCTCCAGATATTACCAGTTCAAGTCACAAACCTCAGGGTCACTGGAGACTTACATGATAATTAACTTCAGGATCCGTGAGATTAATCGAAGTGCGCACAAAATGGTCCGAATACCTACGTTAATCTTAAAAAAAAATTAAATAAAAGAGTGACTAAGAGATTATATTTTCCGGTCACAAAAAAAAATAATTGGGATTGACTGAACCAAACCGATTCCCAGTTTAGTTTAATCCATTTTCCTAAAAAAACTCATCTCCCGATTCGGTTGGAATTTCAAACTTAACCCCAACCAAACCAGATGATGAACACCCCTAATAAACACTGTCACGGAGAAGACAATTTAATGGCTATCTTGGAGAGTCTTTCAAAAAGCGATCCCCTTTTCATTCCAACCCAAGTAAAACGAGGTAATAGTGCATTTGGTCCCTTTATTCTCAATTTTCTTCATCTTAATCCTTCTATTGTCTTTAGTATGATCCCTGGTCCATTATTCTTCTCTTCAAATTAGTTGGCTAATCATAGCCATTCGGTTTCCATAGGTATTTCTTATGTTCACGAGCCTCCCCTGGGCTGTCTTAAGCTGCTATTGTGTGGCATTCTCCTGGGGCATCACCCTCCTTTTGTTTGAAAAAATTATGGCAATTATAATTTTAAAAATAGTTTAACTGATTAAATTTTAAATGTGTTTTCTAGTGGTTACAAGTTTAAGTTCTCTCATGATCACTAAAGAATTATATAGTCGTTAACTTCAGGAATCATGAAATTAATTAAGGTACGTGTAAATTGATCCAGACATCCACGTTAATAAAAAAATAACATCGTATCCATGGTATTAGATCAAGTAATTATTTGCTCGAGAAATTTTTATTATATACCAATATCATTATTTATGCAATAGTAACATAACATGTCGTTCACAACAGTTAGGAGATATCAAATAATTATGAGATAAAAAGATATCAAATAATTATGAGATAAAAAGTTTGAAGGATATTGAGATAAAAAAATATCACAAGATTCAAAATAAAATAAAATAAAATAAAATTATAGAGGACAAGATTCACCACCAACATGTCAAACCCGGGCTAGAAAACCAATAAAAAAAATCTAGTAACTAAATCAATTATTTTATTAAAATTATTTTGTTTTAATAACTTTTTTTAAATTTTTTTATAGTTAATCTTGTCAAGTTTCGTATACTCAATCTATTCGGTTTTGATTCTACTTAAATTTAAAGGTAATATTTTTTAGATTATTTTTATTTTTAATATTAATTTATCAAAACCATAAAAAATACTCAAAGTATCAATTTAATATAATATCTAAAAATACTAACAAAAGCCGTGCCATATACGCCTTCGAGTAGTGAATTTCTTAGTTCAGCCCGCTGGGTTGGGACCTGTCTAATAACTATCAACTCAGATACGAAGTCCGCTCTCACTTCACTCCACTCTCTCTCGCACGGATATTTTTTCTTTCTGCTTCTAATGAACTGCCGTCACTGTCTCCCAAGGTCTATCTACACACAACCTCTGAACATTTCTTTCTTTCTTTTCCTCATTTTCTAGAATCCCTTTTCTTAATTTCTTGTTTGGTTTGCAGATCATCCTCTGCCTTGCCTTTGCAAGGCTTCAATTTTTACCAAAGAAGACCATCTTCACCATCATTATTCTCTCTTAACATGGCAGTACATTCTCCTCCTTTAGCATAATTCACGCTCTTTTTTTTTTAGTTTTTCTTATTCTCATTATATATGAATTTCTTGATGCAGGGAACCAAGAATTCTAGTGATTTGCGGTTACGTGTAGCTGTGAAGGTAACTAAAAAGCAGCTTCCGATTCGGTTTTTTACATGAAGTTAAAGCTTCTTCAATCTCTTTGCTTTGCTCTACGGCTTACTATTTATTACTTCAACCTTTTCTTTTTGGTTCATTTCTTTTAATTTTCCAATCTTTTTTTATAGTTGTCTGTTAGAAATTCTGAATAACGTAATGCTAGTTTTATCGAAAATCTTTCTTGAAAGATCTCGAGGGAGAGTCTCAACCATTAGATTCGTGGGACCCACGATGAGATATTCATTGTGGGATTTTTCTGTGAATTTTTTTTTCCCGGGAAGAAACTTTCTGTAGAATCTTGTATTACTGACAAGAATTCACATATTAGATATTTTGGAGTTTAAGGGTTTTTTTGGTACGTGTTTAGGAGATATTTTTGAACTTAGTATTGATTAATATTCCTTGTCCTTCTTTTTGTCCTTTCTTATAAAGTTTGCGTTTCTTAATGATATAATTTTTGTTTTTTGATTGTGACGTTGAATAATTCCTAGAGCAAATTAAAGTGATCCCATGAATCAAGAGGCGGGAATTGATTCGTGTTGCACCTTTTGCTGTGTGCGTGGTTTGACAGCCAAAAGCTAATATAATCAGTAGTTTCGATGATAACTAAATGATTCGGGCGATAATTGATTAATTGTTTTGTTTCTGATAATGAATGCGTTCTTCTGAGTGGTTCATCTGCTGCAGTTTGTTGAGTTTCAAAATTAAAATCTTTTCTAATAGATGATTGTTATTTGATGCTGTTGCCTGTAGGCAATTCCCAGCTCACCATCCAGTGCTGAGATGAGCGGTGCTGATGCTGAGGAAGAAGAGGAGAAATCTGAGATATACAGTCATGACATGACTGAAGCTATGGGGGCTGGTAAGTTTGATGCTGCTTGTGGTTGGAGAATCGGGTTGTGATGTTTTCTATTTGAAAAGACTGTGTAATTGTTTGGATTTTTAAAGTGTTTAAAGTGCTTTAAGAGCTAACTTTAGTTCCATATGAGCAAATTTGATTGAGCTAAATGTTTGTTCTAATATATTTTTAGTACAGTTTTGACCTATAGGCACGAACTAGGAATGAACTATAACTTCATTCGTCCAGATTTGATTGTCGGATCATGCCTACAGGTGATTCTCATTTGTTAGCTTCGTCTATGAAGGGATTCTATTCCCTCTGAAATGCTCTCTGATTTTTTGTTTCCCATATTGTTTTCTAATTACTCTTTTCAAATTTCTAGACTCCTGAAGATGTTGACAAGCTTCGAAAAATTGGAGTCAAAACCATATTTTGCTTACAGCAAGATCCAGACTTGGAGTATCCTAAATAACTTTGTCTTCATGATCTGATGGAAGCTTGATTATTATTGCTTACATGTTATAAATATGGTCATCGGTTACCAGATGCAACTGTTGAGCATTTGAGATCAAGCAAAAAGAAGTGTATGAAACACATTGTAATTCTTTCACTACAATTCCAGATATTTCGGGGTAGATATTAGTGCCATTCAAGACTATGCCAAGGCATGTGGTGACATTCAGCATTTGCGGGCACAGATAAGGTTAGTCATGTCATGGAGAAATCACAGTGTTAACTTACCAAACCATAACAAATAAACAATTGGAAAAAGAAACCTGTTGGTTAACATTTGACTACTTGCATCTGAAAAAACAACATTGGAGAATTACATTGTATCAATGTTTTCATCTATTTTGGACTGCTATATTCTCACTTTCTACTCTCTAGAACTTCAATTGTTGTCAGAAGAAGTTACTTAACTTTCTCAGCCAGGGATTCATTTGTTATAGTGCAAACTTATTCTTCTGGGTCACTTTCTGTACCAGTTGAATTTCTGCTCGCTTCACAGTTTCTATTGTTAGAACATAAAAGATGTTGTGTGTTGAAGGTGCAGCAGTATCTAAAGTCTACAGTTATATATGCTGCTGTTTTTCTTTTGATACAGCAGCTAACATATCATGTGACAGGGATTTTGATGCATTTGATTTACGGAAAAGGATTCCAGCTGTCGTCAGCAAATTATACAAAGCCATAAATCGAAATGGAGGTGTGGCATATATACATTGCACTGCCGGACTGGGCAGAGCACCTGCTGTTGCGGTATGCATGTGATCTTATTCTGTTTAACTTTTCTGTTGACACCTTATGATATGTTGCTGTGCACCTCAGTTTCCCTGCATACACCCTCTCCCTATCTTCTCAGGAAGCCTTCTTTCATGGTTTTCCTTACCTTGTGCTTTTGTGAGGCACTACAAAGTTAGGTTTCTTCTAATTCCACACTTCAGTAATTAGATTGAGTTAAATGAGGGTTTTCCGTGAATATTTCACATTTTCAGTCATAATTTCATGGGGATAGTTTTTCAAAACTCTTCACCATTTAACTGAGCGTTTTTCAATGAATTACAGATGGCATACATGTTCTGGTTTCAGGGCTACAAGCTCAGTGATGCCTGTGATTTGCTCCTGGTAATTTTTTATTTGATTCCTTTTGTCCTCCATAAACAAAAGTTATGTGTTGATAATGCTTTCCCTAAAATCATTGTGAAAGATCCATGGCTCCATGCATGACAGGTTTTCAAATAATTATCATTAAGATGTGATGAATTGTCAATTTAATATGTTTTTCCTAACTTGAAGAAGTTTTAGGGGTCAAGTTCACGGAGCTGTACATTTAGTGCATGACTACATATACCTGGGTGACTTTGCAGCATGAAGAGCATGATTGCAGGACTCGGAGCACCCCCAATTTTTTCTTGTCAAATTGTAAACTAGCCAGTATAAAACAATGGGTCATCTTTGGTAATGGACAGCTTATTTAGGGATATAAAATTGCCTATCTATTCTACTTTTCTAGCATTGTAATTGACAGATCAGTTTAAGTATCCTTCCGACAAGATTTTGAGCTATTCAGTGGACTGTCAATGGATTTACTTGATGCAGTTTTTAGTGCTAGCAGTGACAGGCTCAACACTTGATGGGGACCATTGTGCATTTTGAGATTCATTGTTGAAATCATGCATTTGGTAATTTTGAGATTTACTTGGTTTGCGACAAATAGGATTCCAATTTAAAATAGCTGATTAGTGCCATGTTTTGGTGACTGGGAAATTAGCTTGACTCCCTTTTAGGGAGTCGAGTCTCACAACCTCTCACTCAAAGGAGCATTGGTTCCAATGGTGCTAGAGCCGTATTGGTAGCTGATTAGTAACTTTGTAGCATCTCATTGTTTCTTGTCATGCAGAGCAAACGCTCGTGCTTCCCAAATCTGGATGCTATCAAAAATTCAACCGCAGATATAGTGAGTCATTTCGCCTTTGCATGTACTATATGCATAATTGCTCATGGAGCCTTTACCACGGGTTTTCTTTCTGCATATTGCTTTTTTCTTTTTGACTCGGTCTTTTTTTCTTAATGACTTGCATGTTTAGATGCCCATGTTTGTGAAGATGAAATTTGAATTTGCATGGTATATAAGGATGCTTCCTGAAGTGCAATACCAATTTTTGGTGTATCAACTTTTCAAACTACCTGTAATATAAAAATTGCTGCCTGAATTCACCAGTAACACTAGCTCATAAACACTACTCCCTAAGAGTTCATTTCTCAGTAGTAGAGTTTGCTGGCATTTAAATATAAGAAAAGGAATCAATGTGAAAATAAGGATGGTTACAGAGGCCTAGTTTCTTCATGTGATCACTAAATTAATATATTTTGTCTATCATTTGTTAAGTATTGACAAATTACTGCAAACTATTTATTTTTCTCTTATCTGAAAGCTTACAGGCCTTAGAAAGAAGCTTGTCACTTTGAAATGGAAAGATGACAAGTGTTGCACAGTGGAAATTTCTGGGCTTGACATTGGATGGGGCCAGGTACGTGATGTAATAGTTGATTTAAAAGCTCCTGCATAGTGATGATCATTATATACTGTCTTGAGATGCACTAACAGCCATTTCACCTATACTTTCCGGGAGTTGGAAAGAATAAAACATCTAGATTTAATTCGTTCAGCTTTCTGGGCTTGCTTTCGGTAGTTGAGGATTGATTTGCTGGCTGTGACCTGATTTCCACATTTATGGAGATGCGAATTTTAATGTCTTAAACATTGTTATGCAAATGAAGCAAGTCTTGATGACAAGTTAATACAATGGATACAGCAGTTTTTGCATTATGCTTAAGCCATTCCAACCTTTTTACCTGGTATTTATTTCTCTTTCTTTCTCCAGAGGATACCCTTAGAATTAGATGAGGAGCAGGGTTTTTGGATTCTCAAGAGGGAATTGCTGGTAAGTTTTTACTTTCTCTGGTAGTTAAACTTCAAATTCTCTGGAAGAAATTGGCATCAGCTTTTTTTTTCTTGCCTGCATGCCTCTTGTCTCTAGTTTACTGTCGAAAACTTTCCTGCACTTTTGTTGACATGTGGCAACATGCTAGTTCGGGATTTAAATAATGATTGGATTATGATGTTAAATTGTTGTGCTGAAGAAAAGCATCTTGAATAACATCTGTGCTATGAGCCAGCCCCTACTACATCGTGGTCCCAGTCCCTAATATTTGTGAATCTTGAGAGTTCATTTCTTCAAAAATTCAAAATCTATGCTACTCTTAGAGATAAACTGCTATTAGCTTTAAAGGTGCCCTAAAATCAACCCAGCATAGATGAGGAAGGATACTGTCCATTCTCACTGTGCACAGCAAGGCACAGCTAGTTACTGAAATGGGTGCAGATACAATATGTCTATTTCAAATTAAAATCAGAATTTTGTGACCATTCTTTCTTCAACAGGAGGGACGCTATGAATACAAGTACATTGTTGATGGTGAGTGGACCATCAACAAACATGAGCTAGTTACCACTCAGAACAAAGATGGCCATGTCAACAATTATGTTCAGGTAAGTAAAAGCTCTCCAGATTTTGTTCTATTGTCATCATTTTCTTTTGCTTGGGGGAGATGGGAGAAGGGAATGTTAAAGTGCAATGGTGTTTTGATTTTTCTTTGTGGAAGGTCTTTCCCCCGATAAAATATAATATTCTAGGATAATTTGGTTTATAAAGATTCTTTATCATGATTCCATGATATTATTTATGGCAACCTTCAAACATTGGTGCCGTTTTCAATTATTGTTCAGGTTCTTGATGATGATACAGACAGTGCTAACGCTGCACTACAGAAGAGTTTAACCGGTGATGATCCAAATCTAACAGGAGACGAACGGTTGAGAATTAGAAGGTTTCTGGAAGCTCTTCCTGAAGATGAAGGGTGAACTGGAAATAAAGCCTGTAGAAGCGGTCAGCATATATGAAGATATAGTGAATACTTCCAATAGCAACGGATGCTTGTATCCTTTATCAGTTTATTGTACAGTTTTTATCGAATTAATAAACTATCAATAAAGCTGCCGCTATCCATTTGCTCTCTCCTGATTTTACAGGGGTGAGTGCTGTCAGTAAGCTAAATACCAACTAATTTTGCAGGATCTCAGTTCTGCATTTTCAAGAAATTATTCAATATTTTCAGAACTTAATCTTTTAATTTTTTTTCTTGCCTTGCTTTCATGTAGGGCCTCCTACCCTGAAATGTAAACTCTCCTATCCTCCCTTTTTGTACTTGCATCAATCAATTAGTGCAAACGGAAATTGAGTAGCCATTGAAGTGTAGTGTAGGGATAAGGATTTGGATTTGGAAAGCTGGGGTCCAAAATGCCTTGGTGCCTTGGTGATGTCTGTCCTGGGATAGGTCGGTTTGGTTCATTTGGGCAGGCTATATTTTTTTTTTAAAAAAAATAAAAATATCTGTAAAATAATATTGTTTTAAGGTTTTTTTTCAAAAAAAAAAAAAAAAAATTAATTAAAAAATAAAAGATGAAATTTTTTGGTAATGCAGTTAGGTAATTAGGTTTAAGCCTCAAGTTTAGGTTGTTTTTTAAAATATTTTATATTTAAAAATATATTAAAATAATATTTTTTTTATTTTTAAAAAATTATTTTTAATATCAACACATTAAAATGTAAAAAAAATTAATTTTAAATAAAAAAAATCAAAATTTATTCAGCTTTTATTTGAAACACAATACTAAAATGGGATTTCTTCTAGTGAACTAGGACACGGAAACTATGATTCCAAAAAATTTAATTTTTTTTTAATTTTTGCTAAAAATGAATTTTTTTATATGTTTTGGATCGTTTTGATGCGTTGATCTTAAAAATAATTTTTAAAAAATAAAAAAACATCATTTTGATGCATTTCGGCATGAAAAACACTTTGAAAAGCAACACCAATCATACTTTCAAATAGACTTCTACATGAGGCCGGATCAATAACTATCTCTCAGGTCACCGACCCAGAGGGAGCAACACCGCATGATTTTGGGATTTGGGATCTAATTACCTGCCAGGTTGTCCTGGCTACCCGCACCATCATCAACATTCAACATGAGTGAATAGGCATATGCATAGTTTTGAAACCCGATTCGGCTCGGCGGGTCGACTCGGGGCTAAAATTGAGCCGAGTTGAAGAAAAAATAGGAAAAGTTATGACACGGTGTGACCCGGCCGACCAGGCGGGTTGACCCGATAAAACCCGGTTGCAACCCGTTGACTTTTTTTTTACTAAAACGACGTCGTTTTGAATTTTTTTTTAAATGAGAATTGACCTGGTGACGCGGTCAAAATCCAGAACCTGAAATTTGGACCGGGCCGTTTTTAAAACTATGGGTATATGGTCTTTCTTCTTATATATCAGGAGTGACTATTGAATCTAGACTAAATATTAAATAATAAATGGAGATGGTATCACGACTCGGGATTTCCGTTCGAGGAGGTCGAGGAAAAAATCCTCAGCACGGCCACAGAAGTGATGTTTGTCTGTTACTAGATTCGATAAAGGACCCGTTTGGCTTTTGTTCCCCTGCTTTTGTTTCAATTTGACTCCGATGATGTTGAGATATTGATTTTGTAAGGTGGGCTGTGAACAGAAGTTGGCATGGTACGATGTTTCATCGATTAATACAAAATATTTTATGATATTTACTTATGAGATTAGATTTACCTTTATTGAGAGACTTATATTTCATTACTTTTATTTAAAATTTGAAATTGATAAACTAAATATTTAATTATATTTTTCCAATTATGAAACCAGTTCTTAAGTAGACTGATATGCCCATAGATTTGGAAAATACGAAGAAATTATTTTTACGTGCCAACCCTTATGAAGGTGGAAGGGGATTGGATTGATTAAATATTATTTTTATATTAATACATGAAAATTATATAGAAATATAAAAAAAAAATTAAAACTAAAAAAAATTAAAAAAATTCAAAATTAAACTCCGCCTAAGCCGAGCTTGGATAACATGCCAGGGCACCACCCATTTATGTGATGGCAAGTCCCTGCTGGTTGCTGATCTTATCTTGAGAAACTGGACCTTTTGATGTGATTGGAAACTTTTACAAAGACCTGGCACTTTCCAACTAAACTGGAATCTTTCTCTTTTTTCTATTATTATTATTATTATTATTATTATTATTATTATCTTTTATCTACAAGATATAAAACTCAATTTTAGTTCAAAATAGGTTTAAATAATGTTTAAAAGTTTTGAGCTTTGAATTGCATTGTTGGATAACAAAATATGGTTGTGTGTGGTACATATGATTTTCAAATATATATATTTTGTAAAATTTAATTAAAATATTTTTATATATTTTTTTAATTTCTAATATTAGTATATCCAAATCATAAAAAATACTAAAAATCAATTTAATATATTTTAACATCAAAAATACTTTTTAAGAAACATAAACTACTATAGTTCTGGACACCATAAATAAATGGTAGCCATGTTTTTTTGTCAACAAGATGTATCCAGTGATCTTTAAAAATAAAAAGGTTTTACTTAATTAATTGTCACGTGTACTCATAATGGAGTTTATTTTGTCAAGTGTGGAGCTTGTATTGCAGTGTATTGTGAATTTAAAATAGATATTAATCACAAGCTTTTTATTTTACAAACAAAATCCAATAAAAAATAATAATTTGATAAGAAGTAAAGGGCAGAAACAACAACAATACTCTTACTCTGTTCAAAATAACTGATGACATTAATTATTCTAGATAGAAAATTAAAATAATTGATGATTTTTATTTTGTATTTCATGACACAATCAAATGTCATGATATATTAACTAATAATTAAAATTAAAATTAAAATTTATAGGATATTACCGGTTATAACTCACAATAAAAAATTTCTCTTTATCTACCCACAGTGGATTATCCATAATATCAGACATCAACTTAATTCGTCTACGCAAGATCGCTAGATTAGGTTTTTTTATTTTTTTTGGGCGTGGTACCTTGCGTTTGAAATATGGGTCCGAGAAAATACAAATAATAAAAACAAAACTGTTTATTTATATTTATAATCTCAGATTCACGTTGACAAAAACATATACTGCCAACAGCACACAACAGAGAGAAGTTTAAAAAAAAACCAGCCTCTCAGAGAAAATGCAACTCTACACGATCTTTCCTCGCTGAAAAAAATCTTCTCCTCACTTTCCCGAGAAAGAAAAAAACAAGGGAAAAGGAAAATCCAATCCTTCATGATCCGAAACCACCATTCTCCACCCGAACTACCGGTCTCCGCTATCAATGGAGGTTCCGACGGTGGCTCCGATCAAAGTTCCAACTCGATTCGAGACCGTTCTCTTTTCAAACGAAACCCTAACTACAACACTAACACTCCAGACAAATCAAGTAAATCACCTCTTGATCGGTCTGATCGCCGCAGCCGATGGCACCCCTATACAAACAGAAGCTACAACCGCAAGGGGTGGTTGCTCCCTTGCCTTCCATTTCGCGGCGTTTATTTATTCTACTGTTTGATTTTTTTCGCTGTTTTAGCTTTCGTTTTGGCGTCTATTTTGTTGCAGAGTTCGATTACCGGTATGGGTGTGTTTAGTAGAGGGTGGATTGATCATTGGAGACCGATCAAAGAAGATTTGAAATCAGGTGCTATGTTGAAATTCGTGCCCGTGTTAAAATCACGGTTGCCTTTGGAAGGTCACGGGCTCGATCATGTCAGATTGCTAGCTAATAGAGTTGGCCTCAGGCCTCCAAGACTCGCCGTTGTAAGTTTCCGAGTCTGTTTAAATTTATTTTTTGCTGTAGATGAGAAATGCTATTTTAGGAGAAAAATATTAAGAATAGATTGCAAGAATTAGACAATAGGATTAGTGCGAAGCCCATTGGCGGGTCCCGTTAATCTCTTGGCAATGCATGGGTCAATAACAAGGAAGAATAGTGATTGAATTGAAGTATGGAGATGGAGGAGGAAGAAAGGTCAATTAGAAATGATTCGTGGAGAAGAATGAACGCTGTGTCACACATAATTTAAAGAAAGTTTAGCTCTAAGGGAAGTGAATGGAGGAAGTCAATTCAAGCAGCCAGCCCAACTAGTTCGGGACCGAGAAATCCTTTTAATGTCACAATTACAAGTTTATTGTTAGAATATATGCAGTTGAAGGTATGGAAGTAGTTTAGACTTTTTTTAAGAATTTATGAAGCAGGAGGAGCTTAGGTCATGCGCGGGTTGCATTGTTTTGCGTTGGTTTTCTTCTTTATCCTTTTGTTAGACATGTGGACTAGATAAATACATTTTTCTGACGTGCACTTCTAGATAAAGTTCTGTTTTATTTTTTTCTCCAAAGACTTCATCTACGTGTTTTTTTGTACTGACCTTGTGCGAGTGTGTTTTATTTTAATGGTACTTTGTTCTGATGATATTCAGATCTTAGGAAACATGAAGAAGGGCCCACAGTCATTGATGTTGATTAGTGTGGTGATGAATCTGCGGAAACTTGGTTATGCACTTAAGGTGATTTGTTTTGGCTGTTCTTGTATAACTTCCCTGACATTTCTATGTAGATTTTGGCATTTCTTGCTGCTATTACCAAATGCTTTGTTAGGCTATGCAACTGCATGTAAATGTCACACCATCTCTTTAACAGGTTGATGTAGTTTGGCTCGTGGAGGGAGCCTCAATACAAGTTTATGCGTCTCCCTGTTCAAAATAAGCATGGCATATATGTTGATGTGGAGGCTGCATGTTCTACTTTGGTCTTCAACAAAATGGTTTATGCGCCTAACAACACCTTTTTGACAGATATATGCAGTGGATAATGGTGTGACACGATCAGTGTGGGAGGAAATAGGAGGCCGGATATCAATTTTAGGACCAGAGCAATATGACCATATTGATTGGTCCATGTACAATTCTTTCTCTTAATATTGCAGCTTCACTTAAATTTGTTTTCTATTTATGGTTTTTGTTTTGGATAGTGATTATTACAGCTAGGAACTCTCTGTTTCTATTTGTTTTTTCAGCAAGTTAATTGGTATTGCTAATATACATGTATTTTTCTACAGTTTTGAAGCTGTTATTGTCGATTCACTTGAAGCCAAAGGGGCAGTTTCAAGGTGCCTGCGTTTGCTTACTTAATCCTTTAAGAAATCACTGAAGTTTATAATTTTGCTCTAGTGTTTCAGTGATTGTTCATTGCCTGGGTGGATTGTGCTGTGAATGCATGCATGTGGAATTAAACACAAACATCTACTCTGTTGGACATTTTGCAAACAAAATATGCCTTTGTCATAGTGGAATGCATTTGCTACACACATGACATTAGACACAATGTAACATTTGTATAAGTGTATAACAGATATGGGAGGAAATTAAATTTGAAGTGACCAACAAGATTGTTTGTATCGTTTTATCATCTTCATGAAATTTTATAAACATGAGACGTTGCACTTATCTGCAATATGCAGGAATTTAGATTAAGGTTTTAATCTAGATGTGGCTTTGTTCTTGGGTGTTGGAAACTTCAATATATGTACCGGGAATGGATTATAGTATTTTAGACATGAAGAGGAAGTTGAGTGTATTAGGAGCTCTCTTGGTCATTTTTGAAGTTATTTGTAAGTATATGATAAGAACTCTTTTGTGCAAACGTACTTGTGTTGTGAATACAGAGGTGATTCTGTGGATAATAAAAGTGATAGTTATATGGATAGAATTACCTAAAGTGCATGTTTAGAATTCTCTGTATCTGTATTTGCAAGTGTGAAGATCTGGATATCTGGTTGCCTTTGTTTGAGATGCTATGATCATTTACTTCTATATCTATGCAGCCTCACACAGGAGCCATTCCAGTCAATACCGCTTGTATGGATAATCCAAGAAGATACCCTTGCGAATCGTCTTCCATTGTATCAGGAAATGGGCTGGCAGCATTTGCTGTCTCATTGGAGAAGTATTTTTAACAGGGCTAATGTTGTTGTATTTCCAGACTTCACTTTGCCGGTAAAAATGCCACCTCTGTATGTAATTGCATCTCATTTCTTGCCAGTCATGTATAGAAAATCTTATGCTATTTTTTACAGCCCACTTCTAGCCAGCCTTGTATAGAAAATCTTATGCTGTTTTTCAATTTATATTCCTCTCTGTATCAGATGTTATATACTGTGCTTGACACTGGAAACTTCTTTGTGATTCCTGGATCACCAGTAGATGTGTGGGCTGCTGAAAGCTACAGTAAGACCCACGCTAAGCATCAGTTAAGGGTGGACCATGGATTCAGCAAAGATGATTTGGTGGTTCTAGTTGTTGGTAGTTCTTTCTTCTATGATGAGCTATCATGGGATTATGCTGTGGCAGTGCACACCCTAGGACCTCTACTAGCCAAATATGCAAGGACCAAAGATGCTGAAGGATCATTTAAATTAATTTTCTTAGGCGGTAATTCCACTGATGATAATGCTTTACAGGTAGTCAACTTCTCATTGGTTGTAGCTTATTACTTCTGTTGTGATGTTATGTTTATCTTCTTGTATCCCTGCTACTTGATATAGTGTTTTCATATATTAAGTGAAAACTTTTATAATGGTACACTTTTGACTAAGCTAGTCTTCTAATGTCTATTTGATCACTTGACTGCATAGGAATGGGGTTGACTAGAAGAATGACCAGGGAAATATATACATGATCTGACCTTGATATTTCATCAAGTTTTCTTTTTGTGTCTTATTTTAAACAATGCTATCAAAGTATTGTCAATGTATTTATTTTAATACTCCATGCAACTAAATTGATTTTCTTGTTCAATACTTCCTTTTTGGCCACTTACATTATGTGTGGTCACTACTTCAGAAGAGCCTTTTCTTTCCTAATAATTGGAACATACCAGTTGATAGTTCTTGCTGTTTAGTATCTTCTCAAAGGAGAGACTTTTGTTTCTTTTGGGAAGAAACAACAGTGAGAGATGGGGTGATGTTTGTTTTTAAAATTTAATATCATGCTCTGTTCAATTTTATGCCTTGCTTAAGCTAGAGTTTTTTTTTGTTCTTTTCATGTAGGAAGTTGTTTCTGGTCTGGGACTTCATCATGGCTCTGTGTGGCATTATGGCCTGCATGGTGATGTCAACAGTGTGTTATTAATGGCAGATGTTGTTCTTTATGGTTCTTCCCAAAATGAACAGGGTTTTCCTCCTTTACTTATCCGAGCCATGACCTTTGGAACCCCTGTCATTGCACCCGATATTCCTATCTTGAAAAAATACGTGAGTGTATTCAAGTTTTTGTGGACTTGATTCCTTCTTTGGTAAATTATGTGTAGCACCTATCTCCATTTGTTTCTTCATTTGAAGAGATTGACAAATAAATTTCTTAAAATAACAGGTTGATGATGGAGCCCATGGGATATTGTTCTCAAAATATAGCCCTGAAGCATTGACAAGGGCTCTCTCTCTTTTGATATCAAATGGAAAACTTTCTAAATTTGCTCAAACTCTTGCTTTCTCTGGAAGACTGCTTGCTAAGAACATGCTTGCATCAGAATGTATAATTGGTTATGCAAGGCTTTTGGAGAATTTGATTAGTTTTCCATCAGATACCTTGTTGCCTGGTCCTGTGTCTAACCTTCAACGGAGGGAATGGGAATGGAACTTGTTCAGCAAGGAACTAGAACAGGAAATTGATGATTTGTTAAGCATGGCTGAGGGCGATTTTTCTTTCAGAGAAACCAGTGCTGTTTATTCCCTTGAGAAAGAATGGAGCAATCATGTTAATTCAACTAGCATCTCTGGGAATGGAACTGAAATTCTAGTACCAGATATCCCAACAGAATCAGATTGGGATGTTTTGAGTGAAATAGAAAGCTTTGAAGAATATGAGAGGGTGGAAACAGAGGAGGTATGCTATTCCTTTTGAGGGCCATGCCTCACACAACATTTACTTTTTCATTGCTCCAGTTGTCTTAGTTATTTTTCAGTCTTCATGTTGTGAAATTTTCTTCAAAAGACAGCTGAAATGGAGAATTATTTCCTATTTAGCTTCAAGAAAGAATGGATAAGAGTCATGGTCCGTGGGATGAGATTTATCGTGATGCTCGAAAATCTGAAAAGCTAAAGTTTGAAGCAAATGAGAGGGATGAAGGGGAGCTAGAAAGGACTGGCCAGCCAGTATGCATTTATGAGATATATGATGGAGCTGGGGCCTGGCCATTTTTGAATCATGGATCTTTATACCGTGGCTTAAGTCTTGTAAGTTTCTTCCAGCCATATCTGGAACTTATATTTTTTGGTATTTATAAAGATCGGAAGA
>Ga0307511_10001672_pt1 | contig 23360 bp, 14 predicted proteins | sample 13_EM_MG_FD_200266 | JGI IMG/M metagenome (GOLD analysis project Ga0307511, IMG submission 200266) | Populus trichocarpa ectomycorrhiza microbial communities from riparian zone in the Pacific Northwest, United States - 13_EM | ecosystem: Host-associated > Plants > Roots > Unclassified | place... | reverse complement strand
ACCAAATACAATATTGAGTGTACAACATTCAGGCAAAGAGATTTTTCTCAATAATTGCAAGGACAATGAAGGTTTCTTTGTTCATTTTAAAATTTTTGTTAGCCGGCAAATCGAAAATAACAACATATCTCGTTTTTTTTTTTTTTTTTCAATTCTCTATCTCAACCTGTTTATGCTTATCTGAAGTCAAATTTCCAGTATCATTTTTTTCCGTTTTATAATCAAGTACTTACAATTCCAAAAAGCAAAAGAAAAAATAGCGTTTCCTTCTATTTGATTGGTTAAAGCATTCAGGTGAAATTACAGCACTTCTTTGACAGCTAAAATATTGAGATATATTGCATTCAATCAAGACCGACTCTAAGAGAACAAAAACAGACATAGAGTAGCATATGGTAGCTACAGAATATCTAGGATAAGGGTAGAAGTTAAGACTGATCCAAGGATACAGCTACAAAATTCTCAGAGAGACTTAGGTAGGGTAGGAGAGAAAAATGTACAATTTTGAAAGAAAAAACTTGGCAAATACAACTTATGAAATGAGCCACCCACCTACATGGGAATGCTGGTTAAAACTTCTTCAGAAAAACCACCATCTCCTCTGCCTCCTCTGCAACAAATAAATAAACCAAAAGCTGCAAATGTTACCGGGGCACCATGATAAGCATTGATAGCGCCTAGCAAAAGCTTCACATGATTATATCTAAACCAATAATGACTTTAGGTGCAACTACAGTACAGAATTTAAAGTTTGGAAATGTGCTTATGATTAATATGTGCGCGATTCCCGAATGTCTAGTTTCCACTTGGATCTCTAGAAGGCAGTTATACATAAAGATAACATAGAACTTTAACCTTGAAAAATACAGCAAAAGACCTAGGTAGAATCATCAATTATATATTTAACCTATTGACAGTATTCGACTAACTCAGAGCAGTCAACTAACTGAATCTCCATTACCAAAGAATTGTAGGCATCACAATCTTATTATTTGAAACCCTACTCCATTACCACTTTGAGTGAGTCGATTGTATTAAGAATTAGCTTTGGTTATCCATCTTTCCACCATGAATGCATGTGCATGCAAGGCATGTTTTGTGTAAAACATAGATCCAGTCCTCTTCACCAACAGAAAAGAAATTGAAGAGGTAACACTTCGCTTCAGAGCTTATTGATAGATGTTACATTACAATAAAGTCAAAGCAATAAGGGAAAGGAGGGTGAAACCTTTTTATCCTGATTCTGTGGTTGTATTATGATAGGACGGGGAAGGGCACCACTGTTGATGTTCTGAATGTATGGCCGCACCTTCTCTTCCAACAGTTCGTTCAACTGCAAATCAAATTGTATAGGATATTGATGGCTCATGGTATTTATAAGATTACAAACATGTAAACAACGGTGGCATCTGACAAATAGTGATGGAATGTTGTAAGAATATTCTCAGAGGGTATCTACATGCACGGAGAGACACCTGCACATTTGTTTCTTAAAGGAATAGCAGAAAAGCATTAAGAGAGTTTCTCAAACATCCACGCAAAAAGTTCACAGTTTCTCCCTCCTTTCAAGTACGCTTCCAAGTTATTTCCATTGGTCAAATATGGATGCAAAGCATCAGTTGACATATAAATTTGCATTCTTCCTCAAGTACACTCTGAGATTTTTAGAGGAGTATTTTTATCAAAGATGAGACTACAAGCCCCTCATCTTTGAATTGTTAATTCCAGCACTCATTTTGGAGGGTTTCTTCTCCTATGTTTAATATTTTTTTTATCTTGTTTTCTCTCCTCTTTCAATAAAATGTTCCTTTTTCTCTTGAAAAAAACATTGGTAGCCTTTAACATTAGACTTGGGAAATAAATCTAGAGGGAGTGACAAAGAAGAAAACATATTTCTTTATCATGTTTTGTTGAGAAGTCACTGGTGCTAATGATAGCTATTCCATGATAGCAAAATTCATCTTACAAACTTGATGCCTGACTGGCTTTGTAGATGTATTAATTCAAGAGTGACAGGATAGCAGCTTTACTTGGAGAGAATACCCCCAGCCATGATTAGAGAGGTTTTATCCAAAATATATTTTTCATAATTTTCTCACTAAATTAAAGTCCAAAACAATTTAAGGGATTACTTTTATCTTTCTAGTTATTTCAGTCAACAGATCCCACCTAAAACCGCAGCATTTCAAAATGGTTTAACTTCTTAATGCTTATTAAGCTTCACACATGTTATGTAGCTGCCATCCACCTTGCATGTTTGTTAAGAAAAAACAAACAGAACATTACATATGTAGCGTGTAGCGTGTCACGTGTGTGTACGTGCATGCATGTGCGCGCGCACGCGCGTGCTTATTATGTGTATAGGTTTACCATTCCATACTTACAAATGTTGCATGCAATATACACAGGTTTGGAGAGATATGAGACAAGTTAAATGGTAGAAGTAGAGGCAGCTTTACCAACCTTTTCTTGACGCCATTTAGTTTCCCATTGTGCATCCAAAATTTTATCAGCAATTTCTCTTTGTGCATTAAGAAGAACAGTCATCTCATAGAATTTTTCTGGTTTTTTAAGATCCTCCTCGCTCCATGATGATACATTTAGTGGAAGATCCAGCTCCTGCCAAGGAATCATGGTTAGCTAAATCACCCTTCAAAGTAAAACAAGACACTCCACATGCATCACATCTCCAAAGCATGCATGGGTATTGCCTGCCAAACCAGCATTTACTTTTCCCTTTTCAATAAAAATTCATATTCAAAGAGTACACATTGGATTAACTTCCGTATACATTGACAAATTCAAAAGATGTGTTAACTTGCCAAATGACTTAATGCTTGAAGTTGAGATGGGAGCATGATACTTAGCATTAGAAATATCCAGGAATTTTATCTCTGGAAATAGAGCAAGCTGAATAAAAATGAGTGTATTGGTCTATGGTAAGATAATATGACAACTATTAAGTTGAAGGGGATACTTTATATGAAATCAGTCATAGTTATCAAACCCGGCCCAAGGTTGACCCAGCCAAAGGGCCAGGTCCCGGGTCACACGGGTCAACCCAGGAGAATTTTTAAAAATGTTGTAAATGGATGCGATTTAAAAATCAAAAGCAAATTCAGAATTGATTGTACTAGCTGTAAATTTGTTGTTTCTTCTTCTTCAAGACACCAGCATTTTAGAAGTTCCCACACGTGTCATCATCTCCTTCGCCATGGAAATCCATCCGCCCACTTCCCTGAGCATGATCCCAACTGTTCATTCCCACCCACTTATCTTCCCGAAACTTCTGTTTTCCTTGTGTGTGAGAGAGAGAGACGCTACTGCTTCACCTAATTCCAAATTTGTTACAAAGTGTATCTGTTGTTTTGGTCAACAAAAATCAGACCACAAGGAGAAGGAAAAACACAGACGTTGAGGTTCTGAAGCCTTTTTTATTCAGCGATGCCAAATGAAAATAATGGGTATGATTCTTCTATCTCCAACCACTCCAACTCCATTTCTTCTTCTAGCACTAGCAGTCGAATAAATATGCTATAAAAAATTAAAAAAGTGCTAGATGAATCAAAGATTAGATTTTCAGTTTGTTGCAAAAATGTTGGCAAAAAAAAAAAGATCTCTGCCGGGTTTTACCGGGTCATCCGGGTTAAGGGTTGACCCGGCAAGTCAGACAGTATTCACCGGGCCAATTGCAAGCCCAATTTTTAACTCTTCAGGTCCAGCCAGGGCCCTGATCACCCGGGATACAGGTCAACCTGTCAAGTCAGGCCAGGTCTAATAACTATAAAATCAGTAAAGGCAATTATGCTACGTTTTAATGAGAACATCGATATGGATGAATGGTAATATAAGAAAAGCTAGAACAATCACATTCTACAAAAGATATAGATCCCGTGAAGGTCAATTAAGGTGATTCAGCCATGTTCCATGCAAACCTTTAGTTGTGCCAGGGAAAGAGAGTCATTTAAGGAAAAGGTGAAAGGAGTAAAAGATAAACCACAAATTACTTAGGTTGAACATGACTACACTTGAGTAGAAGGGATAAAGGGAGTAGGATAGCGAGACAAAAAAAATGACAGGTTGAAGTTTTATAAAGGAATCTGATTTCAAAAAGCTAGTTGAAATAAAGGTCTAACCAACCCCAACTAGTTTAGGAATAAGTTGAGTTGAGCTGATTTGATTAATAAGATTTGAATTAGACATTTTTTTCATGGATGACTATTAAGTTGTCCTTGTTAAAGAATCATCTCAACCTAAAAGCTTAAGCTATTAAGTGAACCTCAAGATATACTATATATTATTCTCTAATACATCTTCTTAAGTGAAAGTCTTTCTAGCTTAAAACTTACGCAAGCCTACTCTTGTACTATTAATTAATTTTAATTACAAGAAAGAATGAGGGTGATGAAATTTAAACTCGTGACTATTTGATCAACAAGACTTTGATACAATGTCAAAGAATTATCTCAACTTAAAAGCTTAATTTATTAGGTGAAACCTCAAGATATAATTTATGTTACACTCTAATAACCATCAACTAGTGAAAAAAGAAACTTATTAGAGGATTGTATATGTCATTGTCAATGTTTTAGATACTAAATGACTCGTGTTCTCTCCCAATTGAAATGAGATATTAAAAAGTGCACGAGCATCGAAGAATGCAACCATAGGATGAAGACAATGAACACTCACGCCCCAATTCTGTGGCCGAGATGGTGGATCAAGTTTCATGACCTCTGCCTCCAATGCCTTCTTGGCTTTGTAGTATGGGACATTTTTCACAACAATAGGATCGTCCCTGGCACGAATAGGATCTATTGAGATCAAGGCCTGCAAATGATTATTTAACTCAAATGAAGCTTTTGGCAAAACAATGAACTATACGCGATTCCACCAAGTAGATATTTAAATTCAAAAGAGTTTGATTAGCAAGACAATCAAAGAAATTAGGAAAGAAAAAAGAATAACTACCATTATGAGCATATTTTATTAGATCATATAGAACCCACACCTTATGGTGGAATGATATAACAGTTCATGATAAATGTCAAATATAGCTCTTCATCATGGTTAATGAAAAGATAACAATTACTAAAAAAATAAAAAGACAAGAGTGCCACGTTGTAGGATGACATTTTAAACGACAGCTGCTAATTTTTCCCATGGATGAGCCTTGGGCATCCTTTCAAAAGCAGAGATTCAACTTCCAAACTTTGACATCAAACCTAATCAATCATTATGTGAATACTGGATAGATAAAATGATGGGCAGGTCCGCTATTTGTTCCATTCAAAAATTATTTGAGCTTCTATCAGTTGAGGCAGTCAGTAAATTACAGCAAGCTATACTTCTCAATATGTTTGCTAACTACATCACTATTGTCCTGAACATTGAAGAGACATGGAGTTAATGACTGGATAGAAGAGCAGGATATTATTTGAAAAGCTTGGTAGGCAATTCTATGAATTTGCTCGACTAAGGACCCTATACTAGCATGCCAATGAAACTCACTCAACAGCTAGTTGAAATGTGCAGGAGTGCATTTCAGGTCCTCCAAGCACTTGCTAAGTTGTGGAACATCAACCTCACATAAATTCAAGCTGATTATAGAAATTCCATCATTCAGCTAAACTAAATAAAAATTTGAAATGTAGTCAATATATTTTTTTTCCTCCTAGGTTTGCAGTTATTTAAACAGAAAACATAAGCCCACACGAGCTACTATAAAATAAAAATTTAAATAATAACAACCAGATGTCATTTACAAATAAAATAGGAGTATAAGCTTATAAGTTCTTGTCCCCCCACTTTGATAAAATATTTATCGATATGGAGAACCACAAATTGGAAAGTAGCAAAACAAATTGAAATTTGCTTCATATGATGGATTCACTGAAATAAAGTGGCTGCAACACACGGAATAATTACAACTAATAACAATCTTTTCAGTTTACTACGAAACCCAGAAGGGTGAGTATAACAAACACACAGCAAGGATTGGAAGCAAAGTATTTGACTGCATGCTCTCATTGTCCTCTTAAATGGACCAAATAATCTCATAAACAAGATCACACTTTTAATGTGTCAACGCATTTCATGATTAGATTCTTTAAATATAAGAAGATGGTCTTACTTCCTGCAAGTGCTCCCAACCAGGTTTTCGCTTGGCTACCATATCTCGTAGTTGATCGTATCTCATTGATTCCTAAACCCAACACAGAAAACCAAGTTGTTAAAAGAGGTACTGTGACACTTGTGCTTTGAAAACTCTAATAAATGTAAAAGACCTGCCAGTTTGACTAATTACCCTATAAGGTCTTAATATCTTGAATGGATTGGATCATAATTTTTTACAGGGTTCTGATTCTGTTTTTAAGGGGAAAAAACAAAAAGGGTAGGCATGAATGGCTAAAGGACTGCATATAGAGATCCACATTAATCACTTATTTATTTAGCATGTATCATTCAATGAATATATGATATGCATGTCATCACTTATTCATCTAGCATGTGCTAAAGTAACAGAGTTCACGTCAAATAAGCTTAGACTTTTCAGATGGATTATGAACCATTCAATAAATATAGCATATGCATGTCAGCACTTTATTGCTTAGCATGGACTAAAGTTACAGAAGCTTAATCAAAGCAGCTTGGACTTTTCCAGGAACAGTGCCACAAGAAAATGATGAATGACATAGAAAATAACATCAACAAACATATGAGGCAAAGGAAGCAAAATTGACTAGATACCTTGTACTGCCACCAAATTTTCTGCTTGATATCACCATCATAGTTGAAGCCACCCATAATCTCAGGAAAGGAAAACAACCAAAATGCAGCAATGCTGGGATCTTTCATGCTATCAACTATATGCTGAAACAGCAAAAAGTCAAAACTATATTATTTTCTATGAACATGATAAATTGAAATCAGGTAAAGATGCCTCCACTTTGAAAATCATGCTATCCTCTAATTTGTCAGATGACAGATCATAGCGATCACTTTCCAATGGATATCTAAACAACAAACATGAGTGGATTCCCAAATACAGAGTTTATCAAAAAGAAAAGAAATATAAGTAAAACATGAAGATGCTAGACATGTGGGGTTCTTCCCCACATGTCTACATGAAGCTTCTGGGATAAGCTGGTGGAGTCATGGTGTGCGGCAAGAATGCCATAGCAGATAATGAAATGGATCAATGAGAAGGTGAAGAAATGAGAAATCTTAGTGGGGTATAATATACATGGCTTGTAAGGAGAGGCGTAAGGAATCTGCATGGTAAATGCTCCCAAACTTAGGATAAGTATGGATACTATAAATTGAAATATCCCTTGGTTAAGGGGGTATGATGTCAGAGCTCTTGAAGGTTTATGATTAAGGAATATAGACACTTAAAAAGGGAGTATTACCCAAGGATACAATATCAAGCCAAATGTAGTAAAATTAGATTAGAGAGAGGTGACAATAGGTATGTATTGTAACTAGAATGCAGAGTCAACACTAAGCCAGTCAGAAAGAAATTGCAAGACAACATGTGCCCAAGAGGGCTCATACTTGCATTTGATTCAAGTAGGAAAGAACAAGAATGCACAAGACACCTCTAGCAGGGTCCCAATTTGAGCAAACCCATGTCTCTAAAGGTATCTCGTTAATTTAGGATTCTCAGGTTAACAATGACCATCCTGCCAATCCACCATCGATCCTATATGCACAGGAATAAGACATAAAATGTCCTAAATTGCTTGAAATTCATAATGGGTATTTGTTCTCCATGGAAGCATTGTCCAATTCATGCAAGACTATGTGTGGAAAGAAAGGATGACTAGTTTGACTAGCTTGATCATGATAATATTAGAGTACTTCATTGAGATGAAGATGGGCATGTAAATGGCTTATATTTCGTAATTATGATGGTTGGCTTCCAATGGGCAAAGTAAAGTAATGATGCTACAAGATTTCGTAAAGGTGGCATGATACTAGCCTCATAAGGATATTCCATCTTGCTCAAGACATTGTAGGCTTGCCATGGGGGCTCCATTATCTGCAGAAAGTCAAACCATTACAAGGATTGACAAGTTGATTAATTGGACTAGAAAGTAAATCACAAAGGGTAATCCAATAAGCACCAATGACTAGATTTTTCAAAAAATAAATAATGGAAACTGATGAGAACATAGACCACATCTGAATAATCTCAACACGCTCTTACAATTTACTACTGTTGCTGCTATTATTTTGTTTTATCACCCATGGTGCTACCAGATAATTAGCCAAATATACTTACCCTCAGTGACATTTTGTTTTTGTGTTGCTGAATATTCCTAGGTTGGCAACCATTCAGAGTCTATCTAGGATTATTGATCTTCTTCTTCATTTTTTCCCCTTTTGAAGAATTTCCAGTTGATCTAAATGGATCACAAAATCAATACACCGGAAAACAGATATTCCACTGCAGTGTAATGCCATTCAGTTCCATTATGGAGCATAGCTTTGATGTTTAAAGCTTTTAGTTCAGGAATCTTCACTTTAGAACAATCAAAGACTTGGGTTTTTAAAGTAGTTACACTGCCATGCATAGCAACATAAAATGTTAGTTACAAGGATTGCTTCCTAGCAATGTCAACCATGTTGTTCATACAAACTCAGCAGATACCAGAGAGAGATTGAATCTTTAAATTTTGGTTGTAATGATCACATTGAAAGTCTGGAGCTACTTGACTGTATTCATATTATGCGGTCATAGACAAAAACCTGCATCAGCAAATTCACAAAAAAAAATGAAAAACTTACATCGTCCGCAGAGATCCTGACTTGTAATTTGTTTTTGCATTCAGGGCAGCTCATTACACCCTGCAACATCAATAAATATTGCACCCAAAGATCATAACTGACATTTTTCATGCACGGAAAAGTTGTTCAGCTTATGCTCAAACAGAGGCAAAGCATGTGCCATGGACACCACTTCCTCAATTATTGTAACAAACATTAGTTGGAAGAATAGTAAAAAGCATATTTTTATTAAACTATTTGGTAAGGTGAAGATGTGCATTTCTGATCAAAATAGACTGAAGTCAGACTGTCAGAGAGAAGCTTTCAGAATATGATATAACAGAACATCAGGTTCAAACTACCAATATCAATACTAATGTACAGGGATGAAAACTTGGATAGACATACTTGGCAATACAAGTCTTACCGTTCCATCACAAGTTGGACAGTCTTTAGATGGCAAAGGCATGTTAAGATCCATGGAGGAGGGAAGGTGCACCAGCTCAGCTCGATTGTCAGCAATGGCATCTGCAATACATTCAGCTGTAGCCTTCTCACCACTGCAAAAGTATCCATAGAAGACAAAAAAAACAGCATATAAACAATTCAAGAGCACTATACTTTTGGTTACAGAACTCATTGGAAAGAGTAAATTATTCATTAAAGATAACATGTCCAGCAAAAAGAACTTTCAGTGCATGCTGATTTTGCTTTGCGATGTACAAAATAATCTCTATAAGATTCATGTTGAGGCAACCAATAATCTCTATAAGATTCATGAAGAGGCAACCATGAAGACAGGAACTACAAAAAAAAGGCCGTTATGTTTCTCGAAACAGGATTCTAGGAACTAGGAAAGGGACGCTGAGAAAATCCTGCATTGCAACATTTTCATGAAGTGACTGCTCTGAAGCCCTGAACCATCAACATGTTGGTTGAAAACTCGAGATATTTTACCATAAACTAGATGATGGTACTTGAAAATTACGAAGCATGCAGCTTATATCAGACAAAGGTATCAGCTGACCACATTCTAAAACGGAGCTCGACAAGCATGTACAGTTTTATCATCAAAGAAGACAAAAACAATCTAGCAAGTACCAAGTTATGTGTGGTCTGCTATAGTGATAGAAAATTCATAACTAGAGTAACGCTGATTTATTGGAGTGGCGCTCTTTATGGTACAGTAGTACTGATGCATACATGCACTAGCAGTTTTCAAATTCCAGGCTGGTTTAGATGCATTTTTGATGAATTTTTCTGTCTATGAGAGTCTGGTTTTTTCTATTAGCATGATTTTATTTTGGTGAGCTTTACCCCATTAACTACCTTCTCAAGGTGTAATTTTTAACTTGGTAATGCACCTTCCCTGCTCCTTTGCACATATGACACCGCAGTGCCTGCCATCCATTGCAAGTCTGACAATTCCTGCATACACAAGCAATTAAATGAACAACACGCCAATCTTAACAAGACATGTTCTTCTACCACTTTCCAAGGAGACTAGAAAGATTAAAACAGTAAGCTATATTGGATACAATTCTATCCTCCTTTGGATTCAAAAAATTTCATCATCGTCTTAGTTCATTTTTTTATAGGAATAATTTTTAGTCCTTTGAAACGATACACTGCTTTGCTTTCACTGACAATAAATAGGCACTCTCCAGCTCTCAGCACAAGTTAAAACAGAATCATGACAACACAGGGGGCAAGAAAAGGAACAAAGCTCCGCAATTCAAGCACAGAATATCTTCACCACACAGTGAAAAATAAATTTGTAGGCAATTGCTCAAACATTTCAGCTCAGCGTCCCTAAAACTTCAATGTGAACAACATGACATTTATGTTATTATGAACAATATGAAAAGCAAACCAAATATGATGTACTATCACCCTTTAGTCAATTTACATAGTTCCGCACTGATATAATATAAGTTGAATCTTTGAGTTTCCTAGAAAGAAAGCTCCTCATAGAACTTCATGTGGCCGACTATAACAAGGGTTTGGTTATCAAGTGAAGGACATCACAACCAAGAAAAGGTTATTAAACACGACAAAAATATAGCAATTCAAAATGCCAACAAATGGGAGAAAGCTATCCTCAGTCACACATCATTTCTGATTCATTCTGACAGGCGAAAAGGCAAATTTGCAAGACAAGCATTTAGTATATCATTTCGATGACAGTCTTGGGAAACCACTCTGTAAGATAGATGTATTAAAAATACCGACTTCCAAGGCTGCCTTGGTAACAGTTGTTCCCAAAGTGACAGATGTTTCATATTAAATTTTTTTTAAAAAAAAAATTGACTTATCAGCAGTCACAAAATCATAATTTAGCAGCGAGAAAGATATTCAACTGTATAGATAGAAAAATCAGCATCAAGAGTTCTGCACAATACAATGGATACCATAATATTATCATGACAAGATCATACTGGAATAGAACAATTATTGACATAAGCAAGGGTCAGTACCTTTGACATATCACCTTCTTTCCCATCTCCAATGCAATATCATAGGTCCCCAAAGTAGCAACAACCTGCAAAGAAGATAAGAAAACAATTCGGTGACATTTCTATCAATACCATTCCGAAATCCAAAACAGGAAAAAAAAAAAAAAAAAACACCTATTATGGAAGAGAAGCGAGTCAGCCTAACCAAATGAGAAGTGTAACTTAAAAGAACCACTAGGTCAACATGAAGGTAATCAAAATCTCAAAGCTAGGACAATAGCATATATGCTGCAAGAAGAACATTTTGGGTACAAAAGGTGAAGTACTGTAAGTAAATTGCAGAAAAGTGAAATTATCTTCAAAATTAGTGTTCACCCAAAATGACCCGCAAAGTAGCAAAAAAGAGGAAGCAGATAGTAGGAAATTGTGCTAGCTCTGCATACACAAATAATTGCATAAAAAGCAAAGATCTCTAGAATGTTGTTCCCAACCCATATATGACATGAAAAATTGCTTACATCATGAAGTGCAAGAAATAGATGACTTTAGGTTATATCCCGCAACCAAAACTTTTTCATAGAATTACAAATAATAGGAAGATTGCATAAAAGTACAATGATCCAGCAAAATTGTTACAGTTGCAGGAAGCCATCAATGTAGCACTTTAACCAAATGATTCGAAATGCCACCGAATTATCATCAAGGTTTAAACCACCACTATGAAACCCTATGTCAAATGCCACTTGATACATAAGTGAACAAACACCGGGTGTCCCATTTAAGCCAAGGAGAAATGCAACTAAAAAAAACATGAAAACCCATGTGTGTAACGATAAGTAAAATGAAAACAGCCCATAAAGTCTCTGGCTCTGCAAAAACCAACACACAGTGCACAGGACATACATGGCACAAAATTACAAAAGACCAGGAAAGGTCGAGAATTTATACAAAGATAGAAGCATAGGAGAGCTTGGAGACGAGCTCAGGGACACCAAAGCCACGAGGAGCGGAGCCAGCAATGTCAAAAGCAAGAGTGAAAGGAGACAAGACAAGTTTTATTGGGAACTCGAAAATATCAATCACTTGTTGGCCATAACGAGCAGTGAAGAGCTTGTACTGTAAGTCAGCGAATTGCTTCACACTCTTTATCAGACGGTCTGTTCCTCTCGACATGGCTAAGGTGGATAGAGAGGATAGAGCTTGGAGCTGGAGATGTATTCGTGGGCGGCCTACCTAGCTTGCACTGCTGAAGTAGGGGGTGGGTCTGAAGCCATGGGATAAAACCGAACCAAAACAGGGTAAGGAATTTTTTACAGGATAAATTGGTTTCATTTTTTCTTTTTCTTTTATTATTAAAATTAAATTTAAAAAAAAAAAAAAAAATAAAAGAGCGAAATAAAGTATTGCATCCTGTGATTTCCTTTTTCATTTTTTTTCTTTGTTAATTAGTTTTTTTTTAATTTATTATTTAATATTGTATCGATTCATGTTATTAATTTATTTTAATTTATTTTTTATATAGTTATTATAGTTTAAACAAATCTTAGATTGATGCTCAAATTTCATGAAAAAAATTTGATTTTATTATTTATGAGATATTAAAAATAAAAGGATTAAAATTAAAATATAAAAAAAATAGCAGCTCTTTTTATAAAAAGAAAATATGGTATAAACTATAGTTCTTTTTTTATTTGCTTTGTATTTTTTTTAATGAAATCATATGTTGTGTGGGTTAGGATTTTGGATTGATAATTTATTTCTATTTATTTTTTATATCATTATCGTAGTTTCAAAAAAAATCTAATATTAGGTTAATGTCAATTTTACAAAAATAAATTCAATTTTATTATTTAAAAAGATAAAAAATAAGGGGACCAAAATTGAATCAAAGAAACAATAGGACCTTTAAAAAAAAAAGACATTATTGTATTAGCGCTTTTTTGGTTAATTTTGCATTAAATATTTTTATTTTTATTTTTGTCCATTTAGTTTGGTAATTAAATGATTTAGTACAAAACTTTATTTTATTCTATTTTAGTTTTTTTAGTTTGAATTGGGATAAAGAAAGCCGGCAATAAATATTAATTTAATTAATTAAGTAATTAAATGGTTTAGTCTGAAATTTTATATATATCATTGGTTTAATTAATTAATTACACCCTCTAATGACAAATTTATTAATAAACAGTCAATCAATTTTCTATTATTTTGTTTTTCTTAAGCCTGACTTTTTCATTTTTTTTCTCTACTTTTGGTTTGTGTTTTTTTTTTTTACAAAAAATAAAGATCTCCCGTTTCTTTTCTTTTGGTCTCTAACAAGAAAATCCAATAAAAATCAAATCAAACATGTTTTTCCATAAAATTACTAGACATTATTCTCATCTCTTTCTTCTTTTCTTCTTCATTTCTCTCTCTCTCTCTCTCTCTCCCCCCCTCCCTCCCTCTCTCTCCATTTTTTTTTGTGAAAATAATAAATATATGTTGTGTGATTCTCTACACTTTTATTAACGTGGCTAACAATTTTTGAGTTCTTGATAAATTTACTTGGATTTTTTAAATTTGATTTAGAATCCATAAGTTTAAGTTCAATTCTAATTAGCACTACCACCAAACTCGACAAATATAAACAAGGTAAATATGTAAAAATCAAAAGATATCGAGGTATGGTAAGAAACTTACTTTATTTAATGGCTAGTAAACCCGATATCATGTTTAGCATTTGTTTATATACTAGATTTCAAGTTAGTCCTAGAGAGTCTCACATTCGTGCCGTTTAGCATATTTTTAGATATTTAAAAGGCATAATCAAATTGGTTCTTTGACACTTTCAGATAGATAATTTTGATTTGACCTATTTTTTAGGCTTCAACTTGGCTGGTTGCATAGTCAATAGGAAACGCATTAATAGGACTTGTCAATTCATAAGACATGTTTTAGTTTTATGGTCTAGCAAAAAAGCAAAATTCGGTGGCAGATTCCACTATAAAAGCTAAATATATTGACATTGTGTCATGTTATGCTCAAATATTCTAGATGAAGAAAACTCTCATGGACTTTGGTCTTAAATGAAACTATATTCCAATATTTTGTGATAACACTAGTGATATTAATTTGACTAAAAACCCTATCCAACATTGTAGTACTAAGAACATTGAAAATAGACATCATTTTATTTGTGATTATGTTTAAAAAAGTGATATTATTCTTAATTTTGTGGTCACGAAGAAACAAATTACAAAAATTTTAACAAACTCATTAAGTAAAGATAGATTTTATGCTTTTCAACTTGAACTAGGTAAGGACAATCCTCCTTGACCTCTATCTTATATATCTTATGATATGCATATGCTTGGTGCGTATTCAATATGTATATTTGAATTTTTGGTATGCTTGCATGATAATGTAAATTCATGCATGTTTGCTTGAAAACATTAAATTGATTGCATATTCATGCACAAGTTGATAAAATGAGTCTATTTGAAAAGGTTACACTCTTTTAATCCTTCGAAAAAGAGACAAGCTTTTGGACTTAATGTTCTTGCACCCTTAGTCGAATATGAGAGAAGATTTTGGACATAAATAAGATAAAAAAAAAAAAGATTTGGTTTACAATATTTTAACCAATGGATATTGGTTTTAGCTATGTTTGGGTGTTCTTTTCATTAAAGAGATGTGATTAAATTAAGAATATTGATTCTCTCTTCCATGATTAAGGTTTATTTATATGGGAAAGTGTTAGCTTGCATAATTTCTTATTTCTCTCAAAACTATCTAGTCAAATATAACACATCATTTCCCTTTCCTTTTCTCTTCTCTAAAAATGAAGTACAATTTATTGTCCATATTTTTTTTTTATGTCTTTTAACTCTTGAAAGATTCACTCAACTTGTAAGCCTTTAATGCACTTAAATATTATGTTGTTTCATGTTCAAAATCAAAAATTTGCACTTAAACATCTAAAGAAGCTCTTGGCCTTTTCATTCTTTTTCTTCACCAAGAGCTTTTAGCCATTCCATTTTATGCACCAATATGTCCTATATCTCTATTTGATTTCACAAACACTTAACACATTTCTCTACCTCTCCAAACAAAGCATTCACCCTCTTTTAAAAACAAACACCTAAAAAACTTCAAAATAATTCATAGAAAAAGACTAACTTTCTCGTCCTCAAACTATAAGGTGATCAAGACTCCTCCTCTTCAAAAACCACCAATTTGTCTTGGACAATCTTCTCACTTATTTATTTCATATAATATTCATGAGTTTCCTTTATAGGATAGTCTATATTTTTCCAGGGAGTTTTTTGTTACCTAAAATTCATATAGAAAGGATTGCACATAAAAGCTTTATGAGAGAAATATTGTTAAAGGGTGTAAGGTAACTCTAAATGATTTAGGTGTTTTTTCTAAAGTAAAGAAATTGTTAGTCTATGCTTATAGAATAGAAAAATAAGGTGTAAGAAAATATTTTTATGAAAAATAAAAGCCAAAAAGTCTATGTTAATATGGTGAGACAATTCTAGGCCAGTTTTGAGGCTAATTCTAGGTTAAATGGCAACCTCTAGACATATGAACCCATACATATGCATTCACACATATGCATGCACATGACTGAAAGTACGCTCACAAAGCTTCTTAAAGTTTAAGATATTAAATTAATTAGACTCTCATTTCCTTTGACCACTTAAAACGATAGTTTTCTTTTTATTGCACATTAACAAAAATTAAAGTTTTTGGGTAAAACATTATAACCATTTTTATTGTTTATCATCTCACAATTCACTATGAACTGTAATAGTAATTTTTAAAAAATTTCAATTTGGTCTTCAAGCCTTTTGTTTTACACAAATAAGCCCAAATTATAGCCAAATTTCATATTAGTTTTTAGAGGTAAAGGCTGAATTGAAAAAAAAAGGGTTGAAGTGGAAAATTAGGTAAAATAGGTGGCAAGTCTATAATTTTTTGAAAAGTTCATTTTAGTCCCCTATAGTTTTAAGCCATTGGTAACTGGTCCCTATAATTTAAAAAAAAAACATTTGGTACCAAACTTCATTCTCCTCTTTTTTCAATCATTTTTTGGGTGGAGAAGAGAGAGGGATTTGTCGAATTCCGACTTAGAAAGAAAAAGTTGTCACTGGATAAGATTTCGGTCATCAAAACAGTCAATTTTTGTGTCAAAACGTTATATATGATAAGGGAGATTAATATTAGGTTTTTTTTACCTTGAAAGAAACCTTAAAAAACAAATTTGATCTCAAGAAGATTTTTAGTTGCAGGTTGGGTTTTTTTTACGTTTTTTAGGCCATGGATTAGTTTAATAAAGTTTTTAGGGTGTTTCCTAGGTATTTTGGGTAAAAAATAAGTTGAAAATAGGTTTTTAAGTTAAAAAAAGAACTCTATTTTTCTAGCCACACTAGTGGCTGGATTCTGTGATTTTTAGACGACACATCATTTGTTTTTTTGATTGGGCCAAACATTAGACCTGGCTTACCAGACCTAGCAATGCCAAACCTAATTTTTTTTCTTCAAAATTTTTATTTTTTATATTAATGGCTTTTTTATATGTGTATTTTAAAATAATTTTAAAATTTATTTATTTTAATTAATATCCTTTTCGCTATGATTTGTTTTAGGTTTTTTAGCCTTTGTTGAATAGCGATTATTATTTTTAATTATATTGAATGTGTTTAATTTTTTCATAGGTTATTATGATTCATTTATAATTTTTTTTTTGTGTATTCTATATAGATCAAATATTTATTTTTATAATGTTTTTAATTTGTTGCATAATATTTTTTTTCTTTTATGTTATTCAATAAATTTTATGTATGTGTCAATCTCTATTACAAATTAATTTTCATAAATAAATTCATTAAACACAATCAGGTAAATGACCCGTATTCTGATATTAAATATCTTGATCTACATTGGTCTTTTTATTTTTTCAATAATGTTTTTATTTATTGTTAATTACATTTTTTTCATTTATTTATACAATGGTTTGTTATTTATTTAATTGGATACATGCATAAGTTTTTTGAATTACATTTACAATTTTTTTATGTAAAAAAACAAGTTGAAAAATTTTGCATGTTTAGGTTTTTTTGATCATGTATTGATGTTTTTAATTTGATCATCATTCTTATAATTTTTATTGGGATTTTATGCTTGTTGTCCTTCTAAAACATTTAATGGTTTCCTTTTTCTTCTAACCTTTTAATTTAATGTTATAAATCCAATATAAAGTGAAAAGACCCCTTAAAAACTTATAATCACATGTCTATCTAATGCTTTGACAATCCTTTACTTCTTCCAGGATTATAAATCCATATTAAATAAAAATGTTGCCCGAAAAAATACTACTGTTCGTATAAGTTTAAATCTATAAACATGTAAAATAAAAATTAATAGCAAATATGGTTCCAACACAAATATAATAATAAAATTCTAGTATGCATACTAGTCATACGTTTTAGCATGCATACTAATATAAAATCAAATTCCTAACATAGATAGTAGAATTCTAACATGTATATTAAATATATATTTAAACTTGCAATTAATATAAAATCAAACTCTTAGCATGAATACTAATAATATAAAATATTTATTTTTAAATTAAAAACAAATAAGAGCACTTATTTGTTGAAACACTTTAAAATGTTGAAGTTTTTGTTTTTGTTAAGGAAGAATCGTTTATACTTAAAGTTTTATTACTCCTCACTTCAAAAAATTAGAATGTTTGCACTAAGTTTCTCAAGATTTCAATAACATCATCTTATTTAGATACACTCCTAAATAACGGTCCAATAAACCAAAAAAATAACACTCAATTATCTCTCTACAAAAAAAGAACCTAAACTCTTGTTAAGGAGGGAATCTTAGAGATGAAACAAAGCTTAAAAAAAACAAAAAAAAAACCAACCTTAAAGACTCCTATTTTTATAGAGAATATTAGGAACAATAAGCTAATAAAATTCCATCACCAACAACTTTGATTACCCTTTAAGTACTATTAAAAAAGTTTTGAAAAAATTAAAAAAATTAATCAGAATTTAATATTGATGGGTGAAAAAAATAACTACATGGAAAAAAAAATTATAGCAAAAAAATAAGGCCTAGATGAGTTGCCCCGAGCTTAAAGTCTATTTTACTTGAACCTCTCTCCCCATCTAAATTTTACTTTTAAAATTATATTTCTTTTATATTTCAATTTTACTGGAAAACTTCGTGTGGGCTTAGCTTGGATAGCTAGAGTATGTGGGCGTTTTGTTTTCTCCATTAATTGATTTAATAACACTAGGGCAAAGTTAGCCCATTTTCCTTTCCCTTACATGGGCCCTTTCTTCTTCCTTTTCTGCTTCTTTTATGTGGTGGGCTAGTGATCTCTTGACTGGCATGATTCAGAGGTTACACTTTCAGCAACAAAAATGGTGTGATACATGCCTATTAATTAATAAAAATAAACCAAGGGCAAACTCCATGCACTAATGTAATGGTCTGGTGAAAACTATAAATGATTACAATTACAATAGTTCTTCAATGACCAGATTGACTCTTACAATTTCTTCACGCTAAGCCCACAAATTGATTAACTCTATGCACTAATTATATTTTCTTAAAAACGCTTTTGAAACTTAAAATTAAACAGAAGCAGCCTTGGAATCACAGGAATAAAAGCAACAGTCTTTCTCTCTCTAGAGTCCTTTTATTTATTGTCCCTCTCTAGAAAGAGAAAGCAAGCAAATGGCAGCAGCCCCACCAGCAGTGGCAGTGGATGGAGGAATGGCAGCAGCAAAGGTGGCATCACAAGCTTATTTAGAGACCAAAGCAGTTAAAGATACAAGGGTATTAATTGCTGATCTTTGCAAACAATTCTACAGCCTTGGATGGGTTTCTGGGACTGGTGGTAGCATCACCATTAAGGCCCATGATGATTCTATCCCTAAGCGCCAACAGCTTATTCTCATGTCCCCTTCTGGTAATACTGATATTCTTGTTTTTAAGGGTTGGCTTATGTGTTAAAAGTTTGTGTTTTTTTATGGATTCTTGATTGGTTTTGTTAATGTTTGTGTCTGGTTATGTGGTTTTGGTTTCTGGGTTCCTTTTTTTTTTTTTTCTTTCTTTTTCTCTTAGCTTAATTTGATTGTCTGTTGTGCTGCATTGCTTCTTTATTATTGTTTATTTGATACTGAAGCTTAGTTGTATGTATATGTGCTTAGTTCCTTGTGTGTTTCTATCCATTTAATTTTCTTTTACTTGGTGTTAGTACTTAATTGTATTTTTTTTTGTGTATTTTTATGGCTTGTTGTTGACTAATGGGAAATTTATTGAACCTAAGTTGAATATTTGTTGTAATTGGGCAGTAGTGCAGAAGGAGAGAATAGAACCAGAGGACATGTATGTCTTAGCTACAAATGGGTCTATATTGTCTTCGCCATCTCCGAAACCTTGCCCACACAAGCCTCCCAAATGTTCTGATTTTGCTCCTTTTTTTCTGAAGGTATTGGTTCGATTATGTCCTCCACTTGATAGCACATAAAGAATGGAGTTTGAGTTGTTATCAATAACTTTCAAATCTGAAACAATGATTTATTATTAGTGCAATATTGCACAGTAATTCTACAATAGTGAGTTCTTATTTGAATTGTTTTAACATTTGCTTTATGGGAGTGTTCTAAGCATAATTTTTTCTTACATTAAGTTCACAACTTTATTAATGCAAATGGCATGTCTCTTTGAATTCTTTCTTGTGATGGTAGTTATGATGCTATATTTATTTTCTAGTTACTAATAGTTAGTGATTGGTCACTGTTAAAACGGAGAAAAAAATATAATGAAATGGCAGATTTCATGTGCTTTTTAGGAGTTGCAGCTTCCATAATCTCATATCCGGATTAACATGATAAGATGAAATTTCACTTTTTCTTCAGTGTCACAATTAACAGTTATTCTGGTGTAATGCAGGCATATGACATGCGTCATGCAGGAGCTGTCATTCACAGTCATGGGATAGAATCTTGTCTTGTAACAATGGTCAATCTGTTATCAAAAGAATTCCGGGTAGCTCTTTCTTTTTGAATTTACAAGTGATTGGAATTTTTAAATTTATTCCTGTTGTTTCTTTAACATAGCAACTTCAAGTTCCCACAACCCTCCCCTCCAAAAGAAACCACCTCCCTTGATATTTTCAAGATCAATCTTGGCAGGCCATGTGGAATCCTGCATCTGAGAAACAGAGCGAGCTTTTTATTGTACATGTAGACACAACTTATACTCTTTATTACATGGGGAAAGATGACACTTGAGGATATTATCTTGGTTGAAAGTATTGGCATGCGATACTTGAGCTGGATGAATCATCAATGGTTCAAATGCAGGAGGATACAGATTAAAATGTAAACAAACAATTTTATATCATATCACAGTTGCGGAACATTTATCTGTTAAATGAATGAGTGTTCTCCAAATTTGAGAGCCTACCTTGATCATACTAAATGATGACATTAGCTAAGCATGATCCACTAAGTTATAAAAATTCCTTAGTTTTTTGCTGTTGAGATGGTTTGTTATTTGTGATTTGAATGAAAGTTTTGTGATAGGGGGGTGTTGGGGGATGTTCAGAAAATCAGAAGAAACGTGTAAAAAGGCAGGACAAATGGAATAATTCAGATATTTTTTTATTACTTTTAGTAAAAGCTTTTAGACAGTGGAATCAGAAATGGATTTATTTAATCTCATATTTAAAGAATTCTAAATGGAGTAGAAGCAAATGGGCAGTGGGCAGGAAACATCAAATCCAACCTAGTTGGTGAGATACATGGGTAATCTGCAGTTACGAAACAATTGCCATATGGTATCATTAGATTTCTACTAACAGAGCAAGTGAAATTAACTGAGTAAATATCTCTCTTATATATATATATATATATTATGGGTATTTAGATGGGTGGTATTCTTGATGTCGTTATTACTGAAAAAGTATCAGTATTGTCATGTCAGAGAATCAACTATTAGCTGTACAAAGTCGTTAGAAGAGGTTTTGCATTGTGTTTGGTTGTTCATGCATCCTGAAAACCAAATCTTGTCGTCATGCATCATTAAAATTGTACACAACATCACCCATGCATCATTAAAATTGTACACAACATCACCCATGATTTGTTTTTTCAACTACTACTCTTTTCTCACTGCTTCATTTGACTTGCTTCTGGTGTTTTTTTTTCTTTTTCTTTTTTTACATTTACAGATCACCCATATGGAGATGATAAAAGGAATTCAAGGGCATGGCTACTATGATGAACTTGTTGTCCCAATAATAGAGAACACAGCCCATGAAAACGAGCTTACAGGTTCTCTTGCTAAAGCTGTATGTTCTTTTGTTTGTTGACATCTATAATTTGTAGCTTGGTTTCTAACATTTGACTTTCTGTGCTCATCTGTAGAACAAAAGATACTGTGGGAGCAACTAATCAAATATTCCTTGTGAGCTGGACCTCACCATGTGTAGATCTGTTGTCCCATCAAATATTTGTTGGAGAAATTTGTGCTCGTTTCCTCATGCCATTTTGCTTGATTATTGTTTCAGTGATCTCTTGACTATTATTCTTTAGTAGCTAACTATCATAATGATGGGTGGCATAACCAAAACCAACCCTTGCTAATTAGAACATGCCTTCACTGTACTTTCTGGAGAATGAATGCCTTTTTTGGGAAAACTTTTCTTTGATCTCCAGTTCTTTTGTTTATTCAGCGGGATATGCTTTAGACGACTTAGAATGCACTCATATGTTTCAGATTGAAGCGTACCCAAAACAACAGCTGTGCTTGTTCGCAACCATGGCATATATATATGGGGAGACTCATGGATCAGTGCCAAAACCCAGGTTTGTGTCTGTTTTTGAAGGATCTGAATCAAGGTTGTCAATTCCGTTCCGTTTCGTCCGGAATGGCCGAAACATTTCATACCAATTCAAAAAACAGAACAATTTTCATCTCATTTCAAATCTCGGTCCGTTCCGGATTTTTCGGCTAAATTTTGGCCGGAATGTTCCGGTTTCATTTCACATGTTCCGTTCCGTTCTTGAAAAACCATTGAATCAAATTGAACCTGGTTCAATTTAATTAATTAAACCACCCAAGTATAAAAAGCTCATTTTCATTACTATTTTTAATAACAATGATATTAATAATAATATTGAAAATTATTATTACTATTTTCATTAACAATGATATTAATTTTTTAAAATTAGATTTATCACTAATATATATGGTTTATATTCATGTTGTTTTTTTCAAGTTTATACTTTGTAGGAATTTGAGCAAAACAAGGGATGCTTTAGATCCTATTAGCCTTGATAACATTGACCTAGCTTTATATTTAAAATATTTGTGTTAAAACATTTTACTTTCATAATATTTTGATATTTTGTTTAAGTTGAATTACTTTAAGTTAAAGATCTATTTAATCTTGAATATTTAGAAATATTTTAAATTTTAAAATTATATTTGTTTGACCTTGTGTTTGTATTGCATAATTTATTTTAATGATAAAGGGCCAGATCAATCATAAAAGTGATCTGTCATCAGTTGATTTTAGCTAGCTATTTGTGAAATGCTGTGAATCTGAAGTGAATCTCAAATTCTTAATCTTTGAATCACATGTTAATTTCCTTCTGTCAGTGAAGGTGAAGAGAAAAGTTAACATGGGCAAAGCTTAGGCTGCTGCAAGTATTGCACTGATCCTTGCCATTGTTTCTAGAATTCAATAGATATTTGACTTGCAACGCCATTCAAACTATTGATAAAATGTTGAAATAAATTTAGCTATGCAAAGGGGTTCTATTGATCTCTTGTTAAAAGATTTCTTTTCCAGTTTCTTATTTTTGTTTACTGTTCTTAATCTTAACAATTTCCCCTCTGACTCCTTGTTGCTACATGTTTTCTCTAATGCACTATAGCAGAAACCTTAGGAAGTTTGTTGATTGAACCCTAAAATTGGTGTTATTTTGCCAAGCAAGGAAAACCTCAGGATATACATCAGCTTGAAAATTTCCCCCCCTCAAAATTTAGAACAAAGCTCCTACATATATGACAGCTGATATGTGCATGAATGACTTTTTTTTTTTAATA
>Ga0307511_10001671_pt1 | contig 23361 bp, 18 predicted proteins | sample 13_EM_MG_FD_200266 | JGI IMG/M metagenome (GOLD analysis project Ga0307511, IMG submission 200266) | Populus trichocarpa ectomycorrhiza microbial communities from riparian zone in the Pacific Northwest, United States - 13_EM | ecosystem: Host-associated > Plants > Roots > Unclassified | place... | reverse complement strand
CCGGGAATCATCGGCAATAACCCCTCATTGCCGGCCAATGCCACCGTAAATGATAACATCCCCATGCAATATGATTTCAGGGCACTGTATGCCAGCTTGCTGGAAAAATGGTTCTACGCGGATCCCGCCATAACGGGCTCCGTCTTATTAAAGAACTATTCAACCTTGCCGCTTATTGGGACTTCAGGCGCCTGCGGCGCCTGAAGTCCCTGCATTCTATTTCTTTAATCTTATCTCTCCCAGGTCTTTCTCTCCTCCGGGGCCTAAATTCACGGCTTCAGAAGAGGTGTTATGATAAGGCTTTTTCGCCTCTACATGCACCTGCCACTGGCCGGGGTTTACAGCAGAGAGGTAATATTCTCCATCGCTCCCTGCCATTTTAATGGAGTCCTTGCCATGAACCGCCCATACCTTCTCGGCTCCTTCTGCAGGAAATATGGTAGCATGCAGAGATGCTGTCTGTAATAGTTTGACTGCATGCACGCTGGTAACACCTATCAACACCAGACATAATTGAACCATTGCATTTCTCATACCAGTTCGATTTTTAGCGTTCATAATTAATTAATGCTACTACTAATCAGGCGCGGGTAAATGCATTCTGAACAGGCTATTAATTAAGAGATTGAACAGGCGATGGGATCAGGGATGATAATTTCCAACTACTATGCCAAATGAGAAGAAATATGAGAAAAAACCGTTTTCTGATTGTTAATGAATAATAAACCCATTACTATTTTTAAAATAAGACTCTTGTCAGAGTGCCGAATACGACAATCCTAATTCCTTTGAATTAACGAGTGTTATCTTATATTGAACTTTTATACCACGCGAACTATTGGGCGCCTCCTGCATCAGCGCAGAACCGGGACCGATACCACGGAAATAAAGATTCTCTGTCTTAAACACTTTTTTATTGGCTTGAACGTATTGCACTTCTACGACTACAAGATCCAGGGCATAAACGGACTTATTGCTGACCGTCAGCTGAACGCCGGAGATTCCTCCAAATGTACCTACCGTATAGCCATTAGTACCTACGGAAACCAGGTTGGAAAGGTTGCTCCGGAGGATATCTTTATCGATCTTTTCAACCGGCTGATCCGTTCTGTGACTGGCTTCCCGATGACTGACCGTCAGCGCCGTCATGGCTGAATCTTTAGCAGAAGAAGAAAGGGCGGACTGGGTCTTTTGCACCGGCAAAGAAGGCTTCTCTTTTACGCCGGTGGGCTTTTTGAGATTGGAGACAGGCGCCTCTGTCAGGGGAGCCGTCTTTATCGTATCGGTATTCAGCGCATTGACCTGCCCGACAGGGGCAGCCGAAGATGCAGGCGCCGGTAGATTCCTTGCAGGAGGATCTATTGTCGGCGGCGGATTGGTCACCCCATTTTCACGGCTGATCTTATGCGTGGCGGTTAAATTGTATTTATCGATGGACAAGCCAATGAAAATACCCGCAGCCAGTAAAGCCAGCACACATAGTACTACTGCAATCGGCTGCATGAACTTTGACCGATTACCGGTCCGGGGTAGTATTTCTACACCTGCATTCCAGTCTTCCCGGGCCTGAGCAGATTTCTCCTCAGTGGAATTGCCATAAGTGAGCGGTAAACTGGCGGAAACAGGTATGGATGCGGGTTGATCTGCTGTATTTACTTTATTGGTTGGGACAGGTTCATAGGGCGACCCTATGGTTGACTGTCTCTCCTGGTAGGCGACCGGCGTTTTTACAGGCTCCCGTGGAGCTATATCTTTATTAGCAGGCGCTCCCTTTCCTGCCGGCAAAGTCACATAAATGATCCTTTTCCCGGGAACGGCAGAAGGTTCCCCTGAAAAAATGGAAGATCCCGAACCAGTCTCTAATCCGGATACCGATACGGAGATCTTTGCGGAAGTTTCATTTCCTGCAACCTGCTTTAACTGAACCGTTGGTATAGATGAAACCTTTTCCTGGCCAGGCCTTTTATAAAAGCGGTCAAAAGGCTGTTCTTCCACAGCCGGAGCAAAAGCACTTAATTCTTCCACTTCGCAGGGATACCGCCAGGCTGCACTTCTGCCTTCCACCCAGACAAGATCATAGGCTTTCAGACCCTTTTGTTTTAAGTCATCAAAAGAATAAGGACCACTTTCCTTATTGTCACGCAATAACAAATACTTAGTCATCCAAGTTCCGGTTGAGGTATATAATAATCAATAAACGATCAAAGGGTAATGGACAAATTGCAACAAATCTTTCGCCGGATATTGTGAAAAGTAAGTTATACTGGAAGGCTGTTCAAGGGGTTTGACATTACAAATTTAGTATTTCCGTTAATATTATCATAGTCTGGGGTAATCTTTCTGGACAGATTTGTTAATATTAGTGATCTTACCGAAATTAGCCGCCCGGGACCGGTAAGGTCCCGGTAACCCAACCGGGGATAGATAATTCCCGGACCGATCGACAGACACACACTTATAAACAGAAAAATGAACGATATGGACGCTGCTATACAGGAAAAAGTGGATTTATGGCTTAAAGGGAACTATGATCAGGCTACCAAAGACGAAATTTCCCGTTTACAGAAGGAAAATCCTGCAGAACTGACCGAAAGCTTTTATCGCAACCTGGAGTTCGGCACCGGCGGCCTGAGAGGAATTATGGGCATCGGCACCAACCGGATGAATAAATATACGGTGGGGGCAGCTACACAGGGTTATGCGAATTACCTGAAAAAATCTTTTACCAACCGGGAGATCCGGGTCGCCATCGCTCATGATAGCCGAAATAATAGCCGGTTTTTCGCGGAGACTACAGCTAATATATTCGCAGCCAATGGAATAAAGGTCTTTTTATTCCAATCCCTTCGGCCTACGCCCGAGCTAAGCTTTACCATCCGCACCCTTCATTGCCAGGGGGGAGTCGTCTGTACAGCCTCCCACAATCCTAAAGAATATAACGGCTATAAAGCCTATTGGGATGACGGTGGACAACTGGTGCCTCCCCATGATAAGAATGTCATCAAGGAAGTGGAAAAGATCGCCTCGGTAGATGAAGTGAAGTGGAGCGGGGGGGAAGCGGGTATTACCATTATCGGAAAAGAGATGGACGAAGCCTATATCAGCATGGTTCGTGGCCTGTCGGTTTACCCGGAAATCATTGAAAAACAACACAATCTACGTATTGTATATACTCCCATCCATGGCACGGGGATCAAACTGGTGCCGGAAGTGCTCCAGCGGTTCGGGTTCAGCAATGTACACGTTGTAGACGAGCAGGCTACCCCGGATGGTAATTTCCCAACAGTGGTCTACCCTAACCCGGAAGAGAGCGAAGCCATGAGCATTGGCCTTAAAAAAGCCAAACAGATCGATGCGGATATCCTGCTGGGTACGGATCCCGATGCAGATCGGGTGGGGATTGGAGTGAAAGACAAAAAAGGGGACTGGGTACTCATGAATGGCAACCAGACGGCTGTCCTGGCCTTCAATTACATGATCGAAGCCCGGAAAGTGAAAGGAATCGCCCAGCCTAATGACATGGTAGTCAAGACCATAGTCACTACCGATCTCATCGATGAAATTGCCGGGCGCAATGAGATAAAATGCTATAATGTACTTACCGGGTTCAAATATATCGCCGAGCTGATAAAGGAAAAAGAAGGAACAGAGCATTATGTGATAGGAGGGGAGGAAAGTTATGGCTTAATGATCGGCGCCAGTGTCCGGGATAAAGATGCCGTCAGCGCCGTTGCCCTGCTCTGTGAAATGGCCGCTTATGAAAAGAATAAAGGACTGAGCCTCTACGATAAGCTGGTCGAGCTCTACGTCAAATATGGCTTTTATAAGGAATCGCTTATCTCTATCACGAAGAAAGGCATGAATGGACAAAAAGAGATCGCCGATATGATGAGCGCCTATCGCAGCAACCCTCCCGCTACTATTAATGGCTCCCCGGTAGTACAATTGCTCGATTACGAGCTCCGGACCGGCAAAAACCTGCAGACCGGACAGTCCTGGAAGATCGGGCTTCCTCAGTCCAATGTCCTGCAGTTTATTTTGGAAGATGGAACAAAGATCTCAGCCCGTCCTTCCGGGACAGAGCCTAAGATCAAATTCTATTTCAGCGTTCATACCACCCTTGCCAATGCCGCTGACTTCGATCGCGTGCATGCTGCGCTGAATGCACGCATTGATGGAGTCATACAAGACATGAAATTAAAATAGACCACCGATTGCATATGCTAAAAAAGACCAGCCTGTTCGTCTTTGCCTTCTTGGGAACTTTTTCACTTTGGGCCAATGTTCGTTTGCCCCGCCTTTTCGCAGATAATATGGTCCTCCAGCGGGACAAGCCTGTTGCCGTATGGGGATGGGCCGACGCCGGCGAAAAGATCACCGTACAATTCGACAGCCAGTCAAAGACTGCGAAAGCCGATAAGAAAGGCTATTGGCTGATTCACCTGGACGCACATCCGGCCGGCGGCCCTTTTCAATTGATCGTAAAAGGAAAAAATCAATGGACGCTGTCCAACGTCCTCGTAGGGGAGGTCTGGATATGCTCGGGGCAATCCAATATGGAAATGCCCATAGCCGGATGGGGAAAAATAAATAATTATCAGGCGGAGATTACCGCAGCTGACTACCCCCAGATCCGTCATTTTAAAGTACCCAATACCGTTAGTCTTACGCCCAAGGATGATATCACCGGCGGTGACTGGAAGGTATGCAGCCCGGAAACTGCGGGTGACTTCAGCGCGACGGCTTATTTTTTCGCCCGTGAACTATACCGTCAGTTGCATGTTCCCATCGGGCTCATCAATACTTCCTGGGGCGGAACGCATGTGGAGACATGGACCAGCCGGGGCGCTTTTGAACAAAGCGAAGAGTTTAAAAGTATGATCGCCACTTTACCTTCCGGGACCGGGCTTGCCGAAGCCGCAGGGGAAAAGAAATCAGCTTTGCTGAAGACCATTAACAGCTTACAGGGATCCTTACCCGCAACAGGAGAAGAAGAACAATATAAGAACACGGATTATGACGATGCTCATTGGACGCATATGAAAGTGCCCGGTCTTTGGGAACAGGCTGGTTTGGGCCTCGAAGACCTGGATGGGACCGCATGGTTCCGTAAAACCATCGACGTGTCGGAGGCGGATGCCGGTAAGCTGGCTACACTGGACCTGGGAAAGGTCGACGATGCAGACGAAACCTACGTAAACGGAGTTAAAGTTGGATCAACCAAAGGGTATAGCGAATCCCGCCATTATTTTATTCCCGCGGGGACACTGAAACCGGGAAAGAATGTGATTGCCGTAAGGGTAGAGGATGTCAGCGGTGGAGGGGGGATCTATGGAGACCCTGAAGAGCTGAAAGTTACGATTGCCGGCAAAATGATTTCCCTGGCCGGAGACTGGTCTTTCCACATCGCATCTATTTCTGTCAGTACAACAGTCGGCCCTAATACCGCTCCTACCTTACTATTCAATGCCATGGTCAATCCCCTGATCCCTTACACGATCCGGGGCGCTATCTGGTACCAGGGAGAATCGAATGCAGGACGGGCCTACCAATACCGGAAGGCATTTCCTCTTATGATCACGGACTGGAGGGGACGCTGGGGATTGGGAGACTTCCCTTTCTATTTCGTGGAATTATCCAGCTTCGGTGCCAGTAACAGCGCCAATAAGGGCAGCACCTGGGCGGAGCTGAGAGAGGCGCAGTCCATGACCCTGTCCCTGCCGAATACCGGCATGGCAGTGATAACCGATATCGGGAATCCCAAAGATATTCATCCGAAAGACAAGCAGGATGTAGGCCAGCGCCTGGCTGCCATCGCCCTGAACAATCTTTATGGGCAAAAGGAGGAATACAGCGGTCCAGTCTATCAGTCCATGTCAACGGATGGCAATAAGATCGTTTTGACCTTTACCCATGTCGGTGGCGGGCTGACCGCACATGATAAATATGGCTACCTGAAAGGATTTGAGATAGCCGGTGCCGATCAGCAATTCCATTATGCCCGGGCCTCGGTCGAAGGGAATAAAGTGACTGTCTGGCAGGATAGCGTGACTGCCCCTGTGGCTGTCCGTTATGGATGGGCCGATGATGCCGGCGAAAGCAATCTCTTTAACAAGGACGGCTTCCCCGCTTCTCCATTCCGGACGGATCGATGGAAGGGAGTTACGGAGGATGTGAAGTATGCAGTGGGGAAATAATTTTTTTGCGTATTGAAATAATTAATAGTTTTGGGTTCTAAAGCGAATAGTACAAATTATAAATACACCTTTAGGTGAAATATTAGAGGGTAATGACCTCAGCAAAATAAGGACTACCAGTAACGGTGGTCCTTATTTTTTTGTATATGACCCAAACAACTGATTGTTATGCATTTGGAGAGATATAAGTTCGAAGTTAGAGATAATAGATATAATTTTTTCAGCCAGGGACCTAAAGGGGAAATTAAAAAAACAGTCATTTATCACCAGTTATCAAGTCCCCCAAGCCCTTTATTCAACCTTTCTTTCGGAGATTGGAATGACAAAGTGAGCCGGATCGATGATCTGGTGGTAACAAATAATGCGGATAAGCAAAAAGTATTGGCGACGGTTGCCGCCACGGTAGTTCATTTTACGAAGCAAAACCCTAATGCTTTCATATTTGCCGCCGGCAGTACGCCATCCAGGACCAGGTTATATCAAATGGCAATCCTGTCCTATTTGGCACTAATTACTTCTCTTTTCGAAGTAGAAGGCTTTATCCGGAATACATGGGAACTATTTCAGACCGGGCGCAATTACAACGCCTTTTTGTTAAAACCTAAAAAATCTTTACTTTTATGATCAATAATCATCCTTATTTTATGCCTGAGAAGAAAAAAGAAATAATCAGAACCGCATTAGATCCTACTCCTGATGGTATCATCGAAGATGATTGGGACATGAGCAAGGATCCGACTATCATCAGAAGAGCTGCAGAAGCCGAGCCATACATCCAGGCATTCATCAGACAGTATGGAACTCCCAAAAAGCCTACCGAAGAAATGAAATAGTCCTTACACAAATTTACACCGTCTTTCTAATTCAATTTATATGTAAGAGGCCCCGCTCGCGCGGGGCCTCTTACATATCTCCGGTTTTCCATTTATTTCTCTCTCACCAACTTCCTTTCCCGCATCTCCGCCGCCGCCTCTGTCATTGCAATAAGCGCTGTGCGCGTCTCCGCCCAGCCCCTCGTCTTCAGTCCGCAATCCGGATTGACCCAGAGATTGTCAGCGGGAATAACTTCTTCCGCTTTCTCCAGCAACTGCACCATCTCTTCTTTGGAAGGCACCCGGGGAGAATGAATATCATATACACCGGGACCTATATCATTCGGATATTTGAAATCATGAAAAGCATGCAGGAGCTCCATCTGTGACCGGGATGTCTCGATGGTGATCACATCGGCATCCATGTCGGCAATAGCTTGCAGAATATCATTGAATTCCGAATAGCACATATGCGTATGGATTTGCGTAGTGTCTGCCACATCACTGCTGCTGATCTTAAAAGCATCCACCGCCCATTTCAGGTACTCATTCCATTTATCTTTCCGCAGTGGCAATCCCTCCCGTATGGCCGGCTCATCGATCTGTATGACACGGATGCCTGCTTTTTCAAGGTCTCTTACTTCATCTCGGATCGCCAGGGCGATCTGCAAACAAGTGTCTTTCCGGGGCTGATCATCCCGGACAAAAGACCATTGCAGGATCGTCACCGGGCCGGTGAGCATGCCTTTTACCCAATGGGAGGTAAGGGATTGGGCATAGGCGGTATATTCAACGGTCATGGCTTTTTTCCGCTGCACATCGCCATAGATCACAGGCGGTTTTACACAACGGCTGCCATAGCTCTGCACCCATCCGTTGCTGGTGAAAGCAAATCCTTCCAGCTGCTCCCCAAAGAACTCCACCATATCGTTGCGCTCAAATTCCCCGTGTACCAGTACATCCATATTGATCTCCTCCTGCCATTTGACAGCAGTCCGGATCTGTTCCCGGATAAAAAGATCATAAGCGGGATCGCTTAATTCCCCGCTCTTCCATCTTGCCCGGGCCGCTCTGACTTCTTTGGTCTGGGGAAAGGAGCCGATGGTGGTTGTAGGGAATAAGGGGAGACGCAGGCTGTCCTTCTGCAGTTTTTTCCGGAGAGGATACCCGCTCTTCCGGTGCAGGAAAGACTCCCGAACCTCCTTCACTCTTGCCTGTACGGAAGGGTGATGCAGCAGTTCCGATTGTCTTCTGGCAGTAAATAACAGTACATTCTCCTGTAAGGCCTTCGCGGCTTCTTCAGGAGTATCTTCGGTGACTAATTGTTTTAGTGTCGCTAGTTCCCGGATCTTTTGCCGGGCAAAAGCCATCCAGCTTTTGATCGTAGCAGTCAGCGATGCGGTGACCGGCTCCGGATCCAGGTCGCAGGGACTGTGAAGTAAGGAGCAGGAAGGTGCCAGCCACACTCTTTCCATCCCCAATTGCCCAATGGCGGTCTGGATAAAGCCGAGGGATCTTTCAAGGTCATTCTTCCAGATGTTGCGGCCATCCACGATGCCCAGCGATAAGGATATTTCCGGCCTGGAGCGGACAGCGGCCAATACCGCCTCCAATTGTTGCGGGGCCCGGGAAATGTCTACATGTAGTACACAGGGGCAGAGGGAAACGGCTAGTGATAGGTTCTCCTGCAACGCTTCAAAATAGGTGCCCAGGATAAATTTCAGCCGGGGAAATTTCTGGCGGATAGCAGCATAGGCCTTTTCGAAGGCGGACCTGGCTTGCTGATCCAGGCCCATTACCAGGAAAGGTTCATCGAATTGCACCCAGGGAGCATTTTGCTCATCCAGTGCGGCCAGTAGTTCGAAATAGACGGGCAGCAATTTATCCAGCAGCTCAAGGCGATGAAATCCCTGCTCTTTTTCTTTACCCAGTAATAAATAGGATACGGGGCCGATGATCACCGGCTTGGTAATGATCCCCTGCTGCCTGGCTTCGATGAACTCATGAAGGATCTTGTTGGACAGTAGCTTAAAGGATTGCTGCTTGCGGAATTCCGGGACGATATAATGATAGTTGGTATCAAACCATTTGGTCATTTCCATGGCAGGCACATCGATACCTCCTTCCTGGTATCCCCTGGCCATGGCGAAATACAGATCCAGATCGCTCCTGTCCTTGTCGAGCAGGATGTCCTGGTATCTGTCCGGAATGGCCCCCACCGTGAGGGACATGTCCAATACCTGGTCGTAGAAGGAAAAGTCATTGGAAGGGATCAGGTCGATACCGGCTTCCTGCTGAAGGAGCCAGTTTTGTTTCCGGATCTCCTTACCCACATGGCTCAGTTGCTGTTGGGTGATCTTTCCCTGCCAGAATTGTTCGTTGGCTTTTTTGAGTTCCCTGTTGCTACCAATTCGCGGATAGCCCAAGTTGTGCGTTTGCATTTGTAAATGGTTTTAAATGAATAAAACAGCCCTTTACAGCTACGACGCTTAACACGGAGAAAAAGATCAACCCGAAAATACCGACAGGAAATAATCAACCAGGAGACTGCAGAACGCAGGCTGGATAAATACTAATACTGGCAGGGATGGCTTTATTCCGCGAAAGCATCCTTTTATAAATAAGGCAAGTCTCCTGGCTTGTAACAGTTTACCCGTTCTTCTCATCCGCCGGTGGACAGACAATGAACATTAGCGTGGATAAAACCTTAGCGTTACTTACAGTTGCGCGACAGCCCATGATTTGCACATGGTTCCTTTTTAATCCCGGACGTATACAAACAATTGCCTGTATACGCCCGGGAACCCGATTTATGTAAAAGTTAAATGTAAAAGAGCTGGTATAAAAAGCAATTGTTTTACCATTTTCTCCCCCTTTAGTGGGGAGGGGGTCTAAGCGCTACAAGTGACACATCCGTCTTCCATGCTGCAGGATGGGCCATCCACTATTTCCTCTCCATTCCCTTCGATCACTTTCATATTATGCTGATTCACGAGGGGCTCCACCATCTTGCCACCCTGCTTCTCCACCGTAAATTGTACGGCTTGTGAGGCTGCCTGGGTGCGAAGATAGTACATTCCCGTCTTCAACCCGCTCTTCCAGGCGTAGAAATGCATGGAGGTGAGCTTGCTCGCTGAAGGGGTCTCCACGAACAGGTTGAGGGACTGTGACTGGCAGATATATGCTCCTCTGTCCGCAGCCATATCGATAATATTTCTTTGTTTGATCTCCCACACTGTCTTATAGATCTCTTTTACGGATGCCGGGATCTCATCGATCTGCTGGATGGAACCGTTATGGAAGATAATCTTGTTTTTCATGTCATCATTCCAGAGGTTGAGCTCTACCAGGTCTTTCAGAAGGTGCTTGTTCACCACTACGAATTCTCCGCTCAATACCCGTCTTACGTAAATATTGGAGGTATAGGGCTCGAAGCATTCGTTGTTGCCCAGGATCTGCGACGTAGAAGCCGTTGGCATGGGCGCCACGAGCAGGGAATTACGCACGCCGAATTTTACCACTTCGTCCTTCAGACGATACCAGTCCCAGCGAAGGGTAGGCTCGACATTCCATAGATCGAACTGGAAAATACCTTTCGACGCAGGGGAACCGGCGAAAGTCTGATAAGCGCCTTCCACCTTTGCCAGGTCTTTGGAAGCTGTCATGGCGGCGAAATAAATCGTCTCAAAGATCTCCTTGTTCAGCTTCTTAGCGGCATCGCTTTCAAATGGAAGGCGGAGTAAGATAAAGACATCCGCCAGTCCCTGAACTCCCAGCCCGATAGGGCGATGTTTGGTATTGGAATTCCGGGCTTCCTCAATGGGGTAATAATTATGATCGATGATCTTATTGAGGTTCTTCGTAACCTCATAAGTGACTTCATATAATTTATCGTGGTCGAATTTTCCGTTGATCACATAGCGGGGCAGGGCCATAGAGGCCAGGTTGCAGACCGCCACTTCATCCGGGGAAGTATATTCAATGATCTCGGTGCAAAGATTGGAGCTCTTGATAGTACCCAGGTTTTGCTGGTTGCTTTTCCGGTTGGCGGAATCTTTGTATAACAGATAGGGAGTGCCCGTTTCTATCTGTGCATCCAGGATGGCAAACCACAGGTCCTGCGCCTTGATCGTCTTGCGGGCACGGCCTGGCTCAGCTTCGTATTGGGTATACAGCTTTTCAAATTCCTCTCCCCAGCAATCCGCCAGTCCCGGTGCTTCGTGTGGGCAGAACAGGCTCCAGCTTCCGCCGGCCTCCACCCGCTTCATAAACAGGTCTGGGATCCACATGGCATAAAAAAGATCCCGGGCCCTCAGTTCATCCTTGCCATGATTCTTCCGGAGGTCCAGGAAGGCGAATACATCGGCATGCCAGGGTTCCAGGTAAATGGCAAAAGCTCCTTTGCGTTTGCCGCCGCCCTGATCTACATAGCGGGCTGTATCATTGAATACGCGCAACATAGGTATGATCCCGTTGCTGGTGCCATTGGTACCCCCGATATAGGAACCCGTAGCCCGGATATTATGAATGGATAACCCGATACCTCCTGCGCTCTGTGAAATTTTAGCCGTTTGTTTGAGGGTATCGTAGATGCCGTCGATGCTGTCATCTTTCATGGTGAGCAGGAAGCAGCTGCTCATCTGGGGTTTAGGAGTCCCGGCATTGAATAGGGTAGGAGTGGCATGCGTGAACCAGCGCTCACTCATCAGATGGTACGTTTTGATCGCGCTCTCGATGTCCTCCTTGTGGATCCCAATGGCCACCCGCATGTACATGTGCTGGGGACGTTCCACCACTTTCCCGTCTACTTTCAGGAGATAAGATTTTTCCAGGGTCTTGAAGCCAAAGTAATCGAAACCGTAATCCCGGTCATAGATGATCGTCGAATCCAGTAACTCGGCATGCTGATGAATGATCTCCCAGACATCATCGGCCAGTAAAGGGACCAGTTTGCCCGTCTTGCTGTCCGTACATTCGTACAGCAATTTCATCGTATCGGAAAAGCTTTTTATAGTGTTCTTATGTAGGTTGCTGACGGCTATCCGGCTGGCCAGCAGGGCATAATCAGGGTGTTTCACAGTGAGGGAGGCAGCAGTCTCCGCGGCAAGGTTATCCAGTTCTGTAGTGGAGACCCCGTCGTATAATCCTTCGATCACTTTTTTAGCCACATCGATAGAGTTGACGAAGCGTCTGTCCAATCCGTAGCAAAGCTTCTCGATACGGGCCGTTATCTTGTCGAATTTTACGGACTCTCTCTTGCCGTTTCTCTTGTTAACAATCATATAATAGATTTAATAGGTTTCTTTGTTTGTTTCAAGGGCGGTCTTCAAAAGGAGGGATTGGACGGATCGGGGGCAAACTAAAAGTCTTCTTCCAGGCTGAATGTCTGGGATTCCTTTCCGGACATTACCCCGGATTTTTGGTAATCCCCCACTCTTTTTTCAAAGAAATTGGTCTTACCCTGCAGGGAGATCATTTCCATAAAATCAAAAGGGTTGGTGGCATTGAACATTTTGGGATAACCCAGCTCGCCCAGCCATCTGTCGGCGACAAATTCAATGTATTGTTGCATGAGCTTTGCATTCATGCCGATCAGGTCTACCGGCAGGGATTCGGATACAAACTCTTTTTCGATCTTCACGGCATCCCCGATGATGGCAAATACCTGCTCCTGGGATAGCTTGTTTTCCAGCATGCTATAGAGCAGACAGGCAAACTCGCAATGCAGCCCCTCGTCCCGGCTGATCAATTCATTGCTGAAGGTCAGCCCGGGCATCAATCCCCTTTTCTTCATCCAGAAAATGGAGCAGAAGCTGCCACTAAAGAAAATGCCTTCCACAGCGGCAAAAGCCACCAGCCTTTCGGCAAAACTCCCGTTCTGGATCCACCGCAGGGCCCATTCCGCTTTTTTCTGTACCGCAGGCACCGTTTCAATGGCATGAAAAAGGCGATATTTTTCCTGCGGGTCTTTTATGTACGTATCGATCAGTTGCGCATAGGTCTCGGAATGAATGTTCTCCATCATAATCTGGAAACCATAAAAGCAACGTGCTTCGGGAAGCTGCACTTCACTCATAAAGTTTACAGCCAGGTTCTCATTCACAATGCCATCACTGGCGGCAAAAAAAGCCAGTATATGGGAAATGAAATGGCGTTCCCCGTCATTGAGCTTAGCCCAATCCGAGGCGTCTCCGCTCAGATCGATCTCTTCGGACGTCCAGAAGCTGGCCTCATGCTTTTTATACATTTCCCAGACCCGGGGATAATTAATAGGCAGAATAACGAATCTGTCTTTGTTTTCCTTCAATAAAATTTCATTCCCGTTCTCCATTGTCAAATAGATTGCAGATTAATAACATGTGTGCCGACAGATGTTTTCTCCGATAAAATTTAAGATAATCCGGAAATAACGAATACTTGCCGAACCCCGTTCGGGGAGGTCCTAACAATAACTGTTAAAGGCAGGTCTCCTGGCTTGTAACGGTCTTATCGATCCTTCTCACCCTGATGCTATTCAGGGCAATGGATGGGAGAACCTGATAAAACCCCGTGTTACTTACAGTTGCCCGTCAGCCCATGACTTACACATGGTTCCCTTTTAATCAAACCGGCGATCAGGTGGTATGCACCAGCTCAAACCTTAACAGAAATTTCAAGAACTAACACGAAAATAACATAGCCTGATAAAAAAAGGCTTTAAGTTTATCCACGATATGTGAATAGCTTTTAGGGGGATTTTCAAAGGCCTTATTGGTATTCGGTTTTTGGGTAAAAAGGGGCGTTTTTAGCGGGTTTGCGGCTGAAGGAAAGGCTGATAAGCCCTGCCAGCATGAGGTATTCCCCCAGGCTGTGTTCGATACTTATCCTATCGATGTTGATAATATTCAGTCCCAGCCCGGTCATCAGCAGCAGGAAAGCCCATTTGTCGCGGCGATCATATACGGCGGCAGCCAGCAAAATGGGGAAGATCCACTGCACGGTATAGTATTGCCAGCGATAGATCGGGGAAAAAAGGTCGGATATCATATACAGGCAATAGCCCAGAATAGCGACCTGCGGCAGCGTATATTCACCGTCAACCCTGTGACGGAAGAAAAAGGCGCTCATTAGCCCCAGAATAAGGCAGAGAGAGAGGGTCTGGAGCGCAGGAAGTCCCAGCCCCGGCGCATAGATTCTCCTGAAAAAAAGAAAAAAATTGCCGTTTTCATTTTCTCCGTCTTTTATCGCAGGCTGTGGTTTCCTTTCGCCGTTGATCCCTTCCCAGTCCGTAAAAGATGGTTGATGCGTGGCGTTGATAAATGGGTTCAGGTGCAGATGAGCAACGGTATGCTGCGCTACGGCTTGCTCATAATCCTTCCACAAACCAACCTCATTTTTATCGAGAAAGGACCAGCTTGCCAACAGCAATATGGGGATAGAAAATACGATCAGGTAGCTGCGCGTATACGTTTTACATAAGAACAGGAAGGGTAAAAAGAACAGGAGTGCATTGGGCCTTACCAGGATCAGCATGATCGCAACGAGTCCCGCAGCTCCGGCCATCAATAAATTTTTAGGGTTCTGTACAAACCAATAGAACAACAGGACGAAAAAAGGTATAAAGAGATAGTATTGCCCATAGTAGATGTGAATATACCATGCTTCTGTGAAGAGGAACAAAACGGCAATGATAAGTACAGCAGATCGCCGTGCAGGCGTTCGGGCCAGCCAAAAGAAGAACACGGCCATACTGATCAGAGCCCCATACTCAAGGACCAGCCACAGCTGAAATATGCGCAACTGCGGCAATTCCGAGATGGGATATAGCAGTTGATGAAAAAAAGGCGTTGCGGTAATGACCGACAACCTGCCTCCTTCACGCTGGTCGGTATTGTCGTTGTCAGGATCATAATACCGGACCCCATCGCTCTTATCCCACTTGTAAAAATAAGGAGAACGCCCGTCCCGTATCAGCCTTGCCCCCACTACCCGGTTTCGGAGATCAGATCCATAACAACGCCTTTCAAGCCGGATATCCCTGTAGACGGCATAGACGAATACCAACGCACAGACAATAAGAAAAATGAAATAGATACTTTTCCGGGACATTCGAGATCGTTTTTATCAAAAGGGATCAACTGATCACCTGTTCACTTATTTTCCCGGTCTGCTTATTTTTCAGGATAACTTTCTTTGCACCATAGTGCGTCAGCTCTTCTTTGACGAGGTAATGTTCGCCGTCATATTCCGTCAGGTGGCTGTCCTTGCTGACGCCGGTCTTACCCCGCCAGATATCCAGCTGAACAGGTTCCCATAATTTTGTTTTGGCGGAACGATACGCCGCGTCCAGAATGGCATTGACGACATACCCATCATAGAAAGTCTCCTTCGGCGCCAGGCCTTTTTCAAAGGCATTGAAGACATCGGTGAACATATGGTTATAGCCCAGGTCATTGATTTCATCGCCGACGGGGAAGAGCCACCCGGTATTGCTCTCCGCCTTTTCCGCCACATAGTCGGCCCCTTTACCGGTGGTGAACATCTCCAGGCCCGTACGCAAAAAATTATTGATCCAAATTGTGCCTTCCGTCCCCATAACTTCATCTCTTAAGTCCATGCCACCCCGGAAAGTCCAGCTCACTTCGAACTGCCCGATGGCCCCATTCTCGTATTTTACCAGTCCGATAGCATGGTCTTCCGCATCGATAGGTTTCACCTGTGTATCGGCCCAGCACATGACCTCTATGGGCTTGATATCCTTCCCGATAAAGGTACGGGCTATCTCTACACAATGGCAACCCAGGTCCAGGATACAGCCGCCTCCTGCCTGTTCGATATCCCAGAACCAGTCACTGTGCGGCCCGGGATGCGTCTCTCTTGACTTGGCCCAGAGTATTCTTCCCAGGGCCCCCTTCTTCACGCTTTCATAGGCTTTGAGGAATTTGGGCGTATACACCAGGTCCTCCAGGTAACCGTTAAAGATGCCTGCCTCCTCGACCGCTTCCAGCATTCGCCGCGCTTCCACCGCATTACGCCCCAGCGGCTTGGTAGTCATCACGGCCTTATTATGTTTACAGCAGAGCAAGACAGCGATCTCATGCAGGTTGTTGGGAAGGGCGATACAGACAAGGTCCACATCCGGATGCGCGATGGAGGCTTCCATGTCAGTGGTCCAATGGATACACCCGTAATCTTCCGCAAATTTTTGGGCGCTGGCTGCCCGGCGGGAATAAATGCTGACGATAAGGTCGCGGCTTCTCTGTCCGTGAATGGACTGCGCGTAAAAGCGGCCGATGAAGCCGGAACCGAGCATGGCGATCTTTGGCATATGCGGGATGATTTAAATATAAAATTATTGATTACTTAAGCCATTTCCGGAGTTTCGGTCCGCAACCCTGTTCTTTTATTGTCCGTAAAGAACAGGACAAACAGAATAAGGACGCCTGCCGCTATCCCGGCAGGGACCATCCAGATGCTTTTCCACTGGGAAATACCGGCTACCGTATAATGATCCTTGACATAACCTGAGAGCAGCGTTCCAATCCACATACCAATGCCATAGGTGGCCATGGTGATCATCCCCTGGGCGGAGCTCTGTATTTTCACTCCAGCCTTGCTGTCGGTATAGATCTGACCGGTGACAAAGAAAAAGTCAAAACAGACGCCATGCAGGATGATACCGGCAAACAACATCCATTCTCCAGGTCCTGCATTCCCGAACCCAAAACAGAGGAAACGCAAGGCCCATGCAATCATACCGAAAGCGATCATCCATTTCACCCCGAGACGCCTGAAAAAGAAAGGGATCAGCAGGATAAAGAAAGCCTCCGAAAATTGGCCGAAGGTCATATTACTGGTCACGTTTTTCATTCCCGCATCGGTGAGGAAAAGGTTGGTAAGGCTGTAGTAAAAGGACAGGGGAATACAGATCAGGACAGATGCGATAAAAAAGATGGTGAAAGACCGGTCTTTAAATAAGACGAAGGCATCCGCACCAAGGATCTGCGCAAAGGTGGATTTTGATCCTTTTGCTTTAGGCGGGGTGTCCGGCAGAAAAAAGCTGAACAGACCTAAGGCCGCAGAGGCAACAGCAGCCATTTTAAAAGTAAACCCAAGCTGATCGGTGTCAATCTTGAACACTTTGTCCAATAGCCAGCCGGTAACGATCCATCCGATCGTTCCCAGCACGCGTATGGAGGCAAATTCCTTTCCCGGATCTTTCATTTGCCGGAAAGCGACGGAATTAGCCAGCGCCAGGGTAGGGGCATAGAGCAGGGAATATACCAGTACGATCCAATAAAAACTGTCCGGATTGCTGAGGGTGGTAAGTTCATAGAGAAGAGCTGCCCCGGCCAGATGCAGAACGCCCAGCACCTTTTGTGCAGCGAAAAAACGGTCGGCGATCATCCCGACAAAAAAGGGGGAAATGATCGTAGCAATGGCCATGGCGCTATAGGCCGCGCCAACCTGTAGCCCCGTGGCGTGCAGCACCTTGTCCAGATAAGTTCCCATGGTGACATACCATGCTCCCCAGATAAAGAATTCAAGGAACATAAGGACGGATAATTGAATACGTGTAGTTGGATTCATAAGTGATCGAAATTGTGGCCGAAAAGTTACAACTGAAAAATGGTTCAGGTAAATATTTATTAAAGCATTTAATTTGCACAAAGTATGAGAACATTTGAAGATACTTACCGGCATAAGGGCCTTCGCAAGCAATTAGTGGATACCATCAAACAGAAAGGAATTACGGATGAAAGGGTGCTGAATGCTATTTTGCATATTCCCCGGCATTTTTTTATGGATTCCGCTTTTGACAAAATTGCTTATGAGGACCGGGCTTTCCCTATAGGGGAGGGACAGACGATCTCTCAACCTTATACGGTCGCTTATCAAAGCCAGTTGCTGGAAATAAAACCTTACGAGAAAGTGCTGGAGATCGGTACCGGCAGCGCCTACCAGGCCTGTGTCCTGGCGGAAATGGGAGCGCAGGTGTATACAATCGAGCGGCAAAAGAAGCTGTTCGAAACGAACAAGTCGTTTCTCTTTCTGAAAAAATACCTTAGCCTGAAATTTTTTTACGGGGATGGTTTTGAAGGTTTGCCTACCTATGGTCCCTTCGATAAAGTGATCGTCACCGCCGCCGCCCCTTTCATTCCCCCGAAACTGGTGGAACAATTGAAGCCGGGGGGAAAAATGGTGATCCCTGTCGGGGAAGGCCATGTACAACGCATGTTGCGCCTTACCAAACAACCGGATGGAACCACTCTGGAAGAAATATTTGCAGATTTTTCTTTTGTCCCCATGCTCGGAGGACGAGGGGGGGGCAGTTAACTGCACGGCACAGGCGGCATCTACAAAAAGTCCACGATCTGGCGAGTGACGGCCGGGTCCCGGTAAATTCTCCGGTGACCCAACCCTTTGGTAATGACGAAATGAATATTGGGATGCTGGTCCTCCTTTACCCGGAGGGCATCCTTCAACGGAGTGATCCTGTCTTCTTCATCCTGCAGCCATAAGATGTCCGCATGTACCTGGTGCAGGGCCCTGCGGATGGAATAATAAGAAAAAGGTCTGTCGAAAAGCTCATAGGAATAGTCGTCGAATTCTTTTCTCACCTCCTTGCCGAGCTGCAGCAACCGGAAAAAAGAATCCACCGCCATGACCATTTCACAGGGAGGGGCAATCAATACCAGCCTGGTGTTCATGATCGGCGGCAGCGACTCCAGGAACAAGGTGATAGCCAGCCCTCCTAAAGAATGTCCCATGAAAGAATCAATAGGGCCGTATTGTTCGTAAATAGTCTGAATGGTCCTTACATATAAAGGCAGCGTGATCCTTTTGCCTCCGGATTGCCCATGGGCCGGCGCATCGAAAGCCAGTACTTCATATCCTTTTTTCAGCAACGGAAGGACATACTGATCAAAGTTGCGGGAAGCCGATTCGAAGCCATGGGCGATTACAACTTTTTTGAGCGTGTCTGTGGAAGCCTGATGGGGTAGCCATCGATGCCCCCGTACGGTGTGACCTTCCAGCTTAAAAGAGAGTTTTTCCCCTTTCTCAGAGAAGTGCCCCTGTTTCTTAGCATCTGATTCCTTTGGGGTACAGAATAGTTCAAAGGCCTTTCGGGCCGCCTTTTTATGGGATACCAGGGAAAGAATATTCAACTGGGCGCGTATATATCCGATTGCCAATTTTTGCTTTAATTTCACGAGTAAATAATGTTTTTTCAATGGTCACGTGGGATCCCGGCAAAACGGGCGGGAACTCATCCCTGCAAAAATAAGCTATGAATGTTGTAATAATAGGTTCGGGGAATACCGCCACTGTTTTAGGCTCAAAGATGCTTCAGGCCGGACATGAGATTCTCCAGGTGGTCAGCCGGCAGGAAGCAAATGCCGCCCGCCTGGCGTCAGTGTTGCATTGCCCCTGGTCCACCCATTGGTCAGCTATTCACCCGGCAGCAGAGTTCTACCTGGTGGCTTTGTCGGATGCTGCTCTCTACGAGCTGGCAGCAACCGTATCCCTTCCCGGAAAGCTGGTGGTCCATACGGCAGGAGCTGTTCCAAAAGGAGTATTACTGACGGTGAGCGCCCGCAGCGGGGTGCTCTATCCATTACAAAGTCTGCGAAAAGAGATCCGCCCTTTCCCGGAAATACCTTTTTTGGTAGATGCCCATGAGCCTGAAGACCGGGTAAGAATAGCCGATTTCGCCAGGACGTTAAGTCAGCAGGTCCGGGAGGCGGATGATGCAGAGCGACTGAAATTGCACCTGGCAGCCGTATTGGTCAATAATTTCACCAATTATCTCTACACCCTGGCCTCGGGTTTCTGCCGCCAGGAAAGGACAGATTTTTCCATGCTGCTCCCACTCATTAAAGAGACGGCCGGCCGACTCTCTCATCTTCCTCCGCGGGATATGCAGACAGGTCCTGCTATCCGGGGAGATGAGATCACCCTTCAAAAACATTTGGATTTGCTATCTAATTACCCGGAGATTACAGAGTTCTACAAGTTATTTACAAATAAAATTGAAGCGTTTTACAGATACCCGGAAATTCCTCCCCGATTATAGGAATTAAGGTACTTTTGCACCTTTAAAAGCGAACCATAGGTTCGCTGGCCCAACCGGGCGAGTGTCCGGATAAACCGGGGCCTATGTTTGGCATAAAATAACTAAGTGGAGGTTACAAAGGAGGGAAGTTCAGATGGAGGGATGGCACTCAGGGGGTATATGTGTCTTTTTGAGTTGTATATGCAATTGGGTGGGTGGCTCCCGTTTAAAAAATGAGGTAGTTGTATATACAATTGGGTAAATGCAGGCAGGGGATGGATTGGCAGATGTGTGGTGGAAGTTATATAGGATAGCAAAACAAATAATTGGCGGGTCAGAACGGATATAAATTAATCAGCAATGAGCATTCTCGAAAAATTCAAATCGATCAGGACCTTTGTCTTCGACGTGGATGGCGTAATGACGGACGGGAGCGTACAGGTATTTGACACCGGCGAACAACTCCGCACAATGAACACCAAGGATGGCTATTGCCTCCAACTGGCCATAAAAAAAGGATACAGGATACTGGTAATTTCCGGCGGAGCATCGGAAGGAGTAAGGCTACGGCTCCAGAAGTTAGGTATCCGGGACGTGTTCCTGAAAGTGGAAAACAAACAGGAAAAATTATTGGAATACGCCCGTGAACATGGACTGGAGGAAAAAGATATGTTATACATGGGGGATGATATTCCGGACTACCAGGTGATGAAACAGGTAGGACTGGCCTGCGCTCCGGCAGACGCAGCCCCCGAAATCCGCCATATTGCCGCCTATATTTCGTCTTTCCCCGGTGGTCATGGCTGTGTACGGGATGTAATAGAAAAAGTCCTCAAGCTAAATGGTCATTGGGAACTGGATACCTCCCTTGCTTCAAAATGAGTCGCCCCAAAAGCTCACAGGGTCCATTTATCTTTTATATTGCAATACCTTATTTACTAATGATGCTAATTTTATGAACCCGGGCATAAGAAAAATATCCTATATGATCCAGTTGCTCGGCGCTTTTCTCCGGCTGGTCCGATGGCCCAATCTCGTCTTTATCGCACTCACTCAATTCCTGTTCTATTACTTCATCCTGTTGCCGGGATACCGTATCAGCAACCTGGAAGTATATGTGAATAGCCTTCAGCCTACCCTGTTCTGCTTACTTTCCTTATCGTCTGTACTGATTGCCGCTGCCGGCTATATCATCAATGATTATTTCGATCTGAATATCGATCGGGTGAATAAACCGGACAAGCTGGTCGTGGACAAGATCATTAAAAGAAGGTCCACCATCCTCTGGCATTGGATTCTGTCAGGGCTGGGCGTCCTGCTGGGATTTTATGTAAGTTGGAAAATACATAATCCCATCGTTGGCCTGGCCAACTTTGGCTGTGTGGGACTGCTATGGTTCTATAGCACGACCTTTAAAAGAAAATTATTGATCGGGAATGTGATCATCTCTCTTCTCACGGCCTGGGTCATCCTGGTATTATATATCTGCGAATTTCGTTTCAGCGGATTAGAAGACCCTATCTTGCATAAGGTATTATCCAGGCTCTTTAAATTCACCATTCTCTATGCGGGCTTTGCCTTTATCATTTCCCTGATCCGGGAAGTGGTAAAAGATATCGAGGACATGGAAGGAGATACCCGGTATGGCTGCCGGACCATGCCGATCGTATGGGGCGTGAATACTGCCAAAGTATTTGCCGCCACCTGGCTGGTCGTATTGATCGGGTCGCTGATTGTCATCCAGTTCTATGTATTGCAGTATCGCCGGGGCTTCCTTATCTTGTATTGTATCCTGTTGCTTATTTCCCCCCTGCTCTGGATCCTTCGCAAATTATACAAAGCGCAGACCGTCGCGGATTATCATTCGCTGAGCAGTTATATTAAAGGAGTAATGCTGGCCGGTATTTTATCTATGATCTTCATTGAATTTTTATAAACGTATGGAACGTATCGTACTCGCTTCCGGTTCACCCCGGCGCAGGCAATTGCTCGAATGGGCAGAGATTGATTTTGAAGTGGTGGTAAAAGAGACCCCGGAATCCTATCCGCCGGAACTGGAGACCACCCAGGTCCCCGTTCATATAGCCCGGAACAAAGCAGAAGCTGTTAAAGGATTGATCGACTCTACCCGCATCGTCCTGGCCGCTGATACCGTCGTGGTCCTCCATAATGAGATCATCGGCAAGCCCCGGGACAGGGAAGACGCTATCGGCATCCTGTCACGTCTGGCGGGTAACAAACATGAAGTGATCACCGGGGTCGTCCTTGTAAGAGGAGAAGAAGAAATCGCCTTTTCCGATACGACGGAAGTGTGGTTCCATGAATTGGAACAGGATCAGATAGCAGCATATGTAGATAAATACCGGCCTTATGATAAAGCCGGCGCTTATGCGATCCAGGAATGGATCGGCGTAGTGGGCATCCGGGGCATTCAGGGTGATTTTTATAATGTGATGGGCCTTCCCGTTAGCCGGGTCGTACGAGAACTCTCCCGGATGGGAGGGGGCCGTCTGATTTGAGCGCAAGCCGCCGCCTGTTTCCGGCAGACATAGGTGCAAAAAAAAGAAATTTTGCCATTGAATTTATGATCACCTTTGGGCTTTAACGCTGCCCAATGAAAGAACAACTACTGCAATTCATCTGGCGATTTCAATACTTCAATCATCAGCAGTTGCATACGGAAACCGGTGAACCCCTGCAGATCATTTCTCCCGGAGATATCAATACGCACCAGGGGCCGGATTTCCTCAACGCCGCCATCAGGATAGGGGATACCTCCTGGATCGGCAATATCGAACTGCATATCCACACGTCCGACTGGAGAAAGCACGCACACCAGGGTGATAAAAATTACCGGAACGTCATTTTGCACGTCGTATGGGAAAATGATCTCCCGGCAGAAACCGATCCGGATCCCGCCGGATCACTTACCGGGCGAAATATCCCCCTCCTCGTCCTTCAACACCGGATCCCGAAATTATTACTGGGTAAATACGAAGAATGGATGAACCACCGCTCTTTTGTTGCGTGTGAGCGACAGTTGCCTCAGGCAGGCGAAAAGACCTGGTCTGACTGGAAACGGCAGTTGCTGGAAGAACGGCTGCACAGAAGAGCGCTTTTTATTCAGGGCTGCCTGGAGCAAAATAACCAGCATTGGGAAGAGACGGTCTGGTGGCTGCTGGCACGTAACTTCGGACTTCCGGTAAATACGGCCTCTTTTGAGGCGATAGCCCGGAGCCTGCCCCTCCGTGTGCTGGCCCGGCACAGCAATAGGGCAGATCAACTGGAAGCGCTGCTGCTGGGGCAGGCTGGACTT
>Ga0307511_10001670_pt1 | contig 23376 bp, 25 predicted proteins | sample 13_EM_MG_FD_200266 | JGI IMG/M metagenome (GOLD analysis project Ga0307511, IMG submission 200266) | Populus trichocarpa ectomycorrhiza microbial communities from riparian zone in the Pacific Northwest, United States - 13_EM | ecosystem: Host-associated > Plants > Roots > Unclassified | place... | reverse complement strand
CGGAAGCAGACACGACATCACTGACGCTCCAATATCAGGGACATTCAAGAACGGTAAAAGTACCCCGGAATACGCCGGTAGTGGAATATAAGGTCTCGAGTAAAAAACCCAGCCCAGGGGATAAGATCTTCGTGCTGGTAAAAAAGGGTGATCACGATACGTTGATGAGTTCCAAAATCGTGTTCTTTTGATCAGTTTATAAGTTTAAAAAATCAAGCCCTGGAAGCGGTTCCCGTGACCAGGGCTTTTTATGTCTCCCCGGGGATTCCGACAACCAATTTGAACCTCTTGTGATTTTCAGGATGGCTTATAATCTCCGTGTACACGTTCATAAACTTATCCCGGAGATCCACATGGTTGAGCTTTTCAGCCATTTTTTTTGCAAGTTCCTCCTTACCTGTTAAGTCGAGGATGATCATGTCACTGGTGCCATTGTTCCTTACCAACATGCAGATGAACTTGCCGATCGGCACAATGAATATTCCATTCATTCCATTAAAGAGATTACGCCGGTGGGAAATGGGCATGTCTAATGCCATCATTTTAAGGTTATAAAATACTGTACTGCTGTTTGATACAGTTGCTTTTATTTTGTCATTACTTATTTCGTCAACATATAAAGGGAAAGGCGCTATCATAAAAGGGGCTGATATTTACCCCCCAATTTACCTAATAAGTAAAGATCATTCTTTCCATTTTTGCTTTATTATGCTATATTGTGGCGCCCAAAACCTTCAATATACGCTGTCAGATGCACATTACGACCCCTTGGCAGGCAACTGGAATGCCTACCTTCTAAAAACCCCCTAAACAATGATTATCCTGCTCATTTTTGGATTGGCATTTCTGATGATATCTTTAATTTTCCTTTTCAAACTGAAGAAAATATCCAGGAACGGTATAAAAACGGAGGGGATAGTTTCTGATGTAGAATACAAAAAAAATTACAAGTTCCCTTATCCGGTGATCAGGTTTCTTACCACCGAAAATGTATGGATAACACAAACCCCCGATTTTTGGTCATCCACAAGATTGCCTAATAAAGGCGATAAGGTGAAAGTCACCTATAACCCGGATGATCCTACTGATTTTGTCGTAGAAAGCAAATTGAATCGTGTCACGCCGTTCATACTTATAGGATTATCCTTAATAATTCTATGGGCAATTCTTAAATGGCTGCATATACAGTTTTAAGTTCGGCGGCCCTTTCCCTGCAGCAATCAGGCATTTCTTAATAAAGGAATTGTTCCAACACAATCTGACCGTCTTTCACTTCATATAACATTATCTGATCCATTTTTATTCTTCCAAAACCCTCCACAGTAATCTCTATGCCCCTTCCTACCGCAAAATGAGTACCTCCAACAACGGGTGGGGTTGTATAAGCTCCATGAAACTCCTGAATCTTCTTCACAAACTCCTCGCCTTTTTTGCGAACAGCAACCTTGCCTTCCGCATACTTAAAATACGGAGAATTGGGAGGATCTATGCTTCTTACATTATCTGCAAAAAACTCATCCTGTATTTCAAACCATTTTTCTTGCTGAGCAAGCTCGTTGAACCGTGCCGCAACTTCCTGAGTTGTCATGGCTGCTTTATTTGCCGTCATAAAACATTGATTTTTTAGTGGGATAATTTGTTATTTAATAAGGTTTCTAATTTTTTCAGTTTAAATGTCCAGAACTCGTCAAAGTAAGAGATCCAGGTCTGCAGTTCTTCGAAGCCATCCTTTTTCAGCGTGCAATAGCGTTCCCGGCCGATATCCTTGATAGAAATAAACCCCGCACTGCATAAGATTTTAATATGCTTTGAAACGGCGGGACGGCTCATATCGAAATTATCTGCCAGGCTGTTGATGGTCATACTATCGGCTGAGAGCAGCATCAGCATCTTTCTCCTGCTCGGGTCACCGATCACCTGGAAAGCGTCAAGCGTTGGTATTGCCATGTTGTGCAGCGTTTAAACGGTCAGCAATTTTTTGGATGTTTTTCAGCCAGCCATCAGTCAACCCGTTGTAAAAATTCAGGTTTTCTTTTTCCGGGAAACCACTATGCTCCAGGAAAAGCTCCGTGCCCTTATCCGTTGGCTGCAATTTCCATGCGACCACGGTATCAAGGGTGATCTTACCCTCACCAGGGCCGCTCTTCCATGAATAAGAAAGCTTTTTAAAGGGAACGATTTCTAATACCCTGCAGTAGAAGATTCCATCGAAATCCAGGCTGGGTATGGGGTTGGTCCGGAATTGAAAGTCAACCCCCATAGTTGGCTGAAAGTTGTTTTTCATCAGCCACAGCTCCATCAATTCAGGTTTCGTCAGATATTCCCAAACCATTTCAGGCGGATGAGGAAAGAAAAATTGATGTTTAATGCTTTTTGCCATAATAAGTAACTTTTAAGTTACCCAAATATAAAGGTAACTTTTGAGTTACGCAAATTTATTTTTTTAAAAAAAGGATTTATCACCCTCTATTGCAAAAAAACTGTCCTAATTAGAAATCAGGAGACATGACTACACACGAACTTTTTATAAAGACGCCATTAGACCCTGCCGCCAATAATAATTGCGATAGGATGTTCCAACATAACAGAAAAAGGAACTTCCTCATGGGCATCATCTGTACCGGATTGCTGGTGATTATGGCGGGCTGCATCAACAGTTCTGCGCTGGGACAGTCAGGCCACAGCAATCCATGGGCTCCCACGGACGTCGGCACGCTGCCGCCCATCGCCAGCCTTACCGACGGGGTGTGGCTAAAGGGTGAGCTTCACGTACATTCCCGGCATAGCAAGGAATCTTCGAACAATCCCATCGCAAAGATCATCGCCTTTTCTAAGTCAGCCGGCATTGACTATCTCTGCATCACCGACCACGACAACCATGTAGAAGGCGATGTCGCGAGTCACACCTGGGCAGATCCCGAATTCAAGTCAGACTCCGTCCTGCTCCTCTATGGCGCAGAATGGACAACGACTCGCGGCCACGGCAATGTGTTCTCGGCCAAACCCTACGATCACCAGCGGCTATACGACGTTCGCGATCAGCGCGACGTAGTGGTCGGGGCTGTGAAGAAGGAGCTTGGAATTCACCTATCGGCCAACCATCCAAGCGGAAAAGACCATTTCGGATATTCCTATGATATGGTCAACTCGATCGAGGTCTGGAACTCTTCGGTCTGGCCCAAAAATGCCAATGCGATCATGATCTGGGACGATATGCTGTCCTCAGGCCGCAAGCTGACGGGCAGAGGCGGAAGCGACGCGCATCATGGCGCTCCGGAGACGCCCGAGCAGGCAACGAAGAACAGCTACCAGGCGAAGGCTAACTATGTCGGAACCCCAACGACCTGGGTATTTGCCACGGCGAGGACTTCGCAGGCGGTCGTAGACGCTCTCACGAACGGGCGGGTTTCCGTCAGTGCAAACCCATATGGGCCCCGCGTCGAATTCTATGCCGACCTCGATCAGGACGGTAAGATGGATATGATGATGGGCGACAATGCCAGGTCCACGGGCAAGCCCGTCAGGTTCCGCGTTCAGCTAACAGGAAATACTGTTCCGGGGGCATCCTATACTGTCAGCGTGGTGAAGAACGGCGACGCATTCGGCACGTTCCAGGCAACCGGCAAAACACCCACGGTAGAGTTCACCGATACACCGGTAACACTTGGGCGGACCTACTACCGCGTAGTGGTCGAGGGCCCGCCTACAGCCTATCCGCAGGTTCCCGGATCAATGGCGCTGAGCGGCAACATGGTCGGGCTGTCCAACCCGATCTACTTCAATTTCGACCCGAATTTTTGATGACGGCTGATCAGATGGGATAATCGGAAAACTACCGGCCAGAATGAATGCTCTACGCGGAAAGCGGGAGCATTTTTCATTTGGAAATTGCGCGCAGCAGCAGCAACCTGAAAATTAAGTAATTTAGCAGGGAAAAATGTCATCCTGCAACGTTCATTTAACTAATCCGGTCTTAACTTTTTAACCAACTATATCCATGTCTTATTGCAGCGTAATTGAGCACATGTCCGAAGATAAAAGAGCATTACATAAAGCCTATCACGACCATCACTACGGCTTCCCCATACACGACGACAATGAATTGTTTTGCCGGCTGGTACTGGAGATCAATCAGGCAGGACTCAGTTGGGAAACCATCCTGAAGAAAGAAGCCTCCTTCAGAACAGCCTACCACCATTTCAATATCAAAAAAGTAGCGTCCTATACAGCTGCCGATAGGGAACGACTGATGGCGGATCCAGGGATCATTCGCAACCGGCTTAAAATCAACGCTGCCATAGAAAACGCCACGACCATTCTGCAACTGCAAAAGGAATATGGATCCTTTGAGAAATGGCTGGAACTGCAACATCCTAAAACAAAAGCGGAATGGGTTAAGCTGTTCAAAAAAACGTTTAAGTTTACCGGCGGTGAGATTGTCAATGAATTTTTAACAAGCATAGGCTATCTCCCTGGCGCCCACACAGCCAATTGTGCGGTTTATAAAAAGGTGCTTAAGGCCGATCCGCTTTGGAACAGGAAATAAAAGACGGCAATTTTATACTATTACACCTTTTTCAACACTTCTATTAATTGATGCGCGATAATGGAGTCCCCTTTATCGGACGGATGGAGGCCGTCAAAAGTGATATTTATCGCATCGGGTGGATAAGGATACTCATCGGTGGCAGGATCGAAGGCAACGCCGATATAATCAGGATAAGCATATTTCCTGTATTGACCTGTTTGCGGGTCCTTCAGCCGTTTGTATTTCACCATATTTGGAAGGCTAAGCCCGCTGTTATGGTAGAGATCGATAACTTTTAGGTGCTCATGATCCCCTATACTCCGGATGGCCTCCGCCACTTGTTCCAGGGTCTGGCCATTCTTGCCTTTGTAGGAGCCGTAGGCGTTGTTCTTCATATTGTTGATGTAGACGAAGTCGCTTCTTTGCATAGGCGTGATCAGCACGATGGCAGCGTCCTTATTCAATTGATGCAATTTATCAAGTATAATACGGAAAGCTCCGTAGATGGTGCTGTCGCCGGTATTGTTAATATAGTCAGCCCAGCTGCCGATTCGATTGCCATGCCACCAGTCATTGGTGCCTAAAAATACCGTATAAACATCGGCCTTTACCAACCTCAGTTTCTCTATGGAATCGGCAATTTTTACGGATGTCCAGCCGTTGTGTCCCTGGTTGATATAATGGACATACGGCAACATCTCCGTCACCTGCGTCATATATCCCCGGGTAAGCCGGTGGCCGGTCTCATCCGGATGATCATTCAGGTAGGTGATCGAATCGCCAATAGCTACCCAGGTAACCGAACGATGCGTGCAAGCCATCAGGAAAATAAGGAACGGCAGGGCAAACAGTAAAGTTTTTTTCATCATTATAAAAATATAAGCTTCAGGTTATCGGTAATTCATCTCTTTCTTAGCCAGAGGATGGGATTCTGATAAATTTATACATTTCCTCTCCGGTTTAAAAATTTTTCTTCCCCACACATCGAATGCCGGATCCCCGGCAGATACTGTCGCAAAAGCCCCTCTCATTTGTCGTTTTTACACATCGTTGGTCCTGAATACTTCCTGTATGTTTGCATTATCAAATCAACTATATCATCAACACCAAAAAACAAAAAAAATGGAAACGACAAAGGCAACAGCAATCACTGTTGAGAACACCGTAAATGCACCCGTAGAAAAAGTCTGGCAACTCTGGGCAGCACCCGAACACATTACAAAATGGGCTAACGCATCTGACGACTGGCATACCACCCGTGCTGAAAATGACCTGCGGACAGGCGGCAAATTCCTTTCAAGAATGGAAGCCAAAGACGGCAGCTTTGGCTTTGACTTTGGCGGAGTATATGACGCCGTAAAAGAAAATGAGCTCATTGAATACACGCTTGGCGACGGCAGAAAAGTAATCATCCATTTTACCGGTAAGGACAATGCCACCAAAATAGTGGAAACCTTCGAAGCAGAAAGCACCAATCCTATCGAAATGCAAAGAGGCGGATGGCAGGCAATCCTGGACAACTTCAAAAAATATGTGGAGGCTAATTAAGGCAGCGCTCTCATTCCACAGGATAAGGGCCTTCCGAAAAGGTCCCGGCATGATACCCCTTAGACCCGACCAGCCGCGCCAGAGGACTTCTCAGGTCATCCTCTTCCGCTTTCAGACGGTCAATGATATGCCTGAAGTCGTATCGTGGTTGCCAGCCGAGGTCCTTGCAGGCCCGTTGATTAACATATACCCGATCGATGCCCGGGAACATTTTCCAGCCGCGGCGTTCATATTCTCTTTCATAATCCGGAAAGAGCCGCCGTACCACGCGGGACGCACCGTTACGCAATTCCGGCATATCCTCCGGTGAAAAGGGAGTGGTTGCGGAGATTATATAGGTACCGAAACCGATATCCCGTGCACGTCCCGCAGCCGCTAAATGAGCGCTCACAGCATCTTCGAGATCCACGCGGCGAAAGAGGTATTCGTTTGCTTTGAGATTGCTGTCCGTATAAGCTTCCCGTACCCCCTTATGATCATCCTCCTCCGGGAAAAATCGCGATGTCCGCAGAACAATACAGGCAAGTCCATAATTTCTATAATAAAGCTGGCAAAGATCCTCCGCAGCCGCCTTGGTAACCCCATAAATGTTTTTAGGAATGGGCCTCGTGTCCTCGGTTACCCAGGCAGCAGGGGCTTCCGGAGACGGCACAAGAGCGTCACCGAAAACGCTGGTGGTGCTGGTAAAAATCAAACGCTCAACGCCTGCTGCAACCGCCTCCTGCAGGAGATTGAGCGTACCGGAAATATTGGTATCGACAAATTGCTGCGGACTATGCGTCGCGACATGTGGCTTGTGCAGCGTAGCCGTATGGAAAACAACCTTTACGCCATCGAGGCAACGCTCTACGCAGGCACGATCGGTAATAGAGCCGATGTGAGTGGTAAAAGGAGAGGCAAGCAAGTCGAGACCAACGACCTCGTATTTCAAATTTTTCAACGTGCGGACCAGCGCATCGCCAAGATGGCCGGCACTTCCAGTAACTAATACGCTCATACAGCAATTTATAAAAAATGTGTTATGATAAAAAATACTATGCTTACAGAACCTAAAGTCGAACATCGTACCGAACAGGCTTACGCAGCCATCCGGACAAAAGTCAGCATGAAAGACATTCCCACTGTACTTCCCCCTCTCTTTCCGGAAATGTTTGCCTGGCTGGCGAAAAATAACATAGCGCCGGATGGCCCTCCATTCATTCACTACCTGTCCATGGATAAGGATGATCAATTACAGGTAGCGGTGGGTATTCCCATTCAAAATGCCGTGACAGGCGATGGCCGCGTTGTTGGAGGAGCCTTCCCGGCCGGCACTTATGCCAGCGTTATCCATACCGGCAATTATAGCCACCTCAGGGAGGCGCATATGACGCTGGATTCCTGGCTGGATGCCAACGGCTGGAAAGACAAACGACAGGCTACCCACCATGGCATGCAGTACGGACCCCGAACGGAGTTTTATCCCAATGACCCTAAGGTGGAAACCAATCCTGATAAATGGGAATCGGAAATAACGATCCTGCTGGCCGAAGAGTAGTATCAATTTTTATTTCCTTAATTTGCAATAGCTATAATAGCTATTATGAAAGCATTTATTCCCTGCCTCCTGCTTTGCATGCTGGCCGCCTGCAGCCAGCCCGGAAAGGATTCCAACAATCTGCAAGCCCGGATAGACAGTTTGCAACGCAAACTGGACAATAGCTACCGGCCCGGTCTGGGCGAATTTATGTCAGGTATCCAGGTGCATCATGCCAAGCTCTGGTTTGCAGGGGAAGCCGGAAATTGGGGATTGTCTGACTTCGAAACCAAAGAGATCAGAGAAGCCATTGACGATATTCAAACCTATTGTACAGATCGCCCGGAAGTAACTTCCATTCCCATGATCAAGCCCCCGCTGGATAGCATTGATGAGGCAATAAAAAATAAAAACATTCCTCAATTCAGGAGCGCGTTCATTTTGTTGACGAATACCTGCAATAATTGTCATAGAGCGACAAAACATGAATTCAATGTGATTCAAATTCCCACCACTCCCCCACTTACCAACCAGGTTTTCAAAAACAAATAAATCGGCATGCAAAACGGGAAAACCAACCTGAAGGAATTAGCAGGATTATTTTTAAAGCTGGGCCTCACAGCCTTTGGCGGCCCTGCCGCGCATATCGCTATGATGCAAAAGGAAGTGGTGGACCGGCGAAAATGGATGGACCACCAGCATTTTCTCGACCTGATCGGCGCCACGAATTTAATCCCCGGCCCGAATAGCACGGAAATGGCCATCCATATCGGACATGAAAGAGGGGGCTGGAAAGGCTGGCTGCTGGCAGGCTGCTGCTTTATTTTTCCCGCCGTGGTGATTACGGGGTTTATAGCCTGGCTCTACCAACGCTATGGGCAATTGCCCCAGGTCACTCCTTTTATTTATGGCATTAAGCCGGCGATCATTGCGATCATCCTGGCCGCGGCCTATCCACTGGCCCGAAAAGCATTAAAAACGACAGAGCTGGGCATGATCGGTGTACTCGCACTCATCGCTTCCCTGGGAGGACTAAATGAAATCTATGTGATGTTTGGCGCCGGATTAGTGGTATTACTACTCTATGTTATGCGCAGACCCGGCAAAGACCTAAAGAGTTACACCCCTTTACTCTTCCTCAACATTTCCTTTTTTTCCGAAGCCAACCTGAAAATATTCTTTATCTTCCTGAAGATCGGCGCCATTCTTTATGGCAGCGGGTATGTACTCTTTGCTTTTTTAGATAATGAATTAGTGGCTAAAGGAATGCTGTCCCGGACCCAATTGGTGGATGCCATCGCCGTAGGTCAGTTTACACCCGGGCCGGTATTTTCTTCCGTTACCTTTATTGGCTGGCAAATGAACGGACTGCAAGGCGCCATACTGGCAACTGTCGCTATTTTCCTACCCTCTTTTGTATTTGTAGCCTTACTAAATCCACTCGTCCCCCGGATGCGCCAATCGAAGTTGTTCTCCGCATTCCTGGATGGAGTTAATATAGCCTCCATAGCCATCATTTTAACGGTATGCTTCAACTTTGCCCAGGCGACGGTTACAGATTGGAGAACGATCTTAATAGCTTTGATCAGCCTGGTAGTGACTTTCGGATTCCGAAAAGTAAATACGGTCTTCGTGGTTATCGGAAGCGCCCTGGCAGGATATGCATTGCAACTGATATGAGCGATATGCATTGCAATTAACAGGAGCATACCTTCGACCGGAGCAAAAAACCCAGCCCTTTGGGAGAGCCGGGTTCTATCAATAATTGGTCGAACAAAAACCAAAGATACTAAATTACTAACTATTTTAGTAATTTATTTTACTCAGTATAGGCTGCCCGCAACCGCTGATCCAATGCAACCAGGATATCCGCTAACTGCTCCAGGGAGTCCAGGACAAAATATTGCTCCTGGAATTTGTCTTTTATATACGGCGTATTCAGGACTTGTTCCAGGTCAAAAGGCAGGCGGTTGGCGCCGTCAGAAAGGGTAAAGGCGGTTTCCCCGATAGAAGACAGGATCCCGGCGCCATATATCTTTGTCTCCCTACCCTCCTGCACCAGGCCAAACTCGACGGTATACCAGTAGAGCCGCGCTATCCACCCGATCACCTCTTCCTGTTCGATAAAACGTTCTGCGATCCGGGCGAGGCCAACCAGGAAATCAGCCATCAACGGGTCGGCGAGTAAAGGTATATGCCCGAACACATCATGGAACATGTCCGGCTCTTCCAGGTAATCCAGCTGCTCCATTTTCCGGAGCCAGGTCGTAGCGCCAAATCTTCTAAATGCCATCAGCTTAAAAAATGACCGGTTGGGGATCAGACCGGGAACGGCATAGACCTTCCAGCCGGTAAGCGCCTCCAGCCGTTGATTGATCCGGGGAAATTCGGGGACGGATTCAGCCGTGAATCCCAACTGGTGAAGACCTTCGGCAAAATGCCGGTAAGCGTATTTTTCAATGGCCTTGAGTTGTCGCGTATAGAGGATGGACCATACCTGGCGATCCGCCATGGTATAGGACGCATGCTCCTGTTGTAGCAGGGTGTGCATAGTAAGATGAATGAGAAAGTGAATAATAAAAAAACAGCACTCAGTAAGAGGTGAAGGGAGAGGGACGCCTATACAGGACGACGCTTACGGGTCTTCTTATCGGCGGGTAAATGACTATTGCTGGATGTTAATAGTTCGACAAGCTGCATAGGGCATAAAATTAATAATTTCTGGCGGAACTACCATATTCTACCGGGCCGGATCCCCCCCCTTTGACATATACGGCCCAAATACAGCCTTAACAGGAATATCTTCCTTACTGTCATCCAGAATGATGACATAATAACTCTTTCCCCCGGGCAGCACACGTACCACGATATGCCCCTGCAGGCTCTTATAGGATTGTTCGACAAGAGGCCCGATCACCAGTTCATTGGCCTCCATCATATTGGTAGCAAACAAGTCCCTGTGTGCCGGGTACAGATAAGGAGACATGATCCTTATCAGCGTCTCATGTCCGGGATGATCTGCCGTCCAGACCTGCTCGATCCATACCGCCGGTTTAAAGGTCCTGACCATACATTCATTCACCGCATCCCGGTTCCCATGATGGTCCATGGTGGCGATGTCCACCTCTCCGATAGCGTTGGCGACAGGTGTCTCCACGTCTCTAAAGGGCGCATCCCCCAAAAAGACATTGCCCGGACAATCCCCGCCGGTATAATAGGCAAATGGACCATAGTGGATCACCAGCACATTGCTCAACGTATTTTCGTCAGGCCAGGTCTTCCGGTCGGCCGTATCGATAGCGGGAAAATGCTGCTCCACCGTGCTGTCCCCACCGGGTAATCCCTGGCCGGAATTTTTCCCCGTCCAGATCCAGCCATTCGACTTTACATTCTGCACGTAGAAGCCGGGATACGCAGCAGGACGATGCTGCAGCCGTATCTGCGTGGTAACACCGGCCCGGAAGAAGTCATTGACCAGCCCCTTCTCCTGCCTGTCTTTCAGAAAAGCGAGATAATTATTCCATGTCCGGACATAATGATCATCCGGGCTAAGACGTCGAAGGGTCTTTTGCGGATTGACAGGATAGTTATAGTCGCGGGTCAGCAAACAATGAAGGGGTAACAGATCCGCTACGCCCGTAATACCGGTCAGCGCAAATCTTTTGTCTTTGGACAAGGGCGCAGAAGGATACCAGCTGCCGAAATGATCGTCATGAAAATGAGAGATCACCCCGTAATCGATCACTGTCTTTTCTTTTAACGGAGCTACCTGCCGGATATAGGCAGCGATCCATTCATAAGGTTTTTTTGTATCATTCGGCCGGATCGGCGTATTACGTTTTGACATTGTCCGCGCCTCGGTAGGGTCCAGCTCGCCCGCGTCAAAAAGGACGGTAGTGCCATCCGGCAAAATATAAAATGCCGCATTCCCTCTTCCCGTATTAATATGGTGCAGGTCCAGATACCCGTCCTGCCAGGCCGGCAAGGGTTGGCCGACAACAGCGATACCCGATGGAACAGATTGGGACAGCACCTGCAGATGCTGTGCGAGGAAGAGGATGAGCAGCAACTTTTTCATATGTCACAAAGATAAAAGCGGAGAGGGAACTACCCTCCCCGCTTATGAAGTATTTAAATGATGCATCCGCATCAGAACGAATACCTGGCGCCGAACTGAACGGAATAATAAGAAGCCGTCTTCTGTCTCACACCTGCGTTGGTGTTGACATTGTATTGAAAAGACTTCGTAGTCTGATCGAATCCTGCCAGGTTATACAGGTTGGTATTGATAATCTGGCTATAGCCTCCCCATTTATAGTTCAGCAGGTTCAGCACATTGAATATATCAGCCCGGAAAGTAAGCTTACGGGTCCCGCCAAGTTTCAGGTCATACGCCGTGCTCAGGTTCCACTGTGTGCGCCAGGGCATCAATCCGCCATTGTACGGAGCGAATTTACCGAAATTGTCCGTCAGGTATTTCCGGAACTCCGGGCTGGTATTCGTCAGCAGTGTCTGCATGCCGGCCTTGATATTGGAAGGCGTGTTGGGACTGTTCGGATCGTATATATAAGCCAGATCCGTTCCGTCATTGCCTTCTCCGACGATGTCTTTATTAACATACGAAGTGAAACGGGCATTCTGATAAGCCTGGAAGGAAGAGCTGATGCTAAAGCCATAGAAAGTAGGGCTCAGCAATAAAGCCACCAGCTTATTCTTCTGATCGCCGTCGCTGTACCAGTTCTTTCCATAGGAAGGATAGGTCCAGTAAGACTGACCCACGGCGAAGTTGGCATTACGGGGATCTCCGTTATCGTAGGGAGGGGTGCCGGTAGCCTTACCTCTTGCATACGAAAGACTGAAAGAGCCATCCCGGCCCAGTTGCGCGGCAGCCTCCAGCACAACGCCGAAGTATTTGGAAGACCACTTGGTATTGGTGAAATATCTTACCTGGTTGAAATTGGAAGAGATCCGGGAATTGGCAAGAATGGGCTGGCTGGAAGTACCGGTAGCCGTCAGGGTGCTGGCAGGCACATAGACTTCGCGGCCTTCATTCGTTACGAATTCGGGAGTACGCTTCAGGTTCAGGTCATAGAGATAAAAGTTATCCCAGGTATTGTCGAAGTATACGTTGCCGCCCATGCGGAACCAGTTATTAAAGTAATGATAATAGCTCAGGTTCGTCTTGAAGGTCAGCGGATTCTTCAGATGTTTGTCCAGTACCAGGACCGTAGCGGGCTGCTTGGTAGGCAGCGAATTATAGTATGCTACCCCCGGTACTTTGCTGAAGTCGCTCTGGTAGGCGGCCCAATCCGGAACGGGTACATTGGTCCGGATATCGATCTGCCGGAAATCCACGCCATTGTCGATATGGGCGAAGGTGATGGGCTGCGTGGTCAGCTCCGAAGCAAAAAGACCAGCGCCGAATTTCACTACATCCCTGCCATTGCTGTTGACATCCCAGATCAGGTTGACGCGGGGCTGTATATTCTTGGCATCGAAAGGCACCACATCCGTTCTTACCCCCAGGTCCTGATCCAGTTGGGCATTGTAAGTAGGCTTGTTGCCAATGATCTGGGCATCCCAGCGCAGACCAACGGTCAGGTTCAGGTTAGGCCGCAGGTTCGTCTCCATCTGCGCGAATAATCCCAGCTCGATCAACGGAACGCTGATAGCAGGATTGTTGCCGTTCAATGGGATCTTCCTGTTGAAACGGTAAGGGTTGTTAGCCGCCATATCAGCAATGCTGTTATAGTAGAACTGTCCCTGCTGATCATGCGACAGACGGTCAGTAATATGGTTGATATTATTATCCGTACCGAATACAAAGTTCAGATTACCCACTTTGTACTTTAAATTATCGATGATCTGGATCACATCGGAGGCATCTCTTTCCGGTACCCAGTTCTGATCCCCGAAGGCAACGGTGATATTACCCGTGCTGCCATCGCTGAAAGTGGAGTTGACATTCACAAATCCTTCCGGAACATGGTTGTTCACAAAATGAAGGAATTTCCGGTAAGTGCTGAAATTGAGCTTCAGGTCATTGACGAGTTTGGGAGAGAACTCCGTCCGCAACGCCACCATAGCGGCATTGTCAATTTCTACTCCTGTATATTGAGTAGTAAGCAGACCGCTGCCTTTCAGCTTATTGGGATCCACAAAATGCAGATAGTTGTACTTCACGGTCAGCAGGTTCTTCTTGTTGATGTTCCAGTCGAATTTGGCGAACGCATTCTTCGTCTCCTGCGTGATGCTGATCGTCCCATATTGCTGACTGGCCGGAAAACCAAATTGCTTCTCCATGATATTCACTATCTGGTCGAGATTGGCCTTGGTGATGCCCAGGTTCTTTTCAGCCTGCGCCTGTGTAGCGCCGGAAAAAGTAAAATCATATGCTCTGAAAGGGATCGTATTGGTGTACTGATCGTAAGAGATCAAAAAATGCAATTTATCCTTAATGATCGGACCGCTGAGCAGACCACCCCACTGTCCTACATCATATTTATTGGTAAGATGATTACCATTGACATCCTTCGTGGCGGCCAGAGAGTTGGAACCTAAATACCCCCATGCCGAGCCGGACAAGGTATTGGTTCCGGACTTGGTGATCGCTTTTACCACCCCGCCCGAACCTCTGCCATTCGTTACATCGTAGGAGTTGGTAGAAATCTCAAATTCCCGGATCGTCTCCGAAGAGATGGAAAAAGCCGCATCCGTCGTACCCGCGAAATGGGCCCTGCGGTTACTCACCCCATCCAGCATATACCCCGTACCACCGGGTTTGGCGCCAGCCAGGGAAGCTCCGCTGGCCAGGGGCGATAAGTTCATCAGCTCAGTATAGTTCCGGGTGGCCAGGGGTATTTTATTCAGAGCCCTGCCGCTGACAGCCGTTCCTGTACCCAGCCGGTCCACGCTATTATTGAAGCTGCTGGAATGAACGGTGACTTCCGTCAGCGTGGTAGCGCTCTTGCTTAGCGTGATCTTATGAAGGACCAGGCGGTCACCCAGGTTAAGAGTATTATCTTTTAAAACAGTCGGCTGAAATCCCGTCGCGGAAATTTCAATCGTATAAAGGCCCACCGGCAAATCGGATAAGGTGAAATAGCCCTTTTTGTTGGAAGCCGTCAAAGTGGTAAAACCTGTTGCCGTATTTTTTACGGAGATGGTGGCTCCATCAAGAGGCTTATCCCCTTCCTCATAAATAAATCCACTGAGCCCCGATCCTGATCCGCTGGATTGGGCAAAACCGATGGAGGAAAAAAGTAAAAAAAGAAAGAAAAAAAGAACGCGCCGGAGCGACAAATGGGTCTGATACATAAGCGAAAAGTTGGTATAGTTCAATTTCGCGCAAATGTATACAGCCTTACCGCACTCTTATTGCGGTAAACTCGAAGTTAATGGTTTGTTAAGAAAAAGTTAACCGAAGTTTTATATAGGGAGCAGGGGTATCCCCATTCTACGCCCTAAAACCGGTACCGGATTCCCAGCGTAATGGGGAGCGCTATCAAATGATAGTTCATCGCGGCTCCTTTATTATTAAAGTACTGCCCGTCAAAAGACAGCCCCAGCCCGAATTTGCAACTGAAAAAATAAGCAATGCCCAATTTGAAGCCGGCTGTAAGACCGCCTTTCAGAGAAGGGTTGGCTGCCAGCGTATTTCCGCTATTTTCGATTTTCCCTTTCGTAGGAATGGAGTACCCGACAGACAGGGACACATTGGACTGCCAGCGAAGCGGCCCCCCAATCGTTGCTTTTCCAAAGAGTTGGAGGGGGATAATGGGATTCCCCAGGGTAACCGTGTTATAAGTGCCGGCCACCGAACCGGGATAAGCAATATCGTCCTGGTAAGACAGGGTAATATACGAGGCGGAGATACCCGCCTGCAACCAATGATTAAAGATCCTTGAAATGGCCAGTTCCGCCGCAAGATGCGCTCCGTCAGTGCGGGAATGTTCCGTCGTATTGTCAAACCGGGGAATGGAATTAAAAGAGCCGCCGCCATCCAGCGCTATCTCCCATTTCTTGTGGCAGGAAAAATCCTCTTTTACATATTCCCGCACAAAGGCCGTATCGGAAAGCTTATATTCTGCAGGATCTTTTCCGGCATGGGTACTATCCACCAGCAACCGCGGGTTCACCCGGAGAACCGTATCCCTGCATACAAGCAGCTTCTGCGAAACAGGGTTCGCATATACCCGCAGCCTGCCGCCGGCAGTATCTTTAAAAGAACTGAGGGTATCGATGGACCGGACCAGCTTATACACCGTGTCCAGCCCGCTGGCAGGCCTGTCCTTTCCCCTACGCCTTGAAGCAATCAGCCTTGCCTGGTAAAAACTGATCTTCACATGCAGAGGCCGGCCGGCCGTATCCTTTTCTATATCCAGGGGGATGGCCATCGATTCAAGGAGAATATCCTTACAACAGCCCGCTCCGGCATTGCTGGGGTAAAAAGCGTTTCCGCAGGTGTGTAATATATAAATGTAGCAACCGGCAGGTCCGGTGATCTTCCAGGCGGCAACACCATCAGGCTCTTCTCCGGCAGGATTCAGCTTTACATAGATATAGCTGTTGAGCGGATATTCCTTGTTATAAAATCCAAGGTTCCCAATGGTCCCGGGATTTATGAACAAATTCTCGATCCGGGAAAGGGTCAGCCCTTTATACCCGTTGGTAAACCCTATGTCTTTCAGCAGCTCATTGAATTCGGAAAATTCCTTCTTATAGTTTTTCCTGTTTTCGGGATCTTTTACCGCATTCAGGAATAGCGCCCGCGTATCTATGCCTTTTTCTTTCTGAAGAAAAGGAAATTGGGGATGATTGCCCAGTTTCTCCGTAAAAAGCCGGGGACGTACGGACGGATCAAACTTAAATAAAGTGGATTTTTTGCGACAAGGATCCTGGGAATAGGCAGGCCCCGGGCCCCAAAAACAGGCCAATAAAAAAAACAAAAAATATTTCATCCGAAATTTATGGGTTGTAGGGTCGATACCGGGGTGTAAACGTACAATTCCCTGTTTTCGTATATTATAAACTCTTTATTATCTACCAGATAGGGCTTAACATTCAAATAAGAAATAAAATAAATAAGAGTTCGTTAAACTATCTCAAAAATTTAACGTCCTACATAAAACCATTTATAAAAACCAACAACCACCCACAATTAAACTCGTAAGTATGAAACTGAAAAACATGTATCGCCCCCTAATGGCTTTTGCTATAACAGGCATCGTGGTATTCGCTGCCTGTAAAAAGAGCAATAACACGGATGATAGCAATACATCGGCCACCGATGTGCAAACACAATCCGATGACCAGTCCCGCGTCTCCAGCGAGAACGATGCCCTTACCAATGACGTGAACGTCACGATGAACGATCAGAGCAGTGTCACCGGCAGCAGTTCCGCTGTCCGTAGTGGAGTAGAGACTACTGGCTCCCACCCTGTCACCAGCCTTATCTGCGATGCAAGCGTCACTATCGATACGTCCAACAGTATCCGCACAATCACCATTACCTATAATGGCGCCAACTGCAACGGCACCCGTACCCGCACCGGCGTAGTCACCGTATCTATCCCTGCCGGGGTAAAATGGGCGAATAAAGGAGCGGTCGTCACCGTTAGTATCCAGAATTTAAAGATCACCCGCATACTCGACGGCAAATCCATTACCATCAACGGTACGCATACCTATACCAACGTGAGCGGGGGAAGCCTGGTCAACCTGGCAACCCTGGGCAGCATCACGCATACCGTCACCAGCGACGATATGACCATTACCTTCGACAATGGTGCGACACGCTCCTGGCACATCGCCCGTCAGCGGGTATATAGCTTTGTCAACGGGATCGTCGTAACGGAGACCGGCCTGCATACAGATGGCAGCACTACCGGTATTACAGAATGGGGTACCAACCGGTTTGGCAACAGCTTCGAGACCGTATTCACCACCCCGGTGGTAGTCAAACAGTCCTGTAACTGGAGACTTACCAGCGGCCAGATAGAAGTGATCCGCCCCGCCGTCACAGTCACGCTGACGCTCGGCCTGGACTCCACCGGTAATCCCACCGACTGCCCCGGCACAGGTGTCTACTATTTCAAACTTGTCTGGGCAGGAGCAGGAGGTAAGACCTATACCTTTATTCTGCCTTACTAAGAACCATATTACCCTTTAGCAAAAAAAAGGCCCGGGCGACGCCCGGGTCTTTTTTTTTCTTACATTGCCATTATGCAAACCATCACACCTGAATTGCTCCATTCCATCGAGACCCTGAAGGAAGTTCCGTTGGAACAACTCCAGTGGCTAATAAACAACAGCAGGCAATATGAATTGGCCGAAGGAGAGATCCTGTTCAGGGCAGGCAACCCCATCGTAGGCACCCATTTCATGATGGAAGGAAAACTGAAAGTATACCTGCTCCAAAAAAATGAGAGCCGGGAGATCACCGAATGGGAAGCCCCTTATATCACCGGCTATCTGCCCTTCTCCCGGGGAGTGAAAGCTAATGTAACGGGTAAAATAACACAACATGCCTATATCATGACCTTCCCCGTGGAAAAAACCCGTGAACTGATCAGCAACAACTTTGAGTTGACACAGGCGCTGGTACATATCATGACCACCCGGGTAAGAGATTTCACCTCCTATCAGCAGCAAAATGAGAAAATGGTAGCGCTGGGGAAATTATCAGCCGGGCTGGCCCATGAGCTGAACAATCCCGCCGCCGCCATTGTCCGCGGTTCCACCACGCTGATAAAACATTTACAACTGGAGCCCGCCACCTTTAAGGAGGTCATCGCCATCCGGATGGACGAGAAAGAGATAGACCTGGTCACCAACAAATTATTCGAAGTGCTGGCCAGAACGAATAAGCCCAAACTGACCCTGATGGAGCGCACCGAACAGGAAGACTCGATCCGGGATTGGCTGGACGAACACCAGGTGGCCAACAGCGACGAGATCGCAGAGAACTTCCTGGACTATGCATTCACCTGCGACGATCTCGCCACCTTCAAGGAACATATCCCCGAAAATTACCTCTCTCCCATCTTCAACTGGATCAATACCAACCTGGTGACGGAAAGAATGGTACAGGATATCCAGGAGTCCTCCCAGCGTATCTCCGAGCTGGTCAACTCCGTAAAGAATTTCACCCATATGGACCAGGGAAAAGGAAAAGAATATACCGACATCCATTCCGGTATCAAGAACACCCTCGTCATGATGAATTACAAACTAAAAAAAGGGAATATCGAGGTAATAGAAGAATTTGACGGCAGCCTGCCGAAAGTGATGGCTCTGGTCGGGGAACTCAACCAGGTCTGGACCAACCTGATCGACAATGCCGTGGACGCCATGGAACCGGCAGGTAAAGGCCAGCTCCGGATAAAAACTAAAAAAGACAAGGAATTCGCGGAAATCACCATGACAGATAATGGCCCGGGCATCCCTGAAGAGATCATAACCCGTATCTTCGATCCTTTCTTCACCACCAAGGACATCGGAAAAGGGACAGGGCTGGGACTGGACGTGGTCAATCAGATTATCCGGCAACACAAAGGAACCATAAAAGTAGATTCCATACCAGGCCGTACCTCCTTCATCATCTGCTTTCCGATAAACGGCTAGGTGGATGACAATTCAAAACTTAAATTGCAGCGCCTGACTTAAATTGCAGTACCTAATCTAATGACCTGATCAATATGAATCTGCCAATCATTTTTTCAATAGACGACGACCAACAGGTATTGAGGGCCATCACCCGCGACCTGAAAGCACATTTCCGAAAGGAATACAGAATACTGAGCACAGACTCTGTGAAAGAGGCCCTGGACAGCCTGCTGGATCTGAAGAATAAATCAGAGACCGTAGCCATGATCGTCTCGGACCAGCGAATGCCTGAAATGGAAGGAGTGGATTTTCTGGAAAAAGCCATGGAATTTTACCCGGACGCCAAACGGGTGCTGCTGACCGCCTACTCAGATACAGACGCCGCCATAAAAGCCATCAATGCCATCCAGCTCGATTATTACCTGATGAAGCCCTGGGATCCCCCCGAAGAAAAGCTCTTCCCCATCATCAGCGAATTACTGGATGACTGGCAAAATGAATACAAACCCCTCTTTAAAGGCATAAAAGTCATCGGCTACCAGTTCTCTCCTAAGTCCCACGAAATAAAGGAATTCCTTTCCGGCAACCTGGTGCCTTATCATTGGCTCGATATCGAGACGAACCCGGAAGCCGCCCAATTGGTAAAGCTTAATAATATGAGCTTGAAAGATCTGCCGGCCCTTTTCCTGGAAGACGGTTCCTTCCTCCTGGACCCCGATATCCCCCGGATAGCAGAAAAGATCGGGCTCAATCCGAATAGCAAGAACAATATATACGACGTAGTCATTATCGGCGCCGGACCCGCCGGCCTGGCAGCATCCGTCTATGGCGCCTCGGAAGGACTGAAGACCCTGCTGGTGGAACGTCATTCCCCCGGCGGACAGGCAGGCACCAGTTCCCGGATTGAAAATTACCTGGGCTTCCCCACAGGGCTCAGCGGAGCGGAACTCACCCGCCGGGCGATCATCCAGGCCACCCGCCTGGGAGCGGAAATATTATTGCCCCGGTATGTAAAGGAGATCCGGCAGAAAGATGGCTATAAAAAGATCATACTGGATAATGATAACGAGATCGATACGCATACAGTAGTCATTACAACCGGCGTCGACTACCGGAAATTAGACACGGAAGGCATAGCCGACTTCACCGGGGCAGGCATTTATTACGGAGCCGCTATGACAGAAGCCACAGCCTTTAAAGACGGAGAAGTCTTTGTGGTAGGAGGAGGCAACTCAGCCGGCCAGGCAGCCATGTACCTTTCCAAATTCGCCCGGAATGTCTATATCCTCGTCCGGAAGGAGAACCTTAGCAGCACCATGTCCGCCTACCTGATCGATCAGATCGCCACCCGTAGTAATATCCATGTGATGGGGAAAAGAGAGATCGTCTCGGCAAGCGGCGAAGGCAGACTGAAGCAACTGACCATCGGCAACTGTGAGACCAAAGAGACGGAGACCAAACAGGCGGATGCCCTCTATATTTTCATCGGCGCCCGTCCCTATACCGAATGGATCGGCCTCGATATCATAAAAGATGATAAAGGGTTTGTGGAGACCGGCAGGGACCTGAAGACCTATGCCGGATTTAATAAGATCTGGAAACAGGACAGGGACCCCTATCTGCTGGAGACCAGTTGTCCGGGCATTTTCGCAGCAGGCGATGTACGGGCCGGGGCAATGAACCGGGTAGCTTCGGCTGTCGGGGAAGGCTCCATGTCCATCAGTTTTGTACACAAATACCTGGCAGAAGTGTAAGGCAAGCCTTTTTATTAAATTGATCTTTTCAAAATCAATTATATGAACACCGATCCTTCCTGCTCCCATATCAAGGAAATAGCAGCGCTGAAACTGGCAAAAGAATACGTCTGCGAAGAATGTATTAAAACGGGCGATGACTGGGTACACCTGCGCACCTGCCAGACCTGCGGCGTTACCCTCTGCTGCGACGATTCACCCAATACCCATATGACCAAACACAACCACAAAACCCACCACCCGGTCATCATTTCGTCCGAACCGGGGGAACAATGGCTGTGGTGCTATAAAGACAATTTGTTTGCTGAATATCCCTGAACAGCTCACCGATATTATGCATATTCCCGGAAAGATTAAATTTCAACTAATCTTTCCGGGAATATATTATCTTCGCGCAATTCTTTGGTAATGAAGATCCTCATACAACAGGCTTGTATTATTGACCGCGGGTCCCCTCATAACGGAACGATCAGGGATATCTTAATCGAAGATGGCCGGATCATGGCCATCGGAGCCAACCTTCCTGCTGCTGCCGACACTGTGATAAGGCACCCGGGATTGCATGTCTCTCCGGGGTGGGTGGATATTTTCTCCCATTTTTGCGATCCGGGATACGAACACAAGGAGACCCTGGAGACCGGGGCCCTTTCCGCTGCAGCAGGCGGATATACCGACGTATTCGTCATTCCCAATACCCGACCCGTCATCGACACAAAATCCCAGGTAGAATATATCCGTCAGAAATCCCGGACTTTGCCCGTGAATATATGGCCCGTTGGCGCCATGACCCGGGCCCTGGAAGGGAAAGACCTGGCGGAAATGTACGATATGCGCCATAGCGGAGCCATAGCTTTCAGTGATGGCACCAGCCCGGTACAGTCCGCGGGCCTCCTGTTAAAAGGACTTCAGTATGTCAAGGCCTTTAACGGGATCATTATCCAGGTGCCGGATGACAAGACCGTGGGTTCGAACGGATTAATGAATGAAGGAATTATTTCCACCCGGCTGGGCCTGCCCGGCAAACCCATGATGGCCGAAGAACTGATCATTGCCCGGGATATCAAACTGGCCCGGTATACGGGGTCAAGGATCCATTTCACCGGTGTCAGCTCTCCCCGCTCACTGGACTATATCCGGCGGGCTAAGGACGCAGGACTGGAAGTGAGTTGTTCCGTAACACCTTACCACCTGTTCTTTACAGATGCCGACCTGACGGAATATGATACCAACCTGAAGGTCTACCCTCCTCTCCGTGACGAGGCCTCTGTGAAAAGCCTAAAGGCTGGGGTGCTGGATGGAACCGTCGATTGTATCGCCTCGCACCATCTTCCCCATGAATACGATAGTAAAGTGGTGGAATTTGAATATGCCCGGTCCGGAATGACGGGACTGGAGACAGCCTATGCGGTTACCCGCACCGTCCTGCCGGAATTAAGCCCCGAAAGGACCGTAGAACTGTTGAGCGCTCACCCGAGAAAGCTATTCGGACTGGATCAGCCCTCAATCGCAGAAGGGCAGGCCTCGATCCTTAGCTTATTCGATCCGGCCGGTACGACTACCCTGCAAACGGGCACAATCCGCTCCAAATCGAAGAACACCCCTTTCATCGGCAAGGAATTGAAAGGAAAAGTGATAGGGATCCTCAATGGAGAGAAATTAGTTTTGAATAATGCGGCCGGCCAGTAAAAGCCGGTATATATATTGCCATGGAGACAAATGCTACAGCGCCTGAAAAAAGACCGATCGGAAGGACCTATGGCTTGATCACGGGACTCGTCATGATCGTATTTACCACGCTGCTGTACCTGGCGGGAGTGCAATCATTTATCGGCGGCATCGCCTACCTGGGTTATGCCATTATGATAGGACTGGCAGCAGCAGCAGCACTGGCGCAAAAGAAGGCGGGTGGAGGATACCTGGAATTTATGGAGGCGCTCAAAGTCTGCTTCACCGTATTTGTCATCGCGCTGATAGCCCAGACCCTTTTCTCCTGGCTGTTGCTGAATGTGATCGACCCCCACTTTAAAGTGGTGCTGAAGGAAGCAGTCATTAAGAAAATGCAGGAGGTCTATACCCGATTTGGAATTCCTCCCGAAAAGATCGACCAGGCCATTGCCGACGAACGGACCCGGGATCACTACTCCCTGAAGGAAATGTCGATGGGCTTTGCCTTCAGTTGTATCGTTCACTTTGTCATTGCCCTGGTGATCGCAGCGATCGTGAAAAAGAAAAAAGTGGAATTCAGCGACGCAGGCTTTTAAAATTAAGACATGGATATTTCTATCGTCATACCTGTATTTAATGAAGATGAGTCCCTGCCGGAATTATGCGCCTGGATCGAGCGGGTGGCGGGCGAGCATCGGCTTAGCTATGAGGTGATCCTTGTGGATGATGGCAGTACGGACAATTCCTGGGAGATGATC
>Ga0307511_10001669_pt1 | contig 23394 bp, 12 predicted proteins | sample 13_EM_MG_FD_200266 | JGI IMG/M metagenome (GOLD analysis project Ga0307511, IMG submission 200266) | Populus trichocarpa ectomycorrhiza microbial communities from riparian zone in the Pacific Northwest, United States - 13_EM | ecosystem: Host-associated > Plants > Roots > Unclassified | place... | reverse complement strand
TTTAAACTTCAAGGTGGGTTAAGTTTTTGTTATTTTTGTAGATAGGATTCTGGATGATGTTTGATGGAGGCTTGTTTATGTTTTGTTACGTATATTGCTAGAATCAATAGAATTTAATGGTGTTGTGGATGCACTATTAAAAACCATGGCTAATCAGTTGATCATAGTTCACCACCTTGCTGCTAGCATCGGACCTGTGCTCACTAATTCTTTTCACTATTTGGGGTTTCTTTGCTGTCTCCAGGAACATTGCCTTTAGAACCTGTTTAGTTTGATTCCGTTGTAATTTATGTGGTCTACTTGGGGAAGATGGACATTTGGAGGGGTTGTTCCAAGTAATCATCCATTTACTCCCTCGTATGATTTGAGAACTGCAAAGTTTCTGTTTCGAGTTCTTTTCAGGATTTTTTTCAGATTCTATACACTTCCGACTCTTGAATGCATCATATGTACTAAGTTGGAGAAGACATCTGGGTTTGTGCATTTTCGTAAACCTTTTGATCTGACTATTGCCAAAACCTAAGTTTTTCTCTCATCTTGGTGGTATTTTGGGGGCTTTGAATGAGCTTTGATGGATTTATGGTATTGGATTAATAGGTTGAAGTCCATTGGACTTTCAGATATTTGATGCAGTACACATCCAGGTCAAGAATAGTGTATCTGAAGGGGTTCTCAACTACTTGAATTTGCATTTAACCTCGTCATTTCCATGATTGGATGTACACTGATTCAGGCGGCGTTTCTTTTTCTTTGATGGGTCTGTTTGTTCATGGTTGAAGTTTTAAGTGCATGAGCCATGACACTTCATGAAGAAATTGTGCAACATATGTTAGTTAGATTTTATCAGCATTCCTTGTTGGCACTGGAAATGTGTTGAATTTAGAGAAATTAACTTGGATTCCCATTAATTTCTTGATGGGGTTTTCAATTTTTAGTTGACTTTCATATCAAATCCATTTGTATTATTCTGGTGCAGCTTTGATTATAAGGACAGCAACTGAATATGTGATGCTACTAATTTATGCTTCTTTGCTTTGTACTTTCATTCTCACTTAGCAATGTTGTTGTGGTATTTTGGGACTTTTCATCTGCATGTGTGTTCCTGCCCAACCCCTCTTCCGCCTGTTCTCTAATGTTTAATTGTGTTCTCTTCTGCTTGCAACTCACAACTATCTAAACAATTCCTGTTAAAGAGAAAAGAAAACATCTTTAATGTGATAAACATTTGTCATGAGATGATAACGAACCTGTTATTCAAATAGGGACTATAATTTCTCATTTGCAATGGTTGGTAATATAGTTATGGATTTCATAGGACAAAGCTGTGGAATAGCATCAGAAGTGAAAGACATGTACTCTTTAACTTTGTTGCTTTATATATTGGAGAGGATAGCTTGTATTCTTACTTGTATGGTGCATGGTGTGCACAAAAGCATTAGCAACTGTTTTCTTCATTTCTGAAAAATAAAAAAAAAGGTGGTGGCAATTGAGGGTTAGATAGAAAGGCCAATGTTAACCGTTTAGGCCCCAAGTCTTATAAGGGTAGCGAAAGATAGGCCCCAAGTCTTATAAGGGTAGCGAAAGATAGGCCCCAAGTCTTACAAGGGCTTTGAAAGATTGGAATTGGACTTTGCAGCAGTTTTCCTGATGTCCTAAATTTGTTTTGAGTCTGGTGAAGGGGTGAAGATATACTTATTTATTGGATAGTTGTAGGATATTGGAGTCCACTCTTTCAAGAAGGCTGATGTGAAATGTGAGAGTATCTGGAAGGATAAAGTGGCTTTCCAAAGCTGTTGCTTTCTTTTGACAGATCAAGGACTTCTTTGGATTGCATGGATAGTTTCAATTTGTGAACTTCTTAGATTCTGAAGTAGTACTTTTGAGTTCTCTTTAAAGAATTATCTTGTTGATGCTAAATTGTTGGTCTGGTTCTTTTATGCTATGCACTTGTACAGAGTAATGCTATACAAACAAATATTTACAAATACTTAATATCAACGGATGGAAAAGTTTCTTTTTCGTGTTTGACAGATCATTTAGTGTTACCGCGACCATGTAACACAACTTATCAATTTCCACACCACTTTGTATGAAGTCTTTGTAAGATTTATTTGTTTGTTTGTGGATCATTTTTCTTCGAAATAATTGTTTGGTGTCATATGAATGAAAAAAAGAGTTGCACAATTTTGTCTTTAGGCTTGCAGAATATCATTCAGCTCTCAATGCCTTGTCCATGAATGATTTGTACTCATTATGGTTCTTTAGGACTATGCATTCTATTAAGTGATGGTGTGATTTACAATGTATAAGAAGAATAGATAAAATTAAAAATTTTAACTTTTATACAATTTACAATTTATGAAATTGTAATTTATTCAAATATCTTATCCCCCCCCCCCCCTCTAACTATAGAAGTGGGAGCACAACTTGTGGAATGTGGAATTTATTGAGTTTAATACTCAATACATGCTTAAAACGCTAATATTTTTTTTAAAATTATTATATTTTTTGCAGTTGTATTAATGGCTTGATTTATGTCTGATAATAAAATTTTATGCTTTTACCTTGTCTGAATTTGCAGACCTTTTTTTGTAGGTGCTGGGGGTTATGCTTACCTCCATGAACCTCTCTGGTGGATTGGCATGATAACAAGTAGGTGTCCTTATTTTCTAATGGCTGATAATTCGTAGAAATGATTGCATTTGATATCATTGTCCATGCATTGTGTGGTACAAAATAAATAGTCTAATTTTTTTACTATTTAGATAAATGGTCCATATTTTTTCACAACAAAATAAATAGTCTGTATAAATTTAATATATTCTTCTGATTAGCTAATGATCTCCAAGTATGCCAAAAGTGCATAGTCTTTCACATATACCTCAAAGAATTATGTTAACTTTTTGTTTCATATATCTTGCACCTTTTCCAATTCTGTGGTTTGGATCTCTCTTTTTTTTAATGGTATTTGTTTTTTCTCTTTCGATGTAAGTTACTCTTGTTTGTTTAACATTATGAAGCGTGTTGGAAGTTTGAGTGCAGTTCACATTGTATGCATTCTAAGATGGATAATTGTCATTGTGGCAGTGATTGTTGGGGAAATCGCTAATTTTGCAGCCTATGCATTTGCACCAGCTATTCTAGTCACTCCTCTTGGCGCACTCAGTATCATTATCAGGCAAGAGAATATTCACTTGTGTCTTTCATATATTGGATTATTTTATAATGCTAACTTCCATTTTTGTCTTGCAGTGCTGTTCTTGCACATGTTATGTTACAAGAAAAGTTACACATTTTTGGGGTTCTCGGTTGTGTTCTTTGTGTCGTGGGTTCAACATCAATTGTTCTTCATGCACCTCAAGAACGTGAGATTGAGTCTGTGAAGGAAGTGTGGGACCTTGCAACAGAGCCAGGTATATATTTCTGAGGAATAAAAAAAAAGTAGCAAGATGACTTATAAATTCTTGATGCTGTATTTTCCCCCCCACATTTGTCTCATAATGTTGTAATTCTTGCGTTGTGATATCTCCTGCAGCTTTTCTCTTGTATGCTGCTATTGTCATAACAGCAGTTATAGTAATTATCATCCGTGTTATACCCCGCTATGGGCAGACTCATGTTATGGTCTATATTTCAGTTTGTTCGCTTATGGGCTCACTATCGGTATGTGTCAGTTGTTATCCTAGTCTGAATCTGACTTTTCATGAACTTTGATATGTCTATCTATTCATTTATTTATTCATTTGTGTGCACAAATGTACAAGTGTAATTCCACTATTGTTAAAATTATCTTTCCTGCATGCTGGTAACAGGTCATGAGTGTCAAAGCACTTGGAATTGCTTTGAAGCTGACGTTCTCAGGAATGAATCAGTTACTATACCCCCAAACGTGGACATTTACCTTGGTTGTCCTTGCCTGTGTAATCACTCAAATCAATTACTTAAACAAGGTAAGGCATTTCTTAGGAGCATCTCCCATGTAATTTAAGAGAATAAACACCTCTTACATTGAAATGTTGACTGTGTGAAAATTAATATAGAAACTCTCCTCTATTTTTATTTATTTTATTTCTTCTTCATGAATGTAGTTTTTATTAAGAGTCTATTGTTTGGTGCAAGACAGAGACCATGGGCTCATAACCATAGGTTGCAAGTTTGAATCCTAAGATTAGCCATTTTATGCAAAATTCTGAAGGAATACTTCATATTATCCCTCGTTTGACTTTCTTCATTGGGAAGATAACTGGGCAATGACTTGTAGTTATGGATGGCTTTTGGTAGATAATTTTTTTTTTGATCTCTTTGAATTGCAGGCTCTTGATACATTCAACACAGTGGTTGTATCTCCCATATACTATGTGATGTTTACTACATTAACAATTTTGGCCAGTGTAATCATGTTTAAGGTAACCTTTTTCTTATCCAGAGGTACATATGTATGTGTTGATATATAGAAATATAAGTGTGTGGGTGTGCGTGCATGATAGATGGAATTTAGGAGAACTAATCCACTTTAAGTGATGATGACTGTAGAAACTGAACCATTTTTCAAATGATAATGAAAGATGACTACAAATAGGTTGCATTGATGCTTTCAAAATACAAACAAAACAATTCATTTTCTATCGATTTTGAGTTTATTTACGTGGATGGCTGCAGTATAGCTATACAATATCTTATGTTGTCCTCTCTAGATAAGGAGGTTAAAAATTGTTGTTACATCAATTCAAGTTTTTTTTTTCCCCATTCCTTTTCTATTTGGAACTTTCCTTCTCTCTCTTATGCAGTAAATAATAAACAGTTTTTATTTATAGAAAAGAGATGTAAAGGTGAAAGAAAACTAAGTGGTTATTTCTGAAGATTTTAGTTCTTGTATGTAGTCCAGGGTCATTAATATTACTATAATAATTAAAGTATTAAACTTTTAATGGTTTTTATGGTATTTGTTGCACTGTATGCTGATTAAATTCATTTTTAAATTCAGGATTGGGATGGACAGAACGCATCTCAAATTGTTACAGAAATTTGCGGATTTGTGACAATCCTTTCTGGGACTTTTCTTCTTCATAAAACGAAGGACATGGTTGAAGGTGGGTTTCCAGTACTTTTCCTCAATTGTTTAATCATCATCTCCAGTTTAAGATTGTAGCTCCACATAAACTCTACTTCATTTATAGGCTCATCACAATCTCTATCATTGCGCCTTCCTAAGCATGAAGAAGAAGATGGTGTCCTTGATCACGAAGGAATCCCTCTTCGACGACTAGACTCTCTGAGACCAAAATAGCTGTATTCTTTGGTTCATTATTTTACTGTCATTCAAGATCTTGCTTGCTGATTTGAGGCATAATGAGACTTTCAGCCACAGACCTGTATATTATCAGCGCGCTTGGCTGGTGCGTTATATTCCTTGAGAAAACAATGGGCAAAGATGGCAGGGCTTCTCTCTTGGATAAAAATGACATGATCTCTCTCAGCTGCTGCCATGTAGACATTTAGCTTCCCCCTTCCTCCTTTCCCATCCTGGGGGTTGTAATTTTGAGCACTTTGTTCTTCATATTGAACATTACCTTCAAGTTACAAGGAAATGCAGTTTACCTTGGATATTTTGTATACAACTATGATATCAGAGAAGAGATTGGACGAGATATTCTGGAACATTTTTAAGGTAAAACCACGATTTCTTTCCTTAATTTTGTAGTTGCAATGTACTGGTGTAACATTTTAGAAGTCCTGCCAATTTTAATTCCCATCCATTTTGAGTATATTTGACACTTTAACCAAGTGAATTCTTGATATTTCGCTTCTTTTGTTTTATTTCAATACCACCTGATCTCTGCAATGACTGTTCTATTAACACTATTTCGCATGGGATTCATGCTAGATAGTGACCTTCGAGTTGACATGAAGCGCGGGTAATATACTAGTAGTAATTGAAGGTTAATCATAGTATACGTATACTTAGGATAGAGAGTGCTTGTATTAAAAAGTTACATATTTCACATAAATTATTGCCCATGCTGCCTTCGATTAGCTCATGATTTGTACCAAAAAAGGATTAGCTCATGATTCAACTGTCATTTGTTGTCATGCAACTACTGATGGAGTAAAGTAAACTTGCTCATCGTGGACTTTTAAGGCACTTAGTTGAGGTTTAAAATAGAAGAAGTGGTAGAATATACACTTTTGTTGTTTGCAGTGTTGTCTTTTTGTACAGCTTGCTGTGTCAAATGAACTATTTACATGGCAAAAGATAATATTTGGCTTGCTTGCTTAGTGGTGCTGTGATAGATTTCAAATGCAAATTTACCAAACATGCTATGTTGTCATGCCATCGCTTTCAAGGCTCTAGAGTCAGCACCACAAACGTGGAAAACCCAGCTCCAAAAAAGACAATCCCTCCTAACAATCCGGCGGTAGATGTGATGTCCTCAGCAATTTTTGGATGCTTCCATGATCTTTTCCCGGGACAGCATTTGAGAACCCATTAACAATATTATCAACATAAAATCAATGGATACTTGTAGCTCTTAAAAGATGTACAAGATCATTGAATAAACAAAGAAAATAATGTTCATCAGGCATGCATGAGCTGCTTGGTCAGGTTCCTGCCACCATTGCTGGGGCAGCAGAACTTTGATTTCTTCACACCAAATGCAAGGGGGGTATCATTATAAATGGTTTATAGAAATAATATATAAATTTATGGTGAAGTTAACATTGTTCACTATAAACATTGATTGTCGGTTAGATCCAGACTCGATAAACAAAATTTGCACCTATGATATGTAGGGCATGTTCATAAATTTACGAGAAATATTTCCCCAGTAGATTACCACCCATTTTCTATTTTTCAACATCATCAATTAATTTTATATATCTCAAATGTATGGTCCACTTGAGGAGCCAAATCTACCATGAAACATAACGTTGAGTGGGACCCGAAAAGCTAGACTCTTCACCCAGAAACCAAAAGCAACGTTAACTTGTTGAAGCGGTTGAACTAATGTGTACAAAAATCCCACCCCTTACCAAACTTCCTACCCCAACTCCCACTCTCTAATACCATTTCCACATTCCACACCGTCTCTTATGGCTACCACTGAGGACTTCACCTTCCCCATCTTCACAGACCCTTTCTCATGCAGCATCGATTCCCCACCTCTATGGTGCTTGTCTCCCGCAGCCTCTCCTGATCATCCTTACCATGAAGAAACATCAAAAGAAAGCAGCACAGAGGGAGAGGAGAGTGATCAAGAAGAAGAATCCTATAAAGATTGTTTTCCTACCGAACCCATCAATCACTTAACTCCAAGGAAGAGCTTTTCAAGCGTAGAGGAGCTGGGCAAGCTGGTGAGAAGAAATGGTAATCGAAATGATAAGGAGGAGAAGATGGACATGTTATGGGAGGATTTCAATACTGAAGAGAGATTGCCTAGAAGTCACAGTAGTTCAAGATTGGATTCTGAAACGGTTAGCATGGGCTGTGTTGAAGCTTTAAGAATGTCCAAACCTAATAACGGCGCCACCGCCATCTTTTCTCCAAGGAAACCAGGCTTGGTGGTGGTCATGAAAGTGTTGAAGAGGTTTTTCTTGCTTCACAATTCTCATAGGTCAGTTAATAAGCATCACAGCTCTTACAGGCAGTCAGTTAAGGGTCACGGATCACACAAGTCTGTAAAAACTGGTTCATGGTGATTGTGGAGGTCTTTGTTTGATTTATTCTTTTCATTTATACCACTTCTAATGGCGATGGCCGAAACCCATTTGAGGAGCAAGACATCTTAAATTCAACTTGTGTGGCTGTACAGAAACATCATTAACTGCTTCTCTACTCCTCTTCCCTAGCTAGCTAGCTAGCCAATAGTATAGCTTACCATGGCAGGCTATGAAGGGTTGTTTAATATTTTGTCGTGCAAACCACGAAAATGTTAGAGTGAGAATATAGGGACCGGAAATGTGCTGCAGTTTCGATCGTGTGTTGTGCTTGACATAAAGTCGAGGCTTTGTTTGACAACGAACGATCGATGGTAGATTTTACGTTCTGTGACTAGTGGTGGTTTGCCACCTGAGATTATGAAAAGTGTTTAGTACTAAAATGAGTGTTACTGAAAGCATATCCGAATTACGAAGAAAATTCACGTAATGAAAATGATAAACTAAACATAATTGAGTAATTAAAAATTACGAGTTTTTTTTTTGGCCCTATTGCATTGTTGGTTTCTAGGGCAAATAAATTTATCGAATAATTCTATTCTAATATTGTCAAACAATATTTAAATATTTGTCAATGAATTATACATCAATTAATATTTGAATATTTTTTTATAATAAAAAAAATAACATAAGATTGTTTTGTTTAGCATAGTTGTCAGGCTTGGTATGGTTTAGTAGATGAACTTGATAACATGCAAATCTAGTAATATAATTAATTTTTAACTGTTTTGATTTGGGTCAATTAAATCAACGTGATTCAATTGACCTAGTCAAACTTGAGGTGAAGTTTGATCTTGTTAAATTCAATAAATTATTTAATAAAATAAATAAAATAGTGCTGGTTTGAGATAAATCCGAGTTGACTCGTTGATTTATAAATTTACTAGTCAAGTCTATAACCCGAGTTTTGAGCTGGTCAAAACCCAAACCCTGATTCGATAAATATATTCGATAACTATGTTTATGATTTATTTGTGAGACATGACAATTTTTTTTTGGAATTGGCAATGCGAAATCAGTCGATCTTGGGTGACATGGAAGGTTATATATATGGTGCAAGTCCTAAAAGCCCGACAATTCTGGATATTTCATCACGACAGAACGCTTTGTAGCAGTAGAAAGGTAGCTTGAATTGCAAGACACAGCATATACATGCTGACATCTCCGGCCAAAACCCCACCACAGAAGCGGTGGAAGTAGTGGAAGACCCGTGACTTCTTGACGGATTCGAAGCAGAGGGAGCTAGTCACTACTAATCTGCATGCCTCATTAAGAAGCACTTTCTACTTTACTAATTACTAATTAAATTAATCACTCACCCTTTGTTTTCTATCATTGATATTAAGTTTAATTAATATTGTTTTTTTCTTAAAAAAACATGGTAGAACTTCGCTTTCTGATAATGGAATGAATCTAATAATAATAATAATAATAATAATAATAATAAAGGTACTGTAGTAGAATGATGGGAAAAGTTATGTCAATTGAATTAAGATTAAAATTCTGAATTAATGCTGCATTTTAATAGAATTTAAAGTTTATTTTTGAAATTCAAACAACAGATGTGCTCTTATAAGAAAACATATATAAATACAGTATTTATTAATTTTCAGTTTCACGTATGTAATGGTAACAACTCATTGGCATTTATGGCACAATTGCATTATATAACGGTAACATGCTCCTCCTCTCACGATCCCAAGTTCAAAAAACTCTCTCTCTCTCTCTCTCTCTCTATCTATATATATATATATATATATATATATATATATATATATATTAGGTGCAAAATGCAAATACCCACCAACTGCTTACAAAGTATATATAATTCTATCTATATATATATATATAAAGAAGAAAGAACAGAAAATCGTAGGTGCAAAATGCAAATACCCACCAACCATGCTTACAAAGTATATATAATTCTTTGGAGGAGCCTTTTCAATTTATTTATTTTACATGATTGATTAAAACTGAATTTATGTTTTAGATATGATCAAAGACGGATCATCCATGAAAACATGCAAAAAAGAAAAAATAAGCAAGAAAGAAGAAGAAGAAGAAGACTTGACAAGACACAATCCCGCAAAATACATTGAAGGCAAAGTTACAGAAGAAAGACCAAGACAAGAAGAAGAATGGACAAGGGCAGTGCAACAACATGACTTGCTTAGAAACGAAGTGTATCTTTTTCTCTGTTTTTTTTTTGTCTTACTACTTTTGAGTACCAACAATATTATGTCTCCCTTTAAGTCAGAAACCTAACTCTTTGCAACTAATAAATTGTTTCTAGCAGCCAAGAACAAGACAAAGTCTAACATGAAAATTGGAGACGACGCTCACATTGCAATGCCAGCTCAGCTAATTACAGATGGATGTAACAACTTAACTCACTATATAGAACTCTACTAGGTCGATGAATGTTCACGAGACACAGACATTTTTAAAGAAACAATAATAATATATATAAGAATCTGTTAAATGAAAGAGATTGCATGCACTGTTAGAGAATCGAACTGTACAGCAAGCATATTTTGAAAAATTAATTTTTAGCCTCAATTCTCTTTTAGAAGTTCTAAAAATACGGTGATAATCCAATAATAATAAGTGACTGTAGCTTGTATCCATACCCAATATTTTTAGGCTTGATAAAATATCAGGTATATATGACATGGATCTCGCTCAGTTTTAACACAATACCATTGAGCATAGCTATGAGTCGAGCCTAAACGGACATAGGTCTGACGAGCTGCCAGACCCAACGTCCTTGAGTTAGCTGTGTGCTGAGCCAAAGCAGATAAGATCTAGCGAATTATTAGACCCAAGATTTTTGGGTTCAGCTATGCTAAGCCTAAGCGGACATCAATATTATCGGAAAAATCTCTAAGGTGAGATGGAAAAGAATTGATTGACTATTTCGGGTTGAAAATAGTTAATGGCACCAACCGGTAACTTGGTACTAGCATTTATAAGGATTTGATTAGTCGGTTCTGGTAAGGACGACCAATGACACTAATAGAAATTATTAGTGTCGGCGGTAACCTCCCTAAATTTAGGATAAGGTAGTAAGATAAGTGTACTCGATGAAGAATAATGAATAATAATCGTAAAAGGGAAACTATAAGTGGGTTACGAGATGATAGGCTCTAGATGTACTAAAGAAAAAATTTAAATGTAGGTTTCCAGGACAACTATAATTGTGTACTATCTAGTAGTCAATTATATATATAGATACATGTATTTGTGACTCTCCCTTATCTCTGCTGTATGTTTACTTTTAATATAATTATTTCTATATTTTGATATTGCAGGTCCTTCACATTCATGCTAGGAGCAGTGTCATAAGTTTCTAATTCCTTTTGTATGAATTAAGAAATTCATGTTCTAATTCCTTTTGCATGAATTAGGAGATTAGTGTTTCTAGTTACTTTTGTATGAATTAGAAATTAAATGAATGCCAATGTATTTTGCCCTAAGTAATAATATGACTCAAATTGTATTAGTATTTTTTTATATTAATCATCGAGATTCAAGATTCTTACTATTTTATGCTTGTAATATTAATGTTATTTATCCATGTTTGACTACCATTTTGTATATGTTTGTAAATGAGAAGGAAAAAAATAAATATGTGATCTATCATGCCTATGACTAATAATGATTGTGGTTACGATGCAATATGAATATGTTATGATTGTGGAATGAGCATAAAATATGTGCATGATAAATTATCAATAACTTGGGACCTTCTCGATATAAGGAAGACTCTGCAGAAATTTTGGTAAACCTTAAATAAGTCGTTGAAAAAAAAAAGAAAAAAAATTACCCATAAATTTCGTTAGTATAATTGCTTTGTTTGATCCCAGAAATGAGAATGTTATAAAGAACCTTTTTCAAAATATTCCAACTAGATTTGGAAAATCCAACAAGATCTGATTAGAACAATAGCCAAAAAGTCTTATTTTAAAAAACAACAATGAAAGAAAAACTATTTTTTGGGAAAAATAAATTTGCAAACAAATTTAATTCAAAATTAACACCAATAGCAATTAAAACATGCAATCAATAACATGAACTGTCTAACAAAGGCTCTGCTACTATTGTTTGGTTTCCTGAAACACATACACTTAGCGAAAATGATACATTTAAATTTTTTGGGAGTTCCAAAGATTCTATTACACAAATATAGAGTTTTTTGGAGTTTATACAAAGATTGTCTAAAGATTACATGTTGTTTTAGGCTTTGAATATTTACTTTAAGATTAGAATGTTACAAACCACAAGTTGTCCAAATATTCAATTTTTAACGGTAATTCACACAAGCCACTAGTGAGAAATTTTCTGAACCCTTTAGGAGAGAAGGACTGCTATACCTTAAAGTGCGAGATCTTTTCCTTTGTGTGTTTAAGTGTTTTTGTATTGTACTTTACTCACCTTCTCATAGGAATATAAGAGGCATAACATTCTATTTATAGAAAAATCTAAAAACCCTATAAATAAAAAAAATATCAATTTTCTCCTTAAATAATATCACATATATTATTTTAGACTAATTTTAGAAATGTATTCAATCAAGTTCTTACTTTATTATTTCTAGGTCTAGAATTGTAACTATTTTAATTATATTCTAATTCTCAATTTTAAAAATTTATTTATAATCATTTCACACTTGATTAATCATTCCATTTTAATTTCTAACCAAAGGTTCTTATGTATATGACCCATTAGGCTCACTAATAAGTTGATCCAAATATAAATCATGGTTCTAAATAAAATAAGATTAAATAAATTAAACAATTTAATTTATTATCAATTTAATAATTATTTAATTTATATTTGAAGACCATGTACAATGTCTAGCAACTTGTCATGATCCCTAAAATATTAAAAAAGTCATAAGTGATTTGACTTAACATTTCGGGTGACCGGTTTTTCAGTGTAATTATTATCTCTTCATCAAGAATGTTTTGATTTAGATATTATAGTATAAAGTATATTTCCTTTGTCAAATCATATTAGTTCTCAACATTACAGTTACTGATTATTTGATTAAGATTTTGAAACTCTTTTCAAAACTCATTCCACCTTGACCAATGATTTTATAATCAATAATATTTAAGAAGAAATGAAACATTTTCTCTAATTCATCTAGGGTGATGAATCCTCTCTTGATTACTCAAATACCTTCATGTAGTTTATGCTATATCTAATATTTGCTCGTTTATGACCTTTGATTAGGATAATGTGTGGTCAAGATCAAAACATAATATTCCTTGTATAATATAACTTAGTGATCTCAAGTCTAAGAATTACATACACAACTATCATATGAGCATTTTCGTAGATATAAGTGATCTTTCTATATAGAATTCTTTTACTGGTCAGTTCAGTGTGCATGTCATCTGATAATCACCTGTATATTAGTTTCAGGTATCCATCACACCTCGGTTTATGAGAATAATTATTTCCTTTCATAAAAGAAAAAACATAATATGCATCGCTCTCACAACTCTAATTAATATTTAGTCTTAATAGAACATTGATAAGTAATATTTAAGAACAATGTTTTGATGCATTATGAATCTTATAATTATAATAACTCTATAATATCTTGTGCAAAATATTATTGTTTCATAGACTTTATTTTTACTCGAGATTCATTAAATATTAAATATAAAAAAAATCTTTACTAATAATAAATATACTTTACATAAAAAAAAATCAATATTACTTGTAACCAATCAATTGATAATAAGACATATTCACTGAAAACACAATTCTTCAATTTATACAATCAATGAAGCATCAAACCATTTCTTGTTTGTTTGTTTATGTTTATTTTTTTTTTTAAAATAAAACAATTCATTTACTCAATTGTAGTTATTCAGCAACAAGCCGGTCCAGTTAACATGATAATGTCGATATCATCAAGTCATATGTTAAATTGCTAATAACCTCAACGAGTTGTTGATATCATAATTAATGAGATTCAATCTTTTCCTTAATATTTTGAATTCCAAATCTTGAAGTTAATATAAAAAAAATCATTAAATTCCTTTAAATATTTTAAATTAATAGAAAGTGTATCTTTGAAAACAGTAAATAAAAAAATAATAATATCAATTATCATATAAACGTGTTTAAAAATTCATTAGCATCGAAACTAAGAAACATCATCAACATGCTGCACCATACATCAACATTCATGTTGACATCACATGTAACATGGCAAAAACTAGGATAAAGAATTTTGGTCCTAAAAAGAAAATTATTTGATATTGTTTAATTTTTAAAAAAATTAAAAAGAATTTATTTTATTTTTTAAATATTTTTAAATTATTTTAATATGCTGAAATTATAAATATTTTATTTATTAATAAATATTTTTTTAATATGTTAAAAATAAATTTTAAAAAATAAAATAATATTATTTTAATATATTTTTTAAAAAATATTTTCAAAAATAACCACTAGCACTGCTAAATAAATATTTATTTGGCTCTGTACTGAAAAAAGAAAAACTTTTTATTGTTCAGAAAGGAAAATATTCGGAAATAAAATAAAGGGAATCTGAAAATTAAACCTAACAAAAAAAGGAAAACATGATTCTAAGCAGAAGATTCAAAGGGAACGCGTTTGACAGACAAAAATCTTAAAATCCCACTTGCAGTCTTGCTGACATTTAGGACAAAACCAAAAGGTATCCAATTCTCTCTCATACTCTCAAACTCCTAGGGTTTTGCCTTCTTCCCCAGTTATCACGCTCACAAAGTTTCAAACTTTACCCTTCTCTTTTCCATTCCAGGTAAGCCCATCACTGCCTTTCTCTCACTAAATGTATATGTTTTTTATTTTTTGTGTCAAAGTGCTTTCTTTTTTTATTAGATTTTAATTTGGGACTGTTTCTCTATACGCAGACATTCATGGGTGTGATTGATATCTACAACACTGCCTCTTCTCTTTGCTTGATCAAGTCCAATAACAATTTTCACCAAGCTTTGGTGCCTCAAAGACCCACTTGCTCATTTCAAAGAAACGGCAATCCCAGAAGAGTTGTTGCCATGACTTCTACTGTGCCTGTAGAACATGTCAATGAGGGTCAACAGAATGTGACTGGTGACTCGTTTATTCGTTTCCATTTGAGGAAATTGTCCCCTTATCAATCCATTTTGCCTTTTGAGGTAAGTTGGACTAACCCTTTTGTGATTGTTTTTATTGATTTAATTTGTCATTTTGTTCTCAACAACATTAGTGAAGATTTTGCTATATATGTATATAAATCTTCAGTTGACTGAGGCTATGTTGATTTGGGTGTGTGATCAATGTTGTAAAGTGATAGAAACCTCTTCAATGAGAGAAGTAACAGATACATAGTTGTTGCTAATATTGATTCCTCAATCATTCTTAATATTGCTCAACTGGATTGAAAGTTACTTCACTCATCCAAGAATATTTTTAATAATAAAAAAAATCCTTCTCATTTTATTATAACAACAATTATGAGTTATATGTAAACCCCAGAGCATATATTCTTATCCACATATCCAATCAGATATTTTATTCATATATGATTTATAATTTCAGCTTGTGTCTACCAAATCCGTTGTGTGCATTGTGTTTGATTGGTTCTTCTGACTTTTAAGTTTCTGTGTGATCTGGTAAAAGATTGGTTCTAATCTCTGGTAGCATAATCAATTAAGTTTAGTCCTTGTCGGTTCCAATTCTCTGTTTCTTCTGATTAGGTGGTTGTATGTGCAATAACTTTGATTAGTTCTTGTGAAAATGTTAAAGCATTTGAAATGGTAAAGCTTTTTGCAAAACACACAAGTTAAATTAGTTATGAGTTACTTCCATATGATGGTTAGGAAAGCAAATTATTTTATAACACGCTTAGATGTACATTTATACAAACTCATGGTTTAATTTCCATTTTATCTGATTTTCTCCCCTACTACAGATTTTGTCAGCGCAACTAGGAAGGAAACCTGAGGATATTGTTAAATTAGATGCAAATGAAAATCCTTATGGTCCACCTCCAGAGGCAAGTTGTTAAACTATTATACATTATTTAAATCCAGTAAAATATGAAACCTTAGGTATTTTTGAAGATTCTGTGGAGCTTTTATTTTGTTTAGATTAGATAAACATTAAAGATCAGTCTGTACAACAGCAGGCTTGATTTCCTTTTTTGCCTGAGTACAATTTCAGATTGTTTGTAGGTACTTGAAGCTCTAGGAACTTTGAAATTCCCATATATATACCCTGATCCTGAAAGCCGTAGATTACGTGAGGCACTTGCTATAGATTCTGGCCTTGAATCTAATCACATTCTAGTGGGATGTGGTGCTGATGAGCTTATTGATCTAATTATGCGGTAAATTTGGAAGCCCTATACTATAGAGTATACTCTCACTTTAACAGCCAGTAGTTCCATTTTTTTTCCCATTGTCAATTCGTCATTTGGCAGATGCACACTGGATCCTGGTGACAAGATTGTAGACTGTCCTCCAACATTTACAATGTATGAATTTGATGCTGCAGTTAATGGTGCACTTGTAACTAAGGGTAAAGAAGGCTTATCTAGTTCTTACTGTTTTTTTGGTCATTCTTTTCTTTGAACCTACCAGTTCATATTAGATCATTTTGAAATTCATTCCCTGGGTTTATCATTGATATCAAGTCCCTTAGAATTTGCATTTATGCATTTCAGTAATTGAGTTCCTTTTATATATTTATATATATATATATATTTGCTCATTAAATTTCATCTTACTTTTCAGTTTTGAGGAAACCAGACTTTAGCTTGAATGTAGATCTCATTGTTGGTGCTGTTAGAAAGGAGAAACCCAAATGCATATTCTTAACATCACCAAACAATCCAGATGGGAGGTAATTTCTAAATGTTTCTTTTTACCATGCATCATTATGTTGCAATTTAACATGATCTGATTTTCCCAGCTCGTATCTGGAAACTGGCCTGATGATTGGCATTGCATTTTTGTTATCAAGTGATCATCTCCTCAATGGTCCATATGTTGTGAAATTTGGTGTTAATGAATTTTAGCTTTTCAAAAGTAGGGTTATAGTCAAGGTTTCAACTCTTTAAATTTTGGCTATTGAAGAAGTTCCCAGAGCCTGTGCAGTGCAGATGACTAATGTGATTTTTTGAAATTGCAGTGTGAGAGACTTTTTCTGTATAAAAGAAGTAAATACATACAAAAATATTTAGTCTGTTGTGAGTCATTTGACATGGATGCTAACTTAAGTGTTGGGGCTGCCTGGTATAGCTTTCATGAAGTTTGAGAAAAAGTCTAAACAATCATGATTTCTCTACTGGATTGTGATGTATGCCTTTACTTTTCTTGTAGACATGTCCAATTTTCATTTGTACATGCAGTCTTTCAGTTTTTATTTTATTTTATTTTTTACTTTTCCTATTTGGTTAGGCTGTGCAATGTATTTATGAATTTTTCAAACCTAGAATTCTGAAACTGTACTCCTTTGTGTTTTGAAATTCTAGATTCGTTTGTTGCTTATCTGTATGCTATTAATTCCATTACAGCATAATAAATGATGAAGATCTTCTGAAAATCCTTGAGCTTCCGATTTTGGTGGTGCTGGATGAAGCATACATTGAATTTTCAGGACTGGAATCTAGGATGAAGTGGGTGAAGAAGCATGATAATTTAATTGTTCTGCGGACATTTAGCAAAAGAGCAGGTTTGTTCGTGGGAAAGTCAATTATGTGTGGAAACTTGAAGTTTAGTGTAGATAACACTTGCAATGCTATTGATTATTGAATCCATGGATGGAAAAAATTTTCAAGATGATTTGCCTTTTCAATTCACAAACAATAATTCTTAATGATTGTAGTAGTTGCAGTATGCCATAAGGTTTAGAGAATGTGGGGTATAATGAAAGGAGATGCCCTCTTTTGTCTTACTTTGCGTTGCAAATATCTAAAAGAAAAAAAAAACTTTTATTATGTTATTTTTTTAATTCATGTAACAACCTGTCACCTTGGTTTCATAGTTGCTATGCTAAGAACAGGAGCATCTTTACTTTATTCATTTTCAAATCAGGAAACCTGACTATCACGATTGAATAATAATTCATTGTCAGCAAGGTTGTTTGCCATGGTACATGGGATCCCAATCACATGCATTGTATTTGTTCATTTGGGACTTTGCACATGCTCCATAGCTTGCATGATAGAATTTTCAGGCGAGAGTTGAATTTTCTACCACTTTTCAGTAAAAGGATCTTAAATACCTGTAATATAAATGTTTAATTTTGCTTCACCTAATAAATACACACTCTTACATTTTTCACTTGGATGATGTTTTGAGCTTAATGACACACTAGATGTAATGCACTCAAGGTCTTGGAGAACATATCCTCTCTTGAAAAGGAGGGTACTTCAACAATAATAGTCATCTGTGCCTTGCCACAATGAAATAGAAGGTTTCATGTGTTACATGCTTCTTGTCAGTGAATAATGCAATATGATGTGAAGCCTGGAAGAAAGGAAATTTTCTGCAAAACAAAGTGAAAATTGAATGTTATTCTGGTTTTGTGGAAATACATGAGAGGAATTACCTTCAGCTTCATTATAAGCTTCTTTGTGTGTGTGCATGCATGTGTTTTGGGTTTACAAGGACACTAAATCAGAGCCAGGGAGGGGTTAGGGTTGAAACATGCCAATTGAGCTATGGCTCATTGGCACAATGTGTAATATGTAATAACATCATACTTGGCTTTAGACTGTGTGCTTCCCCATACTATTTTGCTTTTGGTCAGAAATGTGAGTTTGTTTATTTCCAAAAAGTTTCTTTTCCTTGGCAAAAAAGTCTGTCTTTCCATAAGTTTTTGTGTTCTGTCACTTTTTTATTCTTTTGGGTTGGTTCTTTGGGATTGGTCGATGGATGGGTGAAGTTTAAAAACATCAGAAGCTCACCTTGTAAATGAATGCCATTGCAGGCTTAGCAGGGCTCCGTGTTGGTTATGGAGCATTTCCCTTGAGCATCATTGAGTATCTTTGGAGAGCTAAGCAACCTTATAATGTTTCTGTTGCTGCTGAAGTTGCTGCATGTGCAGCATTGCAGAACCCTACATACCTTGAGGTTGAATTTTCTTTACAATTTTTTGCTTTATGTGATGCTTACTAATAGAATGCTTTGAATAAGTACTCATAAAGTTTACGTTTGCTTTTTTGTGCATGAGCATAATATAAAACACTAGTGCGCCAATCTCTACAGGATGTCAAAAATGCTTTGGTAGAAGAGAGGGAAAGACTTTTTAAGTTTCTGCAGGAAGTGCCATTTCTCACACCATTTCCAAGTCATTCTAATTTCATTCTTTGTGAGGTGAAATCTGCAATGGATGCTAAGAAGCTCAAGGTATGTGTTGGTACTGTGTAGCAATTACTCACATTGCGAATATGCAATCAATATTCATTGTATAATGTTTAGCTTTGACTTTCTTAATTTTTTTCAACGAAGTTTGTCTGATTTGAATTAATCAGCAATGCCAAGGTTAGTGATGAGCTTTCAAATTTAGGTTGCTGATTAGGACACGGACATCTTATACAATTGAGTATCTTGTGTGGACAATGGACTTGCACGGGTTGATTTATTTGTTTTATTGGTTTCACCTGAATGAACGTGCGAAGTATAGATATTGATAATTTATATATTATATCTTATTTCAATTATAGCATTTCAATTATAGCAGTTCATAGCTTGACCTTTAGAAACATTTCTGGAACTATATTTATGCTTTTGTTGAGGGTTTTTCCTTAAAGTAGGGAATTCGTTTAAGAGATAGTCTGAAGTAGGGAAGTGGAGTGAGGAAATAGATTGTCTCAGGCAGGGAAGTGCATCAAGCGAGGATGCCCTTCTAGTAGATGATCGTCCCAAGTAGGGAGTTGCGTCAATTGTGGAATTCCTCTGTGTGATTTGAGGGTAGGTGTCCTTTATGCAGTTGGCACAAAGAAACCTCAACTTCAAGTCACATAAAAGAATCCCACACTTGACTTAATTTCCTACTTGTGTTCACTCCCTACTTAGAAGGATTTCCCCATTAGTAGGAAAATCCCTCTACATATTGTAACTGTAATTTAGGCCTCTTGTCAGATTTTGCTCCTGTAACATTAAAATTCAAGCCTCAATAGTCTTAATATTTGTGTTTTGGTTAATGTTGCAAGTATTGTCATGAGTCAATTGTTTGATTTTGTCTATCAATATGCTAAATGCCGCCGTCCTGTGTGTGTTGTGAACATTTTATGCTGACATGTTACGTGTATTGCAGGACGATCTTGCTAGTATGGGAGTGATGGTCCGTCACTACAATAAGAAAGAAGTGAAGGGTTTCATTCGAGTATCTGTTGGGAAGCCTGAACAAACAGATATATTGATGCAGTGTCTTAAGCGCCTTTCTTGATTTACTTACCATGTATTTGTTAAAAGGACCTGTTCGGAAGCCTGATCAAATAGAGTATCTGACATGGTATTTCTTTGGCCCCTTGTTTTTGAGTAATTTTGTAACAAACTGGAATTGCAATTTCATGGCCAGTGAATATTATGGAATTCCCAAAGCTTATGGATTTCCCACGTCGTAAAAAGCTGGTGACTGTTTTATTGCCTTTTCTTTTCCCCCATAAAGAGGAGTTTTGACTGCTAGTAACTTGAATTTGAGTCCCGAGACGTTGTTGTTTGTGTATGACTACATAGACATAGTAGAGTTATGTTGATCATTGACGTTTGACAGGAAGCAAGGCATCGTCGCATTAGTTGATGGTAACTGGACGTCTTTGCGAGCCCTTTCAGAAGTGTTTGTGTGTAAAGAAGTATTTCGGGACTAACATCATTTAGATTTGTGGGCAATAGGAGTGTGCCACGTGCTCAATGTGTATAAACGACTTCAATTCAATCTCATAACCTAATATAGGGATCAATTCTCCCTCGGAACCAAAGGTTTAAGGACCGCCCGATTCTGTTTCTTAGAATCACTAGGTTTTATGTGCCAAAATTGCAAAATTCCCAGAGGACAAAAACTGCTATTGAACCGATGTTTATGCCCAGAACTTGATTCGAGAATGATGTAATAATATTGGCAAATGAAAAGCTTATTTGAGAATGAGCATTAGGGCAAACAAAAAACATCACTTTAACTTGCATTTATCGAAGGTTTGAGACCTTTTGTATGCCAAAAGTGGAAACGGAACATGTATTGCCTTCTCGTGAAGAACTTGAGCTATAGGCATATTCTTTTCCACTTGAGGGAGGAAAGGTAGCTTATCGTATATATTACAAAGCTAAAAAAATCCCACCAGAAGGGCTCAATTTTATTCTACTTTCCAGCTCAAGGTGATGAGGCAGTGATGGAGAACGGGAAAAAAATATTATAAAATCTTAGGCAAATATATAGAAATCTGTTTTTAATATAATTCCTTTTTCCTTTTTTTAGCTAATGTAGATGCCGTTTATATGTAAAATTTCTTCTGCTCTTTCCTTCAAGTGAAAAAGGTCTCTATGTTATTTGATCAGTGAATAAAGTAGATTTTAATGTAAGAATCAATTCCTACTTGGCCTTGTATTAAGTCAGCTTCCTTTTGAAAAGCACAGTTCTGAACTGTTATATCCTTCTCTCCACTTGTTGTTTTGATGCTTCCGTCTCTGAATCTTCCTCTGGAAGTGAACAAGGCTTGTATAAAGACCACCTTGAAACGGTTCTGTTTCACAAACTTTTGCCTTGCATGATGAAAAGGGTACTGTATCTTACATGTTTTTCTCCTTTTTTTCTCAGAGAAAAACCATCTTCTATCCACATTGATGAAGCAATTAACTCCTTTTCCTCTCTTCTTCAAGATATCAAGAACCTAGAATCCTCATTAACCAAAAACTCCTTATCCCTTCGATGGTGTTTAGAAGCCACAAATCTCCTCAGGAAGATGCACTTTCAGTTTCTTGATATATTTCAGGAGTCTGAGGAACCCATGTTCTGGGATGGGGGGAACTATACGGATGAGTACATGGAAGATTCTTTACATATCCTGGATTTTTGTAACGTTCTGCGATCAGCCATTTCTACGATGGACAGGTACCGTTTAATAGTTGATGTTGCTGTTAAAAGATTTTCTGATGAAGGGTATTCAGGTTCTGCCATGAATATGACTGAAATTGAGAAATTAGAAAGAGAATGGCTGAAGCTATATGGTATTGAGAACTGGAAAAATGTGAATCTATACAAGACAAGAAGACCGAAAACAAAGACCAAGGATAATAGATTATGTGCAGCATATGTTGTAAGAAGAACCATGAATACTGTCTGTTTGCTCTTGTTTTGTGCAATATTCTATCCAGTTTCAATAGAACTGGATGAGGAGGTTTATACAGATTTTCCTCAACTGAAGCTATTCTCATCTTCACTGAGGAAGCTTGTTTGTTGCTTCTTCGAGGAGCGACAAGGTGTCAAGGATAACTCAAGGCCAGTTTTAGTCGAGACTAAAATGGTAGAGAGTGCAGTTGAGGAATTTAAAGTTCAGATTCTGAATGGTGGCGTGCCTCTGAATAAAGAGAAGTTGAAAAAAACCATTGATTCACTGCAGAATAGTTCCCTGGCTATGAAGGAAGGCCTCGGAATATTTGATTCTGTTGTTAATGAGCTGTTTCAAGAGGTAGTGAAAGGAAGGAATATGATTCTAGGTTTGGTTGCTTCAAGCTAGAAGAATTCTGACAATAATTTTTTTGTCCATATTTTATCTAAAACATTTATTAAAATTACATTAAAGTACAAAGAAAATAGTCGTGCCTCAGGTTTTTGGTTAGAGAATTCGCTGAAGCGAGTGTTTAAAAGTGTGGTAATAGTTATTTTTAAAAATATTTTTCACTTAGAAATATATTAAAATAATGTATTTTTTTTACTTTTTAAAAATTATTTTTTACACCAGCATATTAAAACAATCATAAAATATAAAAAAATTAATTTTAAAAGAAAAATTTTAATTTTCATAAGATAGTTTGGAGCGCAATTCCAAATGGTGTCGAAGCCTTTTCTTGTGTTTAAGGGAAACAACCATCTTTCCTTAGCACGCTCAAAGTAATTATTATTTTTTCTTGGCACGCCCAAAGAAATGACCACATTTTTTTTGGCACTTTCAAAGGGATGACCATCCTACCTAGGGCACGTTCAAGAGGATGACCCTTATCCATTAAGTCTAGCCTAGGAAAAGAACTCTGCTACATCTGATATTTTGGACTCTAATTTCTCTATACTTTTTAGATGTATAAAAGTCTTCTAGGAACCTACTATATTTTTATCAAATATTAATATAAATATAAATGATATTTATACCTTATTAAATGATATCAGGGTAAAATTACATTTCAGACCCTTCTTTTTACAAAAAAACAAGATTCATGAACTATAAATACACCATGAAACCTTCAAATTAAAGGTTTATAATTTTCGTTCTCTACTGCATATATATTTTCAGAGCATTTCTCTCTAGAATATTCTTGTATTTTTTTTAAAAAAAAAAACCTTTTTTAAGCATAAAAAGTCCACATTTCTACTTAAAAAAAACTTTTGTAAATATTAATCATAAGCTACCTTTATCTACCAGCTATCAACCTTCTTGGTAGAAAAAATGGATGAGATTGCTTTGACATATATTGT
>Ga0307511_10001667_pt1 | contig 23402 bp, 25 predicted proteins | sample 13_EM_MG_FD_200266 | JGI IMG/M metagenome (GOLD analysis project Ga0307511, IMG submission 200266) | Populus trichocarpa ectomycorrhiza microbial communities from riparian zone in the Pacific Northwest, United States - 13_EM | ecosystem: Host-associated > Plants > Roots > Unclassified | place... | reverse complement strand
TGCCCCCCCCCACTTTCTACGAAAAAAGGCTTACCAAGCTGATTGCCGCGCGGAACGAACCGCTGATGCACCTGAATCAGGATTCTCTCGTGGCGCCTATACCGCACGTGCCTTGGCCGGGCTTCTCCACAAGGTAAGCTCTCCAACTCAAGGACCGGACTAGAATTCAGAATTTCATCTCACGACCGACATTTCTGGAGAGTAGATAGGGCTGCTGCCACGAGACAACGAGGAGCAGATCCCCTTTGCTTACACCCTCTACAAGCGCAGTGACAAAACAGGGCTCGAGCTTGCTGCCGGATTCAAGCGGACCTTTTGCGCTCCCGTGCACATCGATTTCCTTGGAGTATGGTCCGTGATCCAATATATTCGCTACCATTAGAGGGCTGATGGAGTGTCTTCAGGGACACTGTTGCAAGTGTTGGGTTGATTTATAGTCGCAACCTCCCCTTCACGTCCGCGAACTCTGCCGTGAGGATGTTTAGGCATGCCTTATCCTTGGACGAGGTACCCAACTATCAACGTGGGAGTTTACGTTTCTCTGACCCGGGGTTTCCAGCGTCGTGCGCGATTCCAGCCCAATCTATTCCACCACGAAACGCCGGAGGATGCCGCCAAACGCAAGAACGACCCAAAAATCGCGAGTCTTGTGAACGCAATCACCTCACCACACAGCCCAGAGCCCAGCGAAACGACGAAACCTCGCAGGCGTCCTGGGTTCGGCACGAGATGGAGCATTGTCGTTCAACGGCACTCTTCACATGGACAACATCAGATTCGTGGCGTGGGCAGTAAAGTTCCAAGCAACCTTAAAGCTCTCAACCCGGAGAGGGAGGGACCTTCTATGACTCCGTCGACGCCGCCGTGGAGGCCGGAACCTCTTCCAGCCGTGCAGGAAGTCTGGTTTGCCGGATGTCATTCCGACGTTGGCGGCGCCGGGGTCAAGGATACGGTCCGTTACTCGCTTGGGGATATTTCCCTCCGATGGATGGTCAAGCAAGTCATCCTTTCCCAGTGCGGAATTAGGTTTGATGCGGCGGCCCTGAGGAGGGCTGACATCGACGTTTCGACTATTGTCCTCGCTGCTCCCGCGCAACAGACTGTGGAACAACTCTGGAGGAGGAAGTCCGAGGCTGAGGCTGTAACCATCTCGTCGGGATCACTGGCTCCACCTGAAGGAGATGGTGGCGGGGAAGATATGATCCGGAAAGGAAAGGGGAAAGATGTCGAGGAGCAGGTTTGGCCGCAAGAGGAGGACGTTCTGACTGACACCCATGATAAATTGAAGTCTCAACCGTGGTGGTGGTTTCTGGAGCTCATGCCGATGAAGTTCACGCGGCAGGAAGCCGATGGAAAGTGGAAATCCAAGTGGGGGTACGCACTCACGAACACCGCCCTCTAATTCAATGAATTCTCACTGAGTTATCTTATAAAACCCTTTCTTAGAACTAACTTTGGCCGCGGTCGAAAGATTAGGAGCGAACAACCCAATTTCCACGAAAGCGTGCGGCAGAGGATGGCTGCCGCGGATCCCAAATATGGGCCAAAAGCAAGGTGGACCCCAGGCGCGGAACGATACGTTGATTGAAACGCGCTCTACGGTGGTTGTTTACTTGATTTATTCACGAAGCTGACGACATAGCACGACTAGGAACGTTCTTTCGGTTATCTCGACGATGGTACCCCCCTCTTAGACGAGTGTGATAGCACATGTACTTAGCGCTTCTTCGGTCAGTTATTTTAGGGTTTCTTATTGCATTTGTAAGTAATTTGCGCGAATCCACAGTGGCCAGGGGTTCTCGCCCACACGAAGCCTCCATGAATCAGAAGCGGAAGGTATAAGCAAGTGTGAGATTCCCCATCCGAAGGATCCAGAAAGTGTCGGGAGTTCGATGCAGAGTCTCGCACCACATCCCCTTCAATATCCACATCCCCCTCCCCACCCCGCGCGGATGATGTCCGACTCAGAAGATTTCCTGATGCCGTGATATTTGGTTCGTGTGCAATCATCTCTTTGAACAAGGTCGCCAGCGAACGACAACCCCACGTCTGGAGGTTCTAACTGCCTTCCCGATGACCTTACAGGCGGGCGGGCCATCAGGAAAATGTCTGATCACTTTTGAGCGCCAAACTTTTCTCGATGATTTCCCCCGCCAAATCTGGGCGCTTGGGGGCCTTCTACTTCTACGAAATAGACACTTGGCTTTCGTAATTGCACTTTCGTGCGCTTTCGGCCACTTTTCGTCACTTTCGGTGCTTTCAGTCACTTTGAAAGCCATCGGAGCATTTCCTGATGAGCCCGCTCAGATCTTATGACCTGTCGGTGATGTTGGAACTGTTATCTGGGTTGGAAACTCTCGCATTCTCCGAAACCGACTTCCCTTTCAGGTTACTCCCTGCGCTAATTAGGGATCCGGTTTTGTGTCCAGCCCTCAGGACCATCGCTTTCTTCAACTGCGAGGTAAATACAGGCGCCGTGAAGAGGTTGGAAGAGGCGATAGCAAAGAGAAGGGATCCGACGGTCGCTCGGGTGGTGATTGTCGTCAGCACAGAGACGCCACCAGATCTCGCGTCGGTCGAACGTCTCAGGGAGTTTGTATCACATGTGGAGGTCAGGGTGGATGACGCGCTCCCAGATTTACCACAGCGTGTGTGGTTGCTCCGCATCCGACTTTCGGGTACACACAATCAGAGTCTGTCATAGAGGCACTATTTGGATTGGCCGGTCTCCCTTTCACCCTCATTGCCAAAATCTGCATCAACCTTCGCGGTTCTATTCGGGTCGTTCCGTACGATATTTGTATCGTCTGGCACGCAATCGTCGCAATCGGTGTTGCTTTCAAATCGGGTGTCCGCGCGGGACGCGGAGTGAGCTCATTTTGTGTTTGTAGTGAGTAGAGTCAACCCGAAGGTTTTTTGTCGGTTGTGAGAGGCAAGGCCCATAAGTCATACTTGCGAGACGTTTCTATGCAAGCTCAGCTCAGGGGTCTATTACAGTCACAAGCTGCATCACGGGGCAGTGACTGTGAACACCATTGGCCTGAGTATCCCGAGTCAGACTCGTCTAGGGGGAGGACCACACAAAAAATCATGCTGCAGAAAAAAGTGACTGGGAGATGCGGACAGGGGAAGATACCAAGTCAATGTCTTTCGGGCGGGACTTCGATGTCCATTGAAAGTTTGTCTAGCACCGGGAGAACTGAAGACGCGGGAAGGTAGATTTTCAAGGACTGAACGCTGGGCAAGGTGGATTCGGAGAATATCGCGGAAGAGATGAAGAACGCAAGAGCCGAAGGTCCCAGTCGGTGGTGGACGATTGAAGTCCACTTGATCGAAAAAACCGGGGAGACCTTCTGCAGGTCCCACAGAGACCCACTAGCTTAAGTCGGCAGTAATATCAGGGCCAACATCAACAAAATTGCAAGATGCTTTTTTCTGACTTCCTTTCTACAACAACCTTTGCCTGATCTTCGACTTCTTTGAGTTGGGTCTTATGTTGTGCTTTTACAAGTTGATCCGTCATTCAAACTGTGGAGAACTCGACCGCGTTTGACCGGTGGGGGAGTGGACTCGCTCATCTAATCACGCAGTCAATACGGGGAGCCCGGGAGTCCGGCTAAGCTCAAGATGAATGATCTCATTACGTGTTACCAACTATTGGTGCCGAGATAGTCAACCTGCGGCGAGGGACCATGCACCATGCCCTCCCCACCGCCACGGAGAGGGCACTGTATCCACGTCCTGCCGGTACAAACGCAGCAGCAGCGTTGAACGGTAGCCGGCAGCCGGCGAACTACTCCACGGGCGGGCGAGTACGTGCAAGGGGGATTTATGTATAGCGGTCATGTTATCGCTACCGATTGATGCGGTCGGTTTTCTGCCAAGAAGTTCCAAGAGCTTAAGCCAAAGGTCTAACGAGTCGGGTCCAGCCCGGGCGATGGACGTCTAATGTGTGGGGGGAGTGGGAGGGTGGATCCCTGAGGCTTTAGAGTTTAGACGCCGGTCGCACCTTCCCGGTGGACCTGTCCAGGAACCAGATTTCATCTTCCTCGCTCGTCGTACCATGGATAAGTTTTCTCGGTCTCTTTCACTCTTCTGGATCTCATTGGAAAGCAGAGAATTTATCCTTGCCGAGACTCGGCACCTTCCGCTTGGCGTACCACACATGTCACGTGTGCAGGCGATGCCAAGAGTCACGGTCATGAACGGGGAGGGGATATATAAGTGGACAGAGATTGCTCCAAGGTTCCCTCCTCTTCCTTGTCAACGCCTCGCCTGGTCGTTTGTTTTTGAATGGTAGACTCCTCAGACTCTTCGACCAATGCCTCCAACGCCCCCCACCATTCCAACCTTCCAAACCCTCCCGTTCCTGAGGACGACGACGACGAACCCCCTTGTAGTGGGCCAACTACCGCCACCCACACCACCGCCGTAATCTTCCATGAGGCACCTACCAATAGAGATATCATCGCTACCTCCTCCAATCCGGAGAAGTCTCTCCCCTCCAAACGAGCCACAGCAGCGTCCAGCACCGTGCTGACCACCGCCCCGCGCTTCGTCAACAAGGAGAGGGGTATCTCGAACGTTACACCGGCTAACCGCCTCCGCATCCTCTTCACCCCCACCCATGAGCTCGGCCCTAGCCCTGGCTACTTGTTGTCTGTGAAGAATGTTCTCCTCTACTCGCCACTCAACATCCTCCTCTTGTTCATCCCAGTCTCCTGGGCTTTACATTGGACCCACCAATCCGACACCGCCATCTTCGTTGTCTCCGCTCTCGCTATCGTTCCTCTCGCCGCCCTTTTGGGTCTCGGAACCGAACAAATTGCGTTGAGGACCAGCCAAGCCGTCGGCGGACTGTTGAACGCAACCTTGGGAAACGTCGTTGAACTTATTATTGCTGGAATCGCTCTGGGCAAATGCGACCTCGCTCTAGTCCAGAGCTCCCTTCTTGGAGGTTTGCTCAGCAATATGTTGCTCGTCTTGGGAATGGCGTTTATCGGTACGTCATATTTCATTATCATCCTGTGCACCGCTCACAGCTTTCCTTTATTCTACAGTCGGTGGATTCCGGTTCCGCACCCAGGAATTCCAGCCAATGGCCGCCCAACTCAATTCTTCCCTAATGACAGTTTCCGTCATTGCCTTGGTCATTCCCGCTGCTTTCGTGAGTATTCCCTCATCATTTTACGTCACCTCGTGGTTCCTGACGTTTCCCCTCAGCACGAGTGGTTGGATGGTCGGCTCGACAGTGGGCAAGAAGCCCCTTATCTCCTCCAGCTCAGCCGCGGCACCTCGATCATCCTCATCCTCATCTACCTCGCCTACCTCTTCTTCCAATTCTACTCCCACAACCACCTCTTCATCGACGTCGTCCCGAGTTATCCCGCTTCGTCATCTCCTACGTCTTCTAGGTCCTCCAGATCTAGCTCGAGGTCAGGTTTTGATATCGTTCATGAACCGGTTCAGGCACGTCTAGCCCCGGCCAACGTCCTGCCCTTGAGCATGCAAGATGTCCAACGTATCTCGTCCATCGAGACCAACACAAGTGGAGCTTCCTTAGACCACATCGAGTACCCCCGCATGAACACTCCTTCCGCTCTGCTCCTCTTGGTCGCCGTCACGGCCCTCACCTACCTAACCGCTGAGAATCTTGTTGACAGTATCAACGGTCTCGTTGAGCATTCCTCGGTTAACAGGGAATGGATCACTCTCATTGTGATTCCCATCATCTCCAACGCTGCGGAACACACCACCGCGGTCGTGGTTGCCAGCAAGGGCAAATTTGATCTGGCAATGAGTGTCGCTGTCGGGTCTTGCATCCAAATCTCGTTGTTCGTCATCCCCGTTTTGGTTATTGTCGCTTGGGGGTTGGGTAAACCCTTGACATTGTTTTTCGACCCGCTTGAAACTTTGGTATGTCCCCTCAAACCCCCTCGGCCGAATTGATTCTCATTTTACCTTTAGTGTTTGTTCTTATCTGTACTTATAGTCAAGTTTGCTATCGAAGATGGAAGAACCCACTGGATGAGTGGAACTGCTCTCGTCGGTACGCAACCTTTCCACCTAATCGAATCATTGACACTCATCACCACTGTCGTGCAGCTGTATACGTTATTATCGCTATCTGTTTCTGGTACTATCCGGAACCCAGTAACCAGGTCACCGGATTGGTTTGTACTTAAGCACTCCAACGCAGGCTCGCCTGCTCCCGTTCCAAAAGCTTACGAAAATAACGAGAGTTGTTTCCGGACGATCTTTGGATGTTTTGATGCCTCGGTTTCGTTGAACGCTCTACTTGAACGTTTTTCGCTAGCCATTGACTCTCTAATGTACTTACCTACGCCTTCATATAAAAATTGAAAGCACGCCCCACCTCCTCGTATAGCCACTTCCGCCAGACTCGGAAACCAGTGAGCGCGCGCACAATGAATGTTCATGAACGGGGTTCATTTGGAGTTGATCGCTCAACGCTCTAGATTCAAAGTCACGACAAAGCGTGAGACTCAGACTGGGACCAGGGCTTGGGCTGGGAATATGTTCCAATCCACCAGAGGAAAATACAACGCAGTCGTGAGAGTAGCTTTACATTCGTCCGACAAGGAGTGCTGGTATGATGGAGAAAGGGAATTACCTTTACAGCTTGTTGTTGAGCAGCCTGTTGACGGTGCCGGCAGCTACGGGCGACACCAACTTCAGCGTCCGGAGGTCAAACGAGCAACGGGGAGCGAAAAGTACTCACGAACACCACTGAGAACGTCCTTGAGCGATTTTTCCTTAATACTCTCTGCGATCTGGTCTGGGGTCAAAGTACTGTCGATGCCGAGGAGGTATGCGGCGAAACCAGCAACGTGAGGGGTAGCCATGGAAGTTCCATTGATGTTTTTGGTCCCCCCATCGTTCCAGGTGGAAGTGACGTGGAAGCCAGGAGCCCAGATATCAACGGGGGCACCAAAGTTGGAGAACGTGGCTTTTGTGTCATCGATGGTAGAAGCGGCGACGGTAATCGCTTGCGCAGAGCGGGCAGGAGAGTATCTGCTCGCGTCCCTGTTGTCGTTCCCGGCAGCTACGACGACGGCAATACCATTGTCGTAAAGCTAAAGACCGAATCGCTCGTCAGTGGTGTGCCGGCCACGTTGCGCTCACTGGTGCGTACCGCTTTAACAGCCTTGTCCATTGCGAGAGAAGGACCGCCACCCAAGCTCATAGAAACAACAGAGGGCCTACCGGTCCTCGCTACTTCTTCGGAGACCCATACCAAACCAGAGATACTGGAATTCGGTGGCATGAATCAGTGACCGTCAGTGACGAGAAAGAGAGGAAGGTTTACATGTCGGAGGTAAGACCTCTGCCACTGTCAGACAGAACCTTCACGGCGATGACGGTGGAGGATTTTGCGACACCGTATGGCTTAGAAGCAACGGTTCCAGCACAGTGAGTCCCGTGACCGTTTCCATCCGCGTCCGGGTATCCGCCAAAGGTCTTCCCCCACTTGGCACGTCCTTCGAAGGCAGGGTGTTGGGTGTAGATACCAGTGTCTGTTGGATACGGTAAGTGGAGGTGCGTTGGATCGTGAGGGAAAGGACCATACCGACGACGTAGACATCCACGCCGTTCCCAGCGGAGCCCTCGTAGTTGTACGTGAAGTTCAAATCCAGGTCATTGCCGGTCAACTTCTCCTGAGATGAAATCCTGCCAAGACCCCAGGTGGCGTCAGTCCTGTCAAAAGTCGGTCATACCCGGTCAGTTTGCCGTAGTGAGTGGAAGGGGGGAACGGGAGCGAACTGAACAGACTGAGTCTCGTAGCAGGTTGAATAGATAGCGTCCTCTTCGATCGAATCGATATCCGGGTTGGTGCGCAAATCGTTCAAATCATCCTGGGAGAACTCTCCGGCGTAACCGTTGATGAGGCTGAGCTCGTGGGTGATGTTGCCAACTGTGGACGCGATGGTGGTTTGGGCGGAGCTAATGTGGGCCGCGAATGCCGCCTCCTCCTTGAGGGTAATGATGTACCTTCTAGGGGCGGGGATTTCAGCTCTGGAAACGGTGAGGAGAGAGGCCATTGGGGGAATGTGGCTTGATGACTATCGTAGGCCGCGACAGCTTTTATAGCGGGTTTTGTTCGTTGTATCATGTCTGGGTCCTCGCCATCGCCGTTCGACGTAAACTTGGTGTAGAGGAGAATGCCTGACCTCATGGCACCTTTCGTTGATGCTCATTCAAAGGTCCTTCTTGGAGGGCCCCTGGCATCCCGGAATTGGAAGTCGCCGTGTCCCATCGTGAGTACATGAATGACTTTTTTTGACCGACACCTGCATCCCTGTCCAAATTCTTATCTTATCTAAATCTCATCGCCCCTCTCCCACCCCATAGATCACTGAACCTTGAACATTTGCATTCTCCAGATGACAAACCTGTGGTATTATCCAAAGGAAGCAAGCAATCCAAGACCTTTTGCACTGCCGTTGACATCCATGACACCCACGTTCTCATCGCCCGCCCTCGAATTCTCACTTGGTCCCCCGCCAGCCCGGGCGTCGTATCCGCCATGCGGCGCGGTCAGCAGGGAGGGGGGGGGGGGCTTGGTAATTCTGTATCTTTGATCCTCACTTACATCCGGCCTACTTGCCAAGACCGCTGTACGAACTTATCGAATAATTTTTCTTTGAGCGTGGACCGGTCGGGTTCCCACCGCAGCTCTTTGATTATATTGTTCAAGCCTACGTAACGGCCAAAAAAACACGCCGTTGCCCTTTCTGATACACACCCTTTCGCAATCTAGTCACCTGGGACGCTTCCGAGTTCCAGAAGTGCGGGCCTCCACACCTCTAGCATTCGAGGGTTGTCCCTCTTCCTCTCCATCTGTTGCGGATCTGAATATGGTCACCCGGTCACCATTGGTGCACGTGATTGCCCCTGCTCAGTCTCGTCCAGGAAACATTTTTTCGCCGGGGCCGCGACTTCGACTTCGAAAGCTCTTCCTCGATCAAGGCCCCACTTCCTTCCCCCCACACCACATGAAGTGTGCCGTGCCTGGAACATAACTTGCCTCGCCTCCAAGTGCCCGTCTTCTACCTGCTCAAGTACCCGGCGAGACTCTGGCTTCGACACCTAGCCCTTCGATACTCGGAAACCATCACGCTGATCAAAATTGCACCTCTAGCGCTGTTCGTGGAACCCCGCCCATTCGTGCCCAGGGTAGATCTAATAGACTCCCGATCAGATTAAAACCTGACCTAAATATTTGTCTGTCTGCAATCTCCCTAACTCCGTGATCCACATGCGTTACACGAGTACTTTGAGTCACCGCACCCCGGACGGCATCTTCCCTCTCCCATTTCGACTCTGGACCGCGCAGCGACCTCGGTAATCGGATCGCATTCAACGCATCGCTTTATTTGTGCCTACAATTCTCGTATGGAAGCAGTGTAGCGGTTGTATTTGCCACCATAATCCCGGCCACACAACCCGAGGCGAGCGAGAGTTAGGGCAACTAAAGCTCACGATAAGATCCGCAATTTAATCCGTTGATAGCGCGCACGTAAGTAGCTTCTAGTCTGTTGGATCTAAGGATACCACGGCGATGTAACGAGTTCGAAAAGTCTCAAGTTGTGTTATTATCTCACATCATCCTTGTGGGTAATGGTATTCATTCGGAATTGGCTCTCGATGATCGCCAACACCGTGGATCCACAGCCACCCACAAAATCTCGTTTCAGAAGGCATGAAAATTCTGAACAAGCTGGGGTCGTATTCGAATATGGTGAACGCCCCGCCGAGACCGTGGGCCTTCACTCGTCATCGAGGGACCAGAAGTGAGACTGGGACCAGTGGTAGTGGGTAGCTCACAGGGGAAACGAAAAATACAACGCGGTCACGAGTTCGGTTTATATTCGTTCAACAAGGAGTGATGGTACAACAGGAAATTTGGAATAGATTTGTTCTACAGCTAGTCGTTGAGCAACTTGTTGACGGTGCCGGCAGCTACGAACGACGCCGACTTCAGTGTCTGCAGGCTAAACATGCGATGTGGAGAAAAAAACTCACGGACGCCGGTGAGAGCGTTCTTGAGCGACTTCGTGTCGATAAGCTTGGCGACTTGGGCCGGGGTCAAAGTGCTGTTGAGGCCGAGGAGGTACGCGGCGAAACCAGCAACGTGAGGAGTAGCCATGGACGTTCCAGAGATACTCTTGGTCTTCCCATCGTTCCAAGTAGAAATGACGTTCAAACCAGGAGCCCAGATATCAACGGGGGGACCAAAGTTGGAGAACGTGGCCTTGATATCCTGGATAGTAGAAGCGGCGACGGTAATCGCTTGCTTAACACGAGCGGGAGAGTAGTTGCTTGCGTCCTTGTTGTCGTTCCCTGCGGCTACGACGACAGTAACGCCGCTATTGTAAAGCTGGAGACGGAATCACTCGTCAGTGGTGTTGACCCGCGTTCTATCCACTCAGCACATACTGCTACAACAGCCGCGTCCGTGGCGTTAGAAGCGCCACCACCCAAGCTCATAGAAGCAACTGTGGGTTTGCCGGTCCTCCTTGCTTCTTGGGCGACCCAGTTAATGCCGGCGATACTGCAGAGTAACGTGCATCAGTCACCGTTGGTGACAAAAAAAGAGGAGACTTACACATCGGAGTTGTTACCAGAGCCCTGATCACTCAAAACCTTGACAGCGATAACGTGGGAGGCTTTGGCAACACCGTAGGGGCCAGAAATTATGGTTCCAGCACAGTGAGTTCCGTGGCCATTTCCGTCCGCGTCCTTGTATGGGCCAAAGGTCTTCCCCCACGAGGCACGTCCTTGGAAGGCGGGGTGTTTGATGAAGATACCAGTATCTGTTGGATACGGTGAGCGGAGGTGCGTTAGATCGTGGGTGAAAAGGAGGTACCAATGACGTAGACATTTGCGCCTTTCCCAGCCACACTATCGTAAGTGTATTTGAAGTTCAAGGCACTGTCACTGCCGGTCAATTTCACCTCGGATGAGATTCTGCCGAGGCCCCAAGGGGCGTCATTCCTGTCGAAGGTCGGTCAGGATTCGGAAAGTTTGCTCGGGTAAGTGGGGGGGAAACGGACTGAGTAACCACAGTGCAGGTTTTGACGATGCTGTCCTGTTCGATCGAAGCGACTTCCGGGTGGGAAAGCAAGTCTTTCAAGTCATCGTCGGTGAAATCTCCGGCGTAACCGTTGATGATGTCGAGCTCGTGGGTGATGTTGCTGTCGGTGGACGCGATGCTGGCTTGGGTGGAGCTAACGTGGGAAGCAAGGGACACGTCCTCCTTGAGGGTGACGATGTATCTGCCGGGGACAGGGTTCTCGGTTTGGTTAACAGTGAGGATGGAGGCCATTGTGAGTGGAAAAGTTCGCTGATGATTATCGTAGACCCCGACCGCTTTTATAGTGCAGTTTGTTTGTTTTATTATTTATGCGTTCGTACCCTCATTATCGCCATTTGACGTAGGCTGGGTGCGGGAAACGCTAGCCGCACGACCTCCATTCAAAGGACCTTCTTGGAAGGACCCCCGGCATTTTTGGAAGCCGGTTCAAAATGACTTATTGGGAGTCGCCGTGTTCAATTGCAAGTCGCACGAAAGACTTTTTCGAACGCCTCAACGACACCGCTTTACGGTGTGTTTTTCCAATATCGCAGACGCGTTGCAGTCCATACTTCTTTTATCTCGGTCTTATCGCCCCTCTCCTACCCTGGTACTTGCACATGTGAATCGGTCATTTTGGTCGCTGGCGGATTGGTAACATTTTTGACCTCACTCCACCCAGTAAAAATGGACAACGAACCAGTGGTATCATTCCCATGCCACGGGGCGGTGTGGGGTAACAACACGGCCCGGGTCATTTCCCACTGGCGCCGCCCATGGCGCGCGCGTTCTCATCGCTCGACCCTATATTCCTCATCCCGTCCCCACCGGGGTCGTACTTGCCACACGATACGAGCGGCATGGAGGGGATCTCGGTGGTTCTGCGTCTTAGATTCTCACTCACCCGGTCTTCCGGCCAATGAATACCACCTGCGAAACCTCGTGGAAGCGATCGCGCCAAATCTCGATCGGAAGAGTAATCCGCCTGTGCACTTCGAGTTGGCGCGTCCCATTTATCTCCCTCTGTCTTCGAATCTACAGTCTCTCAGGTTCAAGGGCCTCGAACATCCTGACGTTGTACACAGTAATGACCTCGTGATGACCCAATCTAGTATCTACATTTTCTGGAGCACTGGCACAAGAAAGTGGATGAATGGTATTGGAGCCACAATGGTTGAACTCCATATGTTCTTCCTCGGTTCCACTAGTTTCATCTACTGGGGTTGGCCTAGGGGCGGTCCCTCGCATTGTCTGATAGATCCATCGTTTACGCGTCTTGGCTGTCATCGTCCACCTCCGTGCTTCGCGGACTACAGTCACTTGGCCGGCGTCGATGATCGACCGGAGCGCTTTTTCGCCGGGGCCTCGAGCCTCGAAATGCCCCTTCCCCAATCAATCTCCCCACTCCCTCCCCCAACATCACATGGGAAAGCCACCCTCGAAATATCAAACGCCTCGACTAGCCTCAACTCCGAGTTCCCCGCTTTTTCTCCGTTGTGTTTGACACAGAACTTCACCCCTCTGGGATTGTTAATTACAATAGAGCGTGTGGCGTGCTCGATTTCAAAATCTGTGGCAATCTCTTCGATCAGCGCGGTCGCCTCGGGTTGCGGGGTGGGCGTCGAAACCGGGATACGCAGCGGGATCCGCCCATAAATTCTTAAACAACAGCAAAGTGAGAAGTTCTACCTCGAGTACCGTTCGTGGAACACAGACAATTTGGACGCAGTCCCTCTCCGCCCCTTCATCGATGTCGCAGCATCTTCATTCCAAGCCGATCGGATCGAACACCTGACCTAAAATTTTGCCTGTATGTAACCCCCTTGCTCCGCAATCTAGCTGCGTTCTCCAAGTGTGCCCACACTGTACGCTAGCGCATCCAAGATGGTTTCCTTAGTTCCACCCATTTCAACTCTGAGCCACGCGACGACCTCGACAACCGGACTGCGCTCAACACACTGCTTTATTTGTACCTACAGGCCGCATGAAGTAGTGTAGTAATCGTACTTGCCAGTGTCACCCGTTCATGCCATATGGGGAGTGCGGCACCGCCGGGGCACGGGTGTAGAGTTTGAGAATGGGCGACGAACGTGGATGATGTCGTGGCGAAATATCCCAGGTTGTGCTATCCACGTTCCCCCCGTAGGGAAATAAAATTAATCGACCATGATATCGATCTAACCCCATGGCTCCACAACCACTGCAACCTCGGTTCTGAGGACACTGGAACTCTGAACAGAACGGACTCAGGTGTAATCACGGTGAACAATCCGCCAGAATCGTGCACCTTCGCTCGTCGTCAAATGCGCCACAGGTGAGACTGGGATTATCGATCAGCACTTGCATTGAGAATCCGCGTTCCATAGTTCACAAGGGGAGATACAACGTAGTCGTTGGGGTGGTTTACATCCGTGGAATGAGTAGTGTTGTTATAACGGGGAAAGATGGAATAGAATGGTTTTTACAGCCTGTTGTTGAGCAATCTGTTGGCGGTGCCGCCTGCTACGGGTGGCGCTGGCTTCAGCGTCTGCAGGCCAAACATGGAACATGGAGCAAAAAACTCACGAACACCGCCAAGGACGTCCTTGAGTGATTTTTCGTCAATAATCCTGGCGATTTGGGCCGGGGTCAAAGTCCCGTCAAGGCTGAGGAGGTACGCGACGAAACCAGCGACGTGAGAGGTAGCCGCGGAAGTCCCAGAGACGGTTCTGGTCTTCCCATATTCATTCCAAGTGGAAACGGCATTCAAGCCGGGAGCGAAGATGTTAACGGGGGGACCAAAATTGGAGAAGTCGGCCCTCATATCACCGATAGTAGACGCAGCGACGGTGATCGCTTGCTCAGCGTTGGCAGGAGAGGTCCACCCCGCGTCATCGTTATCGTTTCCAGCGGCTGCGACGACGGTAATACCGCTGTCGTAAAGCTAAACACGAAGTCATTCGTCAACGGTGTCGCTGTCATGTTCCATCCTCTTAACGCATACCGCTTTAACAGTCTTATTCATGGTACGAGAAAAACTACCATTCAAGTTCATAGAAGCAACAGAGGGTTTGCCGGTCATCCTCGAGTCTTTGACGACCCAGAGCATACCATCGATACTGTATTTCGGTGACGTGGATCAGTCATTATCGGAGCCGGGGAAGGGGGGGAAGGAGACACACATATCGGAGGTACGGCCACTGCCATCGTCACCCAGAACCTTCACAGCGACGACTTCGGCGGATTTGGCAATACCGTATGGCCCAGAGACGGCGATTCCAGCACAGTGAGTCCAGTGGCCATTCCTGTCCGCGTTGTTGTATCCGCCAAAGGTCTTCCCCCACCAGGCACGCTCTTCGAATGCGGGGTGTTGGATGTAGATGCCAGTGTCTGGTGGGTACGGTAAGCGGAGGTATTAGATCGTGAGGCAAAGGAACATACCGATGATATAGACAGTTGTGCCCCTCCCAGCGGCGCTTTCGTATTTGTACTTAAAATCTAAGGCATGCTCATCGCCAGCTAACCTTTCTGTGGATGAGATCCTACAAAGACCCCAGGTTGCATCGACCCTGTAGACGGGTTGGTCAGAAATCGGTCAACTTGCTCGGGTATGAAGTGGGGGGGGAGCGGACTGAGTAATCACAGAGCAGGTTTGAAAGATACCGTCCTCTTCGATCGAATCGATATCCGGGTTGGCGCGTAAATCGTTCAAATCATCCTCGAAGAACTCTCCGGCGTAGCAGTTGATGAGGTCGAACTCGTGGGTCATACTGCTTAGGGTGGACGCGATTTTGGTATTGGTGGAATTAACGTGGGCAGCGAGAGATGCCTCCTCCTTGAGGGAAATGATATACCTGCCAGGGACGGGTTTTTTGGCTTTAGAAACAGTGAGAAGGGAGGACATCGGGGGAAAGTGGAAGGCTACACCACGTACACTCGAGCCTAGGCGAATACTTAGAGCCGTTTAAGGGAGCCGTCGACCAACCTTCCGAATAACAGGGACTGAGAAGGACTACGAGCACGCTTACTACAGCCATGTTGGGTATTAGCGTCACCTCGATGCTTGGTTTCATTTATTTCTTCGGTGCACGCGATGCGGATGTTATCAGGTGGCATCCTTCTACGGCGGATACGATAGCACTAGTGTTACAGATAGTCACTCAGGTCCTGGTGACCATTTAAGGTCCACACCCAAGCCGAACATGATGCAAGACGCCTACCAGGCCCTCGTCAACTGCCGTGGCAATCAACTACACGAGGACTTCCTAGAATATTAATCGGATTCGGAAATTCACGTAACCTACGATGTCGGTGCCTCGGCCTCCCCAATGTTCTACCTTCTTGCCCAGATCGCATGACCGAAATCGGCCATTGTGCACACACTGGACGGGGGGATTCATTTTGAATTAGTCCCCCGTCATCATGGAACCGCATAAGGAGTGTTGACACAACAGAATGGTTACAAGGATCGAATAGACGTAGATATTCCATGTTCCCCAGCATGAAGTCGGTGGAAACCAGGAACGGTTTTCAGAGGCCGTTGTTGAGCAACTTGTTGGCGGTACCAGGGGCTACATCCGGCGTTTACTTCAGCATACGGGGGTCGAGCATGTGACACGGAGCAAAAAAGCACTCACGGACGTTGCCGAGAACGTTCTTAAGCGACAATTTATCAATAGTCTCAGCAATTTGGTCTGGGGTCAAAGAGCTGTCGAGGCCGAGGAGGTATGCGGCGAAACCAGCAACGTGAGGAGTAGCCATGGAAGTTCCAGAGATCATGTTGGTCTTCCCATCATTCCAAGTGGAAATGACGTTCAAGCCGGCAGCGAAGATATCAACGGGGGCACCATAGTTGGAGAAGAAGGCCCTCTGATCATCGATATTAGAAGCGGCGACAGTGATCGCTTGTGCAACACGGGCAGGAGAGTGGTCGCTTGCATCATCGTCATCGTTTCCAGCGGCGACGGCGACTGTGATACCGTTTTCATAAAGCTAAAGATGGAATCACTCGTGAGTGGTGTCGTCGTCACGTTTCATCCACTCGGCGCATACCTTCAAGACAGCCTTGTCAAGGGCGTCAGAAGGACCGCCACCTAAGCTCATCGAAGCGACAGAGGGTTTGCCAGTCCTCCCCGCTTCTTCGATGACCCAGAGCACGCCGGCAATACTGCAATTCGGTGGCATGTCAGTCCATTAGTGGTAAGAAAGAGGGAAGAAGGCTTACACGTCAGAGAGAGAGCCAGAGCCCTGATCGCTCAGAACCTTCACAGCGATGACTTCGGCGGCTTTGGCCACACCGTATGGCCCAGAAACAGCGGTTCCAGCACAGTGAGTCCCGTGACCATTTCCATCCGCGTCCGGGTATCCGCCAAAGGTCTTCCCCCACTTGGCACGTCCCTCGAAGGCAGGATGTTCGATGTAGATACCAGTGTCTGTTGAATACGGTAATGGTTGGTTGGTTGGATCACGAGGGGAAGAAACATACCGATGATGTAGACATCTGCGCCGCCTCCAGCGGTGCTATCGTACTTGTACGTGAATGTCAAATCATGGTCATTGCCGATCAACTTCTCCTTAGATGAGATCCTGGCGAGGCCCCAGGGGGCGTCGGTCCTGTCAAGAGTTGGTCAGCTGGCTCGGGGGAGTGGGGGGCCGGGAACGGACTGAGTGATCACAGTGCAGGTTTTAACTGTTGCGTCCTCTTCGATCGAAGCGATCTCCGGGTGGGCTCGCAAATCGTTCAAGTCTTCCTCAGTGAATTCTCCAGCGTAACCGTTAATGAGGCCGTACTCGTGGGTAATATAGCTTTGAGTGGACGCAATTTTGCTTTCGGTGGAGCTAACGTGGGCAGCGAAAGACGCCTCCCCCTTGAGGGTGACGATGTACCTGCCGGCGATGGGTTTTTTGGCTTTAAGAACGGCGAGAGGGGAGGCCATTGGGGAAAGGTTCGTTAATGACCATCGTAGACCCCGACCGCTTTTATAGTGCGTTTTGTCTGTTTTATTGTTTTCGCGTTCGTATCCTCACTATCTGAGCCACCGTTCGACGTAAACTAGGTGCAGGAAACGCTAGCCTCACGACACCTATCTTTAATAGGCCCTTCTCGAGAGGACTCCCGGCACCCTGGGATTGGAAGTCGCCGTGTCCCATTGCGAGCGCGTGATGACCCTTTCGAACGTCTGGTTAAGAGACAAGGCACCTTACGGTACGTTTTCTTATATAACAGATCGAGCAGCGAGAGAGATTTAGTACATCCTTTATCTTATCTGAATCTTATCATCTCTCTCCCACCCCTGTGGATCGACCTAGTTTTGCAGCCCCGCAATGTTTGCGTTCTTCGGATCACGATGGACAATAAACAGGTAACGTCACCCGCAGATGGAATGTGATGCAGCGGCATGACCAAGGGCCTTTCGTACCGCCATTCATGACAAGTTATCGTTTCCCGCCCCAAGTCCTCACCCGGTCCCCACCAACGCCACACTCGCCTATGGTACGAATGGCGGGGACTGGATCTGGGTGTATCTCAGATCCCCACTCGCCCGGTCTTTTGGCCAATACCATGACCTACAACGATCTTCTTTTTTTGAATGTTGTAGTGGTAAAGTTCTCACCGCTGTTCTTTGATTATACCGTTCAAGCCTACGCAAACAGCACCCACACTTATCCCTTCCAGTACATAACTCATTACAATTTAGTCGCCCGCACCACTTCCTAAGCCCCAACAGGAAAACAGGCCTTATTGGTGGTTACCCCTAATCGCAGCTCATCAAGGAAGCCCTGCATGACTACCGGCTTTTGTATCCGACTGGTATAGCCAACTCGATGATGGGGGGTTTTCCGGCGGCCCGCCCACTCCAGGCCGTGTGACCCGGGATCAGGATTGAGGCCAGGTGCCAGCACTGCTGGCGTGCTATCGCACCATCTCTTATCAATATCAGCTCCTCTTCCCGTCCCCTCATCCAATGCCCCCGGTCGGAAGCCCTAGTTTCGTCTGCGTGGGTCGGTCTGGGGGTGGGCTCTTGCATTTTCTGATGGATACATTGCTTCCCCATCTTGCCTATTTAATCCGCCTCTCCATTTGTCGTAGATCTCATAATGTCGGCATCAATAATCGCCCCTGCTCAGTCTCGCCCAGAAACACTTTTCGGCCAGGCTCTCTACCTCAACCTCGAAACGCCCCTTCCCCAATCAAGCTCCACACTTCCTCCCTTCCTCCCAACATTACATGGGAGGGCCGTGCCTGAGACACTAAACGCCTCGACTAGCCTCGACCCCGAGTGCCCGTCTTCCCTCCGCTCAAGTCTCTGACATGCGACTCCACCGCCCGCTCGGGAATCCCGGAAACCCTATTGCTTTGGAGCATGTGGCGTGTTCGGCGCCCAACCCTTAGTCCTGGATAATCGCACAGATTGACGGTTTTGAAATGGCGCCCCAGCATTGTTCGTTGCACCATTTGTGCAACAGGGGCTCTCTCTCCCCACGCCTACGTCGACGTTGAACGAGGGACCTTCGTTCCTAGTAGCTGATCAGATTGAGCACCTGGCCTGGATATTTGTCTAAGCAACTACCCCTCACTCCGTGATTCACAAGTGTTTTCCCAGCGTGAACTAGCGCATCCCCGACGGCTCCTTTGATCTTGACACACTCTCCGATTTCGACTCTGGACCGCGCAATGACCTCGACAATCGAACTGCGTTCAACGTGCTACTTTATTTGTACCCACATCTAGTAGTATGGAAGCATTGTAACACCTGTGTCCGCCACCACATTCACAGACACGATCCGAGGCGAGCGAGAGCCAGGGTAATTAGAGCCTACGATAAGACCAGCCAATTAGTCCGTTGACAGTGCGCACATAGGTAGCTCCTGGTCGGTTAGATCTAATGGTACCACAGTGATATAAAGAGTTTTCGGCCCACAATCACTCCGAACCACCGACGGCAGTGCGTCGGGAGGGCGGTGGGACGTGCAGTGCCATCCCGACCAATCTCAATCAAACCACAGAAGTCATCGAAGACAGCCGGGTCTCTGTCGAAAGCGATAACCCGACAGAAGGAGAAATGGGGAGGGGGAAGGGGGGTCAAGGACATGGATAAAAGGGGAGGTAAAACAAGAGGGTTTGGATTGGGATTAGATTAGAAGTTCATGAAGGCAAGGCCGGTCGGCCACCGCAGCTTGTCGTCTTCGACCCCCTCTGCATCGTGGGTTGGAGAGGTATCCCGATCCTGCACAATCACAATCATTGGCTGCCGTGGTATTTGGGACAGAGGACACCGCCGGTTGAGGAGTCAACTTCCGTGTGATCCCGAGTCCGAGGCTGGAGATCACCGACTTGGCCATTTTAATTGTGTACTTGGGTTGAGGTTATGGGATAACTGGTTGCAACTCCGCCGGTGTGGCTCAATGTTTTCACCGGTCGGTGTAGGAGTGGACTGAAAATGTAGTAGGTCAGAAGCCGACGAATTCGTGCATCGAGAGTTGCGCTCGCGTGTAGTGTGACCTTCCACCCACCACCGAGTGGCTTGAGCAATAAACATTTTGTAATAGCGGTTCATCTTAAGCTGAGCTCGTTGCCCGCCGGCCCGGCTGAACCTCTTCCGTCCGACAGATCTCAAGTCATCAGGAAAAATCTCTGTGGCTAAGCGACGCTATTGTGATGTTATCGCGAGCTATGACAGCACTATCCAATAGCCATCACTTAGGACTCCTCCTATGTCACAGTAAACGCTAGCTAGCCCATAACAACGCGATAGTCGTGGATAGCTGATCGCTAGGGTGCTCGTAGCGTTGGGTACACGGTAGGCTCCCTTCCAATACTTATTATACGAGCACATCTTATAACACATATATAATTGAGAGGGAGGTAGCCGTACGTATACAAAATTGGACTCTACAATGAATAACGAGGACACCTACATTGTTCGCAAACGAGGCCCATGGTTTCTGGATTTCCCAGGACTGTGCGGGGTCCTCCAACCGAATAGGGAACTTGATGCTGCGGCCGCCAATGATATATTGGACGTTGAACTCTGAAAGCTTCGTGTCGGCGTTGGACTTCAGCGTGATATGGACATTCTTGCACAGCGCAAACCTCGAGTCGTCCTCGGACTTCATGTCTGTGGGGGGGAGTGGTGTTGGTGGCAGTTGTGGTATTCCCAAACAGGGCACTTACATCGGTCTCGAAGAGCTCATCATTCATCTCCGGAAGTCTGGCTTGAGGTTGTTTTGAGCATTGGCGATGAAAGCGGGTGTGACGGCGGAGAATAGGTTAACTTGTTCCGCTAGAGAAACAAATCAACATCACATTTGAGGGGGGTACAGAAAATACTTACGAATGTCGGATGACGACAACAGTAGAAAGCTGTTGGGGCGGAAGAACGTGGGAATGGGTCGCACGCCAGTCAAAATGCACCACAGACCTTGGGGTTGTATTCCGCATTCTTTGCGGTGCGATAACCTTCAAGCTCAGTCGGCAATCCAAATCCGGCGGCGGCGATGTTTTGGAGTGTTGCCTGCAGTGATGACGTGTTGCTGCTCGAGTTCTCGGAACAGGTATGGCGGGTACAATAGTTGGGTGGTAGGTCCAGGAATAGTATCAGTAATGGTCAGGTGGGGGTGTCGTGGATGTTGAGGGTGGAATTTCGATTCGAGAGGTGTGGCTTTTTGTCCCACGCTTATAAAGTGCACGTGAGCCTGAGCGCCGGAATGTCCTGCGAACAGAGGCCAGAGTCCAGCACTTGTGAGCGTGCCTGCGATTCCACTCACCCACTAATTTATCTCATTCCCCCGAATTCAACTGTGTTTGGGCGGGGGTTGCCGGCTCGCCTCGGACAGTGCGTGATACCGAGATATCTGACTCATGGAGCTTCGTCGGTCCCAATGGTATATTGATGTACACCCTGTGCGCATTTGTTCCCAGGCGCGATACCTCCTTTCCCACTTTCCCTTAGCACACCCAATGTGCGTGTCAGCTGCTGGCCATCAAATTTGGGCAGTTAACTAAGGGGGACTCTGGATTGTGAACGGCTCGTGGGACGGCAGTCCGAGTCGATAGGATCGGGACTTGTGTTTTTCACGATGAACGTGGGGTGCCGCATGCGGCACCGACTTCTTCCTGATGCGTCCCCCAAAGAAGACAGGGAGCCGACACATAGTTGATGGGTAACCCCGATAGCGTGTCATAGCTCTGGATCACATAACATCGCTTAGTGGGGGAGGTTTTTCCTGATGGCGGCGCTCTATTTAGGCGCAGAACTCGCGCTCATCATAGCAACATGGCCAAAGACGCCCGCTGTCTCTTGATACACCAAGGTAAGTTGCAGTCGACATCGCTGGGGGGTCTGTGGGTGGAAACACAGAGGAGTGCTGGGAGTGCCCCCAAAACGCCGTGTGGCGTTGGTTCTGTGGGCTGGGGTATATGTACTAGCTCACAGTTACGACCCCGATCTAATATTTCGTGCGGGAAGTAGATCTGGCGGTCCCGGTCGGACCCAGGATCTGGCGGCGTCGTCCCCGACACGCATGAACGATTCAGGTCAGACTTGTCCCCACCGAGCAAATGTGGCAGTCGCAAATTGCCTGTGGCGCTGCCCATCAGGCCTCCAGACCACGCGAGCAGCCGGCCAGAAGGACTCACCGAGTAGTTGTCCACGGCCTAACTCCGAGTGGGGGGGGGGGGGTGTTCCCCCCTCCCGCAACGATGAAACCCTGATATCTGGAAGACCGCTACTTATTTTTTGTTGTAACGGTCGGGGGTTGTCCAGACACGGGGCTAGTTGCTCGCGGAGAGATACATCTGGATACGACGTTTACATGGCGCTTGGTGCCCCGAGTTGCGGATGGTGTAGAGTAGGTGGAGCAGTTACCAGGAACTCGTCGTTCAAATCTGATCAGGGAGAGGCTGTTGGTTTATCCGTCGCCTCTTCGATATTCCGTGGGGTGGCTTCACATGCTTCTCGAAGACATTAGCAGCACGCAAGGCCTCGGCTTTTGCCTCTCCGAGCTTGCGTTGCTCAGACCACAACCGGGCCCGTTACACGGCACACATCGGCTTCAATATCCCTCACGGCTGCAGTCGGTTATACGGTACCCATCTCTGCTAAACCCTTTTCACGGTGGTGTTCCGCTGGCTTGCGACATTTATGTACGACGGCCTGATGGGGACAAAAACCAGTACTTGTAGGTTTCGCAGGAAGGTGCTTATTACACACTACCCATACAGCTGGAGTAACCACCGAAGTAACTGACTTTAGCCGGAAACAGTACGGTGTGGCGTCATCCCACGTCAAAGTCCGTAAGGTTCCCGGCCCGAAGGTAATGAAAGATTCGGAAATTCCGAATCTTCTGTACGGCCATCTACCAACAGGGCAGACGACGTGAGTGGGGACGGCCCACACCTCAGAAGGTTTGCTTGAAAATCAGCGTGCACCTTCCCGATCAGCCCCCTCCAATATCGTAGTGATTTGTTCTCGCTGTGCGAGCATAACCCGATACGCACGTCAATGGTATCCAGGGCCCTTCTCCAAGAGACCTGATCAGCACCCCTGGTCAGTATTTTACTCACCCAGGGTAAAACCACTCAAATACGTACCTCGGTTAGAACGTCAAAGTACGAATACACCTCGACGCGAACTTCGCGAGATAGGTCTCCGAGTTTGGCTAATGTCAGATCACACAGGTTGTCCATCTGACTTCTCAATATCGGCTCCCTGTGGCTGATGAGATGACTCAATGCGGCCAGATGTCCCAGACACGTGACACAGCAAGTCCAAATCGTCTCGACACCGCTGCTATCCCCCACCTCGGTGAAGCGTTGCAAATTCCCCAACAGGGTGTTGGAAAATTTGTCCAGGGCGAGAGTTAGCTCATAATACGGTTCCCGTCGACTGTTCGTCTTCTTGGCGACTAAGGTAGTCTGAATGAGCCACAATTTAGAGTAAAGCAATCAGGTCGGCCTTACGATCGGCAGTGTGAGAGTCCAAGACTAGGGTTGCGTCCCTGACCAGTAGAATACTTTGGGTCCGCATGGTCAACGGACACAGATTGAACAGCGTTGGATACACTCCCTGGACCAGGCCACTGAGTCCACCTCGAATCCAACAACGAGTGATTCTCACCTGGAAGTCCCGCCGGAATTCCTGCTCAATTTTTGTAGTCCTCGCCGGCGCCGGCCCATTAAACGCCAAGTAAAAATAGTTCTCCAGATATATTGCTTGCGAGAGTACCGCAGCGTCCTCGCGGACTTGATCCGATAGTTCAGGGGGCCGTCCATATACCGGCAGAAACCGGAGGTTCCCATCGTCGATGAGATCGTACACCTTCG
>Ga0307511_10001666_pt1 | contig 23402 bp, 13 predicted proteins | sample 13_EM_MG_FD_200266 | JGI IMG/M metagenome (GOLD analysis project Ga0307511, IMG submission 200266) | Populus trichocarpa ectomycorrhiza microbial communities from riparian zone in the Pacific Northwest, United States - 13_EM | ecosystem: Host-associated > Plants > Roots > Unclassified | place... | reverse complement strand
GATCCCCAGCCCCTCGGGATCCCGTCCGCGCGCGAGGCGGTGGCGCGCGAGGTGGGATGCGACGCGGCGGACATCGTCATCACCGCCTCGACCAGCGAGGCGTACTCATTCCTTTTCAAGCTCCTCTGCGATCCCGGCGATGCGGTGCTGACTGCGAAGCCTTCATATCCATTGCTCGAACATCTGGCGTCGATGGAGCTGATCGAGCTGCACTACTTCGCACTGGAGTTTCATCGACGATGGGAGATCGAACCGGAACGCCTTCGCGCGGCGATGACGGACCGCACACGCGCCATCGTCGTGGTCAATCCGAACAACCCGACTGGTTCCTATGTCACAACGACCGAGCAGAACGAGATCGCGCGACTCGGCATCCCTGTCATCTCGGACGAAGTCTTTCATCCCTTCGCGTTCGGCGAGCCCGGACCATCGTTCGTTCGCAACGATCTGCTCACCTTCGCTTTGGGAGGACTCTCGAAATCGGCCGGCCTGCCGCACTACAAACTGGGATGGATTCGCGTCAGCGGTCCCGGGAAGTCCGCAGCAATCAGCGCCCTGGAGCTGATCGCGGACAACTTCCTCTCCGTGGCCACGCCTGTGCAGGTGGCGCTGCCGGAATTGCTGGCCATTGCACCGCGAATTCGCGACGCGATCCAGACGCGGATCTCGCAGAATCTGGCAATCCTTCAGACGATGTTGCAGCAATCTCTTTCAACGCGCGTGCTTCCTGTCGAAGGAGGATGGTCGGCCGTCATCCGCGTTCCGCGCATCGACTCCGACGAAGGTCTTGCGCTGCGGCTGATCGAAGAGCATGGCGTCGTCGTCCATCCCGGCTACTTCTTCGACTTCGAGAACGATGGACATCTGGTGGTCTCGCTGCTGACCGAGCCGCAGACATTCGAGGAAGGAATGGCGCGGCTGATAAGCTCGCTGCCGGCATGAAAGAGCACTGGCTTCTCGATCCCGAAATCACCTACCTCAATCACGGTTCGTTCGGCGCGACGCCGAAAGTGGTGCTGGCGAAACAGAGCGAGTTTCGTACGCAGATGGAGCGCGAGCCGGTTCGCTTCATGGTTCGCAAGCTCGAGCCGCTGCTGGACGATGCGCGCGCCGTGCTGGGGGATTTCGTCGGTGCCGATCCCGCCTCGCTGGCGTTCGTTCCCAATGCCACGGCCGGCGTCAACGCGGTGCTTCGCTCGCTCGATCTCGACCGGCACGACGAGTTGCTGGTCAGCTCGCACGAGTACAACGCCTCGCGCAACGTGCTCGACTACGTGGCCGGACTGGCCGGCGCGAAGGTGGTGCCGGTCGGCATTCCGTTTCCGATTGGCTCATGCGATGAAGTCGTCGAGCGGATCATGGCCAACGTTACCGACCGCACGCGTTTGCTTCTGATCGATCACGTCACCAGCCAGACCGGTTTGATTTTCCCGATCGCACGGATGATCGATGAGCTGAAGCAGCGCGGCATCGACACGCTCGTCGACGGCGCACACGCTCCCGGCATGTTTCCGCTGAATCTCGACCAACTCGGCGCGGCCTACTACACCGCAAATCTGCACAAGTGGGTCTGCGCTCCGAAGGGGGCCGCGTTTCTGTACGTTCGCGAGAACCGGCGGCTCGGCATCCGGCCGGTGGTCATCAGCCACGGCGCCAACGCCACGCGCACCGATCGCACCCGGTTTCACCTCGAGTTCGATTGGCCGGGCACGTTCGATCCGAGCGCCTGGCTCTGCATCCCCGCGTCGTTGCAATTCATGAGCGCGATCGTCGACGGCGGATGGCCGGAGGTGATGCGGCGCAATCACGAGCTGGCTCTGCAAGCGCGCGATCTGATCTGCAATCGCCTCGGCATCGACAAGCCGGCGCCGGACGACATGCTCGGTTCGATGGCGGCCTTTCCGCTTCCCGATGGCGCTGCGTACACACCGACGCTCTACGGCGATCCGTTGCAGGACGCGCTGCTGTTCGAGCACGCCATCGAAGTGCCGATCCATCCCTGGCCGCGTCAGCCGAAGCGCGTGCTGCGCGTTTCCGCGCAGCTCTACAACTCGATCGACGACTACACCAAGCTCGCCGATGCGCTGGACGTGTTGCTGCCGCGCTTCTGACTACTGCGCCATCGCGACCAGAGTCTTCTCTTCCGCTTCGAGATCGAGCTCAGGGTTCTCTTCCGACCTTCTTACAGGCAACGGCTCGTACCAGACGGCGATCTTTCCATTGCCAAAGGTCCGCGATCTCGTCAGCTTCATCGGCAGCTTGTCGTTGATGCCTTCGAACATCGTCCGTCCGTCGCCGAGAGCCACCGGCGTAACGATGAACTGGTACTCATCGATCAGTCCCTCCGGCGCAAGCTGCGAGATGATGCTGCCGCTTCCCATGAGCACCAGGTCCTGGCGGGATTCCTTCTTCAACTTTCGCACTTCCGACGCGATGTCGCTGCTGACCACCTTCGTGTTGTTCCACGAGACATTTTTCAGCGTTTTCGAGAAGACGATCTTTGGCAGGCTGTTCATTCGCTCCGCCACCACCGGGTTCTGTTTCATGGCCTCGGGCGTCGGCCAGTAGCTGACCATCATCTCGTAGGTGACCCGCCCGAACAGGAGCACGCCGCCCGATTTGGCGTTGCCTTCGATGAATGCGTTGAACTCGGCATCGTTGTCGGTCTTGGACCAACTGATGTCGCCTTTGGGTCCGGTAAAGTAACCGTCGACTGTGATCGAATTGAATACGGATAGTTTCGCCATGTCTGAGCCCTCCAGATTGTTCTTCCAGCAGAAAGCACTGCCAGCAAAGTGCCACTTCGCGAGTACTATCCGGAAGGAAATCGACGAGAAGCGAGCTCGGCATGAGAGCCGCTTCCAGCCTCAGATCGCGTGAAACGCAACGCTCCCACTTCCACCTACGGCTCGCTGGCCAGCCGCTACCTCATCGCGCTCGCGGTGACGGCCCTCGCCACGATCCTGCAGATCTGGCTGGCGCCGGTGATCGGCGGCGGGCGCTACCTCCTGCTGATCGGCGCCATCGTCATCAGCGCCACCTACGGCGGCTTCGGTCCTGCGCTCTTCTCCGTCGCACTCACCTGGCCAGCGGCGCTGTACGTGTTCACCCATCCTTCCTATGCCTCGAGGTTTACCGGCAAGGTCGACGTCATTCAGCTCGCCTTCATCGATGTGTTCATGATCCTGTTGTCATGGGTCATGGCCGCGCATCGAAGGGAGATCGAGCGGCTGCGCGATGCCCGAGGACGCGACCTCGAGGAAATGGCCAGCCGCGTGGAGGCGGAACGGCAACGACTGGCGGACATCATCTCCAGCGTGCCGGGCGTGGTGTGGGAAGCGCACGGCAATCCCGACAAGGAATCGCAGCAGATCAACTACGTGAGCGAACACGTCACGCGCATGCTCGGCTATTCGGTCGAGGAGTGGCTGGCCACGCCGAACTTCTGGCTGACGATCGTCCATCCCGAGGATCGCGACGCGGCGGCCAGGCACGCGCAGGAACACTTCGCCGCCGGCGACTTTCGGACGAACACGTTCCGCTGGATGACGAAGGACGGCCGTGCCATCTGGGTAGAGTCGTATTCGATGGTGCTCAAGGACAAGGACGGCAAGCCCGTCGGCATGCGCGGCGTCACGCTCGACATCACGGGACGGCGTCGCGCAGAAAACTCGCTGCGGTTCCTGGCGCGCGTCAGCGAGCTGGTGGCGTCCTCGCTCGATGCACACACGACCCTCGAAACGGCCGCCGCGGCGGCGCTGCCGATTCTGGGAGAGCTGTGCATCATCGACATCGTGGAAGGATCCGCGATCCGCCGCGCGGCGGTGAAGCATGTCGATCCATCTCTGAGTGACAGCGTGAAGCAACTGAAGGGCTTCCATCCAAGCTACGACCTGCGGTACGGACCACCGGCCGCGATCCGCAGCGGCAAGCCGGAGATCGTGAACGAGCTGCCGCCGGAGGAACTGGCCAAACGCGGCAACGATGACAGCCATCGCCGGCTGCTCCGCCGGTTCGAACTGCAGTCGTACATCGTCGTGCCGTTGATCGCGCGCAGCGGAACGATCGGCGCGGTGACGGTCTGTTCGCGGAAGAAGAACTGCTACGACCAGGCGGATCTCGAACTGACGGAGCTTTTCGCGCGCCGCGTGGCGCTGGCCATCGAGAATGCGCAGCTCCACACGGCGGCCGTCGAAGCGAACCGCGCCAAGGACGAGTTCCTGGCCACGGTGTCTCACGAGCTGCGCACGCCGATGACCGCCACGCTGGGCTGGGTGCGGATGCTCACCATCGGATCGCTAGACGAGGAGACGTTCAAGCTGGCCCTCGATTCGATCGACCGGTCGACGCAGGCCCAGGCGCGGCTGATCGAAGACATCCTCGACGTGTCGAGCATCATCAGCGGGAAGTTCCGGCTGGAGGTGGCGCCGGTCGATCTGCGCGAGGTCATCACGAACGCCATCGAGGCGCTCCGTCCGGCAGCGACGGCGAGGCAGATCACGATCGACATCGGGATCGATTCCACGCCGGCCGTGCAGGGCGATGCCAATCGCCTGCAGCAGATCGTCTGGAACCTGCTCTCGAATGCGATCAAGTTCGTGCCGCGCGGAGGGCACATCGAGGTGCGGCTGGAGCGCGGCGAAGGGTCCGCGCGCATCGTGGTGAGCGACAACGGTCCCGGAATCGCGCCGGAGTTTCTGCCGCACGTGTTCGAGCGTTTCCGCCAGGCGGACAGCGGCACCGCCCGCGCGCACGGCGGACTGGGGCTGGGTCTGGCCATCGTCCGCCACCTGGCGGAGTTGCACGGCGGAAGCGCGAAAGTCGAGAGTGACGGCGACGGGCGCGGCGCCCGATTCACGATCGAGTTGCCGCTGGATGCGACGCAGCGCGATGAGGTTCAGCAGGAACTGCCGGTAGTGACACGGCCTTCGTCGTCGTAGCGCCGACAAACCGCCGTCGAGCCGGCGGCGCTACGCTTTACGCCGCCTTCTTCGCCGCAGGTTCGCTGAACAGTTGCAGCGCCTTCTGCAGGATCAGGTCATCCTTCGGCTTCGTCACCGTGCGCGAGGCGCTCTTCGAATCCGTATCGCGGAGCGCGAGCGCGGTGAGATCGACGACGACGTCGGGACGGATGCCGCCGGATTTGATGGCCTTCATGTCGGGCGTCGTGTAGTGGGCGACGGTCATGTAGACGCCGCCGCCGCTGGGAAGCGTCACGAAGCGCTGCACGATCGACTTGCCGTACGTCGTCACGCCGACGACTTTGCCGCGCTGATTGCCGTGGATGGCGGCAGCGAAGATCTCGGCGCCGGATGCAGTCGAGCCATCGGTGAGGACTTCGAGATCGCCGTCGTATGCGGTGTTGCGGTCGGCCTGCCACTGCTTCGCTTCGATCTTGCGGCCTTCGAGCGCCGTGATCAGACCGCTCGTCAGCAATGAATCGGCCGCGGTGATGGCCTCGTCGACGTCGCCACCAGCATTCCCGCGAAGGTCGATGATCAGCTTGCGGTTGCCTGCCTTGCGGATGGTCTCGAGTGAAGTGGCCAGTTGCGCCGCTGTCCCTTTCTCGAAGTAGGGAATCTTGACGTACGACACGCCGCCGAACTGTTCGGTGGTCAACGTCAGCGGATGAAATGAGGCCTGCTGGACGGTGAACTCGGCGCGCTTGGTCTCGCCGCCGCGCAGAACCTGCAGGTGGATCGGCTTCGATGAACGGAGAAGGTTGCGAACCTGCCAGACGGCCAGTTTCTGCGTCGGCTCGCTGTCGATCTTTTCGATGAAGTCGCCGCGCTCGACACCAGCTTTCGCGGCCGGCGATCCGGGAACTGCGGCGATGACGAAGGCGTATCCGAAACGCTTGGTGACGATGAGGCCGACGCCGTTGTCTTCCACGTCGCTGAAGCTTTTGTAGGCCGCCATCTGCGCGGGCGGGACGTAGTAGCTGAACTCGTCGATGGCGTCGGTGACGCCGGAGAAGGCGCCGTCCATCAACTGGTCCTGCGGCACCTGCTCGACGTAGTTGTTCCTCACCAGATCAAAGACCTCGGTGAAGATGCTGAGGTATCGGTAGACGTTGTTTTTCTGCGTGGCCTGGCCGAAGAGCGCGCCGCCGAGGAGCGAGAGAAGGAGTGCTACGGAAACGGAGAGGAAAACGATTTTCTTTTTGCTCATGTCGTCGTGCTCGTTACCGCAGCCATTTCTGCGGATCTTCAGGCTTATTGTCCTGGCGCATCTCGAAGTAGAGGTAGCCGGAATGCGCGTCCTCCGATTCGCCGACTCCTGCAATCGCCTGTCCAGCGTTGACGTGGTCGCCGACGCTGACGGTGGGCGCTTTCAGATTGCCGTAGAGCGAAAAAACGCGGTTGCCGTGATCGAGTATCACCAGATTGCCGTATCCCTTGAACCACTGCGAAAAAAGAACTGTTCCCGCGAAGACGGAGTGTACTTCCACGCCGGGCGCGGCCGCGATTTTGAGGCCGTTATTGAAGGTGACAGTCGAGAATTTTGCGTTCCGTTGCTTCCCGAAGTGCTCGATGATCTTTCCCTGAACCGGCCAGGCCAGCGCGCCTTGCACAGTGCGGATGTCGGTGCCGGCGACGGCCGCTCCATTCTGACGCGACAGCACGTCGAGAAGATGCTCAAGCCGCTTGGCTTTCTCTTCGAGCTCGGCCAGTTTCTGTTCGGACTGATTCCCCTCGCTGCGCAGCGACGTCAGGACTCGTTCTTTCTGCGCTCGCGCAAAGGCCACGGAATGCTGCCGCTGTTCGACGATGCGGCGGGCGGCGGCCAGCCGCTGCTGGCGATCGGCAAGCTGCTCGTTGTGGACGCGAAGTTGCTCGCGCGTCTCCTGGAAGCGCGAGACGGCGCGCGCGTCGCGCGAGACGAGATAACCGAGCATCGACACCGCCTGCACGGGATCGTGGCGATCGTCGATCGATAGCAGCATGCGGATGTAGCTGAGTCCTCCGAGACGATAGAGCGCGGCCAGTCGCTTGCGGAGGAACTCTTTCTCCCGCGCAATCTTCGGCGCGATGCCCGCGATCTCGGACTCGATCTCCATCCGCTGCTGGTCGAGCTGCGATTGCATGTTGATGGCGAGCTGCAGTTCATTCGTCCGGATGCCGAGCTCGAGGTCGGCTTCCTCCAGATCGTGCTCGGCGCTGCGCGTCTGCGTGCGAACGTCATCGAGGCGTTTGCGAAGACGGGCGATCTCAGCGCGAATGCGCGCCAGGTCGGCGTTGCGGGCGGTCTCCGAGTGGGCCGTGGTCAGACTGATCGCGAGGATCAGCACAACGGCGACGACCCTATGCGCCAGGCGAAGACTCGCGCAATGCATCCTTGGCCGCCTGCTGCTGCGCTTCCTTTTTCGACGATCCCTCACCGCGTTTGACGAGGCTGCCTACTTTCACTTCGACGATGAAGCGCTTGTCGTGATCCGGACCCACTTCGCCGACAACGCTGTACTCCGGCAGCGGCAGCCCGCTCCCCTGCGCCAATTCCTGCAACGCGGTTTTGTAATCGTGAAAGAGAAGATCCTGTTCGTCGATGGCTTCGAGATCGGGCGTGAACGATCGTTCGATGAGCTGCCGCGCCGCGTCGATGCCGCCATCGAGAAAAACGGCGGCCAGCATCGCTTCGAAGAGGTTGGCCAGCAGCGAGTCTTTCTTCCGCCCACCGGATTTTTCTTCGCCGACGCCGAGGAAGAGAACCTCGCCCATGCCGTACTCGCGCGCCTTCGCAGCAAGGCTCGTGGCGCTGACCAGAAAGGCTTTCATCTTCGAAAGCGCTCCCTCATCGAGCTCGGGGAAACGGCGAAACAGCAGATCGCCGATGACGAAGCCGAGAACGGAGTCGCCGAGGAACTCGAACGTTTCATTGTCGCGCGGCGAGCCGTTCTTCGCCTCATGCGAGTACGACTTGTGCGTGAGCGCACGCGTGAGAAGTTCCCGCTGCTGAAAGTTGTAGCCGAGGCGGGATTCGAACTCGGAGAGGTCGGCGTGCAAGCGAGGGTAGTTTACGGCAAGGTTGCTGGGTTGCAGCGTTGCAAGGTTACTGGGCTCACCAAGCAACTTAGCAACCCAGCAACCTTATCTCAATGCCTGCAACGCTTGTTTCGCCGTTGCAATATCCGCAGCGTAGCGATCCTTGGGCGCGGTTGCTACAAACCGCCCGAGGGCCGCACGCGCTTCGTTGACGTGACCAGCTCTCCCTTCGACGAGGCCGGCGTTGAAGAGGGCGTCGTACTGGCGCGGATCGATGGCCACGGCTTGATTCCACGACTCGACGGCGTGCGCGTAGTCGCCCTGCCGCGCGTAGACGACACCGAGCGTGTTGAGGGCGAGCGGGAGGCGCGGGTTGAGAGCCAGCGCGCGGCTGAGAAACGACTGCGCGCCGGGCACGTCATCGCGTCGCAGTGCCGCGATGCCGAGGTTCTGCAGCGCGGGGGCGTTGTTGGGATCGAGCTGCAACACGCGATTGAACTGGCGCATCGCATCGTCAACTTTGCCTTCATCGGCGAGGGCGATGCCGTAGGCGTTGAGGGCATCGGGATCCGTGCCCGATGACAGCGGCTCCAAAATCTTCACTGCCTCAGCGGTCTTGCCGGACTCGGTGAGCAACAGGCCGAGCTGCACCCGCATCCCGTCGGTCGTGCCTCCGTGACGAATGGCTTCGCGCAGATTGTCGATGGCGGCCGGCACGTTCTCGCTCTGCTGCAGCACGAAGGCGAGCAGCTCACGTCCCGCGGCCATGTCGGGACGCGCGGCCACGACTTCCTTCGCCAGCGCCAGCGCGCGCGCAACGTCGTGGCGCTCGTAGGCGTCGATGACGTCGTGCATTTTGTTGTCGAGCGCGACGAGGTTTTTCGGATCGTCAGCCGCGGTGTACGTCGATTTCTCCGATGCCGTTCCACTGACATAGCCGAGGCTCCTCAACTTCGCCAACTCCTCGGCGGAGACATTTCGCGAGGAAGCAACGTTCGCGTGCATACCGGTGAGGAGCTGCCTCGCCTCTTCGACATCGCGACGCCGGTCCGCACGAAGATTCGTTTGTTCATGCGGATCACGCGGCAGGTCGTAGAGCTCGGCGATCGGCAGTTCGATGTACTTCTCGCCGCGATGAATGACGCCGGTCAGCGGCGCCCATCCGCGGTTCAGCGATGCGGAGAGCGCTTCGAAGTAAGCATCGCGCGGCTCGATCTTGCCGAGGAGTGACGCGCCGGCGAGCGTTGCCGGCTTGGCGATCGACAGCGCGTCGAGAATGGTCGGCACGATGTCGACGTGACGAACGTACGCAGGCTCGATGCGATGCTTCAGGCCGGGCGCGCGAACGATCAGCGGAATCTTCAGCGTCGCCTCGTACGCAAACAGTCCGTGCGTCAGCTCGCCGTGATCGCCGAGCCCTTCGCCGTGATCGGAGGTGACGATGACGAGCGCGTTACGATCGGCATCGATCAGCGGTGCCAGTTGCTCGCCGAGCGCATGGTCGATCGCAGCCACTTCGCCGAGGTATGGACTGGCGGAGTACTCGGCTGCGAACGGCTGCGGCGGGCGGTAGGGAGCGTGGGCATCGTAAAGGTGAATCCAGAGAAAGCGCTTCTTCCCCTCGTTGCCGCTCCACCAGCGCACGGCCGCATCGAGAACAGCACTGGCCGGTCGCTCCTGGTTGGCGAAATCGAGCGACGCGGCGCCTTTGCCGTAGTTGTCGTCGTAAACGTCGAAGCCGGCGTTGAGGCCGTAGCGGGCGTCGAGCGGATAGGCGCCGATGAACGCGCCAGTCGTGTAACCGGCGCGATGAAGCATCGTGGCCACGGTCTCGTTCTTCGCATCCAACTTGAATCCGGCGTTGTCATGAACGCCGTGCTGGTACGGATAGAGGCCGGTCAGAATGTTGACGTGCGACGGCAGCGTGACGACGTTGTGGGCGTGCGCGTTGATGAAGACGACGCCTTCGCCTGCGAGCTTGTCGAGGAAGGGCGTCTTGACACGCGCGTTGCCTGAGTAGCCGGTGGCGTCGGCGCGCAGCGTGTCGATCGTGACGAGGATGATGTCGGGCTTGTCGTGAAATGCAGCCGGCTTCTCGCCGTGGCACGCAGCCAGCGCGAAGCAAATCAGCGGAAGGATGATCGATCGCTTTGTCATCCGCGGACGAGCACCTTCAGCCGAGGATGATTGGGATAGCGATCGAGCCCGCGCTGGGCCCAGAAGCGGGAACCGCGTTCATCGCCGATCGCTTTCAATGCTTCGGCGATGGCAACATACGACGGCGCGGTGGGCGCTGCTTTTTCCAGCGAGTAGCCGAGATTTGCAGGATTCTCCCCGTTCTTCGCGTACAGAAAAATCAGGCTCGTGTATGCCTGCGGCCCGGCGGGAAAGTCGCGGATCTCGGCGAGAAAGGCTTGCTCGGCTTCGTCCGCGCGGCCAAGCCGCACCAGCGTATCGCCGCGCAGAAAGTTCAGTTGCGGCAGCGGCCGGCGATGAGATGACTGCAGTAACGCCAGCGCCTGATCGAGAGATCGCAACGCGTCGTCGAGCTTCCCTTCCTCGATGGCGATGTGCGCGAGAAGCACGAGACCATCCGGCTGGTTTCTGTCGCTGGCGAAGACGGCATTCGCTTCGTCACGCGCTTTCGCGTAGTTCTTCCGCTGCAGTGCAGCTCGGGCCAGCACTTCGTGCGCCTGGCGAGGGATCTGTTTCATCGCCAGCGTTGCGTACGCTTCGGCGTCGTCGAGGCGGCCGAGGTCGAGCGAGAGATTGGCAACCATCATGGCCAGAGTGGCGGAGCCGGGCGCAACGCGCAATCCCTGTTTCGCGGCCTCGATCGCCTCCTCGGGGCGTTTCAGTTTGGCGAGAGCGCGCGACTGCAACGCCCAGAGATCGAGCATGTTGGGATTGTCCCGCAGCAGCGCGCGCGTCGCGTCGACAGTCTCCTCGTACTTCGCATCGCTCAAGAGCCGGAATGCCTGACCGATCGCGTTGGCCTTGCCGATGTTTTTTTTCGGATCGGGGAGAACGGCATTCGCGGCGGTGTTGATCGTCGATCCAAGGTAGCCGAGTGCGATGAGTTGCCGCTTCGTTTCGTCGCTCACCTCGGATGGTGCAGTCGGATCCTTGATGTAGCGTTTGACCTGATCTCGCAGCGCACCGTAAGCGCGCCGATTCTCGGCGAGCACGTTCTTTCTCTCGGCGGGATCGGATGCAAGGTCGTACATCTCCGGATCATTCGAGTGGATGTAGTGATTCGCTCCGGAGATCAGCGAGTGAAGGTCGCTCCATCCGTAGTGCAGACGCGGGTAGTACGTCTCGGAGTAGATGGCGCGATCGCCGGGAACTTTGTCGTCGGCGACGTCGAGCAGCGATCGGCCTTCGCTCATCTTCTTCTCTCCAAAAGCGTTGGCGATGGTTGGAAAGACGTCGATGAGCTGCACGGGCGTTGGGACAGACGTCCCCTTGCGTGCGGCTTGTGGAAGTTTGAGGATGAGCGGCACCTGAAGGGTCTCGCGATAGAGAAGGATACCGTGCTCGTCTTCGCCGTGGTCACCAAGCCCTTCGCCGTGATCGGAGATGAGAAGAATCGTGGCCCGGTCGTAGATCCCTTCGCGGCGGAGATAGTCGAGAAATCGTCCGACGATGGCGTCCGACGTCGCCACTTCGCCGTCGTAGGTCGCGCCGTAGCGCGATCGAAACGGCGCGGCCGGCGTGTACGGCGTGTGCGGCTCGTAGATGTGAAAGAAAAAGAAGAACGGCTGCGAACGATGCCGGCCGATCCACGTTTCGGCGATTGCGCGCGTTTCGTCGCCGCTGCGCTGCGCGCGGCCGGCGCTGTGCGCGCTCGGATCGCGATCGATGCTGTCCTCCCAGAAATCAAATCCGCGATTGATGCCGGTATCGCCGCGCAGGATCATGGCCGAGACGGCGCCGCCCGTGGCGTATCCCTTCGACTTGAGCAGCTCGGGCAGCGTGGCCGCCTTTGGATTGAGGTAGTAGCCGAGGTTGTCGCGAATGCCATGCTCAGCGGGAAGCAATCCGGTGAAGATGCTGGCGTGCGAGACCAGCGTGAGCGGACACGGCGCGTAGGCGTGCTCGAAAAGAATTGCATCGTTGCGCAAGCGATCGATAGCCGGTGTTGCGACCTTGGTGTAGCCGTAGGCAGGGAGATGATCGGAGCGGAGCGTGTCGATCGAGATAATGATGATCGGCGCGTTCGTGTCGATCGTGCCGCGGCCGGTGCAACCGATCGCGATGAGCGCGCTGGCAAGAAGGAATCGACGCATCGAGCTTGGCCGGTCCAAACGGGAGCCGCTCGAATACATTCCTGACATGGCTGGCCGCGGAATTCGATCTCGCATCGCGCCCGTTCACGACGCCGTGGCGCGAATCGGTCGCACCGTTGGTCGCACCGTTGGGGTGCTCGCAATCTGCATTCTGGCTGCGTCACTTCGATCTGCGCCAGCCGATCTTCCACCGGTTCCTCCCCTGCCGACGACCGGCTGGCCTTCGCCGGAGGATGCTGAGCCGTTCGCGCGTGCACTCATCGCGCAGGTTCCGGCGCAGGAGCTCGATGCCCTGGCCACATCGAATCCCGAGGTCGTTCCGGCAATCTTTCGCAACCTCGGCACCGCTCTTCTTTCCCACGACGCGTCGCTGCAATCGGCAGTGAAATCGTACGCAATGTCGCTGGTCCGCTCTCACGCTGCAAAAATTCCGCGCGCGTTTTCGGACGGCGATCTGCAGACGCTGGTCGCCTTCCAGGTTCTCGATCCTCTTCGCTATGTCGAGGATGAGGAATACCGGCGTGTCATCGATACGATCCTTCCCAACTCGCTCAGTCCTTCGCTTCCCGAAACGCTGCGGCGCGCCGCGGTCAATGACCTGAATCGCGTTGCGCCGGTCAACTTCGATACCGCGGAGGCGCTGGCGGTGTCGGCGGGTCTCGTAGCGCGGCCGAGTCGCAGCCGGTTTGTCGAACGTTCCAATGCGCGCGTGACGACGACCGGATCGGAACCGATCGAGGCGTCGATCTACTCGATCAATTCGCGATTCGCGAAAGCGGACGAGGCGCGGCGGTTTCTGTCCGCAGTACGCGCGTCCGCACCGAAACGGCGCATCGTCGTCATCGGCGACGATGCGATGCGCAGCGCATTGCAGAAAGATCTCGCCGCGCTCCACATCGATTTTGTCGACAACTTCAGCCGGCCGCTGACTCTCTGGCCGCGCGATCCGTTCTCCGTCGGGCGTTCATCAGACGGCCACATCGTCTTCATCAATCGCCCGAACCAGCAGCACAATCGCGAGGAGGACGCCAGCATGGTTCGCGTCCTCATCGACAGCTTGCCAAAGTCACTCGACGATCAGTGGAAGCCGCGCTGGACCACGGGCGCAACGTCGTTTCACAACGGGCAGGTGCTGCTGACGCCGAAAGCCGCGTGGATCTCGATGCACAGCGTCGAGTTTCGCGCGCTCGAAATCCTCGGCATCGATCACGTGCCTGTCGAAGAGTTCACTATGCCCGAGGGCGTGGCCCGCTATGTCGCAGCGGTGCAGCGCGCGGCGAATGAGCTGTCGTCGCTCTACAGCCGTCCGATTCGCTTCATTCACGAGTTGCCACGTACCAGCGAGCAGATCACCACACTCGGCGGCGGCGCGGGTTTCGATCTCGATTCGATCGTGACCATCCTTCCCAACGGATTCGCGCTAGTCGGCGACATTGCCCTCGGCGCAAAACTCGCGGCGAACGCGCCTGCAAGTGAGTGGCGTGAGCTGGAGAAAACGTATTCGCTTCGCGACGGTGCACGAGACGAGGTTGTCGGTTTTCAAAACGATCCAACTGCAATCGGCCTGCAACAGTTCCTCGATCAAAGCGCAAAGGATCTGGCCGCAAACGGGATGAAAGTTCGACGCCTGCCGCTGCTTATGGTTCCCTCTTCCCTGCTCGCGGGCGACGACGAACCACCCGAGACGCCGTACTTTCTGGTGACGTGGAACAACGTGGTCCTCGAACACAATCACGCGGAAGGTTTCGCATCGGGACTGGCCTCCGGCGATCGCGATGCGCGGTCGGCGTTCAAGGCCGCAGGCTACGATCTGACGCTGTTTCCGCCTCTGTCGCGCAGCGTGGTTCTCAACGGTGGCTACCGATGCGCGTCGAATGAAGTGCGGGCCGCATCAGAGTAAAATGCAGGCGATGAACGAGGACGAGAAGCGCTTCCTGGAGTCGATCCAGAAGGAGAACGCCGAGGCACATACGGAGACGCGACGGCAGTTTGCTGAGGCGACTGAGGCGATCCGACGACAGTTTGATGCATCGCTAGAAGCAAGCCAGCAACGCGTCGATGCAGTGCTAGAAGTGGGCCAGCAGCGCGTCGATACAGCGTTAGAAGTGATTCAGCGACGTTTCGATTCATCGATACAAGAGAACCGGCGACACTTCGATGTCATAAGTGACGCTATGCGGCGGGACTTTCAGCTTCTCGCTGAGACTGTTGCCCACATCAACGACAGAATTACCGCGACACACACCAACCTCGAAAGTCTCATCGAGCGCACTACTGCCGAAACACACGCGCTGATCAAGCTCTCACACACACAACTGGACCGCCGCGTTCGAGTTCTCGAAGCTGCCCGTCGTCCGCCGCGAAAGCGTCAGCCTCGATAGAGCGCCTGCAACTGGCGGTCTTTCGGGAACTTGCTCAATCCGCGTGACGCCCAGAATCGCGCGCCTTTCGCATCGCCGATCGTCTTCAGCGTTTCGGAGATGGCGACGTATGACGGAGGTGTCGGCGCCGCTTTCTCCAGGGCAAAGATGATCTGCGTGGCGGCGTCGTTCCGGCCTTCGACGGCGTAGAGCAAGATGAGATTCTTGTAGGGCTGGGGATCAGTCGGGAAGTTCTTGATCTCCTCCCGAAACGCTGCCTCGGCCTCCTCGGAACGACCCATGCGAGCGAGCGCGTCCCCACGGAAAAAGTTGAGCCGGGCCAGTGCGGAACGTTGCGTCGACTGGAGGATGGAGGCGGCCTGATCGAGATCGCGAAGCGCTTCGTCAGGCTTTGCTTCCTCCAGCGCGATCTGGCCGAGAAGCATCAGACCGCCGGGGCGGTTCTTGTCGTTGTCGAACGCGGCGTTTGCTTCCTCGCGCGCCTTCGCAAAATTCTTGCGGCGCAGCCAGACGCGCGCCAGCACCTCATGCGCATCGTGAGGAGTCTGTTTCAGGATCAGCTTCGCGTGCGCTTCCGCGTCATCGAGACGGCCGAGCTCCAGCGACAGGTTGGCAACGGTCACGACCAGCGACGCGGAGCCCGGGGAAACGCGGAGTCCCTGTTTCGCGGCATCGATCGCTTCCTCGCGGCGGCCGAGCTTCGCGAGTGCGCGCGATTGGAGCGCCCAGATGTCGAGCATGTTCGGGTTGTCGCGAAGGAGGCCACTCGTAACCGCGAGCGTCTCGTCGTACTTGTTGTCGCGGAAGAGACGAAAGGCCTGGCTGATGGCGTTGGCTTTGCCGATGTTTTTCTTTGGATCGGGCAATACAGCATCGGGCGCCGTGCTGACGGTCGAGCCGACGTAGCCGAGGGCGATGAGCTGCTGCTTCTGTTCATCGTCGACTGCGGAGGGCGTGGCTGCGCTCTTGATGTACGGCTTGATCTGTTCACGCAACGCCACGTACGTGCGGCGGTCGTCGAGCAGAACGTTCTTCGATTCGGCAGGATCGGCGGTCAGATCGTAGAGCTCCGGATCGGCGGCGTGGATGTAGTGCTTCGCGCCGGAGATGAGCGAATGCAGATCGTTCCAGCCGAAGTGCAGACGCGGGTAGTACGTCTCCGAGTAGATCGGGCGAGCATCCGATTTCGCGTCGCCGACATCGAGCAGCGAGCGGCCGGCGAGTGACTGCGTCGCACCAAACGCGCTGGCGATCGTTGGAAAGACGTCGATGAGCTGCACCGGAGCGGAGACGCTCGTCCCCTTTCGCGCGCTCTTCGGGAGCTTGAGCATCAGCGGAACCTGGAGCGTCTCGTGATAGAGAAGGACGCCGTGCTCGTCTTCGCCGTGATCGCCAAGGCCTTCGCCGTGATCCGACATCAGAAGGATCGTAGCCTTGTCGTAGATGCCTTCCGCACGAAGGTAGTCGAGGAACTTACCGACGACGTCGTCCGCCGTGGCTACCTCGCCGTCGTATGCCGAGGGATAGCGGGAGCGGAACGGCTCCACCGGCTCGTACGGCGTGTGCGGCTCGTAGATGTGAAAGAAGAAAAAGAACGGCTGCGCGTCGCGATCGTGCTGGCCGATCCACTTTTGAGCCAATGCGCGCGTGGCCTCGCCGCTGCGCTGCGCGCGGCCGATGCTGAGGAAGGTCGGATCGATGTCGATGCTGTCTTCCCAATAATCGAAGCCGCGCTTGATTCCGGTCTCGCCACGAAGCACGACCGCGGAAACAGCGCCGCCGGTTGCGTAGCCCTTCGACTTCAGCAGCTCGGCAAGTGTCTTGGCTTTCGGATTCAGGTCGTAGCCGAGGTTGTCGCGAATGCCGTGATCAGCAGGAAGCAGGCCGGTGAAAACGCTGGCGTGCGAGACGAGCGTGAGCGGGCAGTGCGAGTAGGCGTGCTCGAAGAGGATGGCGTCGCTGCGGAAGCGATCGATGGCCGGCGTCTCGACCTTGGTGTAGCCGTAGGCAGGAAGATGGTCCGAGCGCAGCGTGTCGATGGAGATGATGATGATCGGAGCACGTCCGTCGACCGCGCCGCGCGAGCCATGACAGGCGGCGAAAAGAGCCGCACTGACAATGATCGCAGCACGAGCGAAGCGGATCCGGACGGACATCTACTTGATCGACTTCAAGTACTCTCTCGCCTCTTTGGCCTGATCGCTGTCCGGCGCCAGCTCGATCACCTTCTCGAGATCGGCTTTCGCTTCTTTCGTCTTTCCGGCCTGGATCGTGGCCAGCCCGCGGTAGTAGTAGCCGTCGGCTTCCTTCGGAGTCGCTTCGATGACTTTGGTGAAGTACTCGCGCGCCGCGGCGGGCTGCTTCTTGTTCATCAGGACGATACCGATGTTGGTGAGAGCCGTGGGATCGACCGATTCCGCGGGCAGCTTGTCGACGATGCTTTTCCCTTTGTCGAGCTGGCCGTCTTCGAGCAGCATGTTGGCGTAGAGCATGGCGTTGCGCGCGTTGGCGGGATCGGAGTTGTAGACGTCGGCCATCGTGGTAATGGCCTTCTTCAGATCGCCGGCTCCGTAGTAGGCGCGAGCCAGTGCGAAACGGATGGGGATGAATCCCGGCATTGCGGTGGATGCTTTCTCGAATGCAGTGATGGCGTCGGTGTAGTTCTTCGCCACGAGTGCGGTGTTGCCGGCCTCCACGGCCTCGGCGATGTCTTTCGATACGACCTGGCCACCGACTTTCACTTCCTCCGTCGGGACAACTTCAGGAGCGGAGGATGGGGCGACGACTGACGGCTCCAACTCGATCTTCATCGGCGGAACGCGTTGTCCTTCACCGAGCTGCATGTTGCCTTGCCGGACGACATAGCCGGGCGCCTCGACGTCGACGTTCCACAGACCGGAGTTGAGACCGAGCACGGCCCACTTGCCATTCGCGTCGGAGGTGATGTCGGGACCACCCTTTCCGCCTCGCTGGATGCGCAACATGATCTTGGCGCCGGCGATCGGCTTGCCCGTGGTCTTGTCGACGATGTAGCCGGTCAGGCGGTTGTTGCCGCGCCAGTCTTCCGAGGCTGCGAGCATCGAGGCCACACCGATGAGAGCGAAGGCGAGTAGAAGCGTCTTCTTCAAGTTGATCCCCCTTGGATTTCGTCAACGCAAAAAAAGGCCGCCGGGGGAAATTCCCCGGCGGCCTTTGAAGCGAGCTAATACAAACTAGAAGTTGAACTTCGCGCCCAACCGCCAGATTCGCGGCGACTGCATCTCGGTGATCGTATCGCCCGTGGCGAACGAAGCGCCGGTCGTGAAGAGGCGCGTCTGACGCTGCAGGACGGTGTTCTGATTGGGGACGTTGAAGAGATCCGCCGACAGCGTCAGGCCGACGCGGTTGGCAAAGCGGAAGTCCTTCGCCGCCCGAAGGTCGAACTCATAGACGTTGGCGAAGCGAGTCGTCCCGACCGGCTGAAGGATGAACTCCTGCCGGTTCGGAGAAACGCCGACGACGTACGTCGCGCCACCATTGATACCGCGGACCTGATCGCGCCACACAGCCGGATATCCCTGGCGTGCCGTCAAACTCCCACCGATGTTGACATCCCACGGCAACTGATAAAGGCCGGTGAGATTGAAGTTCCACTTGGAGTTGATGAAGACGTTGCCGAATGCGCCGGAGCCGGCCGAGCGGGTGACGACCTGTCCGCCCGGGCAGTTGCCGAGATACGGCGACGGATTGGGGAACGCTTCCGCGCTGCAATGCTCGGTGTAGCTGTTCCAGCTCGCATTGCCGCGGAGCATCCACTTGTGCGACATGCGCTTCGTAGCCGTCAGTTCCACGCCCTGGAACTTCTGTGTGTAGCCGGGCAGATTGGTGATGACGCCGAAGAGCGGAGCGGCGACTCCCGGGGCGATGACATACACCGGTACCGTGGGCAGGGAGATCGTCGCGCCACCGTTTTCGGGCGGCTGTACGAAGTTTCCGCCAGCGGTCGGATGCGCGCTGGAGACGACCCAATCGGCGCGGGTGTAGTAGTTGCCGGCGCCCTGCGTCTTCTCGTAACGCGTTCCGACGAGATCGGAGTAGTGACGGTAGGTGAGGTTCATTCCAACCGAGAAGTCGCTCATCAGCTCGCGATCGAAACCGAGAATGAGCTCATCGGTCTTGGGAGCCTTCGACCCGTAGTCGACGCGCAGCGTGCTCGTAGCCTTGTTCGGGTTGGACGGATCGATGTAGTTCGAGCCATAGAACTGCAGCAGCTCGTTGCGCTGAACGATGTTGTCGTGATTGCTATCAGCGCCATAGAAGTAGAAGTAGCTGACCAGGCCTGTGGGGCTGGCATTAGCCACCGTTGCGCCGATCTGACTGACGTAACGGTTGTACGCGGCGCGAAGCAGCGTCTTCTTGTCCGAGCCCAGCGCGTAGGTGAGTCCAAGGCGCGGGCTGACCGTGTTCCAGTTCAGTTTCCTGGAGTCGCCGTTGAAGTTCAGTTGGGTGAGGCTGGCGGTAAAGTTGCCGCCGGTGCAGGGAAGGTTGGAGCCCGGCGAGCACGGAAGCGTGAGCGGCGTGCCGAGGATCGGGCTTGCGGGCGCCGTCGACGCGAGATTGAGCGATTCCTGCCGGTCCATGCGCAGACCTGCCTGGAAGGTCAGGTTGCCCATCAGGATGGTGTCGCCCACGTAGAGATCACGATATTTCTCACCGAAGGTCTTGCTCGAGTCGCGCGTCACCGCGGCAATCTGGCAGCCCGCGGGAAGCCCCAACGCCGTGCAATCCGAGGACGAGAAGACGTTGGTCTCCCAGAATGCGGCCGACGGACCGGGCCACGAGGTGCTCGAGTGAATCGGCGTGTCGCGATAGCCGAAACCGAACTTCAGCTCATGATTCATCGAGCCCAGGTCGAAGAACTTCGAGCCGTCGAGACGGTACTGCTTCTGCGGACGCTCGGTCTGGTACGTGAGGAAGTTGTTGTGCCAGGTGGCGGTGGAAAGATCCAGTTGAGCGCTCGGTGCAGCCGGTCCCTGTCCGCCGTTGGCGAAGAGGCCGAAGCCACCGGTGACCTTCGACCACATGCCGGTGACATAGAGGCTCGACCCGATGATCTGCGTGTCTTCGATCTTGTAAACCTTGGTGGGACCGGCCTGGTGCCACGAGGTCTCGAAGGGACGGGTCGGAGAGAGGTTGCGGGCGTTGCGAACTTTGTCGCCGAACGTGTAGAAGCCGACCGCGCTGTTGCTGGGCATGAACTGCGCGTTGACCTTGGCGTTCTTGTCCCGAAGGATGATGTTGTCGGGACTGATGAACTGGCCGATGTTCGCCGTACCGATGTTGGAGATCTTCTGTTCCGAGTCGGCAACCCAGGCCCAGAGGTGATCGCGCCAGATCGGTCCGCCGACTTCGGCGCCGTATTCGCGATTGAAATTGACCTTGTTGGTGGCAGCCAGGTAGTTGACTGCCTCGGACGGGATTTTGGCGTCGGTCTGCATGCTGCCCGGCGCGTAGAAGTAACGGCCCGAGCCGCGGAAGTCATTCGAGCCGCGCTTGGTGACCATGTTGAGCTGCACGCCCGGGGTCATGATGCGCGGATCGGAGCCGCCCGTCGTGACCTGCATCTCTTCGAATGAATCGAAGTCGAAGTAGAGCGGCGTGCTGCCGGTGGCGCCCATGTCGGTGATGTTCACACCGTCCACGTTCCAGGTGTTGTCAGTCGCCTGCGCGCCCTTGGCGACGTAGACCGACTGCTGGCCGGACTGACTGCCGCCGACGTTGATGCGATCGACCTGAATGGCCGGAGTGGTCGACATGACCGCCCACGGATCGCGGCCGCTGGGGATCTTCTCGAGCTCGACCTTGGTCACGCTCGTCGAGTCGCCAGCTTTGCGGACGTCCAGCAGCGGAGCTTCTGCCGTGACGGTGATCGATTCGGCTACGGATGGATTGAGCGTCATCGTGACGTCGGCGTTACGCCCGACGTTGACCGTGATGCCGGCACGCGTCGATGTGCCATAACCAGCAAGGTCCGCCTTCAGTGTGTACGACGCAGGCGAGAGACTGATAAAGCGAAAGTTCCCCTGGGCATCGCTGATGTACGTCTGCGACGCGCCAACTCCGCTGAGTGTGACGGTGACGCCCGGTAGAGCGGCTCCGTCCTTCGACTGAACCTTGCCGTAAATGTTGCCTGTCTGGATTTGAGCAAACGCGCTGACGGCAAGCAGCGAGATGCACAATGCGGCGATTGTGGCCGCGAGAAACCTGGGAGTAGGGCACCGTTTCATAGTGGCTCCTTTCTCAAAGTGTGACTCGACGCGATGGTGCAGAACACCGGCCGGATGGCTGGCGTCTCGTAAGATGCTTGTAATCCAGTGCTTTGGCTGGCGTTTGCATCCGAAGCAAAGTGCCTCAGGATTCAACGACTTGGTTTGCGGCAGTCCGTTTGTTGAATCCTGCCGTCCTTACAGCCGGACGGGGCAACAGCGGCAGCCTAGCAAACTTTCTGTTACGGGGTAAATGAAAAAGGCCCGCCGGATTGCTCCGGCGGGCCCGAAAAACGAGGACTTGATTGGCGCTTAGAAGTTGAACTTCATGCCGAGACGCCAGATACGCGGCGACTGCATCTCGGTGATGCGCTCTCCGGCAGCACGTGAGGTCACGCCGGCAGCGGCATTGTTGACGACGAGCGTCTCACGCTGGAGGATGGTGCGCTTGTTCGGCGCGTTGAACAGATCGCCGGAAAGCGTCATGCCGACCCGGTTCATGAAGCGGAAGTCCTTCGCAATGCGGAGGTCGAGCTCATAAACGTTGTCGAAGCGGATGTCGCCGATCGGATCGAGGACGACGCCGATCGTGCCGCCGGCGAGACCGCTGACGTTCGAGCGCAGCGGACGCGGATAACCCTGGCGGGCGCTGAGGCTGGCGCCGAGGTTGATGTCCCACGGCATGATGTACGCGCCGGTCAGATTCAGATTCCACTTCGCGCTGATGAAGTCATTGCCGAAGGCGCCTGAGCCGGCCGACTGCGGCGCGACCTGGCCACCCGGGCAGCGACCCGGTCCGCCGGAAACGACCGTCGATCCGGGAAGCGCAGCGGTCGGGTTGGCAAACGAATCCCCACCGCACGATTCCGTGTAGTTGTTGTAGGTAAGGTTTCCGCGGAACATCCACTTATGCGACATGCGCTTCGTGGCGGTAACTTCGAGGCCGCTGTACTTCTGGGAGTAGTCCGGGCGCGTGGTGAGTACGCGATAGACCGGAACAGGAACGCCGGGCTTCAGCTCGTAAAGGGCAACGCCGGCCGTCGTGCTGTACCGCGCGATCTCGACGCCGTTGCAGACTTGCGATGCACCCGTGCCCGAGATCGTACCGGTCTGAGTGGTTGATCCCGGAACAGGCGCGCACTGTACGAACGTGCCGCCGGCGGTCCGGGCTGACAACTGATAGTCGTTCGAGGTGTAGAAGTCGCCGGCGCCCGGCGTCTTCTCGAAGCGGGTGGTGAAGAGGTCGTTGTACTTGCGGTAGGTGTAGTTGACGCCGACGGAGAAGTCGGTCATCAGCTCGCGCTCGGCTCCGACGATGATCTCGTCAGTGGTCGGGACCTTCATCCCGTAGTCGACGCGCCGCGTCAACGCGATCGCTGACGGATTGGCAGGATTGACGCCCGCAAACCCGTTGATCTTCTGGAGCTCGCCTCGCTGAATCACGTGGTCGTTGTTCGCATCGACGCCCAGAATGTAGAACGCCGAATACGCCAGCGGATTCGCGCCGGAAACTGCGGAGCCGATCTGGCTCGCATAACGGTTGTAGCCGGCGCGGAGAAGGGTCCGCTTGTCGGCTCCGAGGCTGTAGGTGAGACCGATACGCGGGCTCACGCTGTTCCACTTGAGCTGCCGCGAATCGCCGGAGTACGTGACGGCCGGCAACGAGGCATTCAACGTTCCGCCCGTGCAGGAGGAAGCGATCGTCGTGGAGCAGGGGAGATTGAGCGGAGCGGCAAGGATTGGGTTGGCGCCGATGGCGACACCCGTATTCGCCGACTGCTGGCGATCCCAGCGCAGACCACCCTGGAGGGTCAGGTTACCCATCAGGATCGTGTCGCCGACGTAGAAGTCGTTGTACTTCTCCGAGTACGCGACGTGCACGTCGCGCGAGAGGTTGGCCACGCCGCAGGTGGCCGGAAGGCCCTGCGCGGTGCAAACCGGGGCGAGCGACGAGTAATCCCACCATCCGTGCGCCGGGCCCGGATAGACGGACGTTGAATCGACGGGCGTGCTGCGATAGCCGAAGCCGAACTTCAGCTCGTGGTTCATCGAGCCCATGTCGAGGAACTTCGAGCCATCGAGGCGCTGCTGCTTCTGCGGACGGCCGGTCACGTAGGTATAGAAGTTGTCGTGATTGACGCCGCTTGCATCACGCCAGCGGGACGGGGACGCTTCGCCCTGGCCGCCGTTGCCGTTCAGGCTGAATCCACCGGAGATCTTCGACCACATGCCGGTCAGGTAGAGGCTGGAGCCGATGATCTGCGTGTCTTCGATCTTGTAGACCGAGGTCGGGCCGATCTGGCGCCACGCAGTTTCGAACGGACGCGTCGGAGAGAGGTTGCGGGCGTTCCGCACCTTGTCGCCCCACGTGTAGAAGCCGACCGCGCTGTTGCTGGCGATGATCTGCGCGTTCAGTTTTGCGTTCTTGTCGCGAAGGACGATGTTGTCGAACAGACCAGCGGTGGCGATGGGCTGACCCGCTGAGTTGAAGGCGATCGTGTTCGA
>Ga0307511_10001665_pt1 | contig 23407 bp, 19 predicted proteins | sample 13_EM_MG_FD_200266 | JGI IMG/M metagenome (GOLD analysis project Ga0307511, IMG submission 200266) | Populus trichocarpa ectomycorrhiza microbial communities from riparian zone in the Pacific Northwest, United States - 13_EM | ecosystem: Host-associated > Plants > Roots > Unclassified | place... | reverse complement strand
CGCGCTGCCGGCAGCGAAGGTGGCGCTCTTGCCCACGCCGTTCACGCCCAGTGTGCCGGATTGGGTAATGGTGCCACTAGCGAAAACGTTGAGGTTCCCGGAAACAGTGGAGGCGCCCAGATCCAGGGCGTTGGCATCGGTCACCTGGACGTTATTGCCGCTGGTGAACCTGACGGTGGTGAAGTCGTTGGCACCGTCCAGCAAAGTGATGTTGTTCGCGCTGCCGGCGGCGAAGGTGGCGCTCTTGCCCACGCCGTTCACGCTCAGTGTGCCGGATTGGGTGATGGCGCCGCTGGCGGTGACGCTGAGGTTGCCCGATACCGTCGAGGCACCCAGGTCGATGGCGTTGGTGTCAGCCAGGGTGACGTCGTTGCCACTGGTGATGATTACCGTCGAGAAATTGTTCGAGGTATTGCCCAGGGTGATGTTGTTGCCCGACCCGGCGGCCAGGGTGGTGGTACCCGCCGCCGTAACGACGCCTGACTGGGTGATGGCGCCGGTGGTGTTTACACCCAGGGTGCCGGAGACAGTGGAGGCGCCCAGGTCCAGGCTGTTGGCGTCGGTCACCCGGACGTTGTTGCCGGTGGTGAATTTGACGGTGGCGAAGTCGTTGGCGCTGTCCAGCAGAGTGATGTTGTTCGCGCTGCCAGCGGCGAAGGTGGCCGTACCGCCCACCACAAGCGTGCCAGACTGGGAGATTCCTCCTGTGCCGGAGGTAACGCTCAGCCCACCGGTCAGATTCGCCCCCCCAAGGTTAACGGCGCCGGTATTGACCAGCGTGGCGTTGCCACCGGTAAGGTTGATCGCGCCCGAAAGCACATTGTTCTGGCCCAGCGTAATGGTGCCGGTACCGGTCTTCACCGTGAAGACGCCGCCGGCCGTGAGCACGCCACTGGTCTGGGTAATGTTTCCGGCACCGGTGGTGGTCATGCTCAAGGCGCCAGCACCCGTGTTGATCGAGGCTCCCAGGCCGATATTCGAGGCGCTGGTGACCATCGCCACCGCGCCGCCGTTGGTGGTGATCGAGCCGTTGACCGTGATAGCCGCGGCGGCGCTCAGGTTGACGCCCAGGGTGCCGGCGGTGGCGCTGATGCTCGAGCCGCTGTCGAGCAGGATGGCGCCGTCCGCCTGCAGGGTCAGCGACACACTGTTCGCCGCCGTCTTCGTGATGTTCTGGCCGGCGGCCAGGGTGATGTTGCCCGACCCGCCGGTACCGCTGCTGGTCTTGATGGTGACGCTGGTGCCGCCGTTCAGGATCGCTTCGATGCCGTCGATATCGGCCGTGCTGGTGCCGGCAGATGCCGGATCATAGGTGCCGCCGCCGGGAATCGCGCCGCCGGTCGAATCATCGCCCGCGGTGGTGTTCACGCGCGTGAGGATGATGTCGCCCGGATCAAGCAGGAGCGAGCCCGCGTTGTAGCCGCTGCGGCGCGCCGCCAGGCTCACGTAGGCCGGACGGAAGTACAGGTACAGCTTGCCAGAGGTCTCGCCCAGGCCGCCGTTGCCGCCGTTCAGCCCGCCTTGAGCGGACAGGCTGCCGACGAAATGCGTGTCTTCCTCGGCCCAAACAATCACCTTGCCGCCGTCGCCGACCACGGTGGCGTCGGCGCGCAGATACACGCCGGATTCGACGTAGGTGTGCAGCGAATTTTGCACCGCCGCGTTGGCGCCCTGGTAGTCGCCGCCGATCAGGATGGTGCCGCCGCCCAGCTCGCCCGAGGCATCGATGCTGGCATTGCCGGTGAGCCTGACGGTCTCGCCGAGAATCTGAATCTCGCCACCCTTCAGGGTCGGCGCCGCTTCAGGCACGGTTGCGGCCGGCGCGGATGGCGGCGGCACGGCCACCGGCGCGGCAGTGACAAACACCGGCTGCGCGGCGCCCGCCTGCTGGCCGTTGCCCGCCGCACTGGGCGTGACGGTGATGACGTTTTGGGCAGCGATGCCGCCGGCGTCATAGGTCGGCAAGCCGGTCTCGAGCACCGGCGTGCTGGTACCCTTGGCCTCGACGGTGCCGGCCACCGTGGCCGTGCCGGTCTGCGCCTGGATGGTGATGCTGCCGCCGTTCGGCCCGTTGGCCTCGGTGCGGCTGCCGGCGGCGATCTCGACGTCCTTTTTCGCCACCAGCATGATCTTGCCCTGCGCGTTCACTTCGGCGGTGCTGGCCGAGATGACGCCCTTCTGGCGCACATTGCCGGCGTACATGCCGATGGTGCCGCCGGAGGCGACCAGCTTGCCCAGGTTGACCGCCTCGTTGGCGTCGGCGGAGATTTCCACCCGCACGTCCGGGCTCCTGGGGTTGATGATCTCCACGCTGCTGCCGGCGGCCAGCAGGATCTGGCCTTGGGGCGTGTGGATCACGCCGCTGTTCTGCACGTCCTTGCCGATGAAATAGACAAAACCGCCGCTCTGCGTGACGATGGTGCCCTGGTTGACGACATTGCCGTTGCCCGGCCCGCCGACGAACTTGAACTTGCCGGCCAGCAGGTCGGCACTGCTGATGCCAAGGCTGCTGGCCAGGAAGCCGGCCACATCGATGCGCGCGCCGGCACCGATGGTGATGCCGTTCGGGTTGATCAGGAACACCTGGCCGTTGGAAAGCAGGTTCGCACCGGCCCCGATGACCGAGGGCCCCTTGCCCGTATCGAAATTGAAAACCTGCGAGGCCGCGTTCTGCTGCACGAACTGGACGGTCGAGTTCTGCATCGAGAAGCTCTTCCAGTTGATGATCGTGCCCGGGGCATTGGTCACGGTCAGGGTGCTGCCGGACTGCTGGAAGCTGGCCGCGCCATTGGCCACCGAAGGCCCGGTGGGCAGGACGGTCTGCGCGGCGGCGATCGGAATGGCGAACGCTGAGGCAATTGCAAGGGCGAATGCGCGCGGGCGAAAAGACGGCCCGGCCCCGATCGCCGGCATCGGCCCCGGCAAGGCACCGGAGCGCGTGTTGCGGAAAGATTTGTTCATTGCCACTACCCTCGCCTGTCCTTGCCATCATGCGCGACGCCATGGCCCGGCGCTTTGCATGCCGCGTCGCGCGGATGACTTGGATCGGCGCGTACGCTCCTAAATCGCGGTCCCCGACCGCAATTCCTGGTGCCACGCCCGGAGATGGGCGCTATGACAACATATTAACCGATGGCCTTTGTAGGAATAAGTGAATTTTCGCAATTTCTGGTGCGAAAAAGCGACAAAAAAGGGCGCAAACCCCCTCGAGGTATGCGCCCTTGGCCGATTCGGTGCAGCGCCTAGAGTTTGGCGGACAAACGCTCACGCAAAACTATGACGCCGTCATCGAGAACCTCGATATAACCCTCGGTTTCCAGGTCTTTCATCACCCGGCTGACCATCTCGCGGGAAGCGCCGATCATCTTGGCGATATCCTGGCGCGGCAGCTTGCTTTTGATCACCTTGCGGCCATCGACTTCGCTGGAGAACTCCAGCAGCACGCGCGCCACCCGCCCGTATACGTCGAGCAGCGCCAGGCTTTCGATCTTGCGGTCCGCTTCGCGCAGGCGCTTGACCAGGCCACGCATGATCACCATCGCCATGTCGTAGTTGTCCTTCAGCAAGGCGTTGAAATCGTCCTTGGTGATGGAGATGAATTCGGAGGGCTCGGTGGTGACCACGGAGGCGGCGCGCGGCGCGTCGTCAAGCAGGCCCATCTCGCCGAAAAAGTCGCCCGGCCCGAGGACGTTGAGGATCACTTCCTTGCCCTCGTCGTCGGCCATCTGCACCTTGGTGCGCCCGGCCAGCACGATGAACAGGCTGTCGGTCGGATCGCCCGCCTTCATGATGGTGCGGTTCTTCGGCGCGGATTTGCGCGACATCACCCCGGCAAGCGCCGTGAGCTGGACGTCGTCGAGGACGGCGAACAGCGGAACATTGCGCAGGATGCCGATATGAACGGGAGGTTGGACCATGGTGTTCTCCTTGCTTGCGTTGCCGCCCGGTCAGAACAGATAGACCAGCGCGCCGTGAACACGGAACTGCTTGAGTGAAGTCGGGGTAGGCGTTGCCGAGCCGTTCGTGCTGTCGCCGCCGGTATTGCTGGGCAGCGCCGCAAAAGCCGCGTCCAGTTTGATGCTCAGGTTGTTGCCGTGCGTATATCGCACGCCCATCCCCGCGCCCTTGGCGGTGGTACGCGCGGTGTCGTTGCGCAGCGGTTCGTTGCGCACCAGGTGGCCGATGTCGTAGAACGCCACCAGGCGCACCTTGTTGGCGTTGTCCAGGCGCAGCCAGGAAGCAATGTCCGGAGTATAGATCTCGAAGTTGGCCGACACGCCGTAGTCGTTGGCGAACTGGCGCTCGTTGAAGCCGCGGATGCTGTTGGCGCCGCCCAGGCCGAACTGCTCGCCCGCCACCAGCAGGTCGCGGGTGTACTGCCCGGCCACGTTGATGCGCGACTGCCAGTCGCCGGCAAACGAGCGCAAGTGCGTCACCCCATAGCGCCACAGCGTGTAACCGGGACGGCCGCCCGGCCGCGACGCCTCGAAGGCGGCGCTGCCGCCGTTGTTGCCGCCCGGAAGATTCTGGCTGTAGCTCAGGTAGGCACTGGTCTCGCTGGTCTGCCCGCGGTAGGTACCCGCGTAGGTCAGGCTCATCGGGTGGACCGTGATGTTGGGAATGATCTGGGCACCGCCGCTTACCGGCGTGACGTTGTTCTCGTACGCGCGGTAATCCCAGGACCAGATCAGCTTGTTCTCGACGTTGCCCAGCTTGGGCAGGTTCTGCGAGTAGCGCAAGCCGGCGACCGTGCCGCGGCCGGATACGTTGAAAATATTCTGCACCACGCCGGAATTGACGTTCGAATAGCCGGCGGTGAAATCGACCGAGCCGCCCAGGCGGTAGATCGGGATGTGGTACTGCGCGCCGAAAATGGCGACGTCGCGGCTGTAGCCCTTGAAACGGTTGCGCTCGTCCGGCGACGTGATGGCCTGCGCGGCGAATACGTGGTCGCGCCCGAACACATTCGAGCTCTGCATCCCCAGGCCGACCCGATAGACGCCGGACCCGCCGGCCCCCGTGTTGTCCAGGGTGAAGTTGTAGCGCGTTATCTTTTCCTCGGCCACCCGCACCACGGCATCGACTTCGCCGTCGTTGCTGCCGGCGCGCAGCAGCACCGTGGTGCTCTTGCCGGGATTTTCATTGGCCAGGCGCAAATTGGCGGCGATGTCGTTGCTGTTCGGTGCGGCGCCTTCTTTCAGCGCCGGCAGGCTGGCGCGGATGTTCGCGTCGTTGTAGGCCTTGTTGCCTTCGAGCGTGACCTGGCCCAGCTTGGGCTCGATCACCTTGAACTTGACCACGCCCTGGTCGAGTTCCTGCTCGGGCAACAAGACCTGCACCGAACCATAGCCCTTGTCGAGGAACAGCTTTTCCAGCGCTTCGAGGGCCTTTTGCACGTCGCTGAAGTCGCGGTTCGGCCCGGTGAACGGCTTGACTTCGGCCTCGATGCGGCTGGCCGGCACCAGCGTCACGCCATCGACCTCGAATTTTCGAATCTCGAACTTCGGCCCGCCCGAAACGGCGGCCTCGGCCGGTGCCGGCTTGGGCGCCTCCACTTTCGGGGTGGGCGGCACCGCCGGTACCGACGCGCCGCCGGCACCCGGGGCCTGCGCCAGCAAGGTGGCGCTGCTTCGCGCCGGTGTGGCTTCGGCTGAATCGAATTCGAACGAGTCTTGCGCCACCGGCTGGCTGAAGTTGTGGGCACCATCCATCCGCGCCGCGCTGGCGGGACTTGCCTGCAAGGCCACGCCGATCAGAAGAACCAGGGGCAGCAAACGGCAGGGGGGATCGAAGACGCGCGCAACAAATCGGTCCGTGACCGGCCGGTACTTGAAATGCACGGACGATTTCCCCATTGAAAATATCAATTGTCGGCGTGATCTGAGAGAAGCGCGCTATGGGATAATTCTTCCATCGGCAACGCCAAATCCCCGCAGATTGCGCTGCAACCCCATCTTTTTGCACGCTTTTCCCGTAAAGCTCACGGAGTATAGCGCCAAATCACGCTTTCACCTATCGCCATGACCCAAAACAAACATGCCCGCGTCCTGATCCTGGGCTCCGGCCCGGCCGGATATTCCGCCGCCGTTTACGCCGCGCGCGCCAACCTCAAGCCGGTGCTGGTCACCGGTCTGGAGCAAGGCGGCCAGCTGATGACCACCACCGATGTCGACAACTGGCCGGCCGACGCCATGGGGGTGCAAGGTCCCGAGTTGATGGAGCGCTTTCGCCAGCATGCGGAACGCTTCGGCACCGAGATGGTGTTCGACCATATCCACACGGCCGAACTCAAGCAAAAACCGTTCAAGCTGATCGGCGACTCGGGCACTTACACCTGCGACGCCCTGATTCTCGCCACCGGCGCCTCCGCCATGTACCTCGGACTGGAGTCCGAGACCGCCTTCATGGGCCGCGGCGTGTCGGGCTGCGCAACCTGCGACGGTTTTTTCTACAAGAACCAGGCGGTGTGCGTGGTCGGCGGCGGCAACACGGCGGTCGAAGAGGCGCTCTATCTTTCCAATATCGCCAACAAGGTGACGGTGATCCACCGCCGTGACAAGTTCCGCGCCGAAGCCATCCTGATCGACAAGCTGATGGCCAAGGCAGCCGAGGGCCGCGTGGTGATCAAGTTCGAGCACACGCTCGATCAGGTGCTGGGCGACGACAAGGGTGTCACCGGCGTGCGCATCAAGTCCACCACCACCGGCAAGACCGAGGACCTGACGGTGCACGGCTGCTTCATCGCCATCGGCCACAAGCCGAACACGCAGATCTTCGCCGGCCAGGTCGACATGGACGACACCGGCTACATCAAGACCCGCATGGGCCGCGACGGCATGGCCACCATGACCAGCATCGAAGGCGTGTTCGCCGCCGGCGACGTGCAGGACCACGTCTACCGCCAGGCCGTGACCAGCGCCGGCAGCGGCTGCATGGCCGCGCTCGACGCCCAGCGCTATCTGGAGAACCAGGGCGCCTAGGACGCGTGGCGCCGCGCGCGCCCTGCCCCGCCCTGATCCCCAGTTGCCGCCCGGCTGACCGCGCCATGAGTTCCTCGCTGCGCGATCATTTGTCCGTGCTCAAACAGGAGCTGGCGCAACGCCGCCGCGCTGATGAAGAACGGGCGCGTCAGGCGCGTGCCGCCGAGGAGCTGGCGCGCCGCGAGGCCAGCCTGTTCCGCGAAGCCACTCGCGACGTCGCACCGCTGGCCGCGCCGCCGCGCGCCGCGGCTCCGCCCAGCCATCCCCGCCCGGTGGCGACCATGCACCTGCGCGACGAGGCCGAGGCCCTGGCTTCCTCGCTGTCCGATGGCATCAGCGCCGAAACCCTGATCGACACCGACGAGGCCCTGTCTTACACCCGCGAAGGCATCGGCGCGGACATCCTGCGCAAGCTGCGCCGCGGCCAATGGGTGATCCAGGCCCAGCTCGACCTGCACGGCATGACCCGCGATGAAGCGCGCGATGAAGTCGCGCTGTTTCTCCAGCACGCCCTCAAGGAAGGCAAGCGCTGCGTGCGCATCGTGCACGGCAAGGGGCTGGGCTCGAAGAACCGCACCTCGGTGCTCAAATCCAAGGTGCGCCATTGGCTGATGCAGACCGAGGCGGTGCTGGCCTTTACCCAGGCGCGCGGCGCCGACGGCGGGGCCGGGGCGGTGATTGTGCTGCTGCGGGCGAACCTGGCCTGAGCATGCGCATCCGGGTGATCCTGTTGCCGGCGCTTGTTGCCCTGGGGCTCGGCGGGCAGGCGCGCGCCGATGGCGCGGCCGACCTGGCGGAAGCGCTGAACCGCCTGCGCGTCCAGGCCGCTTCCTGCCGGAGCGGCCAGATGCCGGGCGCGCCGCCGCTGGCCTGGAGTGCGCCGTTGAGCCGCTCCGCCGCCGCCCTGGCGGCCAAGGGCGGCGAAGGCGACCTGAACGCGACGCTGAACCAGTCCGGCTATCGGGCGCGCAAGAGCATGCTGCTGCGGCTCTCCGGCATCTCCGATACGAACGCGCTGGCGAACTACGCAGGCAGCAATTTCTGCGAGCCGTTGCACTCCGCCGATTTCACCGAGATCGGCATTTACCAGCAAGGCAGCGGGCCAGGCGCGCGCAGCTTGATCCTGTTGGCGCGCCCGCATGGCCTGCCGGCCGGTGATGCGCGCGCGGAGGCCGGCGCCGCCGAACGCGTGCTCGCATTGGTGAATCAGGCGCGCGCCACGCCACGAAACTGCGGCAACCGGCACTTCGAAGCCGCGCCACCGGTCGCCGGGAACGACAGGCTCGCCAGCGCCGCGCAGGCTCATGCCAGCGAGATGGCGCGTACCCTCTCGTTCAGCCACGCGGGCCGCGACGGCAAAGGCGTCGATGCGCGCGCCACGCGCGCCGGCTATGCGTGGAAAAGCGTGGGCGAGAACATCGCCGCCGGCCAGGCCACGCCGGAGGAGGTGACGGCAGGCTGGATCGCCAGCCCGGGTCATTGCGCCAACCTGATGAGTCCGGCCTTTACCGCGATGGGGGTGGCCTACGCGCTCAATCCCGCCAGCCCGATGGGCATCTACTGGACCCAGGTGTTCGCTGCCCCGCGCTGAACTTTCGCATAAGTGAATCTCCCATCCCGGCGGCCGCGCAACGGGCGACAATGCGGGGTTTGCCGCCTGCCATCGCTGGAAGCGTTGAGCCAGAAACACCATTTCCACAAGCCCCATCCGGAGTTGCAATGAAACACCTGTTTTCCCGCCTGCTGATCAGCCTCGCCACCGTCTCCGCCACCGCCTTGGTCACCGCGCCCGCGATGGCGCAAAACGAGGAACTGGACACGCCTTACGTCACCACCCCGCAAAACGTGGTGGATGCCATGCTCGGCCTGGCCGGCGTCAAGCCCGGCGATACCCTGCTCGATCTGGGTTCGGGCGACGGCCGTATCGTGACCACCGCCGCGCAGCGTTTTGGCGTCAAGGGTACCGGCATCGAGATCGACCCGCGCCTGATCAAGCTGGCGCGCGAGAACGCGCAAACGGCCGGCGTCGCCGACAAGGCGACTTTCAGGGAGCAGGATTTGTTCACCACCGACCTGTCAGGCTACAGCGTGATCACCATCTACCTGCTGCCGGACGTGAACAAGAAGCTCAAGCCGGCGCTGCAAAAGCTCAAGCCGGGCACGCGCATCGTCTCGCATGACTGGGGCATGGGCGATGACTGGGTGCCTGAAAAGGTGGTGGTGGTTCCGGCGCCGGAGAAGAAGGTCGGCCTGGAAAAGACCAGCAAGCTGATGCTCTGGACCGTGCGCTAGGCCCGGCAGTGCCCGCCGTCGCCGCGCGACGGCGGGGACCTTACATATTGGAGCGGCCGCTGCGGTTCTTTTCCATGCGCGCTTTTTTCTCGCGCTCGAATTCGGCGTGGTCCTTCTTTTTGTCCAGGCCCAGCATCGGCGTGACCACTTCCCACCAGATCACCACCAGGACAAAGGGTAGCGCCACCCACCACCAAGACAATTTGGCGAAGGGCCCCACTTCCTGCCATCTCAGGAGGCCGAGCAGTATCCCGATGATGAGAAAAGGCATGATGTTCCCTGATTGATCAATTAGTTCCAGCGGCGCAATTGTATGCCGAATCGGGATAGATTTCATCCCTGCCCTTGCGGCGGTCAACCGCGCATGGCCGATTCACGTTATTCGCAGGCAATGCGCGGCGCACGGAGCACGCGTTTGGGCGGGTTAGAATTGCCCCCGGATGTCCCGTTTCCTACCGTAGACAAACAGGAGAAAGAAGTGAAATTGCGTATCGCCGTAGCCAGCGTGATCATTGGCGCCAGCCTCGCCGGCACCGCGCAAGCGGATGAAAAGCTTGCCCAGTCGAAGAACTGCCTGGCCTGCCACCAGGTCGACAAGAAGCTCGTCGGGCCGGCCTACAAGGATGTCGCCGCCAAGTATAAGGACGACAAGGATGCCGAAAGCAAGCTCGCCAAGAAGATCCGCGAAGGCAGCAATGGTGTCTGGGGCCAGGTGCCGATGCCCCCGAACCCCGCCGTTTCCGAAGCCGAGGCCAAGACCCTGGCCGGCTGGATTCTGGCAATGAAGAAATAAGGACACCCGCATCTCCCGCGCCAGCCGCGGGAATGGCGCAAAAGGCCGCTGCCGCAACGCAGCGGCCTTTTTCATTGTCATCGGCATGACATCTGTGTGAATCACTGACGTCAATGCGCGGGGCTCGCGCTACAATCCGAGCCGACCAACCAACTGCGAATGGAGGAGCCATGCAGCCCGCAACCCTTGATACTTCCTTGTCCTTGATCCGCGCGTCCCGGCGCTGGAACGCCCTGACTTTCCATCACGCCCGCATGGCCGCCGTCATCGCCGCCACCGCGCTGGCCCTGACCGGCTGCGGCAAGGAAGAGCCCAAGCCCGCCGAGGCTCCCAAAGCCGAGGCCGCCGCCGCGCCCAAAAAGGACGAAGGCCCCTTGACCGTGAAGATCGGCCTGGCCGCTCCGCTCACCGGTTCGCAGGCCCACATCGGGCAGGACATCAAGGCCGGCGGCCAGCTCGGCGTCGATGACCTGAACGCGCAGAATCCCGAAGTGGGCGGGCGCAAGATCAAGTTCGAACTGGTCGCCGAGGACGACGAAGCCGACCCGACCAAGGCCGCCAACGTGGCGCAAAAGCTGGTCGATGCCAAGGTGGTCGCGGTGGTTGGCCACTTCAACTCGGGCGCCTCGATTCCCGCTTCCAAGGTGTATTCGGACGCCGGCATCCCGCAGATTTCGCCCTCGTCCACCAACCCCAAGTACACCCAGCAGGGCTTCAAGACCACTTTTCGCGTGGTCGCCAACGACGACCAGCAAGGCCCGGTGAACGCCAGGTACGCCCTGGAAGAACTCAAGGCCAAGAAGATCGCCGTGATCGACGACTCCACCGCCTACGGTCAGGGTCTCGCGGACGCCTTCACCAAGACCGCCAAGGACGGCGGCGCCGAAATCGTCGCCAGCGAACACACCACCGACAAGGACACCGATTTCAAGTCCATCCTCACCAAGATCAAGTCCAAGAAACCGGATTTGATCTTTTTTGGGGGCATCGACCCACAGGCCGGCCCAATGAAAAAGCAGATGAAGGAACTGGCCATCACCGCCAAGCTGATGGGCGGCGACGGCATCCAGACCCCCAACTTCATCAAGCTGGCCGGCGATGCCGCCGACGGCACCCTGGCCTCCATGCCCGGCCTGCCGAAGGACCAGATGCCCGGCGGCAAGGCCTTCCTGGAGAAATTCAAGGCCAAGACCGGCAAGGACGTCGAGCTGTTCGCGCCGATGGGATATGACGCGGTGTTCGTGTTCTACGAAGCGATGAAGCGCGCCGGCTCCACCGACCCGGCCAAGTTCCTGCCCGAAGTGGGCAAGACCAGCTACACCGGGGTGATCGGCCCGATCGCGTTTGACGACAAGGGCGACCTGAAAAACGGCCCGCTCACCATCTACACCGTCAAGGGCGGCGCCTGGGAACCGCTCAAGGTGTCCGCGATGGGCGGTGCCGCGCCGGCAGCCCCTGCTGCCGCCGATGCAAAGGCCGCCGCGCCGGCAGCAGCGCCTGCTGCCGCACCCACCGCGGCACCGGCGGCCGATGCGAAAAAGGACGACAAGAAGTAGTCGTTCCCGCCTGACCGGGAAACGGCACCCGCGGGCGCCGTTTCTTTTTTCGCCCCTCGTCGTCACCGCGATGGTCCGGTCCGAGTTGGCAGCCTGCCCCGTCAGTCCAGCCAGATCAATCCTGCCATGCGGCCGCTTTTTCCCTGGTCGCGCCGGTGCGAAAAGAAACGCGGGTCGTTGACAGTGCAAAAGCCGCCGCCGTGCACCGCGCGCACGCCGATCGCGTGCAGGCGCTGCCGCGCCAGCGCATACAAGTCACACAGCCATTTGCCGGGGCGTCCGGGATAAGGCCGGAACGCGTTTGCCGCCTGTGCGTCTTGCATGGTGAATGCGGCAAGCACGTCCTCGCCGACTTCGAAATTGGCCGGCCCGATGCAGGGCCCGAGATAGGCCAGCACGTCCTGCGCAGGCACACCCAGCTCGCGCACGGCCGCCTCGATCACCCCGCCCGCCAGCCCGCGCCAGCCGGCATGCGCCGCTCCCACCGCCCTGCCCCCGCGGTCGCACAACAGCACCGGCATGCAATCGGCCGCCATCACCGCGCACACCTGCCCGGCTTGATGCGCCACGGCGGCGTCCGCCTCCGCATCGTCCTGCGCGCTTGCCGCGTTCATCACGCGGCTTCCATGTACCTGGCGCAGCCACGCCGGCTCGGCCGGCAGCCACTCGCGCAGCAGCGCGCGGTTGCGGCGCACGTTGGCCTCCAGATCGCCGGAGCGCAGGCCGAAGTTCATGCTGTCGTACGGCGCCGGGCTGACGCCGCCGGCGCGGGTGGTGATCATCGCGCGCACGTTGCGCGGCGCGGGCCAGTGGGGAATGATCCAGCCGGGGTTGAGATTGAGGTTCGGGTTCATGCGGGTTCCAGGCTTTGCAGCAGTTGTTCCATATCGGCCGGCAGCGGCGCCTGCCAGCCCATCTCCTTGCCGGTTTGCGGGTGGATCAGCGCCAGTTCGCGCGCGTGCAGCGCCTGGCGCGCAAACCAGCCCTTGGTCGGCGAACTGCCATAGAGCGGGTCGCCGACCAGCGGGTGCTTGAGGTGCTGCAGGTGCACGCGGATCTGGTGGGTACGCCCGGTCTCCAGGCGGCATTCCACCAGCGTGGCGGTTACCCCCTCGCGGTGATAGTGGGCGATCGGCTTGTAGTGGGTGATGGCCGGCTTGGCCCCGCTCTGGTCCTCCCGCAGTACCGCCATGCGGGTGCGCTGGGTGGGGTGGCGGCCGATCGCCGCCTCGACGGTGCCCGACGTATCGACCTGCCCGGCCACCAGGGCGGCATAGAGGCGCTTGACCGTACGCGCCTGCAACTGGCGCACCAGCGCGGTCTGCGCCTCCAGGGTCTTGGCCACCACCAGCAGGCCGGAGGTCTCCTTGTCAAGCCGGTGCACGATACCCGCGCGCGGCACCTGCGCCAGCGCCGGCGCGTGGTGCAGCAGCGCGTTGAGCAGGGTGCCGCTCCAGTTGCCGGCGGCCGGATGGGTGACCATTCCGGCGGGCTTGTTGACCACCACCAGCGCCGCGTCCTCGTGGACGATATCGAGAGGAATATCTTCGGGCGCGTAGGCGCCCTGCTCCGGCGCGGCCACCGGTTGCACATACACCGACTCCGCGCCGCGCAGCTTGTGGCGCGGCTCGACCTTCGCGCCGTCCACCGTCACCGCGCCGGCCTCGATCCAGCTCTTGAGGCGGTTGCGCGAATATTGCGGCAACTTTTGCGCCAGCCACTGATCCAACCGCGAGCCGCTCGCCTCCATGCCGGGGACCAGCGCCATCGGCTGCGGCGCCTCCACGGGAGGGATCGCGGCCGCGGCTTCGAGTTCGTCGGCGAATTCCTCGTCGGCCTCGGCAGGCCCGGCGGCACCGGCGGGCGCGGCGCCGGGATTCCCCGCCGGCCTGCCGACGGTCCGGTCTTCGCTATAATGCGTCGTTGATTTTGAAACGGTTTTTGCCATGAAGCGCTATCTTAGCCTGCACACCCCCGGCCTGCACTGGGCGCGCGGACTTTTCCTGATGTTTTGTGCCGCTTTCATGCTGTCCGGCTGCAGCAACACCGCCACCGGCAACAAGGAGTACGACGAGACCAACGGCTGGTCGGCGCAGCGCATCTACACCGAAGCGCGCGAGGAAATGAGCGGCGGCGGCTGGGACCGCGCCATCAAGCTGCTCGAAGTGCTGGAAGCCAAATACCCCTTCGGCCGCTTCGCCCAGCAGGCCCAGATCGACATCGCCTACTCCTACTGGAAAAGCGGCGACCTCGCCTCCGCCCTGGCCGCCTGCGACCGCTTCATCAAGCTCTACCCCAATCACGCCAGCCTCGACTACGTCTACTACCTGCGCGGCCTGGTCAACTTCAACGAAGACCTGGGCATCCTCGGCAAGGTGTCGCGCCAGGACCCCACCGAGCGCGACAACAAGGCGGCGCGCGAGTCCTTCGACACGTTCAAGGAACTGATCACCCGCTTCCCCGACAGCAAGTACACCCCGGACGCGCGCCTGCGCCTGCAATACCTGGTGTACGCCCTGGGCCAGTATGAAATCCACGTGGCCCGCTTCTACATGAAGCGCGGCGCCTACCTGGCCGCCGCCAACCGCGCGCAGAACGTGATCACCGTCTACGCCAACACCCCGGCGCAGGAAGAGGCCCTGTTCATCCTCACCAAGGCCTACGACGCGATGGGCATGAAGGACCTGGCGGCCGATGCGCGCCGCGTGCTGGACAAGAATTACCCGGACAGCAAGATCGTGAAAAACAACGGCCCGGTCAGCAAGGACCCATGGTGGAAGGTCTGGTAGGCCGCCAGGTCCACCGAAACAGGGCGCCCATAGGCGCTCTTTTCTTTTGCATTCGGACAGCGCTCGGTCCCTGGACCTTGATCCACTGGACCTTGATCCCTTAGACCTTAATCCCTTCGTCCGCGATGTACTGCGCGACGATCTCGTCCATGCTCGCATCCGCCGTGAAGCCCATCTGGCTGGCGCGCACCGTGTTGAGCCTGGCCGCCCAGGTCTGCACAATCGCATCGATGCGCGGGTCGACCTGGATGCTGACCCGGCCGGCCGCTTTCTCTCCGCCCAGCTTTTTCAGCGAAGCCACCATCTCGGTGACCGAGACCGTGATGCCGGGCAGGTTGATCGAGCGGATCGCGCCCCAGTTTTCCGTCGGCAGCTCGAAAGCGCGGATCAGGTTGCCCACCACCTTGCGCGGCGAACACATCCACATCAGCGTTTTTTCCGACACCGGGCAGGCGTAGGCGATGCCGTTCAGCGGCTCGCGGATCACCGCGCTGGCGAAACTCGAGGCTGCCGCGTTGGCCTTGCCCGGCCGCACCGACACGGTGGGGATGCGCACCGCGCGCCCGTCGATATAGCCCTTGCGGGTGAAGTCCGCCACCAGCCATTCGCCGATCAGCTTTTGCACGCCGTAGGAGGCCTGCGGGGTCGGCGTGGTCGTGTCGTCCACCACCTCGGGCAGCGGCACGCCGAACACCGCAATGGAGCTGGAGAACAGCAGGCGCGGCCGGTTGCCCGCGGCGCGGCAGGCGTCCAGCATGTTGCGGATGCCGTCCAGGTTGACGCGCATGCCGATGTCGAAATCAGCCTCGGCCTGGCCGCTCACCACGGCGGCGAAGTGGAATACGCCGCCGGTATCGCGGCCCAATGCAGCGGCCACTGCCTCCCTGTCGCTCACCTCTCCCTTGACAAAGGTGACGCGCGGGTCCTTCAGCGCCACGCCGGCAGGCGGCTCGGCAATGTCGAACAGGGTGATGGCGCTCACCGGCACCACGGCGCCGCCGGGACCGGTCTTCACGCCATGGGCGAGCAGTTCGCGCGCCACGCGCTGGCCGAGAAAGCCGCCGCCGCCGGTAATCAGCACTTTCATTTCCTGTCTCCTTGCTTGTTTGTCTGTCTGTCCATCTGTTTGTCACGGCCCGTGCTACTCGGCGACGGGCTGCTCGTTCGCATCCTCTTCGCTGCTTGCCATTGTATGCGCGGGCCGGTCGTAGAACGCAATCGCCTCGCTCTCGATACGCGTGCGCTTCATCGGCGGCAGCGCCTGCCAGAGCTTGCGGCCATACGGCTTGTCGACCAGGCGGGTGTCGCAGATCATCAGCACACCGCGGTCGGTCTCGTCGCGGATCAGGCGGCCGGCGCCCTGCTTGAGCGCAATCGCCGCGTGCGGCAACTGGTACTCCATAAAGGCATTGCGGCCCTGCTTTTTCATCGCGTCGATGCGCGCGGCCAATACCGGATCGTCGGGCGGGGCGAACGGCAGCTTGTCGATCACCACCAGCTGCAGCGCCTCGCCCTTCACGTCCACCCCTTCCCAGAACGACTGGCTGGCCACGAGAATCGCGTTGCCGTGCTGGCGGAAGCGGTCCAGCAGCTCGGTGCGCGAGCCGTCGCCTTGCAGCAGCAGCGGAATGTCGAGTCCCCGGCGCGGCAGTTGATCAGCGAGCAGGTCGTAAGCCAGGCGCATCGCCTTGAGGGTGGTGAACAGCATGAATACGCCCCCGCCCGCCGCCTCGATCAAGGGCATGGCGCGCTCCACCACCTTGGAGGTAAAGTCGGGCGAGAGCGGATCTGGCATCGCCGAGGGCACGTAGAGCAGGCTCTGCGCCTCATAGTCGAAGGGGCTGGGCCAGCTCTGCGCGGTGACGCCTTCGACCTGGTCCAGGCCCAGCTCGCCCAGGTAATGCGCGAAGTCGTTTTTCACCGCCAGGGTGGCGGAGGTGAAAATCCACGCGCGCCGTTCGCTCTCGACCTGCTCGCGGAACACCGGCGCGATCGACATCGGCGTCAGGTGCAACTGGAAGCCGACGCCGCCGGACTCGACCCAGCGCACCGCCGGGTTGGGCTCGGCATCGACCGGCGCATTCTCGTCCTGCCAGGGCGGCTCCTCCTCGCCTTGCGGCCGGGCGCCCGCCTCCACCCAGCCCTGCATCATCTCGCTCAACTCAACCGCGCGCCGCCATACCGACTGCAGCCCCTCGGAGCGCTCGGCGTGCGCTTCGAGGGCGCGGTTCAAATCGAGCAGCTTGTCCAGGCTGCGGCCCAGCGCGAGATTGAGTTCCTCGCGCTTTTTCAGTTGCGCATAGGCGATGCGCATCGGCATCTCCGGCAGCACCAGGCGGGTATCGCGCACCGAGGTCTCGAAGTTGCGGGTGAGCAGCGCCCAGTCGGCCGCCTCGCGCGCGCCGGCCAGGCCCTCGTTCATCGCGTCGCGCGCCACTTCCATCATCTGGTGGCTGGTGAGCGTCTGGCCAAAAAACATGCGCGCCGTCTCCGGCAACTGGTGCGCTTCGTCGAGAATCACCGTATTGCAGGCCGGCAGCAGCTCGGCCATGCCCTCGCCGCGCAGCATGATGTCGGCGAAGAACAGGTGGTGGTTCACCACCACCACGTCAGCCTGCTGCGCATCGCGGCGCGCCGCCATCACGTAGCATTCCTTGTAGTTCGGGCAATCGGCGCCCAGGCAGTTCTCGCGGGTGGAGGTGACCGAACTCCACACGCCTGCGTTCTCCGGCACCCCGGCGAATTCGGCACGGTCACCGGAGGCAGTGGCCGCCGCCTGCTCGGTGATCAGGCGCAGGTAACGCGTGTCTTCGCGGGTCGGCAGCCGTCCGGAAGTGCGCGTCTTCTCCAGATGGTAGTGGCACAGGTAGTTAGAGCGCCCCTTGAGCAGCGAGACCGTCACCGGCACGCGCAGGGCGCGGCGCACCGCGGGAATGTCGCGGTGGAACAGCTGGTCCTGCAGGTTCTTGGTGCCGGTGGAGACGATCACCTTGCCGCCGGCGAGCAGCGCCGGCACCAGGTAGGCCACCGTCTTGCCGGTGCCGGTGCCAGCTTCGGTCACCGCTACCGAGGTCTTCTCGATCGCGTTGAGAATGGCGCGCGCCATCTCCAGCTGCTGGGCGCGGTGCTTGAAACCGGGAATGGCGCTGGAGAGCGCGCCGCCCTCGGCGAACAGCTTGTCGAAATCGGCTTGATTGACGGGCAAGGGATACGGCCTAGGTTATTTGTACGTGCTTGTAGGTACTGGTGCGTTCAGGTGCGGCGCGGCTAATGCAACTGCGCATAAATGCGCTCGGCCAGTTCGCGGCTGATGCCGTCCACCGTGACCAGATCTTCGACGGAGGCGTTGCGCACCCCCTGCATCCCGCCGAAACGCGACAGCAGGCTTTTGCGCTTCTTCGGCCCGACGCCATCCACATCTTCAAGGGTCGACGTGACCCGCGCCTTGTCGCGCTTGGCGCGCTGGCCGGTGATCGCAAAGCGGTGCGCCTCGTCGCGTACTGTCTGGATCAGGTGCAGCGCCGGGCTGTCCTTGGGCAGGTTCACCTCGGGGCGGCCATCGGTGAACACCAGGGTCTCAAGCCCCGGCTTGCGTTCCTCGCCCTTGGCCACGCCCACCAGCAAGGGCGAACTCAGGCCCACCTCGGCCAGCACCTGGCGCGCGATCTCCACCTGGCCCTTGCCGCCGTCGATCAGGATCAGGTCGGGCGCCACGCCCTCGCCGCCCGCCACCTTCTCGTAGCGGCGCGTCAGCACCTGGCGCATCGCCGCGTAGTCGTCGCCGGGGGTGATGCCGGTGATGTTGTAGCGCCGGTAGTCGCTGCTCTGCATCTTGTGGTGGTGATACACCACGCAGGAAGCCTGGGTCGCCTCGCCCATGGTGTGGCTGATGTCGAAGCACTCGATGCGCAGCAGTTCCAGCCCGCCTTCCGGCTCTTCCAGCCCCAGCAGGTCGGCCAGGAGGCGGGTACGCGCCTGCGCGCTGCCGCGCTCGGAGAGCAGGCGTTCGAGCGCCAGCTCGGCACCCTTCTCGGCCATCTGCAGCCAGAGGCGGCGCTGTTCCTGCGGAAAGCGCACCACCGCCACCTTGCGCCCGGCGTCGCTCGAGAGCGCATCAGCCAGCTCGTTCACATCTTCCAGGTCCTGGTTGATGACAAGCGTCGGCGGAATGAAGCGGCCCGGGTAGTGCTGCACCATGAAGGCGGTGAGCACGTCGGCGGCGGAGGCGTCTTCCACATGCTGTGGGAAGAACTGCTTGTCGCCCAGATGCCGCCCGCCGCGCACCATCGCCAGGTTCACGCAGGCCTGGCCGCCGCGCGTGAACGCCACGATCATGTCGACGTCGGTATCGTTGCCGGCCTCGGCGGACTGGCTTTGCAGCACGCGCGAGAGCGAGCCGATGCGGTCGCGGATTTTCGCCGCCTGCTCGAACTTCAGCTCGGCGGCGGCCGCCTCCATCTGCGCCTGCTGTTCGGACAGTACCTCCTGCGACTTGCCGGAAAGAAAGCGCGCCGCATCGCGCACATCGCGCGCGTATTCCTCGCCGGTGAGCGCCTTGACGCAGGGCGCGCTGCAGCGGTCGATCTGGTGCAGCAGGCAAGGCCGCGAGCGGTTCGCGAACACGGTGTCGTCGCAGGTGCGCAGGTGGAAGACCTTCTGCAAGATCTGGATGCTCTCGCGCACCGCCCAGGCATTCGGGAACGGGCCGAAGAACTGGTTCTTCTTGTCCAGGCTGCCGCGATAGAAACGGATCTGCGGCCAGGCATGGCCGGTGATCATCAGGTAGGGGTAGGACTTGTCGTCGCGGAACAGGATGTTGTAGCGCGGCGCCAGTTCCTTGATCAGGTTGTTTTCCAGCAGCAGCGCCTCGGCCTCGGAACGCGTCACCGTGACTTCGACCTTGACCACCTGGCTCACCATGTGGGCGATGCGCGGCGAGGCCAGGGTCTTCTGGAAGTAGGACGAGACGCGCTTTTTCAGGTCGCGCGCCTTGCCCACGTACATCACCTCCCCTAGCGCGTTGATGTGGCGGTACACGCCGGGCAGGCTGGGGCAGTTTTTCAGGAACTCCTGGACGTCGAACGCCGGCGGCGGCATTTCGACCAGAGAGACTTCCACCAGTCCCCCTTCGGCAGCCGGCGAGCCTTCGGCCGGGGCTGCAGCAGGCGCGTCCGCCGCTGGCTGGGCCGGCACGGCTTCGGCCGGTACTGCCTGCGCCGGCGGCAGGATCTCGCCATCCGGCGTCACCACATACTGCCCCATGCTGTCGCTCACCCGGCTCATGCGTACACCAGCTCGCGCGTCCGGGCGAACACCGCCTCGAACATCTCGGTGGTCAGGCGCCCGGTGTTGGTGTTGTAGCGGCTGCAGTGGTAGCTGTCGAGCAGGCTCAGTCCTTGCGCCAGCGCATGCACCGCGCCATGCACGAACCTGAATGCCGCCTTCTTGCGGCCCAGCGCCATCAGGGTCGCGCCGTGCGCTACCGTGCCCAGTGCGAGGATCACCCTGGCGCCGGGCTGCGCCAGGTCGGCGGCCAGGAAATGGTTGCAGCGGTTCACCTCGGCCGGCTCGGGCTTGTTGTCCGGGGGCAGGCATTTGACGGCGCTGCTGATGCGGCAATCAACCAGCTTGAGGTCGTCATCACCATCGGGCGAGAAGGTGCCACTGGCAAAGCCGTACTTTTTCAGCGTATCGTAAAGCAGGTTGCCCGCGTAGTCGCCGGTAAAGGGCCGGCCGGTGCGGTTGGCACCGTGCATGCCGGGCGCCAGGCCGACGATCACCAGCGGCGCGCCGGCGCTGCCGAAGGGCGGCACGGGTTTGCAGAAGTAGCCGGGGTTTGCCTCTTTCACCTGGTCGAGAAAACTCGCCAGGCGTGGGCAGTCGCGGCAGCCCGGAGCGTAGACCGCGTCGGCGGCTGGGCTGGTAACAAGTGACATGGCGTGATTTTACCTCGCGCCGCAATGAAAAGCGCCCAATGTTCGAGCTTTGTAACCGCCTGTAAACTCTGTACACGTCCGCCATGCCGGCGCCGTTATTTGCTGCAAGGCGCACGTTTCGAACCCTACCCGCGCCGGACCACCAAAGGAGATTCAAATGAACGCCCTCAAGCACACCGTGATCATCGCCGCCACCGCCCTGCTGCCGGTTTTCGCCTTCGCGCAAGGCAGCACCACCGCCCCGGCGGCGAGTACCCCGGCCCCGGCCACCGCGCCCGCCGCCACCCCGGCCAAGCCCGCCAAGGCCCATCATCGCGGCGACCGCATGAAGGCGGCCGACAAGGATGGTGACGGCGCCCTGTCCAAGGCCGAGGTCGATGGCGCGAAAATGACCCGCCTGTCGAAGAACTTCGACGCCATCGACACCAACAAGGACGGCAAGATCACCAAGGACGAGATGGCCGCCTACCGCAAAGCCCACAAGGGCGAGCACAAGGGCACCAAGGGCGGCAGCACCGCGCCCGCTACCCCCGCCCCCGCCGCGCCGGCTGCCCCGGCCGCGCCCGCCAAGTAAGCAGGCAGTGGAGGCAAGCCCCGCCGCGCGCAAGCCGGCGGGGCTTTTTTTCGTCCGCATTGGGTCCGCATTGCGCCGATCTCGCGCCGGACCTGACAAAACCTCACATTTTTCGGGAAAAATGCCGGCCCGCCATCACCGCCCAGGGGCCAAACCCTATAAAACCTGAGGTTTCCACGGAAATTCGCGGGCCGCATCACGGCCCGGGCATCCGCCTCCGGGTTCGGCCGCATGGCCCAACCTGACAAAACCCGAGGTTTTTGTGCAAATTCGCGGCAGCCGCTGCTTCATGCGCCGGCACCTTTCGGCCACCGTACGTGCATGGACTCCCGTGCGCGCGCAAGCGCCCCCCAGGCAGGCCATTCACGCACCTAATATAACACAAGTTATATTATTTTTCAAGCCGGCGCCTGGACCGCCAGCGCCCTCAGACGGTGGCGATCGGCGTGATCGGCGAACCGACCGCGCCGGGCAGGCGCAGCGGCGGCGCGGTGAGAAAACAGCGGCTGCGGCCTTGCGCGGTCATCCACTCGGCCAGGTCCTTGAGCCAGAGGATTTCGCCCAGCGGCACGCCGAGCTTGAACAGGCAGTGCTGGTGCAGGGGCAGCGAGGGCCGGCGGCCTTCCTTGGGCGCGGCCGGGTACAGTTCGACCGCGTAGTTGTCGGCGAAAATCGCCGCCGCGCCGCTGTCGGTGATCCATTGCAGCAGCTTCTCGTCGCGGCCGTCCAGGCAGGCGCAGGCGTTGTCCAGCACCGCCATGTCCGGCTCCTTGTTCATGTTCATGACCAGGTCGGAGAAGCCGGTGTAGAGGAGCAGGATGTCGCCCTCCTCGACCGTCACCTTGTCGCTGTCCAGGATGCGCATCAGTTGCTCGTAGCCGACGCCGACCCGCGCATCGCCGCAATGCTTGCGCAGGTTCACCAGCACGCCGCGCCCCTGCAAGCCCTGCACGGCGAAGTTCTCGATGCCGAGCTGGCGCGCGCCGCCGTGCTCGCCGCAGTCATGTTCAGCGCCGCCGGCGGACAGGGCGTCGTAGCGCTTCGGGCCGCAGATGTCGACATCGCCCCGGTAGCCGTTGTAGTAGACCTTTTCTTCCACCCCGTCGCCGTCGGCGTCGAACCAGGCGCCGACGTGGGCGAAGGAGTCAAGCTGGGTCGAGTACTGCAGGAACATCACCACCGCGTCGTCGCAGATGATGTCGGTATTGCGCGCGTCGATGCGCTCGATCGGGAAGTTGACGTAGGGCTTGCCGTCGCGGAAGGTGGGCTTGAGCGTGGGCGGGAAGCGCCGCACGTTGAGCTTGTTGCCGCCCGGGTAGTCGAGCGGGATGGAAAGGCAGAAGGTCTTGCCTTCGCGGACCTCCAGCGCGGCGCGGCGCACGCGCTCGGGGGTCAGCAGGTTCAGGCGCCCAAGCTGGTCGTCGGGGCCGAAGTCGCCCCAGTTGGAACCTTCGGGACGGTTTTTCCAGCGCATGTCTTGTCTCCTTTTCTGTTTGTTGCCGCGCGCCAGATTTCGCGCCGCTATTTGACTATAAACCGGTCGGATAGCGCGGCCCCCAGCAAGGCCGTGAACGCGCGCGCCTCGGGGTCGACGAAATCCGCTTCCAGGCGCCGCAAGGGCGCGACGGCGGCGTCGATGTCCCGGTGCAGCCAGGTCAGGCGCCGGAACGCATTCCATACCAGGTCGGCCGTTTCACTCTCCCTGGGCTGATGCTGGGACGCATCGCCGAAGGACGAGAGCGAGGTGACGAACGGGAAGGTGACATAGGCGCGCACCTCGCCGCCAGCCACCTTGGACCGCATGTACAGATCGAGCGGCAGATCCAGAGGCGACTGGGCGCGCAGCATGTCCAGCCAGCGCGCCCGGAAGCGCCGGTTCACCACGTAGGAGGTAGTGCCGGCGAATGCGAACTCGCGCAGGGGCACCAGCATCTCCCGGCCGGACCTGGCCAGCTCGCGGCGCATGGAGAAGAAGCGCGTCATCGCGTGCGGGTCGACCAGGGTCACGTCGGTGAAGATCATGTCCCAGTCCTGCTCGGGAAAAGCGGCGCAGGCGCTGGCGATGCGCTCGCAGCTCGCCGGCCCGAACAGGGCGTCGTCCTCGAGGATCAGCACGTGGCCGGGCGCGGCCAGGGTCTGCTCGACCGCCTGGAGGTGGCTCAGGTAGACCGCCTTTTCGACCTCGCGCACCCGTCCGGGCAGCGCGATTTGCGCAACGTCGGCGGGGGTGGCCGCGCGCAGCCGCCTCAGGGTCCAGCCGGGCGGCTGGTGGGCGGCGAAATTGGCTTCGAGGGCAGCGCGCCTGGCATCTTCACCGTCGAGGTTGATGTAGACGCATTCCATTGCGGCTGTCCCGGGGCTCTAGTCGTCGTTGTCGTCGAGTTCGGGGAACAGCACCGAAGTGTAGCCGAAGCGGCTCATGTCCTCGACGCGCATCGGGTAGAGAATGCCCCACAGGTGGTCGCACTCGTGCTGTACCACGCGGGC
>Ga0307511_10001664_pt1 | contig 23418 bp, 22 predicted proteins | sample 13_EM_MG_FD_200266 | JGI IMG/M metagenome (GOLD analysis project Ga0307511, IMG submission 200266) | Populus trichocarpa ectomycorrhiza microbial communities from riparian zone in the Pacific Northwest, United States - 13_EM | ecosystem: Host-associated > Plants > Roots > Unclassified | place... | reverse complement strand
AAGGACCCGGAGACGGAGCGTCTTGCGGCCGAGGTCGCGGCGCTGACCGGCGAGACCAAGACGGGTGCGATCCGCGCGGCCCTCGGCGAGCGGCTGAGTCGTCTCACGGCTGCCGACGACAGTGAGCGTCGCAAGGAGCGGTTCATGCGTTTCCTTCGGGATGAGGTGTGGCCGCAGGTGCCCGCGGAAGTCAGAGGGCAGAAGATCTCCAAAGCGGAGCGCGAGGACATCCTCGGCTACGGGCCGGAGGGTGTGTGATTCTCGACAGTTCGGTGATCGTGTCTGTGCTGCTTGACGGGGTCGACCACCCCGAGATCGAGGAGAAGCTTGGGGAGGCTGCGGTCTGCCGAGTGGGAGCCCCGACCCTGGTGGAGACCGGCATGGTGCTGACCAGCCGGCTCGGTCTGGCCGGCAGGTCGCTGCTCGGTCGGTTTCTCCAGGAGAAGGACGTGGAGATCGTGGACTTCACCGCGGAGCACTGGGCTATCGCCTACGACGCCTTCAGCCGTTTCGGCAAGGGGCGTCATCCGGCCGGACTCAACTTCGGTGACTGCATGTCCTATGCCGTCGCCGCGGTGGCGGGCGAGCCCTTGTTCTGCGTCGGCGACGGCTTCCCGCGTACGGATCTCACACTGGTGAAATGACCGGAGCGCGTCAGTCGCCGACGACGCGGGTGCCGGTGAGCCAGTCGTGCAGGGCCCGGCGCTGCGGGTGCACGAGGGCCAGGCCGATGCTGACCGGCACGATGAGGTAGACGCAGAACAGGCAGAAGCAGGCGGTCTGCGCGGTGCCGAGGTGCATCCAGATGCGGCTGAGCCCGAGGTGGGCGAGGAACCAGGGGCTGAGCTTGATGGCGGTGCGCAGGGCCAGCTGCCAGGCGTTGGCGCGGGTTCCGTCGGCGCGGACCACGCGGAGGCCGACGCGGCGCTTGCCGAGGCTGCCCTGGCGGCGGCCGGTTTCGGTGAGCACGAGGTAGACGCCGACCGGCACCAGTCCGAGGGCGAGGGTGGCCAGGTCGGCCGAAAGCTCGCTGTAGGCGCTCCACTGCGGTTCGAGGCCTAACTCCCGCAGCCCGATCGCGATCCCGCCGAGCAGCAGCAGCCAGGTGAGCGCGACCAGGCAGTCCACGAGGCAGGCCTCGGTGCGGGCCCTGGACCCCGCCCGCGGCTGGACGTGACGCGGCAAATGCTCACCTCCGACCGAACTGCTTCAGCCGACAACAAGATCATTAGATCATGCGATCGGCCGGAGCGGACCTCGCCGGCAAACCTGATGGTATCGGCACGAACCACCGCCGAGGTCAGCCTGCGAACGGATCAACCTCGACCACTGGAAGGCCTAGCCCGCCCGCCGTGAGCGGTAGCGGAGCATCAGGAAGCCGTCGTCGGTGAGGACGGAGGCCAGATCGAGGTCGCGGGGGGCCGCCGGGGGAGGGCCCACAGCGATGCGGCTGGCGTCCCCGCCGGCGAGCTTGGGTGAGACGGTGAGGCACAGCTGATCCACCAGGCCGGCCTCGATGAGGGCGCCGAAAAGGTGGGGGCCGCCCTCGCAGCTGACCCGCCGCAACCCGCGCTTGTCCAGCTCCGCCAAGGCAATCGAGAGGTTCACGTCGGAGTCGCCGGTGACGACGACGTCAGCGCCGGCGGCGGCGAGGGCCTCCAGCCGGGCGGCAGGGGCGGCGGCGCAGGTGAAGACGATGGTGGGGACCAACGGGGAGGACACGAGGTCCGACGCCGAGTCGATGGAGGCGTGGCGGGAGACGACGGCGATGGGCGGCACGGGGGCCAGCCCCAGCCGGGCCCGGGCGGCGGCCCGGACCTCGCCGGCCTGCACGCCGGCGTAGCCCTCGATGGTGGCGGTGCCGGCCCCGACCAGGATCACGTCGGCGAGGGTCCGGCCGAGCATGAACACCTTCTTGTCGGCCGGACCGGACAGGCCGTGGGACTTGCCGCCGACGGTGACGGCGCCGTCGGGACTGGACACGAAGTTCACCTGCACCCACGGCCGCGACAGCTCGGACGGGTAGTCGTAGAGCCGTTCGAGCTCGGTGTCGTCGATGTCACGGGCCTCAGGCAGGAGCATGCGCACGGGTGCATCCCAGCACGACACTACGATTCGGGCATGACCACCCCGCGCCTGATCGACCGGCGTCCCACGATCAGCGGGGACGAGATCGTGGCGGCGATGGTGCCGCCGCCGCGCTTCGGGGACGTCAGCTTCGACAGCTACCTCCCGAATCCGGACGAGCCGAGCCAGGCGGCGGCGGTGACAGCGGGCCGGGCCTTCGCCCGCCGGGTCGCCACCGAGAAGCCGAAGTCCTGGATGAAGTCGCTGTTCGGCGGCAAGGAGCCCGCCACCAAGCGCGGGGTGTACCTGGACGGCGGCTTCGGCGTGGGCAAGACGCACCTGCTGGCCTCGCTGTGGCACGCGGTGCCGGGACCCAAGGCGTACGGCACGTTCGTGGAGCTGACGCACCTGGTGGGCGCCCTCGGCTTCATGGAGGCGGTCAAGCGGCTGTCGGAGCACCGCCTGCTGGCGATCGACGAGTTCGAGCTGGACGACCCGGGCGACACGACGCTGGTCACCCGCCTGCTCCAGGAGTTGACGGCGGCGGGCACGTACGTGGCGGCCACGTCGAACACGCTGCCGGAGAAGCTGGGGGAGGGGCGGTTCGCCGCGGACGACTTCCTGCGCGAGATCCGCAGCCTGTCGGCCCAGTTCGAGGTCATCCGTGTGGACGGCCCCGACTACCGGCACCGCGGCCTGCCCGACGCGCCGGAGCCGATGACCGACGAGCAGCTCCTCAAGAGCGCTGAGGCCGCCCCTGGGTCCACTTTGGACGACTTCGACGCCCTGTGCGCGCACCTGGCCAAGCTGCACCCGTCCCGCTACGGACGGCTGGTCTCGGACGTGACGGCGGTGCACCTCCAGCACGTGCACGCGGCTCCGGACCAGGACGTGGCGCTGCGGCTGGTGGCCTTCGCCGACCGCCTGTACGACCGGGCGGTGCCGGTGGCGGTGTCCGGCCAGCCCCTGTCGGAGCTGTTCACCGAGGAGATGCTGCGCGGCGGCTACCGCAAGAAGTACCTGCGGGCCATCTCCCGGCTGACCGCCCTGTCCCGCGAGGCCGTCAGGGGTTGACCTCGAAGTCGCGGCCCTCGATGCCCCGGCCGTGCTTGGTGAAGTGCTCCAGCCCGACCTCGATGAACAGGCCCTGCGCGTTCACCGCGACCAGGCCGTCCTCGGCGTTGAGCCGCCCGACGGCGCTGGTGTAGATCCGGCGGCCGATCACGCCGTCGATCTGGGCCCGGATGTGCAGGATCGAGCCGACCGGCACCGGGCGCCGAAAATCGGTCTCCAGCCGCCCGGTCACGGCCGGGATGTGGGTGAGCATGCCCAGCATGCCGAGCACCTCGTCGAACGCGCAGGCCAGCAGCCCGCCATGGGCCAGGCCGGGCGCGCCCTGGTGGTGCTCGGTGACGTGGAACTCGCCGTGCACGGTGAGCCCGTCGCCGGTCCGGACCCGCATGTGCAGGCCGCTGTCGATGTCGCCGCAGCCGAAGCACTTCGAGTAGTGCACGGGCAGCTCCACGCCGGGAGCGGGCGCGTCCGGATGCCGAGCCGGCAGAGTCGTCCCGTCAGGAAGGTCCATCTTGTTCACCCGGCAAGTATCAGACGCTGCTCCATGCCGGCGATCACCAGGTCCAGTCCGAACTCGAACTGCACGTCGCCGCCGATGGTCTGGCGCAGCGCCGGGGTGTGGGCGACCAGGGCGGGAAAGCGGTCGGCGGGCAGGCCGGACATGATCTCCCGGACCTTCTCCCGCCGCTCCGGGTCGCTGTTCTCCTCCAGCAGCCGGACCTCGAGCGTGGTCACGCCGACCACGAAGCCCAGCAGCAGGGTGTAGGTCCGGGCCGCGTTCTCCACGTTGAAACCGGCCTCGACCAGGGCCCGCAGCAGCGACTCGGCCGATTCGGCCGACTCGTGCCCGGCCAGCGGGCGCTGCTGCAGCAGCGAGGTCAGGCACGGGTGCTCCAGGATCTGGCCGCGCAGCCGCCGGCAGATGGTGCGCACCTGGTGCTGCCAGCCGCCGTACGCGGTGGTCAGCGCGGCGGCCCCGAGCGCGTGGTCGCGCACGGCGTCGAGCAGCTCGTCCTTGCCGCGGAAATAGGTGTACAACGTCATTGGCGCGACCCCTAGCTCCTTGGCCAGGGCGCGGACGCTGAACGCCTCGACGCCGACCTGGTCGAGCAGCCGCAGTGCGGCGGTGACGATGAGGTCCGCGCTCAGTGTGTTGCGAGGCACCCTCGTCCGGGCTGTCGTCGTCATTCCGTACACTGTACCGTACGGCGTACGGAACGGCGACGAAGGAGTCTGACGGTGCGTGCGGTGCAGGTGAGCGAGTTCGGTGGGCCCGAGGTGCTGAAGGTGGTGGATCTGCCGACCCCCGTGCCGGCCGACGGCCAGCTGCTGGTCAAGGTGGATCGGGCCGGCATCAACTACGCCGACACCCACCAGGCCGAGAACTCCTACCTGTCCGAGCAGACGCTGCCGTTCGTGCCGGGCGGCGAGATCGTCGGCCGCACCGAGGACGGCCGCCGCGTGGTCGCCCTGAGCAGCGGCGGCGCCTACGCCGAGTACGCCGTCGCCCACCCGAGCCTGGCCTTCGACGTGCCGGACGGCGTCTCCGACGCGGCCGCGCTGGCCCTGATCGTGCAGGGCGCCACCGCCTGGCACCTGCTGCGCACCTCCACCCACATGCAGGCCGGCGAGTCGGTCGTGGTGATCTCCGCGGCCGGCGGCGTCGGCACGCTGGCCGTGCAGCTGGCCAAGCTGTGGGGCGCCGGCCGGGTCATCGGGACCGCCTCTTCGGACGGCAAAAGGGGCCTGGCCGTCGACCTCGGCGCGGACGTCGCGATCGACGCCGAGCCCGAGGACACCTTGGCCCAGCGGCTGATCGAGGCCAACAACGGCAAGCGCGTCGACATCGTGCTGGAGATGACCGGCGGCGGCGTCTTCGACGCCTCGCTGAGCGCCCTGGACAGCTTCGGCCGCATCGTCGCCTACGGCGCGGCCTCGCGGACCATGGGCTCCCCGGTGGTGCTGAACAAGCTGATGGCGCACTCCAAGTCCGTGGTCGGCTTCTGGCTGCAGGACTGCTTCCGCCGGCCGGGCATGATGCGGGACGCGATGAACGAGCTGTTCGGGCTGGTCGCCACCAACAAGCTCAAGCCGCTGCTCGGCGGCGACTACGCGCTGAGCGACGCCGCCCAGGCCCACATCGACATCCGCAGCCGCAAGACCGTCGGCAAGCTGGTGCTCGACCCCAGCAAGTAACAATTAGCTATTGGCGGGCTCGCCCGGTCACTATGACCCGCATGGGGTTCCTTGAGGCCGGCGGGCTCGCTTATCAGCTCTCCGACGGCCGGCAGCTGTTCCACGACGTCACGTTCCGCGTGTCGCAGGGTCACGTCGCCGCGATCGTCGGAGAGAACGGCGCCGGCAAGACGACGCTGCTGCGCATCCTGTCCGGCGAGCTGACACCGGCCGAGGGCGGCGTGGTGGTGCAGGGCGGGCTCGGCGTGATGCCGCAGTTCATCGGCTCGGTGCGCGACGAGTCCACGGTCCGCGACCTGCTGCTCGCGGTGGCCGTGCCCGCGCTGCGGGCCGCGGCCAAGGAGCTCGACGAGGTCGAGTTGGCGCTGATGGAGACCGACGACGAGCCGACGCAGATGCGCTACGCCGACGCGCTGGCCGCGTGGGGCGAGCTCGGCGGCTACGACCTCGAGGTGCTCTGGGACGTCGTCACCGTGGCCGCGCTGGGCATCCCGTACGACCGGGCCCGGTTCCGGGGCGTGCGCACGATGTCCGGCGGCGAGCAGAAGCGGCTGGTGCTGGAGGCGCTGCTGCGCGGCAACGACCAGGTGCTGATGCTCGACGAGCCGGACAACTACCTTGACGTGCCGGGCAAACGCTGGCTGGAGGAGCGTCTCAAGGAGACGAACAAGGCCGTGCTGCTGGTCAGCCACGACCGCGAGCTGCTGGCCAACTCCGCCACCCACATCATCGCGCTGGAGGCCCGCACAACCTGGGTGCACGGCGGCGGTTTCGGCACCTGGCACGAGGCCCGCGCGGCCCGCTGGGCCCGGGTCGCCGAGCAGCACAAGCGATGGGACGAGGAGCACGAGCGGCTCATCGAGCTGGTCAAGGAACTGCAGTGGCAGGCGGCGAGCAGCCCGGCGATGGCGCCGAAGTACCGCGCGATGCAGACCCGGCTGCGCAAGTACGAGGAGAGCCCACGTCCGCCGGAGCTGCCGGAGGAGCACGAGGTCAAGCCGCGGCTGCGCGGATCGCGCACCGGCGTCCGGGCGATCACCTGCGAGCGGCTGGAGCTGACGGGTCTCATGAAGCCGTTCGACGCCGAGGTGTTCTTCGGCGACCGGGTGGCGGTGTTGGGCTCCAACGGTTCCGGCAAGAGCCACTTCCTGCGGCTGCTGGGCGGCGGCGAGGTCGCGCACACCGGTTCGCACCGGCTGGGCGCACGGGTGGTGCCGGGGCTGTTCGCGCAGACTCATGAGCATCCCGAGTGGATCGGCCGCACGCTGGTGGATGTGTTGTGGCACGGGGAGGACGGCCGCAAGGGGCTGGACCGCGGGGCCGCGATGTCCGTGCTGAGCCGGTACGGCCTCGCCGCCAGCGGCGACCAGCGGTTCGAGACGCTCTCCGGCGGGCAGCAGGCGCGCTTCCAGATCCTGCTACTTGAACTGTCCGGCGCCACCCTGCTGTTGTTGGACGAGCCGACCGACAACCTGGACCTCACCTCGGCCGAGGCGTTGCAGGACGCGCTGGAGGAGTTCACCGGCACCGTCGTCGCCGTGACCCACGACCGCTGGTTCTCGCGGTCGTTCGACCGGTTCCTGCTGTTCGGCGCGGACGGAAAAGTTCACGAGGTGCAAGAACCCGTGTGGGACGAGGGCCGGGTGGTCCGGGCCAGGTGACTTTCGTTCACAAGAATCAGTCCGGAAACAAATCGTCATGCCGTTGGTCTGGACGGTCTACCGGGTCACCCCCTAAGTTCGCCTGGTTCATGACGACCTGACGACTGTTTGGTGGATGATGGCAACCAACGCGTGGTTCCGTCGATTACCAGCCCTGCTCGCGGTCGCGCTGGTCGCCGCCGCCTGCGGCAACGCCTCCGGCGGCGGCAACACCGTGATCGGCAAGGCGTCCGGCGGACACCTGACCATCGCGATCGCCGAGGACCAGCCGGGCAGCAGCCTCAAGGGCCTCAACGGCGACTACACCGGCTTCGACATCGACGTGGCCGAGTTCGTGGCCAAGGAGCTCGGCGTCGACGCCAGCGGCATCACCTGGCGCAGCACGGTCTCCGCGGACCGGGAGACCGTGCTGGAGAACGGTTCCGCCGACCTGGTGGTGGAGACCTACTCCATCACCGACAAGCGCAAGCAGGTGATCTCCTTCGCCGGCCCGTACTTCGTGGCCGGGCAGGACCTGCTGACCCGGCTGTCCGACACCAGCATCACCGGTCCCGAGTCCCTCAACGGCAAGCGCCTGTGCTCGGTCGCCGGCACCACCTCCGCGCAGGAGGTGAAGGACAAGTTCGCCGCCCAGACGCAGCTGGTGGAGTACGCGCACTTCTCCGAGTGCATCACCGCGCTGCTGGCCAACATCGTCGACGCCGTCACCACCGACGACCTCATCCTGGCCGGCTACGCCGCGCAGAACCCGGAGCTGCTTCGGGTCGTCGGCAAGCCGTTCACCCAGGAGCGCTACGGCATCGGCGTCAAGAAGGGCGACACCGCCTCGGTGGCCAAGATCGACGACGCCATCACCAAGATGGTCAGCACCGGCGCCTGGCAGTCCTCGCTCCAGCACAACTTCGGCGGCACCGGCTACAAGATCCCGACCCCGCCGTCGATCACCGAACGCTGAGGGATCCCCGCATCGCTTGGAAGGGGGCATTCCTGCACTCCGAGTGCAGGAATGCCCCCTTCCAAACTTCTAACCGTTGACGTGGGGCCATTGATAGGTTACGGTGCCGCCCGCTGGAACGGTGGCGTCGAACGAGTGGGTGCCGTAGGCGACGGTGAAGGTCTGGGTCGTGCTGCCCGTGTTGAGGGCGACTAGGACCGTGGAGTGGTCCGGGTTGGTGAACGCGACCGTCTGCAGCGGCGCGCCCTTGGTGGACGTGGCGTCGACCGTGCTGCCGATGTGCACCGCGCCGGCCGGCACGAACTTCGAGAAGTGCTCGATGTCGCGGTACTGGTCGTTGTAGGTGACCGCCTTGGTCACCGAGTTGACCGTGATGGTGCCGTTGCAGGTGCCGCAGCCGCCCAGGTGCGGGCCGTGGTTCTCGTCCAGGGCGATGTTCCAGTCGATGGAGCTGCGACCCCAGTTCTGCATCACGCCGATGATCGTGGACGAGTCGCCGCCCTCGCACTCGGTCATGAAGATGTCCTTGCCGGGGAAGGCGGCCCTCAGCCCGGTCTGCGCGGTCGGATCCCCGTAGTAGCAGTGGTAGGCGGTGCCGGCGACCCAGCGGTAGGCGTCGGTGCCGAGCAGGTCGTACGGGTAGTTCGGCTCCGGGTCCTCGTTGGCGCGCTGGTGTGAGGAGACGTCACCGGGGTGCTCGGACCAGTTGTGGTCGAAGGCCAGGATCTTGGTGTGCAGCCCGGCGGCGCGGATGGCCGGCCCGAGCGCCTCGATCACCTTGGCCTCCTGCGCCCACGGCAGGTCGGTGCCGGGATAGTTCTTGCGCTCCAACGCCTGCGGCTCGTTCTGCACGGTGATGTAGTCCACCGGCACGCCGGCCCGCTGGTAGGCCTGGATGAACTTCACCAGGTACAGCGCGTAGGCCCGGTAGATCTTGGGGTCGTCGATGAGCTTGCCGTCGATCATCGAGCCGGAGGTCTTCATCCAGCCGGGCATGCTCCACGGGCTGGCCACGACCTGGATGCGCGGGTTGAGCTTCAGCGCCTGGCGCAGCAGCGGCAGGATCTGGGCCTCGTCGTGCTGGATGGAGAAGTGCTTCATCTGGTAGTCGGTCTGGCCGGCGGGCAGGTCGTCGTAGCTGTAGTCCTGGCCGACGGCGAAGTCCGAGGCGCCGATGGGCTGGCGCAGGAAGTCGATGCCGGCGCCGGTCTTCGGGTCGAACAGGTTGCGCAGCACCTCGTCCCGGTTCTGCGGCGTCAGGCCGTAGAGCACGTTGGCCGAGGAGTCCGTGATCGCCGCGCCGAAGCCGGACACGGTCTGATATCTCACGTTCGGGTCCACGTGCACCGTGACCGGGGTCTTGGTCACGGTGTCGTTGAGCGGCAGCTGGACGTCGGTCGGCGTCGTCACGCCCGGCGTGGTCAGCCACTCGTGCACGGTCGTCGGATTCGGCGCGGGAGCTGGGGCCTGTGGGGCCGCCGGGGCCGCGGTGGCGGTGCTCGTCATCGGCATCACGGCCGCGGCGGCCGCGACGGCGATGGTCAACAGCAATCGGGTGCGCATCACGCGACAGTCCTTTGTTCACGTTGATGAACCGCGGCGGCGGCTTTTCGGTTGTCAACCGGCTCCGGAGACAATCACCCGACTTTGTCCGACACAAGGTTTAACTCGAAGTCAACCGTGGTGGAGCAATGCCGCTCACCGCGGGTGATCAGGGCGGGTTCTCCTAGCCCAGCGCCTGCATGAGCGGGGTGAACAGCCGCGACCGGTCGCCGGGCAGGTCGCGGCCGTGCACCATGGTGGCCACCTCGAACGCCCGGGCCAGGCCCTGGGCGACAGCCCAGGCGGCCAGGTAGGGGTGGTCGGTGTCCAGCCGCACCGGACCGTCCACAGTGGAGGCGACGTCGGTGACGAGGGTCTTGGCGTCGGCGAGGCTGGCGGCGATCACCGGGCCGACCACGACGGTCTCGCCGTCACGCCACGAGCCGGCGTAGCCGGTGATGGCGCCGTCGGCCTCCAGGACCCGGACCTGGCCGGCGAAACGGAGGTACCTGGTCAGCAGGCGGCGGCGGTCGGCCCCGGTGACCTCGGCGTCGAGGCGCTGCACGGCGGCCAGGTCGGCCGGCGTGAACGGGCGGGTGCGGCCGGTGCGGGCGCCGGTGCCGAGGAAGCGGCCACGGTGGGTGGAGACGGTTCCGGTCACGCGGAAGCCCAGCGACTCGTACAGCGGCCGGCCGGCCTCGGTGGCGTACAGGGCGATCGTGCCGGCGCCGGCCTGGTCCATGGCGTAGGCCATCAGGGCGCGGCCGAGGCCGCGCCGGTTCCACCGCTGGGCCACCAGCATCATGCCGACCCAGGCCAGGCGGGGACCGAACCGGCTCAACACCACTGAGCCGGCCAGGTCCTGCTGATCGCGCAGTCCGTAGGCCTCGCCGACGGTGAGCAGGAACGACCACTTGCGCCGTTCCCGTGGCCACTGCCGGTCGGCGGCGAGATCGAGGCACGCGGCCAGGTCCTCGATGCCCAGCCGCGCCACTGATGCCGTGTCCATGCGGCCAACGTCTCATGACGTGGGTCACATGCGGTACGGCATTTTACCTACCTATAACGTTGGAAATCGCGGCGACGCCCCGGTCGATCTCCTCGCGGGTGATCACCAGCGGCGGCGCGATGCGCAGCGTGGTGTCGTGGGTCTCCTTGCACAGCACGCCCTGCTTGGCCAGCGCCTCGGAGGCGGCCCGGCCGGCCGGGCCGCCGGGGGCGATCTCCACGCCGGCCCACAGGCCGCGGCCGCGCACCTCGGCCACGCCGTGGCCGATCAGCTCGCCCAGCCGCTCGTGCAGGTACGCGCCGAGCTCGCGGGAGCGCTGCTGGAACTCGCCGGTGGCCAGCAGCCGGACCACGGCCCGGCCGACGGCGCAGGCCAGCGGGTTGCCGCCGAAGGTCGAGCCGTGCTCACCCGGGCGCAGCACGCCCAGCACGTCGGCCCGGCCGACCACCGCCGACACCGGCATGATGCCGCCGCCCAGTGCCTTGCCCAGCGTGTACAGGTCGGCCCGGACGCCCTCGTGGTCCAGGGCCAGCAGTTCGCCGGTGCGGGCCAGGCCGGACTGGATCTCGTCGGCGATCATCAGCACGTTGCGCTCGTCGCACAGCCGCCGGATGCCGGCCAGGTAGCCGGCCGGCGGCACGACCACGCCGGCCTCGCCCTGGATCGGCTCGATCAGCACCGCCGCGGTGTGCTCGCCGATCGCGTCGGCCATCGCGTCCAGGTCGCCGTACTTGACCACGGTGAAGCCCGGCGTGAACGGGCCGAAGTCGGCCCGCGCGGTGTCGTCGGTGGAGAACGACACGATGGTGGTGGTGCGGCCGTGGAAGTTGGACCCGGCGACCACGATCTGCGCGGTGCCGGCGGGCAGGCCCTTGACCTGGTAGGCCCACTTGCGGGCGACCTTGATGGCCGACTCGACGGCCTCCGCGCCGGAGTTCATCGGCAGCACCAGGTCGGTGCCGGTGAGCTCGGCCAGCTCGCGGCAGAACAGGCCGAACTGGTCGTGGTGGAAGGCCCGGCTGGTCAGCGTGACCCGGCCGAGCTGCTCGACGGCCGCGGCGACCAGCGCGGGGTGGCGGTGTCCGAAGTTCAGGGCCGAGTAGCCGGACAGGAAGTCCAGGTACCGGTTGCCGTCGACATCGGTCACCCAGGCGCCGTGGCCCTCGGCGATGACCACCGGCAGCGGGTGGTAGTTGTGCGTGCTCCACCGCTCGTCGAGGTCGACGTAACCGGCGGCCGTGGCGGGGGTGTCGATGGTGGCGGTCATGTCCCAAGGCTAGATGGCGGCTTGCGGTGATTTCATCCGGTCTACGTTGCGTATTGCACCTGTTTGTTGCGCTGTTCGAAATTCTGGCGGCGATTCGTTGCATGCAGACTGTGTTGCGCAATATGCAACCTTGGTTGCGCACCTTGTCCCGGGCCGATGGTCTAGGCCACAGTGGCCGCACGCCGCCGTTGTTTCCTCGAAAGGGGCGTCGCAGTGCCTGGAATGGATCGTCGGGGCTTCCTGGGTGTGCTGGGGGCTGGGGTCGGAGGAGCGGTGCTCATGAGCGGTGGCGTGGCCGAGGCCAGGCCGGACTTCGGGCTCCGCGCCGCGACACGGCCGCTGTTCATCGGCACGTACACCGACGGCAGCGGAGCCGGCAAGGGCATCGGCATCGGCGCCTGGGACCCGGCCGCCGGGCAGGTGACCGCCAAGTCCGTGGTCGCCGTGTCCAACCCCTCGTTCCTCGCGCTCGCGCCCTCGCAGCGCTACCTGTACGCCGTGGACGAGCAGGCCGGCGGCAGCGTCACCGCGCTGTCGGTGTCCAGCAGCGGGCTGAAGGTGCTCAACAGCCAGTCGGCCAAGGGCGACGGGCCGACGCACCTGTGCGTCACCCCCGACGGCAGGCACGTGCTGGCCGCCAACTACGACTCCGGCAGCGTCGTCGTGCTGCCCGTGAAGGCCGACGGCAGCCTCGGCGCCGCCACCGACCTGGCCCAGCACACCGGCTCCGGGCCCGACCCCGACCGGCAGGAGGGGCCGCACGCGCACCAGGTGCTGCCCGACTGCACCGGCGCCTACGTGCACTCCGTCGACCTCGGCACCGACTCCGTCTACGCCTACACGGTGTCCGCCGCCGGCAAGCTCAAGCTCGTGCACCAGGTCAAGCTGACGCCCGGCACCGGGCCGCGGCACCTGGCGTTCCACCCCAACGGTCGGTTCGCGTACATCGCCAACGAGCTCGGCAACTCGGTCATCGTGGCCTCGTACGACGGCGCCTCGGGTTTGCTGGCGCCCGGCAAGCCGCAGACCACCCTGACCGCCGCACCCCCGGCCGGCGTGCGCAACTACCCCGGCGAGATCGTCGTCTCCGCCGACGGCCGGTTCGTGTACGTCTCCAACCGCGGTTCCGACAACGCCGCCGTGTTCGCCGTGGCCGACGGCGGGGCGACGCTGAAGCTGCTGGCCAACACCCCCGTGGGCAAGAACCCCCGGCACATCGGGCTCGACCCGACCGGCTCGTTCCTGTTCTCCTCCAACCAGGACTCGGGCACGGTCACCAGCTACCGGGTGGACAAGGCCACCGGCCTGCTCACCGCCGTCGGCACGCCCCTGGCCACCCCCAAGCCGGTGATGACCCTCCCCCTCTGACGCGCCCCTCGTTGCCACGTGTGCGCCACATGCGGTGTGTGGAGTCGAATATGGCGCACATGTGGCGATTGAGGGCGGTCAGAAGGCGGTCGCGAGGGCGTCGGAGCGTTCTCGGCGGGACAACGCCCGCAGCACGGGAACCGCTCCGCGCTTGCCGACGGCGATGCGGGCCAGGGTGGTGATCGTGGCGTCGACGACCTCGTCACCGAACTCCGGCGTGGGCACACCGATGCTGACAGCCAGGTCGTCGGCGTGGATGACGAGCTCCAGGACCCGGGTGAGCAGGCACTGGTCGAGCGGCAGCACCCAGCGGTTCCACACGGTCACCAGCTGGGCCGGGTCGAGGCCGTCGAGCCGGGCGGCGATCGCCGTGACGCCGGCGTCGTAACGGGCGGCGAGGTCGGCGGCCGAGGGGCCGGCGTTGACCTCGCTGCGGTCCCGGATGCCGCGGGCGTTGGGGGAGTCGAGGTCGACGTCGGGCTGCTGCGAATAGAAGCGCACGGCGTCCAGCACCGGCTCGTCGGGCAGCGGCGGGGAGTCGAGGAAGAACCCGACGTTGGTGACCTGGCCGGCGAGGTGGCCGGCCAGCCCGGACACGCGGAACTCGGCCAGGGCGCTGGGCTTGGCCCAGGCGTCGGCCAGCTCCGGAGCGTGCAGCAGCGCCGCCGCCGAGCGGGCGGCGGACAGGAACGTGGCGATCACCGCAGCACCTGCTCCAACCGGGCGGCGACCTCGCGGTAGCGGGCGACCGGCACCAGGTGCACGCCGTCGAACGCGCCGGACTCGCGGATCTTGAGCACCTGCTCGCAGGTGGTCTCGACGCCGGCCAGGCGGTCGCCGTCGAGACGGTCGACCAGGTCGGTCGGGATGTCGATGTCGGGAATGGCCCCGGCCAGCCGGCGGGCGTGCGCGGCGCTGGCGATCACCATCACGCCGGCGTAGACCGGCATGTCGACCGGGTTGGCGTCCCGCCACCGCAGCAGCGCGTCCAACGAGAAGCTGACCTGCACGAACATGAAGTCGGCGGCGTGCTTCCAGGCCGGCACCGGCCGCAGCCCGGCGGCGGTGCCGACCCGGAACGGCCGGACCCCGGCGAACGCCTTGTCCTCGGCCAGCGACCGCACCTCGTCGATCATCGACCGCACGGTCAGCTGCCCGGTCCGGCTGCCGGCCGCCGGCTTGTCGCCGTACACGAACAGGAACTCGTCCACGCCGTAGGCGGCGGCGGTGAGCAGGTCCCGCCGGAAGCCCAACATGTTGCGGTCACGGGAGTTCAGGCAGGCGATGCTGCGCCCGCCCATCGCCTGAACCTCGTGCGCGACGGCCACGCTGGACACGGTGGCCCGCCCGATGTGGTTGTCGGGGATGAGGAAGCTGCTCGCCACCTTGGACAGCGTGCCGATCTGGTGCCGCACGTGCATCAGGTCGGGCTTGGTCGGTGGCTCGATCTCGCAGACGACCTGGAACTCAGTCATGGTCAGAATCTAGCGGCAAGCCCCCGCAGGACCGAGGGAAAGGCCCGGCTGATGACCCGGGCCGCCTTGGACTCGACGGTGACCGGCACGATCGTGCGCCGCTGCCGCACCGCCCGCACGATCTCGGCGGCCACCTTCTCCGGCGGGAAGTTGCGCCGCCGGTAGGCCCTGGCGCTGCTCTCCCGCATGCGGCTCTGCTCGGCCGCGGTCACGCCGGAGAACGTGGTGGTGCCGGCGATGTTGGTGTTGACGATGCCGGGGCAGATCGTGGACACGCCGATGCCGGCGGGCACCAGTTCGGCCCGCAGGCAGTCGGACAGCATGAACACCGCCGCCTTGGACGTCGAGTAGACGCCGAGGTGCTTGGACGGCACGTATGCGGCGCCCGACGCCACGTTGACGATGTGCCCGCCCTCCCCGCCGGCGACCATCAGCTCGCCGAAGTGCTTGCAGCCGTGGATCACGCCCCACAGGTTGACGTCCAGCACCCGCTGCCACTCCTCGGTGGTGGCGTCCAGCAGCGTCCCGGCGTGCCCGATGCCGGCGTTGTTCACCACCACGTCCGGCACGCCGTGGGCCGCCGCGACATCGGCGGCGAACTTGGCCACCGCGCCCTCGTCGGCCACGTTCACCTGGTACGCGTGGGCCTTGGCGCCGGCCAGGGCGGCGGTCTCGGCCGCGGTGTCGTGGTTGACGTCGCAGACCACGACTTCCGCGCCCTGCTTGGCGAACGCCAGCGCGGTGGCCCGGCCGATGCCGCTGCCGCCGCCGGTGATCACCACCAGCTTGTCAGCGAAGGGCGCGCGGTGCCGGCCCTCCTCGGCCCGGCGCAGCGAGCGGCTCGCCGGTTCGCCGTCCACGTGCCGGATGAACTCGGTGGCCATGCGGGCCACCACCTCCGGGTGGGTGAGCGCGACCCAGTGGCTGGCCGGGATGGTCCGCCGCCACAGCTTCGGGGCCCACTTCTGCAGGTTCTGGGTCAGCGGCGCGGTCACGTAGCGATCCCGCTCGGGGTGGATGACCTGCACCGGGACCGTGGTGCGGCGTTCCCGCGGATTGCGCGACACGGCCCGGAAGTTGGCCTTGTACAACGACATCCCGTTGACGCCGTCCTTGGTGATGGTCGGCGCGGGATGACCCGGCCGGCGCGGCACGCCGTCGACCGCGTTGAGCAGCCGGCCCCAGTTGCGGCCCAGCCAGAACCGCCACACCAGGGTCGGCAGCACCGGCAGGTGGAAGAACCCGATGTACCAGGAGTGCAGCAGCTGCCGGACGGTCTTGAGGCTGGGCCGGCGCGTCCAGTGGGCCACGTGGTCCAGGCACGGGCCGGAGATCGAGGTGTACGAGGCGATCCGGTCGGCGTTGGCTGGCTCGGTGACCGCCTCCCAGGCCTGGATGGAGCCCCAGTCGTGGGCGACCACGTGCACCGGCGCGTCCGGGCTGACCGCGTCGGCCACCGCCATCAGGTCGTTGGCCAGGTGCTCCAGCCGATAACCGTCCAAAGTGGACGGTTTGCCGGTCTTGCCCGAGCCGCGGGTGTCGTAGCTGACCACGTGGAAGTCCTCGACCAATCGGACGGCCACGTCGCTCCACATCAGGTGCGTGTCGGGATAGCCGTGCACCAGCAGCACGGTCGGCTTGGACCGGTCGCCCTGCTCGTAGACGGCCAGCCGCACGCCGTCGGAGACCACCGACCTGCTCTTCATTTCTCCTCCAGCACCAAGCGCTCGCCGTCGGTGCGCTCGACGCACACCAGGATGTCACTGCCGTCGACCGTTCGCTGACGGCAGGTGCCGCAGAACCCCTGCTGGCACGAGTACGGCACACTGGGCCGGAAGTCCCGCAGGACGGCCAGCGCCGACCGGTCGGCCGGCACGCTGAGCACCGGGCCGTCGGCGCCCAGTTGGAGTTCGAACGGCTTGCCGTCGACGATCGGCGGCGGGCCGAAGCGCTCGTAGTGCAGGCGGGTCGCTGGGCAGTCGCGGAAGCCCCTCCGGACCGTGTCCAGCATTCCCGCCGGGCCGCAGACGTAAACCGCGCCGCCTTCGGGCGCGGCGGCCAGCAGCTCGTCCCGTCCGGGGTTGATCGTCACTTCTCCTTGCGGCAGCTCGTCCAGGAACGGCAGCGACCGTCCCTTGTAGACGAGCCGCCAGTCCAGGCCGAGCCGGTCGGCCATGCGGACCATCGGCAGGATCGGCGTGATGCCGATGCCGCCGGCCACGAACAGCGCCTTTCCCTGGGCCACGAAGGGAAACGCGTTGCGCGGGCCGCGAACCGTGACCCGGTCGCCCGGCTTGAGGCCGTGCACCTCGGCCGAGCCGGGCCCGATCAGCCGGGCGGCGATCCGGTAGCTGTGCTGCCCCGGATCCCCGCACAGCGAGTACTGCCGCCGCAGGCCGGACGGCAGGTGCAGGTCGAGATGCGCGCCGGGGTGCCAGGTCGGCAGGTTTTCACCGGCCAGCCGCAGGCTGACCACGCCGTCGGCGACCAGTTTCCGTTCGCTGACCACGAGGTTCAGCGGGCGCTCCAGCTTCGTGGCCCGCCCGCGGCTGCGCCCCCAGTACGGCAGCGACCGTGTGTAGACGTCGGTGAACCGGGTCAGGCCGCGGAGGAACCGGTCCTGCATCAGTGCGCCGCCTGTGCGGCCGGGGACTGCGCCAGGTAGGCCACCGCCTGCGCGGTGGAGCCCTCCTGGGTCGGGTAGTAGCTCGGCTTGAAGTAGCGGGACATCGACCTCGCCGTGCGCCACGGGCCCGGCATCAGGCCCTTGCGCACCGCCCGCCGGTAGTCGCGCCAGCTCGGCTTGGTGCCCCGTGGCAGCTCGGGATCGTTGGCCAGCAGGAACTTCGCGCCCTTGATCCACATGATCCACAGCGTCGGTCCGGCGATGAGCATTGCCCGCGCGCGGCGCAGATAGCGGGCGTCGAAGTGGCGCATCACGTCGAACGCGACGCAGCGGTGCTCGACCTCCTCGGCCCCGTGCCAGCGCAGCAGGTCGAGCATCGTCGGGTCGGCCTTGGCCCGGTCCAGGCCGGGGGAGTTGAGGATCCAGTCGCCCAGGAACGCCGTCACGTGCTCGATGGCCGCGATCATGGCCAGCCGCTCGATCAGGTACTCCTGCCGGGCCCGGACCGTCAGCGCCGGCCGCTCGCCCAGGATGCGCTGGAAGATCCAGGACACCTGGCGCACGAACGGCTCCGGGTCCAGGTCCTTGGCCGGCAGGTGGGCCAGCACGCCCTGGTGGGCCTCGGCGTGCACCGCCTCCTGGCCGATGAAGCCGCGCACGTCCTCGGCCAGCCGGTCGTCGTCGATCAGCGGCAGGGCCTCCTGGAAGGTCCGGCAGAACCACCGCTCGCCCTCGGGCAGCAGCAGGTGCAGGACGTTGAGCACGTGGGTGGCGAACGGCTCCCGTGGCACCCAGTGCATCGGCAGCTCGGACCAGTCGAACCGCACGTCACGGGGTTGCAGCACCAGCTTGTCCGGCTCCGTCATCGCCGACCTCCCGGCTTACCTGTTACTTGAGGTAACAGTAAACCGCCGAGACACCCCCCGCAACCCCGGCGAGTCCCGCTCACAGTCACACCGAAATGCGTGAAACGGATTCACGCATTTCGGTGTGACGCTGGGCGGGACTCGCGGGGGTCAGAGGGTTGGGATGATGCTGGTGCCGTAGGCGGCGAGGGTCTTCTCGCGGTCGTCGTGCATCAGGTACAGGGAGAACTGGTCCACGCCGAGCTCCTTGAGCTCGGCCAGCCGGTCGAGGTGCGCCGACTCCGGCCCGACCAGGCAGAACCGGTCCACGATGTCGTCGGGCACGAAGTCGGTGGACGGGTTGCCGGCCTTGCCGTGGTGGGCGTAGTCGTAGCCCTCCCGGCCCTTGATGTAGTCGGTCAGCGCCTTCGGCACGCCGCCGCCCTCGCCGTAGCGGGCGACCAGGTCGGCGACGTGGTTGCCGACCATGCCGCCGAACCAGCGCAGCTGGTCCCGCTGGTGGGCCAGGTCGGAGCCGACGTACGCGGGCGCGGCCACGCAGATGGTCACCGCCGACGGGTCACGGCCGGCGGCGGCCGCGGCCTCCCGGACGGAGCCGATGGTCCAGCGGGCGATGTCCGGGTCGGCGGTCTGCAGGATGAAGCCGTCGGCCTGCTCGCCGACCAGCTTCAGCGCCTTCGGCCCGTAGGCCGCCATCCACATCTCCAGCTTGCCGTCCCGCACCCACGGGATCCGCACGGGCACGCCGTGGTGCTGGGCCTCGCGCCCCTCGGCCAGGTCCTTGATGACGTGCATGGCTTCGCCGAGAGTGGCCAGCGAGGCCGGCTTCTGCCCGATCACCCGGCGCGCGGAGTCGCCGCGGCCGATGCCGCACACGGTCCGGTTGCCGAACATGTCGTTGAGGGTGGCGAACAGCGACGCCGTCACCGACCAGTCCCGGGTGCTGGGGTTGGTCACCATCGGCCCGACGACCAGGGACTCCGTCGCGGCCAGGATCTGGGAGTAGATGACAAACGGCTCCTGCCACAGCACGACCGAGTCGAACGTCCAGCCGTAGCGGAAACCGCCGGCCTCCGCGGCCTTCATCACCGCCACCACGTCGCGGGCAGGCGGGTCGGTCTGGAGTACAACGCCGAAGTCCATCGCTGGGCCTCTCAGTTCAAGTACTGGTTCAGTTCACGGGACAGGAACCGGCCGTGCCCCTTGGCGCCGTGCCAGCCGCCGCCGTCGACCACGACCCGGCCCCGCGACAGCACGGTGTCGACCCGGCCGGTGATCTCCAGGCCCTCGTAGGCCGAGTAGTCCACGGCCATGTGGTGCGTGCTGGCCGAGAGGGTCTGGCGCGCGTTCGGGTCGTACACAACGATGTCGGCGTCCGAACCGGGCGCGATGACGCCCTTGCGGGGATAGAGTCCGAACATCCGGGCCGGCGTGGTCGAGGTGACCTCGACCCAGCGCTGCAACGTCAGCTCGCCGCCGACCACGCCTTGGTAGATCAGGTCCATCCGGTGCTCGACGCCGGGCATCCCGTTGGGGATCTTGGAGAAGTCGCCGCGCCCCAGCTCCTTCTGCTCCACGAAGCAGAACGGGCAGTGGTCGGTGGACACCACGGACAGGTCGTTGGTGCGCAGTCCCTGCCACAGCGCGCCCTGGTGCGACTTCTCCCGCAGCGGCGGGGAGGCCACGAACTTGGCGCCCTCGAAGTCCGGCCGGGCCAGGTCCTCGATGGACAGGAACAGGTACTGCGGGCAGGTCTCGGCGAACACGTTCTGGCCGGTGTTCCGGGCTTCCGCAACGGCTTCCAGCGCCTGCGCGGCCGACAGGTGCACGATGTACAGCGGCGCGCCGGTGACCTTGGCCAGCTGGATCGCCCGGTGGGTGGCCTCGCCTTCCAGCTCCGGCGGCCGGGTCAGGCCGTGCTGCACGGGATCGGTGCGTCCGGCGGCCAGCGCCTGGGCCACCAGCTGGTCGATCGCGATGCCGTTCTCGGCGTGCATCATGATCGTGCCGCCGTTGGCCCGGGCCCGCTGCATGGCCAGCAGGATCTCGCCGTCGGTGGAGTAGAAGACGCCCGGGTAGGCCATGAACATCTTGAACGTGTTGACGCCGGCGTCGACGCAGGCGTCCATCTCCTTGAGCGTGCCGTCGTTGACGTCCGACACGATCATGTGGAAGCCGTAGTCGACGGCGCAGTTGCCGTCGGCCTTCTCATGCCAGCGATCCAAAGTGGACAGCAGTGAGGATCCCTTGGGCTGCACCGCGAAGTCGACGATCGTGGTGGTGCCGCCCCAGGCCGCGGCCGTGGTGCCGGTCTCGAAGGTGTCGGCCGACTGGGTGCCGCCGAACGGCATCTCCATGTGTGTGTGGCCGTCGATGCCGCCGGGCAGCACGTACTTGCCGCTCGCGTCGATCACGGTGTCGGCCTGGCCGGGCCAGGAGTCCGGCGCCACCACAGCGGTGATCCGCTCGCCGTCGACGACCACGTCCGCGGTCACCGAGCCGGTCGAGCTGAGCACGGTGCCGCCCTTGAGGAGAATGCTCACGGCTTCACCAGCGACTCGTAGCTGTCCGGGCGGCGGTCGCGGTAGAACGCCCACAGGTCGCGGACCTCGGCCAGCAGGCCCATGTCCAGGTCGCGCACGACGATCTCCTCCTCGGTGTCCGAGGCGGCCTCGCCGATCAGCTGCCCGCGCGGGTCGGCGAAGTAGGTCTGGCCGTAGAAGTCGTTGTCGCCCAACGGCTCCACGCCGACCCGGTTGATCGTGCCGACGAAGTACTCGTTGGCCACCGCGGCCGCCGGCTGCTCCAGCCGCCACAGGTACTCGGACAGGCCGCGGCTGGTGGCCGACGGGTTGAACACGATCTTCGCGCCGGCCAGGCCCAGCGCCCGCCAGCCCTCCGGGAAGTGCCGTTCGTAGCAGATGTAGACGCCGATCCGGCCGACCGCCGTGTCGAACACCGGGTAGCCGAGGTTGCCGGGCCGGAAGTAGAACTTCTCCCAGAACCCCTTCACCTGCGGGATGTGGTTCTTGCGGTGCTTGCCCAGGTACCTGCCGTCGGCGTCGATCACCGCGGCGGTGTTGTAGTAGACGCCGGGCTGCTCCTGCTCGTACATCGGCGCGATCAGCACCACCCCGTGCTGCTTGGCCACCTCGCACAGCAGCTGCGTGGTCGGCCCGTCCGGGATCTGCTCGGTGTAGGAGTAGTAGTCCGCGTCCTGCACCTGGCAGAAGTAGGGGCCGTAGAACAGCTCCTGGAGGCAGACGACCTGCGCGCCCTGCGAGGCGGCGGTCGCGATGGCGGCCACCGCGTTCGCGATCATCGAATCCTTGTCCCCGGTCCAGCGCTGCTGGATCAGGCCGGCCCGGACGATCTGTGCCACGAGTTGCGTCTCCTTAGTTCGTAGTCGCTACGGTGACTGCCGGCGTCGCCGAGGTGCGCGGCGCCAGCGCGAGGTACAGCACGAAGGCGGCGATCAGGCCGGCCACCCAGCTGTAGTCGTAGAGGGGCTTGAGCAACGGGATCAGGCCGTCGGCCGGGAACGGGCCGGTGCCGGGCGCGGAGTACGCGCCGCCGACCGCGATCACCGAGCCGACCACGGTGGCCAGCAGCGCCCGCCAGTTCCAGCCGCCGGTGAACCAGTACTTCCCGTTCTCTCGATAGAGATCGGGCAAGGACAGTTGGGTGCGTTCGACCACCCAGTAGCCGGCGATCAGCACGCCGGCCACCGAGGCCAGCACGCCGCCGTAGAAGCCGAGCCAGGTGAAGATGTAGATGTGCGGGTCGGAGATCAGCCGCCACGGCTGGATCAGCACGCCCAGCACGCCGGTGATCAGGCCGCCGGTGGCGAAGGTGACGCGCTTGGGGGCCGCGTTGCTGAAGTCGTAGGACGGGGACACCACGTTGGCGGCCAGGTTGGCCGAGATCGTGGCCAGCACCAAGGCGATCAGCGCGACGATCACCAGCACCGGGCTGTCGAAGCGGGCGGCCAGCTGGGCCGGGTCCCAGATCGCCTCGCCGTACAGCGAGACCGCGCCGGAGGTGGTCAGGATGGCCACGATGGCGATGAACGACATGGTGGTCGGCAGGCCCAGGATCTGGCCCCAGAACTGCTTGCGCTGGCTGCCGCCGAACCGGGTGAAGTCCGGCATGTTCAGCGACAGCGTGGACCAGAAGGCGATCATCGCCATCAGCGAGGGCGCGAACACCGCCCAGAAGCCCGACCCCCAGCCCAGCTTGGACGGCTCGGACAGGATCGGGCCGAAGCCGCCGGCCCGCACCAGGACGTAGCCGAGCAGGATCAGGAAGCCCACCGACACCAGCGGCGCGGTCCAGTTCTCGAAGCGGCGGATGGCGTCCATGCCGCGCCAGATGATCAGCATCTGCACGACCCAGAACAGCGCGAAGGACAGCCACAGCGTCCACGGCTGCCCGCCCAGCTGCGCGGCGTCGCTCCAGCCGCCGCCGACCAGCTTGCCGACGATCACGTACAGCGCCTCGCCGCCGACCCAGGTCTGGATGCCGAACCAGCCGCAGGCGATGAACGCCCGCAGCAGCGCCGGCAGGTTGGCCCCGCGCACGCCGTAGAAGCTGCGGGCGAAGACCGGGAACGGGATGCCGTACTTGGTGCCGGCGTGGCTGTTGAGCAGCATCGGCACCAGCACGATCAGGTTGCCCAGGGTGATCGTCAGGAACGCCTGCACCCAGTCCATGCCCAGTGCGATCAGCGAGGCGGCCAAGGTGTAGCTGGGGATGTTGTGGGCCATGCCCATCCACAGCGCGAAGAAGTTGTACGTCGTCCAGGTGCGCTTGTCCAGCGGCACCGGGGCCAGCTCGGGGTTGTAGAACCGGCTGTCGGCGATCGCCGCGTCGGTGGCCAGCTCGACGCGACCGTCCGTGGCGGTGACTGGGACCGGGGAGTGGGCCATGGCTGCTCCTGACGTCACCTGGGCGAGAATTCAGTATCGTGGGTGGCCGCTGCGGGAAAGGGCAGTGTCACACTGTCCATGGTTGCCGGCCACCGCGCACACTGTGTCCAGTTCGGAACCGGTCCGCCCCTTCGGGCGTCTCTTGATCGTGATTTCACGGCGTGCGCTGCTGGTCGGCGGCCCGATGCGGTCGTGCCTGCGGCGCCGCCGGCGCCCGTCTCGGTGACGCGGCGGCAGTCCTCGGCTCGGGGGATGCTCCGTCGACCTCGTGACGATGAACGCCGCCTCCGGGTTTCCGGTTTGTGTCGTCCTACACGGCCGCGGCAACAACGCCCGCGCCGCCGGCCTGCCCGCCGTCGTGCTCAGTCCCGGTGGCGTCCAACG
>Ga0307511_10001663_pt1 | contig 23421 bp, 28 predicted proteins | sample 13_EM_MG_FD_200266 | JGI IMG/M metagenome (GOLD analysis project Ga0307511, IMG submission 200266) | Populus trichocarpa ectomycorrhiza microbial communities from riparian zone in the Pacific Northwest, United States - 13_EM | ecosystem: Host-associated > Plants > Roots > Unclassified | place... | reverse complement strand
TTATTTTCCAGCTCATTTTCCATGACATAAACAAACACTGGAAAATATTTTCCAACTTATTTTCCATTACATTACCAAACATCGAAAAATACTTTCCCGGAATTCACTTTCCAAAAAAAAACTACTTTCCAGCAAAAAAATGGGGCAGTAAGTTTTTCAAACTTGAAATTTATATAAATTTATATTAAATATCATATCAAATAATTAATTCAATTTAAAAATTTAAAATATTAAATAAAATTTTAAGATATAATTATACTATTCTATTACGCGGCTTATTAATTCAATGTGTTAAAATATAAAAGCAATCGTGTGTGATGTTCCAGCAATTACTAGCTATGAAAGACTTTCATAACTTATTCAATCATCTTATTCACAAAACAATGACTTATCAAATTCTCACAATTTATCAAGATAGCACCACAAACTTATACCATCATAACTCATATCCAAAATACTGTTTACATCACACACGGGGCTTGTAGCTCAGTGGCCTTGGCAGGCTTTGCCCTGCCTGAGTGCCCTGGTTCGAGCTCTCGTGTGTACCCAGCACTTGAGGGTCTAGCTGCTGTGGTCCATCGTGGACTTGTTCCGCCCCCCTCCCGGGTTCGACCCTCTATGTGCACGCCTGTCACCCCCGCGGTGCCTTACCTGCTCCTGGGCTTGCAGGATGTCCAGTGGGCCGTGGGGAATAGTCGTGGTGCGCGTCAGCTGGCCCGGACACCCCACGTGAATCAAAAAAAAAAAAATACTGTTTACATCACCGATTCAATTTCAAGAACTCCCCAATTTTTTTCTTAGTTTGGCCGGCCACCTTCATCACAAGCCACCATAATTTCCTTGCTCTCTCCTTCTTCCTTTGTTTTTCTCTCGTTACCTTCACTTTCTTTCTCTCCAACCCCTCTTAATTCGAGGTTTAAGACTTTGTTTGTTTTTTTTATAGCTTTCACGTTAACAGTTAGCGGTGAATTAAATACAACAGCTTGTTTGGTATCAAGAGAACTGAGTTTTATACTGCGAAACCCATTAAAAAATTGAGTTCAAAACGCAGGTTCTATGTATCAGTTTTAACATGTTTTTTTAACTAAGTTTCGTAAATATTCTTTACTAATTTTTTTTTTACTGTTTGTAAAAAAGCCTAAACATTTTATCCAAATATTTTATACATGTTTTTTGCTACACATAGATTTTAATCGCAGTTTTTATCAAATACGTATCTAAATCCAACTAATTATAATTAAAAATATTTTCCCTAAATTTACTTTTTAAAATCACAGTGACAAAAATTACGTTCTCCCCTTCGTAAACTAGCCTCACGACCCCCTTTAACCCTGAATCTCTTGCAATTTAAAGGAAAAACTAGAGGTAGTTTTGAAAGAAAACCCTCCCCCCTTCTTCTAATAGCTGCCGTCGGCATCCCTCGCAAATAAAAGCAAGGTTGACTAATTTGTAATCCTATTTTAGCCCCCATTAAATCTTTTATTTCTCCCTTAGCTCTTTCCTTAATCCTTAAGAATCTAAACATTATAATTTAACCCCGTTTCAATTTTTTATTCCAATTAACTCCTAAAACTAACCTTCCTCTTCTTTATTTATTTATTTTTATTATTATTATTACCACGGAATATTTTCATCATTATTGTTGTTGTTATTATTATTATTATTATGAAGGCTTATATGCAGTATTATATACTAAGTTTTTTTAACATGATCAATAAGCTATACAATATGATCAATATAAAAGAAAATTAAAAAAAATGAATTCAAAAGACAAATCAAATTAAATTTGATAAATCAAGACACAATTATTTATTTATACCAAACTCGGTCTGATGTCATGGGTCAATTCAACGACTCTCAAGGGACAAGCAAACGAGGCATTCACACGTACCTATCCTTTTCAATGTTTTCTTCCACATCACATGGCCACCAATTATCAATGAGAGACACGCAAATAAACCTTTTATTATATGTCCAAACCATCAACTCTGTTATTATTATTATTGGGAAATCTGTACGAGAGAATATTCTAAATCATGAAAGATTACTGCAAAAATAATTAATGATATCAGAGTTTTACTAATAAGAACAAAGGCGAGTCTGAAACTTACCAACTTAATCTTTTAATTAAATAAATTAATTGAAGAAAAAAAGGTAAGTGTTGTAGTTTGTGTCTCCTATGCAAATCATAACAACTTAAGCTTTATGTTGTGCCTAGCCAATCACCGTCCTCCAACAATTTCTCCACCACTTTAAAGTATGAGAGGTACGTAGGACAATTACTTTTCCTTTTCCTTTAAGAGCAGTTGCGTTACACTGAGCTAGAACAATTCTCTTTGCCTTTCTTTCATCCACCTTCTATCAACGAGATGAATAGTCAGTATCGGGCAATAAATGATGCTATCTATGCTGAATTTTTGAGGTCTAATAGCCCAAATCAAAACAGGAGAGGAGCAGGGTTCTCCAGTAACATAAATGGCGATGATAATGATATCTTTAGATCCTTTGAGCAAAGCTTCGTGGTTAGTGCTCCTGGAAAAGATCCTGCAATTAAGCACACCCTGCCTTGTAGTCTTGAAGAGCTTTATCAAGGGGCTACCAAGAGGGTAAAAATAACTAGAGAAGTAGCTGATCGAAGGGGGTAAGTGTCCTAAACATCACCTCTTTGGTCCTGCTTTATGGTCACCTGGTCCTGTTTTATGGTCAACTGCTCTGTAGTTTTGATCAAACATGTTGACTCTGATCACTGGTCCTGGACTTGATATGCTTTCCTGTTGTCAAAGATTTGCGTGAGATAGTTATTTTTCATCATTTTACAGTCTTCTGAAAGGTCCTAGAGCTTTGTTAATGGTGTTTCTTGTGCTCTTTCTTTTTTTGTGGGATGGAGCGCAGCTTGACCAGGAAAATAGAGGAGATTCTAACCATTGACACAAAGCCTGGTTGGAAGAAAGGCACGAAGATCACTTTCGAAGAGAAAGGGAACCAAAGACCAAATATAACACCTGCTGATGTTGTCTTCATTGTTGATGAAAAACCCCACTCTGAGTTTACTCGTGATGGAAATGACTTGATCGTCACTCGAAGGATTTCCGTAACTGAAGCCTTTACAGGCTACACTGTCCATCTTATTACCTTAGATGGCAGGAATTTAACCCTTCCGATCAATGATGTGATCCATCCCAACTATCAGAAGTTTGTCCCGAATGAAGGGATGCCGATCCTCGGCGACCCAACAAAGAGAGGGATTTTGAAAATCAAGTTTGACATCAGGTTCCCAACAAGGGTTAATGCAGAGCAGAAGGCAGGAATGAGGAGACTCTTTGGTCCTTGAGATCTCTATGTCAGCATGTGAGACATCTCGTATGGGAAGGAAGCCTTTGGATTGGTATCCTCTTGCTGCAGTTTGTGTTTGTGTTTGTGTGTGTCTGTGTGTCTGTGTGAAGTATGGCATCTTTCTGAGATGTTTTAATGCAGGGTTTGACCATCTTCTTCATAATGTTCTTAATGAAAACTGGTTCCCCTTGATTGTTGTTGAATCTTTCCTTTCTTGACAGTAAAAGGTACAATTTGAAACAGCATTTACTTCATTTAATTTCTCATATTATGATAAAATCTTGTGCCGATGGATGACATTCAAATATATAATTTATATTATTTTTTTATGATACTGAACATCTGAGTCGATCAAAAAATAGTTGGTGGATTAAAAAGATTTTTTTGTTAAAAGATTAACAAAGAAGATTGAAGAGCTTTTCGATGGTCACAATGATGATTGAATCAAAGTAGAGATTTTTGGGTTTACCTGTTATTGCAAACATATAGATTTTGAGGTTCAAAATGTAACTTTGGTGTTCCTTAGTTACTTACAATTTCCCAAAAGTAAAACTCAGGTTTAATAGTATTTCTCACCTTTTAATCTTGAAATTTCCTTTATGTAGTCCTTTTACTTCTCTTTTTCCATTCTTAATTCTATGAATACATTATAGTTTGGTCCCTTTGTAAAATGTTTTTTGCCGGTTGATGGCATGATCTATTGAAATTTAGACTACATCGAAGAAAAAATAATTAAAAAATATGTGTACTCTTGAATCACAATTATTAAACTCGGTTTTACCTAATGGGTCAATCCAACCCCTGGTCCAGGTCTGATTTAAAAAAAAAATTCAAGATTGATTTGATTTGACTTGACTGATCCAATAGATCAACCCGTAATTAGATTAAAACCTGATTTGATTTAAAAAAAATTAAAAAAAAATTATTTTAAATTGATCGAGTTAACATGTTCAATCCGTGACTGACTTGATCCCTAGGCAAAGCTGAATTTAGTAACTTGGACCTAAATACAACAAAAGATAATCAAGTCGATTCAAGGGTATTGACCCAACCATAAGCAAAAGGACCAAACTAGAGAAAGATTAAAAGTATAAGGATGGATTTAACAGCAACACAAAGCAAGGTACAATAAAAAAATAGAGGTGCAAATTTAGCATTAACCCAAATCTTAAACACCACAAACCCCCAAATATTACTACTCTACCTCCACCATCATCACATTACCGTAAATTAACAGAACAAAAGCGAGCGAGCAAAGCACCACAGGATTTTTTTTGAAGTAGAAAAACGAAGATAAGCAAAGTGAAGAAGAGAAAGAGAGGAGGAGGTGGAGGACGAGGCAGCAGCAACGCAATGGGAGTGGATTACTACAAGATATTGCAAGTTGATAAGACCGCAAAAGATGATGATTTGAAGAAAGCTTATAGGAAATTAGCCATGAAATGGCATCCTGATAAGAACCCAAATAACAAAAAAGAAGCTGAGGCTCAGTTCAAGAAAATCTCTGAAGCCTATGATGTATGCACCTACCCTTGATGCCAATTGCTTTATGATTAGATTTTGTGATCTGGGTTTGTTTTAAAATTGTATAACCTTGCTGAAATTTGTTGGCTTTGATTGCTTTATTTCTTGTTTAGATGTGTGCTTGTATGACATTATATATTCTGTGATCTGGGTTTTTGTTAAATTTGATAATCGTACTGAAATTTGCGGATTTTGATTATTTTGGTTAGTGTTTAGATTAAAATGAAAAAAAAAATTCTTTTATTGGGTTTTTTTCCCTGTATCGGGTTCTCACCTTAGCCTGTTGTTTCAGGATTATCTGTGTATTGTAAATCATAACTTCAAAGTTTCAATCTTTAATGGCATTAATCATCATAAAACCTTGTGGGTTCTGTGTTTTGGATCTGTAGACTACCCAATTAGAAGCAATGCTGAGGGTGCATAATTTTACTGAAAATTGCGGAATTTGATTGTTTTTGTTCATGGTTAGATAAAAATGTTTGCATCTTTACTGTGATCTCGTGCTTAAACTTCTGGGATTTGAAGTTCTGTTGTGTTTATTAGAGTTATCAAGAGGAATTAACTGTTTCTTGTAAAACAATAAGTCCAGAGTTTGAGTCTATAAAGGCGCAAGGAATTCTCTGTAATGCAGTTCTAGACCGGTCAAAATTGAAATTCGCAGTAAAGATATATTGTTTGATTGTTTTTGTATTGAAACGTAATGTTTTATCATACAGGTTCTTAGTGATCCACAGAAAAGAGCAGTATATGACCAATATGGTGAAGAGGGTTTAAAGGGTCAAGTACCACCACCCGGTGCTGGTGGTGCTGGTCCTGGTCCTGGTGGAGCTTCATTCTTTTCTGCTGGAGATGGGCCCACATCATTTAGGTTCAATCCTCGAAATGCTGATGACATTTTTGCTGAATTTTTCGGGTTTTCAAGTCCATTTGGTGGGATGGGAGGTGGCAGTGGAGGCATGAGAGGGACAAGGTTCCCAGGTGGGATGTTTGGTGATGATATCTTTAGTTCTTTTGGTGAAGGAGGTGGAGGGTCAATGCATCAAAGTGCTCCTAGAAAAGCTCCTCCAATTGAGAATAAGCTGCGTTGTAGCCTTGAAGAGCTTTACAAGGGAGCTAGCAGGAGAATGAAGATATCCAGGGAGACTTTTGATGCTAGTGGGTGAGCATTAAGGATTGCCTTTTATGTTAATTACCTTTCTCCTTGTTTTGTATCTGAAATACAGTTCCTTTTAGTTTGGATTTCTCTAAGGGATTTCTGTTTTTTTATTTTTTTTATCAAATTGAGCATCAACTTCCCATTTTGTTTTCAACATTTCATTGCCTAATGGGATTTACTTGGTAGATTAAAGAATCAAGAGCATTTTGTTTTCTGAGATATCACTTTCTTCTTATTCGTTTAGCGTAATCAATGTTCTTTTAATGTTTCCAGAGATCTGTGGGATTAGTTGGCAGATCATTTTGCAATCTAGTGAAAGCCTTTAAAGCTTTTTCAATGATGTTTTTTGTTCAGAGCTCTACTTGCTACTTGCTAGTTCATTTCACTGAACTTTTAGTTTTCTTCTTTTGCAGCAAGCTCGTGCCAGTGGAGGAGATTCTAACCATTGACATAAAACCAGGTTGGAAGAAAGGCACTAAGATCACCTTCCCTGAGAAAGGGAATGAACAGCAACATATTATACCAGCAGATCTAGTCTTCATTATTGATGAAAAACCCCACCCTATGTTCAGTCGAGATGGTAACGACTTGATCCTCTCACAGAAGATATCTTTATCTGAAGCCCTGACAGGTTACACTGTCCATCTCACAACCTTAGATGGAAGGAATTTGACTATTCCCATCAACACCGTGATTCATCCAAACTATGAGGAGGTTGTTCCAAGGGAAGGGATGCCAATCCCAAAAGACCCCACAAAGAGAGGGAATTTGAGAATCAAGTTCAGCATCAAGTTTCCAACAAGGCTAACTTCAGAGCAGAAGGCAGGAATCAAATCTCTCATGGGACCTTGAGATCAATGTTAGAATGCGACGCCCCTTCACAGAAATGGAACGCTTTTTGTGAATAGGCATTTTAGGAATTACGGAACAGAATTTAGCATTCGGATTGGATTGGCTTTTCTTGATACATAACTTGTTATTTATGGTGTCAGCTTTTGATAGTTTCTATTTTTGGTAAATTCTATATGCCTTCCCCTTACCCTTGTAATGCTTTTCTTTTTTCGCGTAATAAGTGTTTCTTTTATGGCAAAACTTCCACTGAATTCTGCAAAACACTTGGTGCATTATATAATTCAGCTCCGTTAGTTGGAAAGTGGTTTCGGTTTTCTTATAAAATTTAATTTTTGAAAGGTAAATTATTTTTTATGTTTAATACTGTAATATAAAATGAGTTGAAAAATATTTTTTAATGTTTTGATTATATAATGAAAAATGAGTTTAAAAATAAATTATTTATATTTTTTTAAGTTTATTAAAATAATGAGAAATAAATTTTATAAATTAAAAAAGTTGAATATTAATTATTAATATTTTTTAAGTTTATTTTATAAATTAAGTTTATTTTTTAAGTTTATTTTATAAATTAAAAAAGTTGAATATTAATTATTAATTTTATAAATTAAAATAAATTATTAATATTTTTTAAGTTTATTTTTAATATAGGATATAAAAACAATTTAAAATTATAAAAAAAAATATTAATTTAAAATAAAAAAACTACATTGCCACGTAAACAAACACCCCCTATTCACAAAGCACGTCACTCTCTCTTTTAAATAACAAAAGTGAAAAGCTATGGCTGTTGCTACTAAGAAACCTGTTAAGCTTGGTTTGGAGAAACCTCGAGAACAAATTCATCGAATATGGATTATTTTTTCTTCAATGAACATCAAGAATCTTAAAAAAGGTTGTTTTTACTTTGTTTTTCAATTTATTAACTTGGGTTTCTTTTCCTTTCGTTTTTAATTCCTTGTGTTTTTGTTTTTTGTTTTTTTTGTTAATATATGTAATGTGTGCTGATATTATTCATGGTGTTAAGGATAAGAGCTTGAGAGTTAAGATACCAACCAAAATCCTTCATATTACGACTCGAAAAGTTTCATGTGGTGAAAACATTGATTTAAATTCTAGACTTTATTAGTTCACCTGTCTTTTTTATTATTGTATCTTAGTTGCTTTTGGAATTTGAAAACTTGGTTCTTTGTGTAATGGATCTGGATGGTTCAATGTGCATACATGTATGTTTTTCAGCTCTGCTGACCTGGTGTAGAGGTTGAGGTTACAATTGCGCAGAATGCACAAGTCTGTTCTTGGATTTTCTATGATTATTGCAATGAAGTTTTGTTTTAAGAACAGTTTTAGTTTGGTACATTGAATTTAAATTTTCTATTTTTAATTGTTTTGCTGGAGGAACTATTCAATGAATCTTGAAATCTCGATATGTTATACTGATTTTTTGTTTATCATGATGGCAATGTCAAGGTTGTATTGAACTTTGATAGCAAAAGGTCTAAACTTGGAGGAAAATTTCTTAGACCAAAGAACAAATCATTGATATTTTGATTTCCAGTACAGTGATGGTGCTTTGAGCTATGCACAGTTACTGCTTCCTCTATAATTACATTAACTTCAATTACAGTGTGTGCAGCAGATTTCAGTAAAGAATACAAATCAAGGAATTGACTATTTCTCCTGCATCAGCAATATTCTACACTTTTAAGGTTATTTCTCTAGTCACTGAAATCTGAAGATGAAGATTCGGTACCATCTTGGGCCCCATTTTGTCCTCCATCCCTGATTCCATCCTCATCGGAGTCCCTGTTGATGTATTCCTCAACATCCGAGTCCCCATGTTCATCTTCATCTTCATTCATGGCATCATCATCATCATCTTCTTCATTGCTGTCAATATTATAATCACTTCCCTCCAGCAAGTCATCAGACTTGCCATTAAAACCACCTGCATAGTCATCCACTACCTGGTCATCATATTCATCTCCTGATGCAGGAATATTTTCATTTTCATCATTGTACTCGGATCTTTCAGAGCTGCTGGCATTTTCAGCATCCTCCGTGTGGAACCTTGTTTCATCACCATTCCGGACATGCCTTCCCATGCGTCTTGTCGACTGTTCATACAGAGTTTTTTTGGGGATCTTTCTCTCAGGAATGATCTCAGCCGCTTTCTTGACTGCTTTTTGCCTACTTCTAATGCTGCGACGTCCACTTTTACGTCCTCCACGGCCACGAGGTCGTCCCGTCCATGACAATACCTTCTCTAATCTGTCACTACTTCTGGAAGCACTTCTCTTGCTGGATTCAGATCTGGAACCAATAATCCTTGTTTGTGATCTCCCACCACGAGTGCGACCTCGACCCCTGCCCCGGATCCCTTGTTCACGGCCCAACCCAGCTAACCCAATCCCTACATCAACCCAATCATCTTCTTGGAGTAACCCAGCTTGATGCGGGATTTCTGTAGTTTCATTATCTGGGGTGTACTTCATGACAGCATACTTGGATGGCAGCTTCTAATAAAAAGTTAAGAAAAAAGAGTCAGCAATATAATACGAGTGAACTTGGAATTTTCAAATGAGAGATTTATGTTCTGGGCCAGCATAGGTGTAAAAGTTCATTGCAGAAGAACACACCTTCCCAAAATCCAGTAGATCCATCTTAAACACCCTCTATAGGCTAAAATGAAATGTCATAATTACCACTTTCCTCTAAGCTTTTTACAACAAGGGATAATTAATAGTGGTTCTCTGCCCATCATTTTTGTGCCTTGTTTTACATCTGAAACCAATAAACTATGTTGCTTCAAGAGAATTTAAGGTTGTATTTGGTTAGTGTTCCGGGACAGAAGGATAGAAACATGTTTGATTGGAGGGACAGACAGAGACAATATCCCATACATGGTTTCTTCTATCTCAAGACAGTAACCAAAAGCTTTCTAAAAGCTTCAGACCTACATCCCTTGCTTTTAGTAGTCGTGTTACTAATCTCAGGTTTCTTTCTACTTCAAGATGCACATTTAATGACCAAGAGACAACTCATTGGAAGCATGACTTCATGACATCAGTCTATAGCTAAAAAAGGCATAAGCTTTTCTTTTTTTTTTCTCAAATGACAAACTAATGAAACATGCAAATGGTTTTTGTTTATCATATCATCAAGCACAAAACTTCTGAAATGGTGGGCTACTCACAATAAAGTTCCCAGCGCTCCTGTCCTTCTGAGACTCCAGTTTCTTATGCAGCATGTATGAGATGGATGCATCAAATTCAATGACCCTTAGAGCTACAGCAGCTGTTGTTTGTGGTAACCATGGAAGAACAGGAGCAGTTCCTGTATTGAAAGAATCATGAGCAGCACATCCAGATGGGTCAGATGAGCTCAAAAGTTCACTGCTGGTTTCATAGTTTGAGGACAAATAATCCCTCTTCATGCCAATCTCCAACAGTGTCAGAATCTGAGGAAGAGAAATGTACACTTGCATCTTAATATGTTCTCCAAATTAATTTTAACGAGGAGACTAGAAAAGGAGAAAGAAGCAATTAGCTCAGTATAGCATTTTGTCAAAAAAAGACACAAATGGTAAAAGTAAAAAATCACCAAGTGAATGTATTGTTTGTAGCATTACATGTTAACGGAAGTAGATTAGAAATACTCTAAATGCAATAAACACAGTGATTTCAATTAACTTCCACTCAACATGTGAACAGATAATGAATCAACATTCAAATTTCACCCTCATTTTGATGTTACATACAGAGCTTATCCAACAAATTGATACCAATATTACAGTCCCTGGAAGCATGAAATAAATTTCAAACTCTTGCACCTGTCCAGATAATGCAATTTACTTTTTCACGCTATTCATGATGCATTCCATGGACCCAATCATGCACACACTAAGATTTAGCGAGATGGCAATATAACCAATCCATCAATGGTATTCTGGAACTGAAAATTAAAGAGCATATAGTTATAAGTAGGCATTTATTTTTGCTGTGAATATTTCTGGACTACCACTATCATTGCTATTAAATCTGCCGCCATGAATGAGTGTTACACTCATCATTTGACACCAAATTTTCTGTAAAAACAGGGAGGGGGGGTGTTCCTCTATTGTCTATTGGCCAGTTGCACTTATTTCAACATGAAAACATAATCATCATCATAGGATGCAAGGATCATCTCAAATGCTAAGCAGTAGTTCCAGTATCCTAGGTTCATGTCTTCATAATCCAAGTAGACAGGAGAACACAAAAATTCATGCCACAAACAAGGCCAAACATAAACCTGAAGTAGGTCGTCAACACATGATGAGGACTGCAGCTTCATACCCCAAGATTTCCGGTAGCCATTGGTCCAAACAGGTTGGAGAGCTTCTGGCAGAACCGAAACCTGCCAACCCAAAGCACACAAAATTTAAGAAAGCAATAATAAAGAGGTGACATACTCATAGTTTTAAATTGCGGGTTTTGATCGCAATAGTGGTTGCGGTCAAGGATCACCAATAACAGTACTATAACACTGAATAACTATAACTATTACGAGGTGCTCCGATTCTGTAAATAATGGCTGTTATTTAAAACTGTGGACTTTCTTGCCACGCTTTGAGCCATTATATTGATATGTGGCAAGGAGGATATGTCTAATTCAAACCATAACATTGAGGGCACTTGCCTCTATCAAAGCTAGTAGCGATTTTAACAATCTGATCCTCGGTGGAAAAGATAAGCTACACAAAGCACTGTCAGGGTCCATCTTTAGCTTCCTTTCACAATGAGCCACATGTTCAGAAAAATTCAAGCCAGTCTGAGAGGCGTGCGTCTTGTGGCAAGAAGGACAATGGTTGTCTTCAAAAAAGTAAGTGTCGTGGCAGTAATCACAAACACCAAGCAGTTGCGTGCATCTTTTCTTCTCATACTTCATGGCACACAAGACTGAAGACTTGAAGCATTCTTTCCACATCCACTTCTCAAAATCTTGAAATCTCTTCAAGGTGTGATTTTTTTCAATTTCATTCCTTCCAAGCTCAATTGTGAAAGATGTTGAGGTCTCAGACATATCAGAATCTGGAACACACACAGTGCTGCGTGGACTATCCATACCAGTGCCAGATTCAGGGCCAGCAGCCATTTCAACAGCTTCAGCTTTGATTGGATCTTTGCTTTGTCCTTCGGTGTTAGCACGTAGCATTCTCCTCCTCATAGTTTCCTTGAAAGGCACCTCAATCTTTTGCAGCATTGCATGCAAATGGGATTCCCTAACCCCACGTACATCCAAAGATGACAGCAGAGTATCAAAACCCTGCATGAATATCATAAAAATGATGAAAACAAACAAAAGAAAAATGAAAAATGCATTTGTAGGCAGAGAACTTATAGAGCACTAGCCATTGTTTGATGGTGAAAAAAGTTTAAAATGAACTTGAACAGGGAACTTATATGTTCCACATACATGGTAAAATCAACACCATGCATAAGTGTGCACAAGTGGTCTGACTTGTACATAGAGACTTGTGAAGCATATGGGTTCAAAAAGTAAAATACCTCTTCATAATCAATAAGCCTCCAGCGACCATCATGTAACTCAACGAAGATCCTGCCACAGCCAGGATCATTGCGGGAAGCAGATGTGGTGAACTGCCAGTATCGATTACGCCTGCGATCCTGACCAAGGGGCAATGATCTATATACATACATCTCTTCTGCCCTGTGACCAATAACAGATTTTAACTGTGAACGTGATTTTTCAGCAATATGTCCTGCTTGCTGATATGTCAGATTATCTGGACCGGCAGATAAATCTTGCATTTGCATGTTTCCTTCAAATGGCATATTATTTAGATAATTCATGTCACTCTGCTGGTCACTTAACTGTTCTTGCTGAACAGATACATTCACAGGCATCCCGTTACTTCTGTCATCAACACTTACCATTGGGCTTTGTCTACCCTCTGTGGCAGAAATTGTTTGGTTAGGTTCCATCTTGTTCCCTGTAAATGATGAATATTGTGTCCTCGTGACAAACTCTTCCTTCATACGACGTTTATCAAGTTGTGCTTCTGCCCACATTTGCTTCTTTAGAGCATTTGCTGCTTCTAAGCGTTCCTGAACAAGTCTCATCTGAGATTAGAGACAAGCATATAGCATTTTTTTAAGATTTCATTAGAAACAAAAGGAAATTATACCTCAAGGGCAACACGGATGGAGTTTCCTTCAATTGCCACACCAATCAATGCAACAAGCGCATTTAGACGCTCCTCAACACTCAGATCAGAGTATTCCCCTTCTACAAGTCCTTGAACCCATGGCTCACCCAGGTTGTTTTCATCAATATCTACATCTTGATCAGGAATGGTGTGGATTTCAGCAACATCTACAGATTCATCTATTGAAGAACCAGCACCCTTTAACTCATTAGTGCCTTCAGAATGTAGGGAAGTCAAACCCGCTCTGACTTTCTCAAGGAGGACTTGTGGAGTTTTGAGACCACCACTCTCCTTTCCATTCCCCAAGACTGTTTTCCCATTAAATTCATTAGTTTCAGGAGAATCATGAGCCACTTTCTTAGAATTCAATCCAGTACCTAAATCATCAATCTCATGATCCTCTGCCACATCACTTTCAGAATCCTCATCTCTTTCAGCATCATCAGCATCTTCTCCGTCTACAATACCACTTTTAAATGTCCTAATTCTTTCTCTGGCAGCAGAAAGTATTGTATCAGTATCAGCTGGGTCCTTCCTGTATGCAGGACGTATACAATATGTTGAAGGAGCCGTCCTCTCAAAAAGTTTAGAATCCCTTGACAAAGCAGCAGCAATTGACGCTTCAGGTGTCTTGCTTGTTGTAAGATCCCTCAGCCCAGATTTCTTACCAAACATAAAAAATAAAAAATAAAAGCAAAGTGAATAGATAAGGCAACTTTATGCAATGGAGGGAAGAATATAAAGAGTTGCCATTATAAAAGTACCTGAATCTTGTCTGCTACTTCTAATATGGTCAAACCCTTGCTCCCCTCAAGAGAGAGAACATGAAATGCTGCAAATTTAACAGTACCAGGAGTTAAGCGATGCCTAGATCTGCGTGGATTAGAAAATCCCCTTTCTTGCATAATGGAAACAGCATTTTCAACGGCTGCTCCATTCCGTAAATTAGTAATTACATCTTCACCATCATTACCCTGAATTTTAATGACAAAGGAAAAAAAAAAGAAACTATGAGGAAATCCAAAGTAAGTAAAAAAAAAATAACAATAGGAATGAGAAGTGTATGCCCTGAAATGCATGCAATATCTCTAAGTATTATTGTAAGAAATTTTCTGCACAATTATTAGACATGTTTTTTTCTTTTTTATTTTGACAACATGTGACTTCAGGAAAGCAGAATATAGAACTTCTTAGCAATCTGAATCATTACGAGATTGTGTTCCTCCAAGCTTCCTAAGTAGATAAATTGAAATTCCTCAAAATTGTAGATAAATTGAAATTCCTCAAAATTGGCCTAAAAACTGGAACTCATTCGGACAGGCAACCATGCCACCATGCACGTGCAGCATAAAAAATCGATAGCACAAGCTACATTATTTTTACATTTATCAGACAATTCTCATGTCAATCAAAAGTGACAGCACATCTCAAACTATCAGATGCCAGATCCCCTGTGGTCAAGCAAATATATTTGACCAACAAGTCAAACAACAGAAGTAGAGCTAGCCAACCACAAACTGGAGAGAATTTTAAAACAAAACAGAAATGAAAATAAGGTCGAGTACCAGTATGTATGCCCCCATATTGAAAAATAGAAACCTTAAGGACCAATGGAACAAACAATAAGATACACCGGTTTCACAATATAACAAATACTGAAGCAGAAGTAATCCTTAGTATAAGCTGTTTGGTAAATAAGTCACCCTACAAGGACTACAGCATTCTAGACAACAAAAAATCTGATATATGTTGTACAAAACTATGATAAATGCTCGTCTTTAGAGTAAAGCAACAATCAAACTTGGAAAACAGTTCAAGCTTTCATAGCTTGCATAACCCATCCGCAATGAATAACAAAACCTGGAACATGAGTAACTATAGGAGAACAGTTACTGCAAGAAAAAAAAAAAGATGACCCAAAGAAAAAGGCAGCCACCTCATTATCATCTCGGAGATAAGCCTGATCAACATTCCTTTTCTTCATTTGTGGCCCAAAACCTGCAGAAAGACCGAATTGCCGCAATATTTCAGGCCAAGTTAATGGATTTAAGTGTCGCTGCCAGCTACGTAAATCAAAACCCCACGCATACGCCTGACATAGAAGCCCAAAATAGTTTAGGATGGAAACAAGGAACATAAGTGAGGAGATCAAATTGCCACTGAAACAGGCAACAAAGAAGACCTACCCCTTCGACAATCTGAGGATGTCCACCACCAGGATTAGCTGCACCGTTTTGATTTGGCCCCAACCCAGTTGCAGGTGTCCTAGCAACATCTTCAATGTCTTTAATAATGGATTTTAATAGGGCAACATGTACTTCACTCAATAGCCTTGAATCCTGAAAGTACAGGGAGCAGGAAACACATCTGAATTCCACAAAAAGTAAGATAACCCTACATCATATGCCACGGATACTTACATAATCATGAAAAGCTTGGACAAACTCATCCAAAGTGAATGGCCATATCCCAAGAACATCCGCAAATGTGATTAAGAACCTCCAAACCTATAAATTTACAGTTTAATTCAAATGCTTAAAAAAAAAAGATATGCCTATGCATTAGGAATTCTAAATCTTGTGGAATGCTGCATTTCCTGCCAAGAAATAAACTCCTGTCCAAAATAAATGAACATGTACTCTATAGTGGAATTTATTGAAAAAAGTGGCATGGATATTCTAGGTTAAAAAGGAAAGCATGGCAGTACCACCCACAAGAAACAATACAATCAGGGTTCAACTATATATAGAAGAGGTGAGATTTTCGGTTCAAAAGATGGGCTCTGTGTTGAGGGAGATTAAATAAACAATGTATTGATAATAAGATTAAAAAAAAAAAAAGATATTAACATACAATGAAAACTCATTCTATCTCCTTTTTTTAATTCATTAACACCACCCACCACACATTTATTAACTCAGGCATTAATAAATCAAATGGTATTTTCATAACAATTACTTGAAAACTCATCGCACCCCATTAATCATAAATGATTTACAGATATACAGGAGAAATAAAATGTGGCAAAAAAATGATTATTGTGCCTCCTTGAACCAAAATACAATGACATAGGAAAACATTGAAAGAGAAAATCATGCTTATCCTCAAAGAAGCAGCAAAAAAACTCATGGAAAGAAAATGATTTCTGTGCCTACTCGAACCAAAATATAAATGACAGGCAGAGGATCAATATCTGAAACAAAAGCATAACACAAGATTAAAATATGCCTCAAGGAAAAGCTGAAGTTTCTGATTTCCTTCTGTTCCCTATAGAGCAGCCAGCACATTCCATAGAGTTATGGAAAATATGAGATGAGATTATGCATCATGAACACTACAAAAGTGTATAAAGAAGATTTGTGATCTTGTACTGAAGAAAGTCTTTCGTTGCATTCCAGTCTCAACTATTCCCATCTTTCCAAGATAAGCAGAGCGGAACAAAAACTAGGAAAAACTACAGAAACTCACCATAAGAAGATTTCCTACATTCTCCTCAGAATCATTCCAAGGTTGAATAAGAAAAGGCCTCTTTAATAGCACAGATTTGGGAGGGAACTCAGTCAGCTTATCTGAAAAGCAATATAAAAAGTTAAGCTGCAAGTGGAATGAAAATTGACCCACAATAAATCAAAACAAATGCATGTGCCTTTTAATATATATATATATAAAAAAAAAATATTGTGCAGCAGTAAAATCTTCCAAGGCTCTGAATCAATATTTTGCATGAGAATAGCAAATGTATGTTTGATTAAATCCAACATTACCAACCTCGAAATAAATCTAGATTTTGCAAAGTTTCAAAGTCCAGAGGAATAATCGAAGGCAATCCCTTGCTGGAGGCAGCCATCTCCATGAGTTCCAAGCGTTCATCATCAATAAGCTCCATTGACTCTTTTGCCATCCTCCGTGCAATTGCCCTCTCAGTAGCAGCTTTTTGCCTTGCTGCCTCCTTTTCTCTACGCAGTTCTTCTTTTTGTCTCATTTTCTCAACCTGGGTGCATAAATGAACAAAAGTGACAATTTTTCCTCACAGGCAAACATAACAAGACAGTCTTAAATAAGGTTTTTGAACCTACTCTGATAGACTCCTTCTGCAAGAACTTTTCCCTGCGCTCCAGTTCACGCTTTTGCTCCCTCTGGTATCTCTCCACCTCTCGCTGCTTTTCACGCAATAACCTCTCTTCTTCCTTCCGCCTCTCACGGTCATGCTTTTCCATTTCTTTCCTCATTTGCTCCTCTCTCTGAATGTACAATACAAGTTACATAACACTATCAGTATGAAATTACAGATTTGAAAAAGGAAACTCTTGTATGAGACCCGGACCTTTCGCCTTAGAATATCTTGCTTTTCGAGCTCTTTTCGAATCCTTTTTTCATGGGCTTCAACTTCGCGTGCTATTCTTGCCTCCTCACTCTGCAAAAAGTCAATAAAGTGCATTGTTTACCAGTCTACAGTTCAAAACTTATGAAATGCTTCACTTAATACCTTGCGTTTCCTCTGCATTCGCAAAGCATCCTCGTCATGGGTTACTCTCCTGTCAGATGACATATAAGGATTGTCCAATGCAGTAACCAGGTGAGCACCAGATTGTGCATCCATACCAATATTTGTAAAGGAGCATTTTTGTATTACAGTTTCGTACTCTCCTGTAGTAGATGGCAAGAGATGGCCCTGCCTGCTTTCTTGAGGCATAAGACTTAGACTGGGCACTTGATTTGATAAATCATATCCAGAGGACACTTGTTTGTTTGCATGCATGAATGGTAGGGTGGCAGATATTGATTCAGTCTTCACATTATGAACATCAGCAGGTGAGCCATACTGGCATGAAGGGGCAGCTCTTACATATGCCTCCGCTCTAACAGTTGGCTGCTGTGGAAGGAATTGGTATTCATGCAGAGTCCTTGTAGTACTCTGAAAAACGAAACAGAAGAACATATTTATTTCCCATCAAAATTCAAGGGCCTAAAGGGGACAATATATAAACTCCACAATTCACCAAAAGTAAATGACATTACCAACAGATAAACATCAAAACAAAAGAAACCAAGTCATGAAAAGTATTGCAAAAGCCAGGGAAAAAAAAAACAATAATGGGAGAAAACTAGTTTTAATTTTCAGTGAGTAAAAGGATGGGCATCTTCACCTTGATGGGTTTTACATCAGGCCGCTCATATAGGTTGGCCTCAATCCTTACAGATTGTTTCTGCTGCCCTGTTGTTGCTGATCCTAGAACCATATAAAAAGCTCATCAGATGCTCAAACCTAGTATTCTCAGAAATACCATCAAATAGTGGCGCACATAAAGCAGCAAAAAACCACAGCAGGTAACTTCAAGTTTGAGCTACAAGGTAGCATGATTAATGTTCATTGTAAAAAAAGAAGAAAGATCAAAACTGGATGCACAAAAGAGGTGAACTTATCACTTAAATAACATTTCACATACTATATATCCCAAAAAGCTGGCATGACCTACATTTCTGAAAGTGTTCACTCTAGATAGTCGATCCCTAAATTCATAGAAATTACATCTCTTACTCATAAGTCCAGGAAATTAAACAATCTTGTGACTAGAAGCATGCATGACATCAACTCAGAACAAAAACCTGCTGCAGGTAGCAAAACATCGTTCTTTGAGAAGTCTTCCCTCATTTCATGGAAACAACTCTACAAGTCCTAGCTAAAGCACTGAAAAATGTCACCTTAACCACCTACATTCTCTCAACAAGAAGCCTGATAAATATTTTCTCCATTGCCCTTCCCAAGATGACCACATATTGGAACATGTAAAAGAAAGATGTAGGGGAACAACTGAGGGAAGTTTGGATCATCAAGCTATTCTCTGTGCCCATGGGCTATGACACTTGGATTTTGAGCTTGTGCAGTGCATATGCATTCTTTTCTGTCTTTTTTATTATTATTATTTTCATTTTCAGATTGCAAAAGACATGTTTTTTTCTTCTTTTTTTTCATATCAAATGCCTTTAACTCGCAACTCGGTACTAAAAAGTTTCACAAGAACCTTTCATTCTCCAATCAAAGACACCCTGAAAAGGTACCAACTCTGAAATTCCTCTACTATCTTGTGAGAAAATCATTGACCTGGGACTAGCCAAATCTGTGGAAGATGGAAGACAATGGTAAAGAAAACTATAGCCTAAAGAAAGGTTTCAAAGTTAAATTTACTAAAGCATGTCAATCTCAACATACCCTTGTTTATTCAAAATTTTATAGAAAAGATCTGTCTAAGTTTTGGCAACATCACTTCTGCCACTAATAGACACATTCCAGACATGAGGTGCATTAATAAATAAATAAACCCAACATACCGAACCAGTGAAAGAAACCAAAAAAAAAAAATTAAAAGCAGGGCCTTGTGGAATTGTCTGTTGGCCTTTTAGTTTCAAAAAAAAAATCCAATATTTTTTATACAACCACTTCCACCATCATCTCTAATGAACACTTCTAGCAAATTAAGATTTCATGCATTCATACTCCAAAAATCACAACCATTTCTAACATGTTCTATTATACTGATAATTTCTTCAGGGCCAATATATCTCACAAATAATCATAATTTGATTAGAGTTATCTAATAGGCTCAAATTCAATAATCACATATCATGTGCAAACCAAAAATACTAATCCAAGGAAAACAATCTACAATGTTGTTGATTAAAGCACATTCAGGTGATTTGATAAATTTCTTGCATGGCTTCAAATTTCAACTTGTGATCATAGAATAAAAAGGTGCAGAATGCAGACAACAAAACTCAAAACCAACAGTACCTATAGGTGCACCAAATGCATCCGGTGGCAAGGGGTCAAACTCCATCCCAAGAATCGGACCATCCTCTCTCAGAGGCTCCCCCAACTGTGCTTCCACAAATGCTACCGCTCTAAGCTCCGCAATAGACTGCTGTGGCTCATAATACCTCTTCATTGCTTGCACATCAGCACTAATTCTTGGAACAGCCACCCCAGTGGGCCTTCCAACTGCTCGCCGTGGATCCACACCAAGCACAAATGGACTTGACCCTGACCCGTGTTCATTTCCCACCTCAGCCACCACTCCCATTTCCCCTCCACCTGGCATCCCTGCTGGTGATGGTGACTCCTTACGTGGGCGCTTCACCAAAGGTGCCTTCCTGTCCTTCAAACGCCTATGGCAGAACCACATCTGCAACTGCCGGTCGGACAGTCCTAATTGCACTGAAAGCTCAGCCCTTGCTGCTTCTGATGGGTATGTATCCACTAATAAGAAAACCACAAATTTACACCAAACCAGCAACAAAATTAATAATAAAAAAAACATATATTAAGAATAATAACAACACACCATTACTATATATAAACAAATTCTGCAAAAATAACAAAGCAAATTAGGTACAAAACTTAGCATTTCACAAACAAGCTTTACATTTCAGCTTCCAAAATCAAAATAAACCACCAAAAATAGTTAAAGAAAACAATTTTGTACAAAATCATAATAAATAAATAAAAGCAAACCCAACCTGCACAAATGAACAAAAGAAAAACATAAATTTAGTCTAAAAAAGCAGAACAAATGAAACAAATTACACAAACCCCATTAAAAAGCTCGACATTTTACAAACTACCACAACATTTTAGCTTCCAAAAAATCATAATTTCTCCGAAAAAACAGTTAAAATCACAAATTTACAACAAAACCATAAACAAAAAAATGCAAAAGTTCAGAACTTGAAACAAACAAACCTGAATAAGTTTTCTCCAAAATCTCAAGCTGGGAAGCAGATTTCATTTTCCTCTTAGACTTACTTTCTCCTTCTCCTTCTCCTGGTGTCTTCTTCTTCGCTTCCACCTCCACACCACCACCACCACCAGCTTCCTCCATTAGTCAAGATCACCAAAAAGCTTCCAACTTTAACAGAAATACCAACTTTTCAAACAAACCCACTTCAGAAATCAATGAATAGATCCAAACCCACCAATTTAAACTCAACGAAATCCCAAAAAATAAAACTTGACAGATTGATTCATGGATAAAGCTTCAAGCTTTCTCTCTCTAAGAGAAGAATTTTTAGGTAAAGTCTCTCTCTCCAGGAGAAGAATCAATGGTGGTGATGATGTTTTTGTTTGTGGTGAGTGTTGTGATTTTGATGTGAGGGTAAGATTTAGATTTGATGAGAGAATAAAAGAGCAATTAATAATAAAGATTAATAATAAAGATTGTTGTTTTTTGTGTTGTTGAAAATGATGATAAAGTAGTAACAAAAAATAATGGTGAGAAGATTGTTTTAAGGTTTGATTTAATGATTGAACAAGTGATACTATTGCAGTGTTTCTCTCTCTAATTGCTTCTTTCATGTTGTCTTTTCTTAAATCTTTTTATTTGATTTTGAGGTGATAATAATAATAAAATTTGGTATTTGTCAGATGATACTAAGACTACTTTTTGATTTTTTGAAATCCAAGAAAAAGAGAGATTGGAATTGTTTTAGATTGATTCACAAATTGTGGGCTTTTTTTTTGGATTGTGTGTCTGAGAGGGAGGAAGGGAGGTGAAGTTTTTATCTCTCTCTCTCTCTCTCTCTCTCCCTTTTGTTTTCCAAGTTTTATACTTTTATTAATGGGTGGTAAAGTAATGTTTAGTTCCTGTAGTCTTAAAATGTTTCAATTCAGTACTCACGAGTTACCTTTTCAATGTCAACTCCATGGTTTTTGGAAAGGTTTTTGTTTTGATATTGTTTTTGCTTTTGTTTTATTTTTTATTTCCTTAAAATGATATTTATTTTAATTGATTTTTAAACAATAAAATTAATAAATTTTATTTAATTTTAACACTTAAAGTCTCATTATTAAAACTAGCTTCAACTAGACTAAGACTCATAAGTAATTTGATTAAATTAAATTTACTGACTGTGTACTTATAGAATGTATCATCTTTCCCCGATTATTATTTTAATTTTTTTGACATGATAATCTCAACTTCTCCTCAAACTTAATAAATTTTAATCAATCTTAAGGATTATCAATCTTGTCCTAGTATTATGTCAATTAATTCAACCAACAAGGTTGTTGGCCACATTTATATTCCATGCAATTGTTGAGCCCAACTTTATGCTAGGCATCCGATTTTTACCCTAAAAAATATCTAAATTTACCAATTTTTTTAGTTTTTATATCATTTAATTTCATCTAATTCTAGGATATTCATTCCACTTTAAATCACCTACCTATCTAACTTCTAATCTCACCTTTTCAGCCTCAATCTATAATTCTTAAATTCATTTGAAGCTTATTGTTAACTACTAATATAATAATAAAAAAATTAGGGATAAATCTATTATTTTTATATTTAAAAAATAAATTGCTAATTCTCATTTATATATAAACCAAAAACAAAACAAGATTAATCCACCAGTTGGGTGGTGTTTTGGCTTTTCATACTGGGTGGTGTGGTTATCTAGGTTTCTTGATTCTTTGTTGTTTAAGAGATCTATTTAATGCACCAATTGTATTTATTTAATGTTGCGGTGATTATAGTTTGAAAAAATTATAAATTATAGTTTGTTTTTAATTAATTTTTTATCACAATTTAAAATAAAAAAAAGGTTTAAGCAATAAAAATAAAATAATTTTTAAAATTACGATCACTCTAAAAATATATCTAATCATATTATACCAAGATGTTAAATAGGGTTTATATGTTTGGTATTGCGAAATAGAATATTTTTTTAAAATATTTTTTATTTAAAAAAATCATCAAAATAATTTATTGTAATTTTTAATATCAGCACATTAAAATTATTAATAAATATAAAAAATAATTGCATATATTTTTAAAATAAACACAATCTTAACCAATATCTAAAAACAAAACTATTAAACATTCACCAGGTACTATCAACTTGTGTCCAGAGTACTTGCTACGAAAAAAAAAAATTGTCCAAAAGCTCTTCTACAGTTCTACTACACCAATTGGAGTGCGTGGACACTACTCTTCATTGACATGATAATCTTTCTTTTTTTCATTAGAGATGGATGATTTATGCTAGGATTTAAACATAATTACCTTTAATCCAGAGAGTAATTCTATAGTTGAAAGGATTTGTTGACTTTGCTTTATTGATGATGGAGGGGTTCTGAGAGAGATAGGAGTGACGCATGACTTCTCCACAATTCTAATAGTCGATTATTATAATTATTAAATTAAATATTATCTAACCCAGTGAATTGATCATATGATTTAATAATTCAAGGTCTAACTTGGGTCTGGTTTGATTTTAAATTATCTAAATAGTTGATTTGATCATACTCAAATACTCAAATACTCAACGAGTAAATCTGTATTCAAGTAGC
>Ga0307511_10001662_pt1 | contig 23422 bp, 21 predicted proteins | sample 13_EM_MG_FD_200266 | JGI IMG/M metagenome (GOLD analysis project Ga0307511, IMG submission 200266) | Populus trichocarpa ectomycorrhiza microbial communities from riparian zone in the Pacific Northwest, United States - 13_EM | ecosystem: Host-associated > Plants > Roots > Unclassified | place... | reverse complement strand
CCTCGGTTCGCGCCAGCTGATCTATTTCGACAGCACCGGCGAAGATCGCCTGCTGGCCGAATTGCCCGGCGACGGTGCGCGCGCGCCCGCGGTGGGCGAGACGGCGCGCCTGTCCTGGCCGGTCGCCGACACCTTCGTGTTTCCGGCGGAGCCTTGAGATGAGCACCGGCACCGTGAACCGCACTGCCTGGCTGGCCCTTCCCGGGGTCGGCTACCTCGTGCTCGCTTTCGCCCTGCCGCTGGCCGCCCTGCTGCTGACCAGTTTTCAGGGCGATGAAGGCTGGACCATCGCCGGCTACACGCGCTTTTTCGGCGACAGCTATAACTACACGGTGCTGTGGAACACCCTGCGCTCGGCGCTGTGGATTACCTTCATCTGCCTGCTGATCGGCTACCCCACCGCCTTCGTACTCGCACGCTCCTCCGGCTGGATGCAGGCCACCTTGCTGCTGGCGCTGATCCTGCCGCTGTCGGTCGGCGTGGTGGTCAAGGCCTTCGCCTGGACCATCTTGCTGCGCGGCAACGGCATCGTCAACGCCACCCTGATGCAACTGGGCATCATCAGCGAGCCGCTGCGCCTGATCTTCACCGAAACGGGGCTCACCATCGGCGCGGTGCACGTGTTCCTGCCTTTCATGGTACTGCCGATCTATGCGGTGGCGCGGCAGATCGATTCGCGCCTGGTCGATGCAGCCGCCTCCCTGGGTGCCGGCACGGTGCGGCGCTTCACCCATGTGGTGTGGCCGCTTTCCCTGCCCGGGGTGGTGGTCGGGGTTGCCTTCGTGTTCTCGATGACGGTGTCGATGTACGTCGTGCCTTCGCTGCTGGTCGGCGACCGCTACAAGACCCTGCCGACCCTGATCGCGCGGGCGTACCTGTTCATGCGCGACCGCCAGAGCGGCGGCACGATGGCGGTGGTGCTGCTCGCCATCGCGGTCTTGGTGGTGGTGGCCAGCGCGCTTCTGGCGCGGCGGGTGCAGCCGGAGGCGCGGGTATGAACAGCGCGCGCCTGGCCCGCTGGGTCCTCAACCTGATCGCCGCTGGTGTCGCGGTGTTCATGCTGGCGCCGCTGGTGGTGACGGTGCTGGTGTCGTTCTCCAGCTCCTCGGTGTTCAACCTGCCGCCGCCCGAATGGTCGCTGCGCTGGTACACCTCCCTGGCGCGCAAGGATGGGCTGGTGTCCGCCCTGTCGCTGTCGGTCTACGTGGCGGTGCTGTCCACCGCGATTGCGCTGGTGCTGGGTACGCTCACCGCGATCGCGGTCGAGCACGGGCGCTTTCGCGGCCGCGAAGCGGTGCTGGCCTTCATGGTCTCGCCCTTGATGATGCCGGGGCTGGTGGTGGGCGTGGCGCTGCTGCAGGCGCTGCGCGAGGTCGGGCTGCGCGAGGTGTTTCCGGCGCTGATCGTGGGGCACATCGTCATCACCCTGCCCTACATCACGCGCACCGTGCACGCCAGCCTGGCGCTGTTCAACATGAGCCTGATCGACGCGGCGCGCACCCTGGGCCTGTCCTATCCGCAAGCGATCCTCAAGGTGATGGTGCCGGGCCTGGCGCCGGCCTTTCTCACCTCGGGCCTGTTCGCTTTCCTCGCCTCGATGGACAACTACCCGATCTCGATTTTCCTGACCGACGCGCGCAGCAAGACCCTGCCGATCGAGATTTTGCGCTACCTGGAAGAGACGCCGGACCCGACCATTGCCGCGATCTCTTCCTGCCTGATCCTGTTCACCATCATCGTGCTGGTGCTGGCTGAACGCATGGTCGGGGTCAAGCGCCTGGCGCAGTTCTGACCGTCATGCCACGCGTGATCGACGAACAGGCCATCTACGCCGCCATCTCGGCTGCCCTGCTCGCCGGGCGGCTGGCGCCGGGCGCCAAGCTGGGCGAGCAGAAGCTGGCCGACATTTTCGGGGTGAACCGCGAGCGCATGCGCAAGGTGCTGCACCGCCTGGGGCACGAGCGCCTGATCGAGGTGATTCCGAACCGTGGCGCGTTCGTTGCCGCGCCTTCGCTGGTCGATGCGCGCGAAATCTACGACGCGCGCCGTATCGTCGAGGGCGGCATCGTCTGGGGCTTCGCGCAAAGCCTGTCGCCGGCACAGGTACGCCAGCTCAACGAGCACCTGGAGCGCGAGCGTGCCGCCGAGGCGGCGCAGGACCGCGCCGAGTCGATCCGCCTGTCCGGCGCCTTCCACAAGCTGCTCGGCGAGATGACCGAAAACCCCTTCGTAATCCGCGAGGTGCAGGAACTGGTGAGCCGCACCGCCATGCTGGTGGCTTTTTTCGAACCGGAACAGTCCTCGCGCTGCGGCTGCGAGGAGCATGCCGGCATCGTCGAGGCGATTGCGCGCGGCGACGCGGCGGCGGCGATGCGCGCCATGAGCACCCACCTGTCGCTGATCGAGACGCGTCTGAAGCCGCGCGCCGGCCAGCCGCCCACCATCGACCTGGAGGCGGTGTTCCGCCCCGCCCTGCCGGCGCGCCCGCGGCGGCGCGCGAAAGCGGCCTAGGGAGATTCTGCAAAGGACTCTCGGCCGCATCATCCCCAGGGCGAAACCTGCTCCAAGCCCTCGTTGTGAAAGCCTACGGCCTCGCCAGCTGGCGCTCCTCGGCTCGTTATGCAGCTTTTTGTAGAGATTCCCTAGCCTGTATCCGTTCGCCTCTGCGGCGCGTATATGATGGAGTCCGCCAGTTCGCAAGGAAATCATCATGTCCGTCATCACCCGCGGTTTCGCCACCCTCGCCCTGATTGCCCTGGCCGCGCCCGTCCTGGCGGCTGAGGTTCCCGCCAAGGCCGAGCCCGTGGTCATGGCCCAGGCCGCCGCCTGCCCGGCCGTGCTCAAGCACGAATTCAATTCCCTGATCACCGACAAGCCGGTGCCGCTGTGCAGCTACGCCGGCAAGGTGGTGCTGGTGGTCAACACCGCCAGCAACTGCGGCTATACCCCGCAATACAAGGGCCTGGAAGCGCTGTACAAGAAGTACAAGGACAAGGGCTTGGTGATCATCGGCTTCCCGGCCAATGACTTCGGCCAGCAGGAGCCGGGCTCGAACAAGCAGATCGCCTCGTTCTGCGAAGAGAACTACGGGGTGAGTTTCCCCATGTTCGAGAAGCTTTCCACGCCGATCGCACAGAACGCCCTGTACCGTGACCTGATTTCCGCCACGGGCGAGGCGCCACAGTGGAATTTCCACAAGTACCTGATCGACCGCAACGGCCGCGTGCTGGCGAGTTTTCCCAGCGCGGTCGAGCCCGGCAGCGCGCGCATGGCCAAGGCGATTGACGCCGCGCTATCCGCCAAGGTAGCGGCGCGCTAGAAAGACCCTGCAAAAACAAAAACCGCAGCCGAAGCTGCGGTTTTTTTCGCTTGACGCTCGATGAGTCTGCTGATTTACAGCGGCTTGATCGTGGCGGCTTGCTTGCCCTTCGGGCCGGTACGGACTTCGAACTCAACGCGCTGGTTCTCACGCAGCGACTTGAAACCGTCAGCCTTGATTTCCGAGAAGTGTGCGAACAGATCTTCGCCGCCTTCGTCCGGAGTGATGAAGCCGAAGCCCTTGGCGTCGTTGAACCACTTAACAATACCGGTAGCCATTGCTAGTTTCCCTTGTGCAAAATTAGATATCAGCTCTTCATGAGAGCCAGTTTGCAACCCAACCAAGAAACTAGATGAGAACCGCTTATACGACACGCGCCAAACCGTAACACGGACCAGCGGAGGAACAAGAGCATCAACAAGACTTGGAAATAGACTGCGCCCCGAAAGTACCGTGAATGCCGCGTGTTCGCCAAGCTTTTTTGTTCGCACAAAGCGCCACGTGTTACAAAAAAACAACGAGCGCCGCGCATGCGGTTTGCTAGGGAAATGCGGATGAAGTCCCGGCAACCGTGCGGTGCGGCACTGGCTTCCCCCTGCAATCGGGGGGTTGCGATACGCAGTTGAGGGGCCGCAGCCCCCTCAATCAATATTTGCTACTGGGGTTTACCCTAGCTCGCGCTGGCGCACTGCTTCGAACAGGCAAACACCGGTCGCTACCGAGACATTCAGGCTCTCGATACCGCCCGCCATCGGGATGCGGCGCAGCTCGTCGCAGGTCTCGCGCGTGAGACGCCGCAGGCCCTCGCCTTCGGCACCAAGCACCCACGCGACCGCGCGGTTCAGGCCCGGCGCGAAGTGCGCGGTTTCCGCCTCGCCGGCCGCGCCGACGATCCAGATATCGCGCTCCTTCAACTCGCGCAGGCTGCGCGCGAGGTTGGTGACGGTGATATAGGGCACGGTATCGGCCGCGCCGGAAGCGACCTTGATCACGGTGGCGTTCAGGCCCACCGCCCGGTCCTTGGGCGCGATCACCGCGTGCACGCCGGCCGCATCCGCCGTGCGCAGGCAGGCGCCGAGGTTGTGCGGATCGGTGATGCCGTCCAGCACCAGGACCAGCGGGGGGCCGCTGACCTGGTCCAGCACGTCATCGACCGAGGTGGCCAGTTCGACCATTTCCACTTTCGCCGCCGCGCCCTGGTGGCGCCCGCCGCCGGCCATGCCGTCCAGGCGGCCGGCTTCGACCTGCACCACCCGCACCTGCATGCTCTCGGCCAGCTTGGCCAGGTCGCGGGCCCGCGCGTCCTTGCGCGAGGAATCGATGTACACCTCGACCACTGACGTGGCGCGCTGGCGGATGCGGCTGGAGACGGCGTGAAAGCCGTAGATAAAACGTGTGCTCATGAATGTCTCAAAGAAGCGCTGAATAGATCCCCAAAACCGGAAGAAGCGAAATCGGCTGTTCTCTGAAATCCGGGGATTGCGAAACGCAAGTGAGGGGGCGTAGCCCCCTCAATCAATATGGCCAATGCCGCGGCATCAACCCTTTACCTTGAGCATGATCTTGCCGATGTGGGTCGACGCTTCCATCATTTCGTGGGCCTTGGTGGCTTCGGCAAGCGGGAAAGTGGCGTGGATCAGGGTGCCGACTTGTTTCGCTTCCAGCAGCGGCCACACCTTTTCGCGCAGCGCTGCCGCGATAGCGCCCTTCTGCTCCACCGTGCGCGGACGCAGGGTCGAGCCAGTGAAGGTCAGGCGCTTGATCATGATGGGCATGCAGTCGATGTCCACCTTGGAGGGCTGCAGGAAAGCGATCTGCACCAGACGTCCCTCGAGGGCCAGCGAGCGCAGGTTCTGCTCGATGTAAGGGCCGCCGACCATGTCGAGGATGCAGTTCACGCCCTTCTTGCCGGTCAGGTTCCAGAGTTCCTTGGCCCAGTCCTGCTCGCGGTAGTTGATGGCGAAATCGGCGCCGAGTTTTTTCACCGCCGCCGCCTTCTCGGCATTGCCCACGGTCGTATAGACGGTGGCGCCGAACGCTTTGGCGAGCTGGATCGCGGTGATGCCGATGCCGGAGGAGCCGCCGTGCACCAGGAAGCTCTCGCCGCTTTTCAGGCCGCCGCGCTCGAACACATTGGTCCACACGGTGAAATAGTTTTCCGGCAGCGCCGCCGCTTCCTCAATCGACAGCCCCTTGGGCGCGAGCAGGCAATGCGAGGCATGCGCCATGCAGTACTCGGCGTAGCCGCCGCCGGAGGTAAGCGCGCAAACCGTGTCGCCGATGTTCCATTGCGTTACGTCGTCGGCCTTGGCGACGATCTTGCCCGCCACTTCCAGGCCGAGCAGGGGCGAGGCGCCGGGCGGTGGCGGATAGCTGCCGGCGCGCTGCAGTACGTCGGGGCGGTTCACGCCGGCGTAGGCGACTTCGATCAGGACTTCACCGGATTTGAGTACCGGAAGCGGACCTTGCTTGACCTGCATGACGCTGGCGGGGCCGCCGGCGCCATGGTCGATGTATTGCATGCTGCTGGGGAGTGCCATGGTGATCCTCTAAACTTTCCTTGCCGCTGTCTTCGCCGCGCCTTTTTTGCGCGCGGCTTTTTTGGCCGGAGCGGACTTTACCGCAACCTTGGCGGCGGCGGACTTTTTGGTCGCCTTGCTTGCCGTCTTGGCGGGCTTGGGCGATGGCTTGGCCGGTGCCTTTGCGGGCGTCTTTGCGGAAGTCTTTGCCGCGGCCTTCTTTGCTACCTTCGCGGGAGCTTTGACGGGCGCCTTCGCCGGCGCCTTTGTGGACGTTTGTTGCCCCTTGGCTTTTTGCACGGCCTTGGCGGGCTTTTTCACCTCCTTGGGCGCCGCTGCCACGGCGGCTTCGACCGTTACCCGCGCCACCGGTGCGGGCTTGGCGGATTTGGGCTGCACGGAGGCGGGCACGGACTTGGACACGGAAGACGGCGTCAAGTCATCCTGCGCATGCGTGGCGATATCCACGCTGGGCGCGAACACCGGTTTCTCGGTGGCCGGCGCATCGAGCAGCGCCAGGTCGATCTTCAGCGAATCGGCATCGGCGCGCACGATCTTCACGCGCACGCGCTGGCCGAAGCGGAACTCCTTGCCGCTGCGCTCACCGCGCAGGACATGGTGCACTTCGTCGTAGGTGAAATAGTCGCGGCCCAGTTCGGAGATGTGCACCATGCCGTCGATCATCAGCGGCTCGACCGTCACGAAGATGCCGAAGCCGGCCACGCCGCTGATGGTGCCGTCGAACTCGTCGCCCAGGTGCTCGGCGGCGTAGTGGCACTTGAGCCAGGATTGCACTTCGCGCGAAGCGTCATCGGCACGCCGTTCCAGGCGCGAGCAATGCACGCCCAGCGCATCCCAATCGTCCTCGTGATACTTGCGGCGCTTCAGCACCGCCTTGATCGAGCGGTGCACCAGCAGGTCCGGATAGCGGCGGATCGGCGAGGTGAAGTGCGCGTACATCTCGTAGGACAGGCCGAAGTGGCCGACGTTGTCCGGCGCGTACTGCGCCTGCTGCATCGAGCGCAGCATCACGCTGGAGATCAGCGCGGCATCGGGCCGGCCCTTGATCTGCTGCGAAAGCTTGGCGTAGTCGGTGGCCTGCGGGTCGTCACCGCCGCCCAGAGCCAAGCTCAGGGGGCCGAGGAAGGCGCGCAGGTTTTCCAGCTTCTCCGGCGTCGGGCCGAGGTGGACGCGGAACAGCGCGGGATGCTTGAACTTGTCGAGGTACTCGGCGGCGCATACGTTGGCCGCCAGCATGCACTCCTCGATCAGCTTGTGCGCGTCGTTGCGCACCACCGGCACGATGCGCTCGATGCGCCCGGCCTCGTTGAACACCATCTTGGTCTCGGTCGACTCGAAATCGATCGCGCCGCGCTTGGCCCGCGAGCCCAGCAGCGCCTGGAACACCTTGTAGAGATTGGCCAGGTGCGGCACCAGGGCGCGGCGCTTGCTCGCCGCCTCGCCTTGCGGCTCGGCGAGGATCGCCGCCACCTCTGTATAGGTGAAGCGGGCCTGCGAATGCATCACGCCGGGGTAGAACTCGTAGCGCTGGATCTCCCCCTCTTCGCTGATGCCCATGTCGCACACCATCACAAGACGGTCCACATTCGGGTTCAGTGAACACAGGCCGTTGGAGAGCTTCTCCGGCAGCATGGGAATCACGCGGCGCGGGAAGTACACCGAGGTGGCACGCTCGCGCGCATCCACGTCCAGCGGCGCGCCCGGCCTTACATAGTGGCTGACATCGGCGATCGCCACCAACAGGCGAAAGCCCCGGCCCGCTTTTCCGTTCGGGCCCTTCTGCGGCTCGCAGAACACCGCGTCGTCGAAGTCGCGCGCGTCTTCGCCGTCGATGGTGACCAGCGGCAGGTCGCGCACGTCGCGCCTGTCCTTGTAGTCGGCCGGGCGCAGCTCGGTGGGCAGTTTCTCCGCTTCGCTTTCGGCGGCCTTGGAGAAGATGTGCGGCAGGTCGTGCTTGCGCAGCGCCACCTCGATCTCGATGCCGGAGTCTTCCTCCCCACCCAGCACCTCGCTGACCGTGCCTTCCATCGGCGCGCCGTTTTCGGGATAGCGCGTGATGGTGGCGGCGACGAAATCGCCTTCCTTGCCGAGCGTGTTCTTGTCCAGCACCACCGGGTCGCTGAAATTGCGCTCGCGCGGGATCACCAGCCAGCGCGAACCATCGCGCTTCAGGCGCCCCACGATCTGCTTGATGGCGCGCTCGCGCACCTCGACGATCTTGGCTTCCTGGCGGCCGCGCTTGTCCTGGCCGCGGCTGGCATAAGCCACCGTGTCGCCATGCATCGCGCCACCCAGATTGTGGGAAGCGACATACAAATCGTCGCCGCCCGTGTCGGGCGTGATAAAGCCATAGCCGTCGCGATGGCGGAACAGCTTGCCGGTCTCCAGGCTGCGCGGCGTGCCGACGTAGAGCTGGCCGCTGCTTTTGAGAGTCAGTTCGCCATCGCGCAGCATCGCATCGACGCGGCGCGTCAGGCCTTCCACCGATTCGCGCTCGACACCGAGCAGGCGGGCGATTTTCGAGATGCCGATGCCCGGCTCGCCCTCGACCGCCGCGGCGATCTCGACCCGCTCGGGGATCATGGTGGCGTACTGGAAGTTGCCTGGTTTTTTCGGATGCTGCTGGCGCGCATCGCGCGCGCCGTAGTCAGACTGGCTGCGTGCCTTGCCGCGATTCAGGCCTGAGGGAGCCTTCGAGGCGCTGCGATTTTTTTTCATCGCTGTTTTTGCTTTTTGTTTCAATTTTGCTATAATTCCTTTGTTGTTTGATTGCAGGGCAGTTTTGCTTCAAAACCAGCAGTTCTGCAATCGATAAATAGTCTTGGTTTTTGCAAGACTCCGCGCCCAGATGGCGGAATTGGTAGACGCACTAGGTTCAGGTCCTAGCGGTGGCAACACTGTGGAGGTTCGAGTCCTCTTCTGGGCACCAGGTTTCAGCTGGTTCGATGAAAAGCCTTGCACATGCAAGGCTTTTTGTTTTTCCACAGCCTGCATTTCCCGGGCAATCTGGTGGGACAGACGAATCATCGCACTTTTGGCGTTTTTCTGTAGCCATTTCCCCATAAATTGGGGCTGAAAGAGGAAAGTACAGGGGCGGGCGGAAATATCCGGCCAGATTGGCCCGAAGGACCTGGCAACTCGCGGCAGCGTGCTAGCAGCCTGCGGCAGGGTAAGGGGTCTCCGCGGCGCGCTTGCAGACCAGCAAATTTCGCCTGTGGGAGAGTACCGCCTCGCCGCGCTGGTTGCGGGTCCGCGTCTCGACCGGAAGAAGGATGCCTTCGATGGGACGGACCCTGGACTCGCGCCCGACAAGAATGGTGGATTGGGATTACATCGTGTCACCGGGCGCGACTGTGCCATGAAATCCGATATCGGTCCAGCCCAAAATTTGAGCCGGCCGGTTCCGGCCTCTCGGATTCAGGCCCTTGCCCGCGCCAATACCTGGCGCGCGCTGGCCACCACCGGCTCATCGATCATCTTGCCGCGATAGGTACAAACGCCGCCCTTGGCAGCTTCATAAGCCCCCAGCACGCCGCGCGCGAACTCGACCTCCTCAACGGTTGGCGTGAAGGCGGCGGCAATGGCCTCAACCTGGCCAGGGTGGATCGCCAGCTTGCCGTTGAAGCCCATCGCCTTGGCACGTGCGCATTCAGCCGTCAGGCCCGCGCCGTCCTGAATGTCCAGGAAAGGCACATCGAGCACACCCAGGCCGCGGCTGGCGGCCGCCTGCACCACGCGCGAACGCGCTGCCAGCAACGGCTCCCAGGCAAAAGTGCATCGCAGGTCCGCCGCCAGGTCGACGCCGCCGAACGCCAGGCCGCGCACCGAGGGCGCGCCGGCGATCGCAACGGCCTGTTCCAGACCCGCCGCCGATTCGATCAGGCAAAGCAGCGGCACGGCACCGCGCAGGTGGCGCGACGCCAGTTCGATCTCCTGCGCCGATTCGACCTTGGGCATCATCAGCACATCCGGTGCATGCCCCGCCTCCGTCAGTTCCGCCACCGCCAGCAGGTCGCGCAGTCCGGCGCGCGTATAGACCGAGTTGACGCGCAGGCACACCAGAAAGTCCTTGCGGGACGGCGCGCCGCGCCGGCGCAGCCAGTCGGCCACACCGCTGCGCGCGCTGTCCTTGTCGCCCGGACCGACCGCGTCTTCCAGGTCGATGATCACGCCGTCTGCCGCCGTGGCCTCGGCCTTGGCGAATCGCTCCGGCCGGGTGCCCGGGGTGAACAACAGGGCTTTGACTTGGTTCAGGTCGATCGATCCCATGTCTTTTTCAGTCGGCCGTGATGCGCGTTTCGGCGATGAATTTCTTCCAGCGCTCGATATCGTTCCTGATCTCGCCGGCGATCTCCTCCGGCGAGCTGGTCTCGGGTATCAGGCCCTGCTTGAGCATGGTCTCGCGCACCTCGGGCAGCAGCAGGATAGCGCCGATTTCCTTGTTCAGGGTCGCCACCACGTCGCGCGGCGTACCGGCCGGCGCGGCGAACCAGAAATAGAGATCCAGGCCCAGGTTCTTCTGGCCCAGTTCGGAGAAGGTCGGCACGTCCGGCGCCAGCACCGAGCGGCTCTCGCCCGATACCGCGATCAGGTTCAGCTTGCCGTTGCGCGCGTGCGGCAAGGCGGTATGCACCGGCAGGATGGAAAACTGCACCTGGCCGCCGAGCAGGTCGGTGGTCGCGCCCGCGGCGCCCTTGTAGGGAATGTGCTGGATGTCCAGCCCGAGGCGCTGCTTGAGCACTTCCATCGCCAGGTGCTGGGGCGTGCCGCTGCCCGGCGAAGAGTAAGTCAGCTTGCCCGGCTCGGCCTTGGCCTGGGCGACGAATTCGGCCAGGGTCTTCACCCCCACCCCGGGATTGGCGACCAGCGAGATGTTGCCCTTGGCTGCCTTGGTGATGGTGGCGAAGTCCTTCACCGGGTCGTAGGGAATGTTCTTGTACAGCGCCGGGGTGATGGCGAAGGTGTTGACGTTCACCATGATGGCGTAGCCGTCCGGCTTGGCCTTGGCGACCGCGTCGGCGCCGATGTTGCCGCTGGCGCCGGGCTTGTTGTCCACCAGCACCGGCTGGCCGAGCTTTTGCGACAGGCGCGGGCCGACTGTGCGCGCGACGATGTCGATGCCGGTGCCGGGCGTATAGGGCACCACGAAGGTGATCGAGCGGTTCGGATAGCCCAGGGCGAAGGCGCCGGTGGCGGCCAGCGCCAGGCCGATCGCGAGGCAGGCGCGCGCGAGCAGGCGCACGGATTTGAGGGGTCGCATGTTTGTCTCCGTTGACGGGCGCTTCTGCGGCGCCTCGTGGTTGAAATACCGTCAGTCCACCGCGGCCTGCGCTTGATGGCCTACCCGCGCATGCAGTTCGTGCGGGTGCAGCAGGTCGTAGATTTCGAAGGGCTGGTGGATCCAGGGGTTGTCAGGCAGGTAATCGGCCCAATAGTCAGGCGTAAATACGGAGCAGCCCTTGCGCCAGATGACGGCGCTGCGCAAATCCTCGATGCCGGGGTAGCGCTCGCGCAGGTGCTCAACCACCTTTTTCAGCGTCGCGCCCGAGTCCACCATGTCGTCCACCAGCAGGATGCGGCTGCCCAGACGCTGGTTCACCTTGGCCAGGTGCTGGCCGATGGTCAGCTCGCCCTGCAGGTCGGCGGTCTTTTTCTCGTTGGTGAAATAGCTTTGCGTAGCCAGCACGCCGAGCGGCTGGTTGAACACCCGCGAGATGGTGTCGCCGACACGCAGGCCGCCGCGCGCCAGGCAGATGATCTGGTTGAACTCGAACCCTGAGTTGTAGATCTTGGCGGCCAGCCTTTCGATCGCGTGGTGGTAGTCGTGCCAGGAAACGTAAAGGTCGGCCATGAAGGAGCGGGCGGCGGGTCGGGGATTATTTGAAGGGATGGGAGAGGACGATGGTCTCGTCGCGCTCCGGGCCGGTGGAGATCAGGGCGATCGGCGCGCCGCTGGCCTGCTCCAGGCGGCGCAGGTACTTTTGCGCGGCGGCGGGCAGCTTGTCGAACTGGGTGACGCCGACGGTCGAATCCTTCCAGCCGGGCATCTCTTCGTAGACCGGCTCGCACTCGGCCGCCGCGTCCGCGCCGGTGGGCAGCAGGTCGCAGTTGCCGCCGGGAATCTTGTAGCCGACGCAGAGCTTGACGGTGTCCAGGCCGTCGAGCACGTCCAGCTTGGTGATGCACAGGCCGGTGATGCCGTTGATCTGGATCGAGCGCTTGAGAGCGGGCACGTCGAACCAGCCGCAGCGGCGCGGACGGCCGGTGACCGAGCCGAACTCGTTGCCCTTCTTGCGCAGGTATTCGCCGGTGGCGTCGTTGAGTTCGGTCGGGAACGGGCCGGACCCGACTCGCGTGGCATACGCCTTGGTGATACCCAGGATGTAATGCAGCTGGCCCGGGCCCACGCCCGCGCCGGCGGCGGCGGCGCCGGCCACGCAGTTGCTGGAGGTGACGAACGGGTAGGTGCCGTGATCGACGTCCAGCAAGGTGCCCTGCGCGCCTTCGAACAGCAGGCTGTTGCCGGCGGCCATGAATTCGTACAGCTCGCGCGAGACATCGGCGACGATAGGCTTGAGCCTGGCGGCATAGCCCAGGGCTTCGTCCAGGGTCTTCTGATAGTCGACCGGGGCGACCTTCAGGTACTGCGTGAGCACGAAGTTGTGGTACTCCATGGTCTCGCGCAGCTTGGCGGCGAACGCCGTGGGGTTGAACAGGTCCACCACCTTGAGCGCGCGGCGCGCCACCTTGTCTTCATAGGCCGGGCCGATGCCGCGCCCGGTGGTGCCGATCTTCGCATCGCCCTTGGCGGCCTCGCGCGCCTGGTCCAGCGCGACGTGGTACGGCAGGATCAAGGTGCAGGACTGCGAGACGCGCAGGCGGCTGGCGACGTTGATGCCGGCAGCTTCGAGTTCGCCGATTTCCTTGAACAGCGCCTCGGGCGAAAGCACCACGCCGTTGCCGATGAAGCATTCGACGTCCGGACGCAGGATGCCGGAGGGGATCAGGCGCAAGATGGTCTTCTTGCCGCCGATCACCAGCGTATGGCCGGCGTTATGGCCGCCCTGGAAGCGCACCACGCCCTTGGCGTGATCGGTGATCCAGTCGACGATCTTGCCCTTGCCCTCGTCGCCCCATTGGGTACCTACTACGACTACGTTCTTTGCCATTGCCCTGTTCTCGTCCAGAAGTGGAGTTTCCGGAAAAGTTGCTCAAAATACCGTCCCTGGGGCGATTTGCCCCGCGAAATCGGCCGTTTTCCCGCCTAGTGTAATTCAGCTGCCCGGAGCCTGCGCTCCGGACAATTGCCCGACCACCCATGCGCCGTTGCGCAGGGTCAGTTCACGGTTGCAGCAAGGCGCCCAAGAGGCCTTGCTGTGGCCCGGTAGCGCATGCACCACCATCTCGCCGCTGGCACGCAGTTCGGCGATCCTGGCGGCAAGGGCCGCGTCATTCTGCCAGGGCGCGAGGATACCCACGCACTGCGCCTGGCTGGGAATAAAGCCCGCCAGTTCGCGCAAGTCGAGTGAAAAACCGGTGGCCGGCCGCGCGCGCCCGAACACCTCGCCGACCTTGTCGTAACGCCCGCCCCGCGCGAGCGCGTTCGGCAGCCCATCGACATAGGCGGCGAACACCACCCCGCTGTGATACTGGTAGCCGCGCAGTTCGGCCAGGTCGATGCTCGCCTGCCCCGCAGGCATGGCGGCGGCAAGCGTTTCCAGGTCCTGGAGCGCGGCCGCAATCGCCGGGTGCTGCGGCAACTCGCGGCGCGCCGCCTCGATCACTTCGGGACCGCCGTACAGGCGCGGCAGGCGCAGGAAGGCACCGCGATATTTCGCATCGATGCTTTCGGCGGCCAGTTTGAGCCCCGGCAGGTCCTTGCTCTGCATCAGCGAAAACAGGCTCTCCGCCGCCGAAGCATCCAGCCCGGCCAGCTCGGCCAGGGCACGGAACACGCCCACGTGCCCCAGGTCCAGGCGCGCCCTGCCCGCTCCCGCCAGCTTGAGCGCGGTGAGCAGCAGGCCCTGCACTTCCAGGTCGGCCTCGATGCCCGCATGGCCGTAGATTTCGGCGCCGATCTGCAGCGGCTCGCGGGTCACGGTCAAACCGGCCGGCAGGGTGTGCAGCACCGAGCCGCAATACGCCAGGCGGGTCACGCCCTCGCGGTTGAGCAGATGCGCATCGATGCGCGCCACCTGGGGCGTGATATCGGCGCGCAGGCCCATGGTGCGGCCGGAAATCTGGTCCACCAGCTTGAAGGTGCGCAAGTCCATGTCATGCCCGGTACCGGTCAGCAGCGAGTCGACATACTCGAGCAGTGGCGGCATGGTCAGCTCATAGCCGTGCACGCGGAAGGTATCCAGCAGCAGGCGCCGCAGCACCTCGATGCGCTGCGCCTCGGGCGGCAGCACATCGGCGATATATTCCGGAAGAGTCCAGTGGGATTGCATAAGGTTAATTTCAGGCGCCGGCAAACAGCAGCATCACGCCGCCCAGGAGCACGGCGCCCATGCCGACGAAACGCAACTGGCCGTCCTTCAGTTCAGTGAGGCGCCGGAAGGTGTCACGCCACAAGGTCGGCGCCACCAGGGGCAACAGGCCTTCGATCACCAGCATCAGGGCAAATGCCGTCGACAGCGTAGACAAGATGGCCCCCCGGGCGCGTAAATGCGTCAATACTGGTGAAAAAGCGCGGCCCGGCCGGCTTATTTTTTCGGCTTGGCCGCCGCGGCAGCACCGCCGCCGCCGGAATTGCGCAGGTACTTGAAGAACTCCGAGCTTGGGTCGACCACCAGCACATCGCCCTTGTTGCGGAAACTGCGGCGATAGGCTTCCATGCTGCGGTAGAAATTGTAGAACTCGGCGTTCTGGCTGAATGCCGACGCATAGGTGGCGGCCGCCTTGGCGTCGCCGTCGCCGCGCACCCGCTCGGCGTCACGGTAGGCCTCGGCAAGAATCACTTCGCGCTGGCGATCGGCGTCAGCCTGGATTTTTTCCTTGTCCGCCGCGCCGGTGGAACGCAGTTCGTTGGCCACGCGCTTGCGCTCGGACTCCATGCGCTTGAACACCGAGTCACGGATCTCGTCGGAGAACTCGACACGCTTCAGGCGCACATCGACGATCGCCACGCCGATCTTGCTGGCGTCGGAATTGAGCTTGTTGCGGATGTCCTGCATCACCTTTTCGCGCTCGCCCGAGACCATGTCGCGCACGGTGCGCTTGCTGATCTCGTTGTTGAGCGCATCCTTCAGGCTCTGCTGGATGCGGTACACCGCATCGGCCTCGCGGCCGCCGACGCTGACGTAATACTGCTTCGGGTCGGAAATGCGCCACTTGATGAAGGAGTCCACCACCAGGTTGGTCTTCTCCGAGGTGATGAAGCGGTCCGAATCCGGCGTATCGATGGTGAGGATGCGCTTGTCGAAGTACTGGATGTTCTGGAACGGCGGCGGCAGCTTGACGTGCAGCCCCGGTTCGCTGATCACTTCCTTGATCTCGCCCAGGGCGAACACGATGGCGTACTGGCGCTGGTCGACCGTGAACAGCATCGAGGAGGCGAGGATCGCCAGGATCAGCACCAGGAAAATGGTGGAAACAATGCGGCTCATCAGCGGGTCTCCCGATCACGGTTGCGCAAGGTATCGCGCGAACGCGCGTCCACGCCGGGGGTAGTCGCATCGACCCCGGCATTGGGCCGCGGTACCGGAGGTTCCTGCGCCTGCTGCTGGGCCGCCGCCGCGGCGGCGGCAGGGTCGCTGGTCTGCTGGATCAGCTTGTCCAGCGGCAGGTAGAGCAGCTGGCTGCCGCTGCGAATGTCGACCATCACCTTCGATGTATTGGCATACATCTGCTGCATGGTGTCGATGTAGATGCGGTCGCGGGTGACCTGGGGCGCCTTGCTGTACTCGGTCAGCACCTGCTTGAAGCGGTTGGTTTCGCCGTCGGCGCTGGCGACCACGCGCTGGCGGTAGCCGTCGGCTTCCAGCAGCAGGCGCGCGGCGGCGCCGCGGGCGCGCGGAATCACGTCGTTGGCGTAGGACTGGCCCTCGTTTTTCTGGCGCTCGCGGTCCTGCCCGGCCTTCACCGCGTCGTCGAACGCGGCCTGCACCGACTCGGGCGGCTGCACGTTCTGCAGGGTCACGTTGATGACGGCAATGCCGGTCGAGTAGCGGTCGACGATCGCCTGGATCAGCTTTTCAGCGTCCTTGGCGACCTGCTCCTTGCCTTCATAGAGCACGAAGTCCATCTTCGACTTGCCGACGATCTCGCGCATCGCCGTCTCGGCGGCCTGCAGCACGGTCTCATTGGTGTTCTTGTTGTTGAACAGGTAGTCGGAAGCCGCCTTGCTCTCGCCCTTGAGGCGGTATTGCACGGCGAACTGGATGTCGATGATGTTCGCATCGTCCGTGAGCATCAGCGATTCCTTGAGCATCTTGTTCTTCGCGCTGTTGCGGTAGCCCACCTCGACCTGGCGCAATTGCTGGCGGTCCACCAGCTCGTGGCTTTCGATCGGGTACGGCAGGCGCCACTTGAAGCCGGCCTTGTCGGTCATCTCGACAAACTTGCCGAAACGCAGGATCGCCGCCGACTGGCCTTCCGGCACGATGAAAAAGCCACTCGCCGCCCACAGCAGCACGACGATCACGAGGATCAGGATAATGCCGCCACCGAACTGCTTCATGCTCGGCTCGGACATGCCTCCGCCGCCTCCGCCGGAGCCGTTGGCGGGGCGCTTGCCGCCGAACATGCCGGACAGGCGGCGATTGAAATCACGCCACAGTTCTTCCAGGTCGGGCGGGCCGCCGGCGGCGGCCAGCACACCGGAAAGCTGGGTGGACAACCGGGTCTTCAAGCGCGGGAGCAGATCGGCAAAGCGCATTTATTGGGTCAGCCTCGGGGATTCGGTCGATGTTCAAGGCGCTTCTTGCCGGCATTCCGCTTCGCGGGCCTTGCGCAACGCGCCATCTTTTAGTTTATTCAACGGGTGGTTGGTTTCACGGGTTCAATCCGAGGACCGGCACAAGCTCGGGCCCCGCCGCGGTTCTGTCAGAAAACAGAAACGGCGGAAGCGCCGTTCACATCCGCCGTGGGGTCTTGGCCTGCGCCGCCGGCCGCGAAAGCCGCTGCACGCTCGACCAGTGCCTGACGCAGATACTCGATGCCCTCGCGCGTCCGCGCACTCAAATACACACGTGAAATTTTATCATATTCATCCCGCTCGATTCCGGGAGCATAGCGCGCCATGCGCATGGCGTGCCCGGCAATGGCGTCAGGCGCCGGATCCGGGCCGGGTCCGGGAGCCACCGGCGCGGCTTCGGCGGTCCCCATGGCGAGATCGATCTTGTTCCAGATCAGGATCTGCGGAATACCGTCGGCGCCGATTTCCTTGAGCACCGCATTGACCTGCTCGACCTGCTCCAGGCGCGCAGGCGAAGCGGAATCGACCACGTGCACCAGCAGATCGGCGTGAATGGTCTCTTCCAGGGTGGCGCGGAAAGCCGCTACCAGGGTGTGCGGCAGGTCGCGGATGAAGCCGACCGTGTCGGACACGACCACGTTGCCCGCCTCGGGCAAGAAAATCTTGCGCGAAGTGGTATCGAGCGTGGCGAACAACTGGTCGGCGGCATACGCCTGGGCGCGCGTAAGCGCATTGAACAGGGTCGACTTGCCGGCGTTGGTATAGCCCACCAGGGAAACCGAGAACACCCGGCCACGGTTGCGCGCGCGCCGCTGCACCTCGCGCTGACGCTGCAGCTTGCCCAGCTTCTCGGACAGCAGCTTGACCCGTTTGCCCAGCAGGCGGCGGTCGGTTTCCAGCTGGGTCTCGCCCGGCCCCCGTAAACCGATCCCGCCCTTTTGTCTTTCCAGGTGGGTCCAGCCGCGGACCAGGCGGGTGGCCAGATGGCGCAACTGCGCCAGTTCGACCTGGATCTTGCCCTCGTGGCTTTGCGCGCGCTGGGCAAAAATGTCCAGAATCAGCGTGGTGCGGTCAATCACCCGCGCCTTCAGCTCGGCTTCGAGGTTGCGCTGCTGGGCAGGCGACAGGATGTGATTGAACACCACCACCGGGGCCTCGGTAGCGGCTACCGCGGCGGCGATTTCGCCTGCCTTGCCGCTGCCTGCATAGTAGGCAGGGTCCGGACGCTGGCGTTTGCCGCTGATCAGCGCGGTCTCGGTGAGGCCGGCGCTGGCGCACAGCAGGCGAAATTCAGCCACCGCGTCGGCGTGATCGCGCTCGCCGAAGTCGAGCGCAACCAGCACCGCGGCGTCGGCGACGCCTGGGCGCTTGGGCGATTCGTAAGAATCAAGCACGGGTGGCTTTCAGACCCCGGACTGTTTGGAAGACCGTATTTGTTGTTTTCGCCAATTGGCGTGGCTGTCGGCCCGCCGGGCATGCGCGCGGCGAGACCAGGAAGCCGGAGCGCAAGGCAGTTTTAGGCGTCGCCGTTTTGTTCCAGATTCATGCTGACCGGGCGCGAAGGCACCACGGTGGAAATCGCATGCTTGTAGACCATCTGGGTGACGGTGTTCTTCAAAAGGACCACATATTGATCGAAGGATTCGACCTGGCCTTGCAGTTTGATCCCGTTGACCAGATAAATGGCAACCGGTACATGTTCCCTGCGCAACGCGTTGAGGAAGGGATCTTGGAGCATTTGCCCTTTGTTGCTCATAGTAATGGCTCCGACTTTCTTGTTGGATTTTGAATTTACACCATCCGCCAGACACTGCCAAGGGATGACGCTTTGTTTAACACTTTTCTACAAATATCGCCAACAGACCTTCGCGGATTCCTTACGTAAGCGGCCCAACAATGGATGAGGATGGTTGAATACATCGATGCACTGGGGCACCGAATAAGAATCAATACGATGATCAACGCAACAACCCGAGGCCGGCAATTTGTAACTGAATCCCGTGCTTGCTATTCCGATGCGAAAGGATTGCGGCCTGATTTGAACTGCACTCTTAATGGAGTGCCCTTGAGCTTAAAAGTTTCCTGGAAATAGCCCTCCAGGTAACGCCTGTAGCTGTCCGATATGTGCTGCAGGGAGTTGCCGTGCACCACGATGATGGGAGGGTTCATGCCGCCCTGGTGGGCGTAGCGCAGCTTGGGCCGGCTCATGCCCGAGCGCGGCGGCTGCTGGCGTGCCACCGCGTCTTGCAGGGCACGGGTGATCTTCGGGGTGGCCAGCTTGATGGTGGCAGCGGCGTAAGCATCGCCGACCGACTTCATCAGGCCATTGATGCCCTGCCCATGCAGGGCGGAAATAAAGTGCAGGTTCGCAAAGCTCAGGAAGTTGAGCTTGCGCGCGACCTCGTGCTTGATGCGCTCGCGCGCATAGCCGTCCAGCCCATCCCACTTGTTGACCGCCACCACCAGGGCGCGGCCGGATTCGAGGATGAAGCCGGCGATGTGCGCGTCCTGGTCGGCGATGTCCTGGCGCGCGTCCAGCACCAGCACCACCACGTTGGCGTCGGAAATGGCCTGCATGGTCTTGACCACCGAGAACTTCTCGACGGTCTCGAACACCTTGCCGCGGCGGCGGATGCCGGCGGTGTCGATCAACGTGTAAGGCTTGCCGTGATAATCGAAATCAATCGCAATCGCATCGCGCGTGGTGCCTGGCTGGTCAAAGGCGATCACGCGCTCTTCGCCCAGCAAGGTGTTGACCAGGGTCGACTTACCCACGTTGGGGCGCCCGGCGATGGCGATGCGCGGGCGCTTCTCGACCACCTGCGCGTCGTCCTCCGGGTCCGGAAAATCTTCCAGGGCCAGGTCGAGCAGTTCCTTGACGTTCTCGCCGTGGGCCGCCGAGATCGAATACGGCTCGCCCAGGCCGAGTTCGAAGAACTCGTTGGCCACCCCGCTCAGGGTCATGCCTTCGGTCTTGTTCACCGCCAGCAGCGCCTTGCGGCCGGACTTGCGCAGCAGCTGGGCGATGTTGTGATCATGCCCCGTGACACCGGCCCGGCCGTCGGTGAGGAAAATCACCACGTCGGCTTCGGCGATGGCCTGCTCGGCCTGGCGCGCCATCTCGCTGACGATGCCGGTCTTGGCGTCGGGCTCGAAACCGCCGGTGTCGATCACCAGAAAGGGTTTCTCGCCCATGCGGCCATGGCCGTAGTGCCGATCGCGGGTCAGGCCGGGAATGTCGGCCACCAGCGCGTCGCGTGTTTTGGTCAGTCGGTTGAACAGCGTCGATTTACCGACATTGGGGCGGCCGACCAGTGCTATGACTGGTTTCATGTTTTCTTAAGGCGCAATATACGGGGGCGTACCTGCGGGAGGCCCGCGGAGAAGATTGAGCGCGCCCGTTGCGTCGTTGCGCTACGGGCCGGCAGGTGCGGATGGAAGGCCGGTATTTTACCATTCGTTGCACTCTCGCGCCCCGCAAATCCGCCAACAGCGCGGTTTCGCGGCTAAAATGGGGCAAACGACCGTTTCACCCACTTCGCCTCACCACTATCCCCTCGACCCTCCCATGATGATGGATCGCCCCAACCGGACGTTCATCTCGAGCGTGCTGTTCCTCGATATCGTCGGCTACTCCAAGCAGCCGGTAACCGAGCAGATCAGGCTCAAGGAGCAGTTCAACACCCTGGTCACGCACCTGATCTCCGACATCCCGGAGAGCGACCGCATCGTGCTCGATACCGGCGATGGCGCGGCGCTGAGCTTTCTCGGCGACCCGGAAGACGCGCTGTTCGTGGCCGTCAAGCTGCGCGATGCGATCAAGGAAAAGCAGGAAGCCGAGTTTCCCGACCTGCACCTGCGCATGGGCATCAACCTGGGCCCGGTCAAGCTGCTCAAGGACATCAACGGCCGCCCCAACCTGATCGGCGACGGCATCAACGTCGCGCAGCGGGTGATGAACTTCGCCGAGCCGGACCAGATTCTCGTGTCACGCTCCTTCTACGACGTGGTCTCCTGCCTGTCGGACGAGTATCGCGACCTGTTCAGCCACCAGGGCCTGCACACCGACAAGCACGTGCGCGAACATGAGCTCTACGAAATCGGGTTTGTGGATCCGGACCGCTCGGTCACCATCAACCAGCGCATGCAGGTGCTGGAGACGCGCTCGCGCCTGCCCCAGGAGCAGTTGTCCCAGCTCGAAAAAGCCCTGGAGCCGCATGTCGGCGACCACGCGCATGTGCTGGTGCAGGCCAAGGCGATGAGCGCCTACGATTTCGCGACCTTGCGCAACGCGCTGGCCACCTACATCGCCGACCCGGTGGCGCGCGAGTCCTTCTCGCGCATCCAGCCGCAAACCACACCCGCCAAGCCCGAGCGCAAGCCCTGGCTGATTCCGGCTGCTCTGGCCGCCGTTGCGGTGCTTGGCGCGGCGCTCTGGTGGGTCATGCGCCCTGCCCCGCCGGCCGCGGACCAGGCCGCCGGCAATGCGCTCGCCGACAAATCCGCCAGTGAGCAGTCGGTGCCTGGCAAAGCCGAAGCCGACAGCGGCCAGGCCAAAGGCACGGACCCGGCGGCGACTGCTTCGGCACTACCCCCATCCGGCGCCGCGCCGGCGACAGTGCCACCCACGGATCCCGCAAAGGGCGCCACGCCACCGGCCAAATCCGATGACAAGGCGGCCAAGGTCGAGAAAAAAGCGGCCAGGGACGCAAAGGGCGCCAAGGGCGCTCCCGCGCCGGTAACGCCGGTGGCGCCGGCGACGCCCGCGGCCTCGGCTGCGCAGGAGGCGCCCTCCGCTTCCGCGCAGGCGCGCACGCGTAACGCGATGCTGCGCTTCCAGATCAGCGGGCTGGCGGAAATCTGGGTCGATGGCGTGCGCGTCGGGCCTAGCGGCTCGGTGCTCCAATACGCGGTGACGCCAGGCGAGCATCGCATCCAGATTCGCGACTGCGGCTTTCCGCCCGACACCAAGAATCAGTCGGTCAGCGTCGAGGCCAACAATTCGAAACTGATCGTCGCCTCATGCTGATGCCTCGCGGGCGGGCTGCCGGTCTGTGGCTGGCCCTGGCGCTCAGTGCTTGCCTGGGCGCCTGCGACGGCCTGTTTACCGGGACCCAGGTCACCCGTTTCCCCTTGCAGGGTGTCGCCGGCGGCGGCTACGCGCCGGTCACCCTCACCCTGGGGCCGGAGATGAATCCGGTGGCGCTGAACTTCGCCGCCGAATACACCATCAACCCCGCCGAAGCCGGCAAGTGGAACAGCTACGTGGCCGCCTTGAGCTACAAGGGCCGCGCGATCGCCAGCGCCCCTTTCAACATCAACAACAGCAATTCCCCGGACGCCCCCACCGGCGCGCCCGGCGTGGCGCACACCATGCTGATGGTCGATGTCTCCGAGGTGGGTGACTATGAACTGCGCATCAGCGCCGCCGCGCCGCCCGCCATCACCCTGGCCAAGTCGAACCTCGAACTGCGCCGCAATATCCAGCGCGCCAAATAGGGGGAACAGGCCCTAGCGAAAGCGCGACAGCGCATCCGCCGCGCGATCCACCGCGATCACTTCCAGCCCGGGAATGGCCGTCTTGGGCGCATTGGCCTTCGGAATCAAGGCCTGGGTAAAGCCCAGCTTGGCCGCTTCGCGCAGACGATCCTGGCCACGCGGTGCCGGGCGGATTTCTCCCGCCAGACCCACTTCGCCGAACACCACCAGGCCCTTGGGCAAGGGCTTGCCCTTGAGCGAAGACATGATGGCCAGCAGCACCGCCAGGTCGGCCGCCGGTTCGCCGATCTTCACCCCGCCCACGGCGTTGATGAACACGTCCTGGTCATAGCAGGCGACGCCCACATGCCGGTGCAGCACCGCCAGCAGCATCGCCAGGCGCGCCTGCTCCAGGCCGACCGAGAGGCGGCGCGCGTTGGGCGCGTGCGAATCGTCCACCAGCGCCTGGATCTCCACCAGCAGCGGGCGCGTGCCCTCCTGCGTGACCAGCACGCAGGAGCCCGGCACCTCGTGTTCATGTTGCGAGAGAAACAGCGCCGAGGGATTGGAGACGCCCTTCAGGCCGCGATCGGTCATGCCGAACACGCCCAGCTCGTTGACCGCGCCGAAACGGTTCTTGAAAGCGCGGATCAGGCGGAACGAGGAGTGCGTGTCGCCCTCGAAATACAGCACCGTATCGACGATGTGCTCGAGCACGCGCGGTCCGGCGATGGTGCCTTCCTTGGTGACGTGGCCGACCAGGATGATGATGGTGCCGTTCTGTTTGGCGTGGCGCGTCAGCTGCGCGGCGCATTCGCGCACTTGCGATACCGAGCCGGGCGCGGCGGTCAGGCTGTCCGAATACAGCGTCTGGATCGAGTCGATCACCGCCACCTCGGGCGCCTCGGCAGCCAGTACCGACTGGATTTTCTCCAGGCTGATTTCCGGCAGCAAGCGCAGGTCCGGCGCCTCCAGGCCGAGGCGGTGAGCACGCAGCGCGATCTGCTCGCTGCTTTCTTCGCCACTGACATACAGCGCCTTGCGCTGGGTGCTCATCGCCGCCAGGCTCTGGAGCAGCAGGGTGGATTTGCCGATGCCGGGGTCGCCGCCGATCAGGATCACCCCGCCCGGCACCAGGCCGCCACCCAACACACGGTCGAACTCGTC
>Ga0307511_10001661_pt1 | contig 23425 bp, 21 predicted proteins | sample 13_EM_MG_FD_200266 | JGI IMG/M metagenome (GOLD analysis project Ga0307511, IMG submission 200266) | Populus trichocarpa ectomycorrhiza microbial communities from riparian zone in the Pacific Northwest, United States - 13_EM | ecosystem: Host-associated > Plants > Roots > Unclassified | place... | reverse complement strand
AGTCCCGCTTAGCGTCATACCGAATGTGTGAAACGGATTCGTGCATTCGGTGTGACTGTGGGCGGGACTCGCGGGGGCTAGGGGCGGCGGTAGATGGTGATGGAGTGGCCGACCTCGTCGATCGGCGTGCTGCTGTCGATCAGCGCCGTCAGCTGGGCATCGGCCTTGGCGATGGCGGAGTCCGACACGACGAGCAGCCCGCGCACCTGGTCCGGGGGCGCGGCGAGCGGGTCGGCGGCGTGGATGCCGTAGTAGGACGGCAGGCCGCTGCCCTTGTAGACGAGCCAGACCGGCTGGCCCGCGTAGTCCTGCTTGAGGCGGTCGGCCAGCCGGCCGAGGTCCTGGCCCCAGTCGACGTTCGAGTCGTGCAGACGCAGATGGGTGTCCGCCGGCCCGCCGAACGCCTCGTTGGAGTACGGCAGGTAGTACGGGAACGTCAGCAGCGAACTGACCGCCGTGAAGACGACCAGGACCGCCGCCGCGACGTGCGCCCACCGCCGGCGGACAGCGACGACGCAGGCCGCCGCGACGGCCAGGAACATCGGCGCGAAGACGACGTACCGGACGCCGAGGTCGCGGCTGCCGGTCATGGCCGAAGCCAGCAGCACGGCCGCGGGCACGAGCACGTAGAGCGCGGCCGGGCGAAGCCGGGGAACCGAAACCATCGCGACGGCGCCGGCCAGCCAGAGCGCCAGCATGCCCAACGGCGTCTTCACCAGCAGCGCGGCCGGCAGGTAGTACCACAGCGCGCCTTGGTAGTACTGGCCGAACAGGAAGCCGCCCCACACCTGGTCTTCGAGGCCGAACTGGAAACGCATCCCGTACCGGTACGGCTCGGGCAGTGGCAGCCAGTAGACGATCGCGCGCAGGCCGTGCACGACCGGCGCGTCTCCCGGCGTCTGCCAGCGCAGCTGTGGATCCACCGCGAGGTAGGCGGCCCACACCACCGCGACCGCGATCACCGCCACGGCGACCGCCGCGACAACGCCGCGTCCGAGCCGGCGCGTGGGGCTGGCGTGCCAAAAGGACAGTACGACCAGCAGCAACAGCACCGGAACCGCGGCCAGGGCACTCATCTTCGTGGCCACGGCCGCGCCGAGGGCGAGTCCCGCGAGGGGGAGGTAGCGGCCGGGGCGTCGGCGGGCCCGCCACAGCAGCCAGACGGAGGTCAGTAGGAACCCGGCCACCGGCACGTCGAGCGTGGCCAGCGACCCGTTCGCGATGACGTCGGGCGAGAACGTGTACAGGGCCAGTGCCACCAGCCCGCCGACCGGGCCGACCAGGTCCCTGGCGAAGGCCAGGACGACCAGGCCGAACAGCAGGGCCAGCACGATCACCGGCAGTCTCGCCAGCAGCATCAGCCGCCCCGGGTCGTTGCCCGACTCGTACAGCACCTGCCGGCCGAGCTGCGTCTCGTCGCCGGCGAAGGCCGGGTCGAGGTGCGCGTCCGCGAACGCCACCCCGGCCGCGATGATCAGCTTGCCCAGCGGGGGATGCTCCGGGTTGTAGCGCAGGCTGTGCTGCTCCAGATAGACCACGGCCGTGCCCACATAGACCGGCTCGTCGATGGTCGGGGTCTGCTGCACCGCGGTCGTGATCATCGCGACCGCCATCTGGGCCAGCAGCGCGGCCACGACGAACCCGAACACCCACGGCCGATATCGACGGCCCTTGGACGCCGCCTCGTCCGCGCTCGGCTGTTGGCGCGTGGACGGCGACACCACGGAGATCCTTTCTGACGATGCTGAGTCGGCGATTGTCACACGGCTTGCCGGGCGGTGCGGTTCAGTGGTCGACTGCGGGCATGCCGGGTCCTAGACGACGGTCGGTGCTGATCGCGAGGTTGGCGGGCGAGCACCACCGCGACAGCTCGCAGGCGGCGATCCTGGCCGAGCTGCGGCGGTGCCTGCTTGACGGCGGGGTGCCGCCGGGGTCGGCGATACCGCTGGAGGAGGTGGCGGCGGTGTTCGGGGTGAGCGTGATCCCGGTGCGGGAGTCGCTGAAGACGTTGATCGGCGAGGGTCTGGTGGAGCACCGGCCGAACCTGGGCTACACGGTGGCGAAGCTGACGCCGGCGGAGCTGAGGGAGATGTACCTCGTACGGGAGGTGCTGGAGACGGCGGCGCTGACGGCGGCCGTGCAGGCGGCGGACGCAGCGGCGGACGAGGCGGTGCGGGAGGCGCACGGGGCGATGGAAAAGGCGGTCCGGGACGGCGACGCGACGGCGTACCACCGGGAGAGCCGCCGGTTCCATCTGGCGCTGGTGACGCCGTGCGGGATGCGCCGGCTGCTGGGCATGTTCGAGTCGGCCTGGAACATCACCGAGCCGTTGCAGTCGATGACCCATCTGACGGCGGCGGAACGCGGGGCCCTGCAACGGGATCACGACGAGATCCTGGCGGCGTTCCTGGCCCGGGACACCGACGCGCTGCTGGCGGCGGCGCGGGCGCATCACGGCGGGCTGCGCCGGGCGCTGGACTCGCTGCCGAGCGACACGGGCCTGTTCGCCTGACAAGCCACAACATATATTGTGCGCCGGACGACATATATGGTTCCCGTCACCGGGCCGTAACACGGCGCTCCTAGCGTTGCGCAGCAACCGATCGCTCAGGAGCGCCCATGACCGAGATCCTGGCCCGCACCGAGGACACCGCCGCCGCGACCGAGCTCGATCCCCGACTGGCCAACGACGATCTGCGGCCACTGGCCGAACAGCGTTGGGGCGCCTACAACATCTTCGCGTTCTGGATGTCGGACGTGCACAGCGTCGGCGGCTACGTGACGGCCGGCAGCCTGTTCCTGCTGGGCCTGAGCAGCTGGCAGGTGCTGGTGGCGCTGCTCATCGGCATCGGCATCGTGCAGGTGTTCTGCAACCTGGTGGCCAAGCCGAGCCAGGCGGCGGCGGTGCCGTACCCGGTGATCTGCCGCAGCGCGTTCGGTGTGCTGGGCGCGAACATCCCGGCGGTGATCCGCGGCCTGATCGCGGTGGCCTGGTACGGCATCCAGACCTATCTGGCCTCGGCGGCGCTGGATGTGTTGCTGCTCAAGCTCTTCCCGGCCCTCACTCCGTACGCGGACGTGCAGCAGCACGGCTTCCTCGGGTTGTCGGCGCTGGGTTGGGGTTCCTTCATGCTGCTGTGGGTGTTGCAGGCGGCGGTGTTCTGGACCGGCATGAACACCATCCGCCGGTTCATCGACTTCTGCGGCCCGGCGGTATACGTGGTGATGATCCTGCTCGCCGGCTACCTGGTCTACCGGGCCGGCTGGGGCGCGATCGACCTGAACCTGGGGACCGTGAAATACGACGGCCTGGACGTGATCCCGGTGATGCTGGGCGCGATCGCCCTCGTGGTGTCGTACTTCTCCGGCCCGATGCTGAACTTCGGCGACTTCTCCCGCTACGGCCGCTCGTTCGCGGCGGTCCGGCGCGGCAACCTGCTGGGCCTGCCGGTGAACTTCCTGGCCTTCTCGGTGCTGGTGGTGGTGACGGCCTCGCTGACCGTGCCGGTGTTCGGGCAGCTGATCACCGACCCGGTGCAGACGGTGGCCCGCATCGACAGCACGACGGCGATCGTGTTGGGAGCCTTGACGTTCACCACGGCCACCATCGGCATCAACATCGTCGCCAACTTCATCTCGCCGGCCTTCGACTTCTCCAACCTCAGCCCGCAGCGCATCAGCTGGCGCACCGGCGGCATGATCGCCGCGGTCGGCTCGGTGCTGATCACGCCGTGGAACCTGTACGACAACCCGGAAGTCATCCACTACACCCTGGAGACGCTGGGCGCGTTCATCGGCCCGCTGTTCGGGGTGCTGATCGCCGACTACTACCTGGTCCGCCGCCAGGTGATCGACGTCGGCGACCTGTTCAGCATGTCGCCGACCGGAACCTACTGGTACCGCGGGGGTTTCAACCCGCGGGCGATCATCGCCACGGTCATCGGGGCCGCCGTCGCCGTGACCCCCGTGCTGTGGAGCACCGGCCCCGGCATGGCCACCGCCGCCCAGTACAGCTGGTTCATCGGCATGGGCCTGAGCCTGGTCGTCTACCGGGCGGTGTCGCCGAAGTGCTGATCAAGGTCGTCAACCCGAACACCAGCCCGGACATGACGGCGGTGATCGAGCAGGCCGCCCTCGACGTCGCCGCCGCCGGCACCACGGTCAGGGCCGTGACGTCGCGGATGGGGCCGGCGTCCATCGAGAGCCACTACGACGAGGCGCTGGCCGTGCCCGGGGTGCTGGCCGAGATCACCGGCGCCGACGGCTACGTCATCGCCTGCTTCGGCGACCCCGGCCTGGACGCCGCCCGCGAGGTCGCCGACGGTCCCGTCGTCGGCATCGCCGAGGCCGCCATGCACGCCGCCTCCTTCCTGGGCCGGGGCTTCACCGTCGTCACCACCCTGGCCCGCACCGCCGGCCGCGCCTGGGACCTCGCCGACCGCTACGGCCTGGGCCGCCTCTGCCGCCGGGTCCGGGCCTGCGAGGTGCCGGTGCTGGAGGTCGCCCTCGCCGAGAAGGCCATCACCGAGGAGTGCCGCTCCGCCGCCGTGCAGGACGGCTGCGACGCCATCGTGCTCGGCTGCGCCGGCATGGCCGACCTCGCCGCCCGCCTCACCGCCGAGACCGGCCTGCCCGTCATCGACGGCGTCGCCGCCGCCACCCTCCAGGTCCAGTCCCTGGTCACCATGGGTCTGCGCACCGGCTCCCGCCACGAGTACGCCCCTCCCCCGCCCAAGCCCTACACCGGTCTGCTGGCCCCCTTCGGCAACCCCGGCGAGTCCCGCCTAGCGTCACACCGAACTGTATGAAACGGATTCATACAGTTCGGTGTGTCTGTGAGCGTGACTCGCCGGGGTGGCTAGGGTGTCCGGCGTGACGAGCATGTCCCGGTGGTCGGACGAGAACGGTGGGCTGGACTTCGGGTTGCTGGCGCTGCGGCTGATGCTGGCGGCGGCGATGGGGGCGCACGGGCTGATGCAGGTGTTCGGTCTGTTCGGCGGCCCGGGCATGGCGAAGTTCGGGACGCTGCTGCAGGGGTACGGATTCAGCCGGAACATCGAGTTCCTGACCTGGCTGACCGGGATCACCGAGGTGGCCGGGTCGGTGCTGCTGGTGCTGGGCCTGTTCACGCCGCTGGCGGCGGCGGGGCTGCTGGGGGTGGGGATCAGCGCGGTGAAGGCGAAGTGGACGGGCGGGTTCAACCCGGGCGCGGGCTACGAGCTGGAGCTGGTCCTGGCGGTGATGGCCTTCGCGCTGCTGTTCACCGGCCCGGGCTGGTACGGGCTGGACCGGCACACGGCGTGGCGGCGAAAGCCGCTGGGTTACGCCGTCGGCGGCCTGGTCCTGGCGGTCGGTGGGGCGGCGGCGGTGGGCTCGCTGTTCTGACCGGGCCAGAATGGGCCCATGGATGATCAGCTGGTGCGGCTGGCCGACGCTCACGGAGTCGCCACCTGGTACGAGGGCAGCGAACGGCACCGCATCGAGGTGGACGCCGACGTGGTGGTCGAGGTGCTGGCCAAGCTCGGCGTGGACGCGAGCGGACCGGACGCCATCCGCGAGGCATTGGCCCAGGTCACGGCGGACGACCTGCCGCCGACGATCGTGCTCCGTGCCGGCGAGACCCGACGCCTCCCGACCCCGGCCGACGCCAGGAAAGGCCCCTTCACCGCATTGGACGAGAGGAAAGGTCCCTTCCTGGCGTCGGATGAGAGGAAGGGGGCTTTCCCCGCATCAGCAGCCACGGTCCGGACCGAGGGCGGGGAGACCGTGGAGATCGGGGACGAGATTCCCGGCGATCTTCCCCTGGGCTGGCACACGCTGATCAGCGGCGACCGGGAGATCACGCTGGTGATCGCGCCGAGGAGCCTGCCGGAGCCGCCCCGGACCTGGGGCTGGACGCTCCAGCTGTACGCGATGCACTCCAAGGGCTCCTGGGGCGTGGGCGACCTCAGGGACCTCCAGGACTTCATCACCTGGTCGAGGGACAACGGCGCGGGGGTGGTGCTGCTGAACCCGATGCACGCGGTGGCCCCGGTGCACCCGATCCAGCCCTCCCCCTACTCCCCCTCCAGCCGCCGGCACACGAACCCGGTCTACCTCCGCGTCACCGACACCGATGAGTACAAGCAGGCGGACGACGCGACGAAGGCGGCCGTGGCTGCGCTCAAGCCGGACCGCGAGCCGGAGCTGATCGACTACGACGAGGTCTGGGACGCCAAGATCAAGGCGTTGGAGCTGCTCAAGCCGTCCGAACACAAGCAGGGCGACGACTTCGCGGTCTACTGCGCCCTGGCCGAGGTGCACGGGGCGGACTACCGGGAATGGCCGGCGGAGCTGCGGCACCCGGACAACCCCGAGGTGAGGAAACTGGCGGACGCGGAGCGCGTCAGCTTCCACGCCTGGCTCCAGGAGCTGTGCGACCAGCAGCTGGAAACGGCCCGCCAAGCGGCCGAAGGCATGGCGATCGGCATCGTGCACGATCTGCCGGTGGGCGTGGATCCGGGCGGCGCGGACGCCTGGGCGCTCCAGGACGTGCTGGCCACGGGGGTCACGGTCGGGGCGCCGCCGGACGCGTTCAATCAGCAGGGCCAGAACTGGTCGCTGCCGCCCTGGCACCCGCGAAGGCTGGCCGAGGCCGGCTACCAGCCGTACCGGGACCTGCTCCGGGCGGTGTTCCGGCACGCGAACGGCCTGCGCATCGACCACATCGCCGGCCTGTGGCGGCTGTGGTGGATCCCCGGCGGCGACGCCCGCCGCGGCACCTACGTCCGCTACGACGCCGACGCGATGACCGGCATCCTGGCCCTGGAGGCCCACCGCGCGCAGGCGTCGGTGATCGGCGAGGACCTCGGCACGGTCGAGCCGGTGGTCACGGAAACGTTGCACGCCAACAACATGCTGTCCTCGGCGGTGCTCTGGTTCGAGCGGGACGACCACGGCGACCTGCTGCCGCAGCAGGACTGGCCGCAGGAGGCGACGGCCAGCATCAGCACCCACGACCTGCCGACGGCGGCCGGCTTCCTGCGCAGCGAGCACGTCCGCGTCCGGGCCGAGCTGGGTGTCCTGGCCGGCGACGTGGACGCCGAGTACGCCAACGCGGCCAAGGAGCGCCGGGAGCTGCTCGACGTCCTGCACGAGAGCGAGAGCGCCGCCGAGGAGGACGTGATCATCGCGATGCACGCCCTGCTGGCCGGCACCCCGTGCCGGCTGGTGCTGGCCTCCCCGTACGACGTGATCGGCGAGACCCGCCAGCCCAACCTGCCGGGCACGATCAACGAGTACCCGAATTGGCGTATCCCGTTCCCGGTTGACCTAGCGGCGTTCGTCGCCGACCCCCGAGTGTCACGCGCCGTGAGCACGATGCGTGATCGGTGACGGGACATCTGCCCGAAGATCCCTTGCCGCATTGCTTCCAGCCGGGCCGGCTTCTTACGATGCGGAGATAACACAACGTAAACAACGGTGAAACGCCCCGCCGAGACGAGAGGGGCAGCCATGTCTGGTGCCCGACGTGCAATGACGCACCGCCCGTCCCTGCACTGGTTTCTGACCGAGCCGGTGCGGGGGGCGATGACTTTCGGCGCGCTCCCGTTCGCGGCGCCGCTGCTGTCCCGCGCGCCCAAGGGCGACGGCCACGGCGTGCTGCTGTTACCAGGCCTGATGGCCGACGACACGAGCAACGAGCCGCTGCGCCGGTATCTCGCCCGTCTCGGCTACACCACGCGCGGCTGGGGCCTCGGCCGCAACATCGGGCCGACCGACGCGGTGCTGGACGGTATGCCGGTGCGGCTGCGGGACCTGGCCGCCGCGACCGGCGGCCCGGTCTCGGTCATCGGCTGGAGCCTGGGCGGCATCTACGCCCGGGAGCTGGCCCGCGACCACCCGCACCTGGTCCGCCAGGTGATCACCATGGCCAGCCCGTTCGCGCTGGTCGACCCCAGGCAGAGCCGGGCCGAGTACGCGTTCCGGCGCGGCTCCCGACTTCACGCCCCCGCCGACCGGGTCCCCCAGCGCGACCAGCTCTGCCGGCCGATCCCGGCGCCGTCCACCGCCCTCTACTCGAAGTCCGACGGCATCGTCGACTGGCGGGCCTGCGTGCAGGAGCCGGCGGCGGACCGGGAGAACGTGGAGGTCACCTGCGGCCACCTGGGCTTCGGCGTCGACCCGCTGACGCTGTGGGTCATCGCCGACCGGCTGGCCCAGCCCGCCGGATCCTGGCAACCGTTCCGGCCGACCGGCTGGTCCCGCGCCTTCTACCCGGCGGCGGCATGAGCGCGGCCCGGCCGGCCCCGTGGACGTTCGCCGAACCGTGGGGCGGGCGCGGCTGGATCACCGACATCGACGGCCCGGTGCACTGGATCGACTTCGGCGGCGAGGGTGACGGCCCGCCGCTCGTGTTCGTGCACGGCCTCGGCGGCTCGCACCTGAACTGGTCGCTGGTCGGCTCGGCGCTGGCCCAGGGCCGCCGGGCGGTGGCCCTGGACCTGCGGGGTTTCGGGCTCACGCCGGGCGCGCCGCGCAGCACGGCGATCCGGGCCAACGTGCGCCTGGTCGACGCCTTCGTCAAGGAGGTCGTCGGGGCGCCGGCCGTGTTGGTCGGCAACTCGATGGGCGGCGTGATCTCCGTGCTCCAGACGCACAACAACCCGGAGACCGTGGCCGGCCTGGTGCTGGTCGACCCGGCGCTGCCGCCGACCGCGGTCCGCCCGGACCTGCGGGTCGCGGCGATGTTCTCCACTTATCTCATGCCCGGCCTGGGCGAGCTGTCCATGCGGCTCATGCAGTCCCGGATGTCCTCCCGACAGCAGGTGCTGCGCATGTACGACCTGGTGCTGGCCGACCCGCGCCGGGCCGATCCGCGGCTGACCGAGGCGTTGGTGGCGCTGGCCGAGCAGCGCCGCACCATCCCGCGCAAGGAGGAGTCCTTCCTCGGCGCCACCCGCTCGCTGCTGCGGTTCCTGGCCCGGCCGGAGCGCTATCGCCAGATCATGGCGGCCATCGCCGCGCCGGTCCTGCTGATCAGCGGCACGGAGGACCGGCTGGTGCCGATCGCCGCGGCCCGCCGGGTCGCGGCGGCCAATCCGACGTGGGACTCGCTGTTCCTGCCCGGCATCGGCCACACGCCCCAGCTGGAGACGCCCGCCGCGGTGATCGACGCCGTGTCGACCTGGCTCGCACGCACCACCACCATCGCCGGAAAGTGAAGGGTGCCATGCAGCAACTCACCGGACTGGACGCCGCCTTCCTCGCCCTGGAGACCACCAATTCCACCGGCCATGTCGGCGGGGTCTGCATACTCGATCCGAGCGACGCGCCGCGGCCGCTGGACCTGGCGCTGCTCACCGAGGTGCTGGGCCAGCGGCTGCCACTGGTGCCGGTGATGCGCCGCAAGCTGCTGGAGGTGCCGCTGGGGCTGGACCAGCCGTACTGGGTGGACGACCCCGAGTTCGACATCGAGTACCACATCCGCGAGGTGGCGCTGCCCAGCCCGGGCTCGCAGGCCCAGCTCACCGAGCAGCTGGCCCGGCTGCACGCCCGCCCGCTGGACCGCCGCCGGCCGCTGTGGGAGACCTACCTGATCACCGGCCTGGCCGACGGGCTGGTCGCGGTCTACACCAAGGTGCACCACGCGGCGATCGACGGCGTGTCCGGCGCCGAGCTGCTGACCGTGCTGCTGGACCTGAAGCCGGAGGGCCGGAAACTGCCGCCGGCCAAGGAGTTCGTGCCGGCCAGGCCGCCCAACCCGCTGGCCCTGGTGGCCCGGGCGGCGGCCCGGCTGGCCTGGCGGCCGGTGCAGACCGTGCAGCTGGCCGGGGAGTTCGTGCGCAAGGTGCCGACGCTGGCCCCGCTGGTCAGCCCGCTGGTCGGCGAGATGCTGGGCCTGAACCGGGGCGACGGCAGCGTGATCCCGACGACGCTGGGCATCGCGCCGAGCACCCCGTTCAACAAGAAGATCACCCCGCACCGCCGGGTGGCGTTCCGCAGCGTCAGCCTGGCCGACGTGAAGACGGTCAAGAACGCCTTCGGCACCTCGGTCAACGACGTGGTGATGGCGATGTCCGCCGGCGCGCTGCGGCACTGGCTCAACGACCACAACGCGCTGCCGGCCAGCCCGCTGAACGCGATGATCCCGGTGTCGGTGCGCGACGCGGCGGCCAAGGGCGCGATGGGCAACCGGGTGTCGGCGATGCTGGCCGCGCTGCCGACCCACCTGGACGACCCGGAGCAGCGGCTGGCCGTGGTGCACGAGGCGACGAAGATCGCCAAGGCGCAGCAGGCGACCATTCCGCAGGGCCTGGTCGACGACATCTCCGACTTCGCGCCGCCGGCGCTGACGGCCCGTGTCGCTCGGGTCGCCTTCGCCACCGGCATGATGCATCGGTTGCCGCCGTTCAACATCTGCATCTCCAACGTGCCCGGGCCGAACGTGCCGGTGTACCTGGCCGGGGCGCGGATGCTGGCGCAGTACCCGATGTCGGTGATCCTGGACGGGCAGGGTCTGAACATCACGCTGGTCGGATACCTGGGCGAGCTGCACTTCGGCTTGGTGGCCTGCCGGGAGCTGGTGCCGGACATCGACACCCTAGCCACCTACCTGGTCGACGAGCTCAACCTGCTGCTCAAGGCGGCCGCCGCTCACTAGTTGCGTAGGCCACTTCGCAGGTGCTTGACGCACCACGCACTGCGTGGTTGACTTATGTCAGCAAACGAGAGCGAGGGAGGTCGGAGATGCCGGATCAGCACAGCGAGGCGCTCTCTGACCTCGGCAAGTACATCCGGGCGCAGCGCGAGGTGGCTCGCCTCTCGCTGCGTCACCTCGCCCGGGTGACCAACGTGTCCGACTCGTACCTGAGCCAGGTCGAGCGGGGTCTCTACCGACCGTCGGCCGAGGTGCTCAAGTCGATCGCCGAGGGCCTGGGCATCTCCGCGGACGACCTGTTCCGCCGGCTCGGCTGGCTCGACCAGGACGGCGACGAGACCCCGAACGACACGAGCGTGCTGGCGGCGATCGCCGCCGACGAGCGGCTGAGCCCGGCGCAGAAGTCCGCGCTCGCCCAGACCTACAAGGCGATGGTCGGCGACAGCTGACCTTGCCCCCTTGAAGCAGCACCGGCGTGGCACCGCCATGCCCTCATCACGTCACCACTCATTAGGGAGAAGACTGCCATGACCACGTACAGCGAGATGACCCAGCAGTTCGGCGACCAGTACGTCGCCGCCGTCCAGAAGACCGGCGACGCGGTCACCGACGGCGTCACCCGCCTGACCTCGCTGGTCGACCTGAGCAAGGTCCCGTTCGTGGACGACATCGCCAAGACCGTCGCCGCGTTCGGCGCCACCCTGCCGCAGCCGGCCGAGGTCGTCGAGGCCAACTTCGCGCTGGCCGAGCGGGTTCTGGTCGCCCAGCGCGACTTCACCGCGCGCCTGCTGGGCAAGGTCGAGGAGAAGGCCGAGGAGAAGGCCGCCAGCTGACGACCGCGCATGCGGGTGGTTGTTGTTGACACCCCCGCACCCGCCTCCTAGCCTCGCCGATAGAAAGGCTTTTCTATCGGGAGGTGGCGCGGTGGCGCGGAGGACCGTCGGTGTGGCCATGAACGGCGTGACCGGACGGATGGGCTACAACCAGCATCTGCTGCGCTCCGTGCTGGCCATCCGCGACCAGGGTGGCCTCGCCGTCGCCGACGGCACCGTGATCTGGCCGGAACCGGTGCTCATCGGCCGCGACGAGGACCGGATCCGGGCCATCGCCGAGCGCCACGGCGTCGAGCGCTGGACCACCGACGTGGGCAAGGCCCTGGCCGAGCCGGACGTGGAGATCTACTTCGACGCCCAGGTGACCTCGGCCCGCCGTGAGGGCGTGCTGGCGGCCATCGACGCCGGCAAGCACGTCTACTGCGAGAAGCCGACCGCCGAATCCCTGGCCGACGCGCTGGAGCTGGCCCGGGCGGCCGCCGCCCGGGGCGTGAAAACCGGTGTGGTGCAGGACAAGCTGTTCCTGCCCGGGCTGCGCAAGCTGAAGCGGCTGGTGGACGGCGGCTTCTTCGGCCGGATCCTGTCCGTGCGCGGCGAGTTCGGCTACTGGGTGTTCGAGGGCGACTGGCAGCCGGCCCAGCGCCCGTCCTGGAACTACCGGGCCGAGCAGGGCGGCGGCATCGTGCTCGACATGTTCTGCCACTGGCAGTACGTGCTGCGCGAGATCTTCGGCCCGGTCCGCAGCGTGCAAGCGCTTACCGCGACCCACATCCCGCGGCGGGTGGACGAGCGGGGCAACGCCTACGAGGCCACCGCCGACGACGCGGCGTACGGGATTTTCGAGCTGGACAACGGAATCGTGGCCCAGATCAACTCGTCCTGGGCCACCCGGGTGAACCGGGACGAGCTGGTCGAGTTCCAGGTGGACGGCACCGAGGGCAGCGCGGTCGCCGGCCTGCGGCGCTGCCGCGTGCAACACCGTTCCATCACCCCGAAAGCGGTGTGGAACCCCGACCTGCCGTCCCCTGTGGACTTTCGCGCGCAGTGGCAGGAAGTGCCGGACAACACCGAGTTCGACAACGGCTTCAAGGAGCAGTGGGAGCTGTTCCTGCGGCACGTGGTTCTCGACGAGCCGTGGCACTGGGACCTGCTCGCCGGCGCGCGCGGCGTGCAGTTGGCGGAGCTGGGCCTGAAATCCGCGGCCGAGGGCCGTCGCGTCGAGATTCCGGAGCTGACGCTATGACGTCCCGGACGATCTTCGCCGCCGCCCACGTGGTCGCCGGCCCCGACGACTGCACCACCCTGGACTGGGACGCCACGCTGGCGTTTCGCCACCACCTGTGGCAGCAGGGCCTGGGCGTGGCCGAGGCGATGGACACCGCGCAGCGCGGCATGGGCCTGGACTGGGCGACCGCGGCGGAGCTGATCAAGCGCAGCGCCGCCGACGCGCTCGCGGAGGGCGGCCTGATCGCCTGCGGCGCCGGCACCGACCAGCTGGCCACGGTGCCGACCGGCCTGGACGAGGTGATCGCCGCCTACACCGAGCAGCTGTCGGTGGTGGAAAGTGCTGGCGCGCAACCGATTCTGATGGCCAGCCGGCAGCTGGCCGAGATCGCCCGGGACGCCGACGACTACCACGAGGTGTACGGCTGGCTGCTGGGCCAGTTGTCGGGCAAGGCGATCCTGCACTGGCTGGGCCCGATGTTCGACCCGGCGCTGGCCGGCTACTGGGGCAGCGAGGACCTGGACGCGGCCACCGAGACGTTCCTGTCGGTGATCGAGGCCAACGCCGGCCGCGTGGACGGCGTGAAGATCTCGCTGCTCGACGCCGACCGGGAGATCGCGCTGCGCCGCCGGCTGCCCGCCGGCGTGCGCTGCTACACCGGCGACGACTTCAACTACCCGCGGCTGATCGCCGGCGACGAGCACGGCCACAGCGACGCCCTCCTTGGCGTCTTCGATCCGCTCGCGGTCGTGGCCAAGCGGGCCATGTCCGCTTTGGACGCCTGCGACACGGAGGGCTTCCTGGCCGAGCTGGAGCCGACGGTTCCGCTGGCCCGGCACGTGTTCGAGGCGCCGACCCGGTTCTACAAGACGGGCGTGGTGTTCCTGGCCTGGCTGGGCGGCTACCAGGACCACTTCACCATGCTCGGCGGGCTGGAGACCGCGCGGTCCCGGGAGCACCTGCTGCGCTGCCACGAGCTGGCGGCCGAGCTGGACCTGTTCGCCGATCCGGAGCTGGCCGCGAAGCGGGCGGCGTTGCTGTGAACGACCTGGCGCGGCTGAGCGTCAACGGCGAGACGATCAAGCAGTGGTCGGTCGAGGAGCTGGTCGCCGGCTGCGTCGACCAGGGCGTGCCGGGCGTGGCGCTGTGGCGCGCACCCGTTGCCGAGTACGGACTTGAGCGCACCGCCCGGCTGGTCCGGGACGCCGGGCTCAGGGTGACCAGCCTATGCCGGGGCGGCTTCTACACGGTGGCCGAGCCCGTCGCCCGTGAAGCGGCTCTCGACGACAACCGCCGGGCCATCGACGAGGCGGCTGAACTGAACTGTCCAGTACTGGTCCTCGTCTCCGGCGGGCTCGGCCCCAACGACAGAGACCTCACCGGCGCCCGACAGCGGGTCGCGGACGCGTTGGCGGAGCTGGCTCCCTACGCAGGCTCACGAGGCGTCACGCTGGCGATCGAGCCGCTGCACCCGATGTTCTGCTCGGACCGCTGCGTGGTGTCGACGCTGGGCCAGGCGATCGACCTGGCGCTGCCGTTCCCGGCCGAGCAGGTGGGCGTGGTCGTCGACACCTATCACTGCTGGTGGGAGCCCGAGCTGGCCACGCAGATCCGCCGGGCCGGCGAGACCGGCCGGCTGGCGCTGTTCCAGGTGGCCGACTGGATCACGCCGCTGCCCGAGGGCGTGCTGCTCGGCCGCGGCCAGCTCGGCGACGGGCACGTGCCGCTGCGGGAGATCCGCGAGCTGGTCGACGCCACCGGCCACGACGGCCCGGTCGAGGTCGAGATCTTCAATCCCGGGCTGTGGGCGCGCGGCGGGGCCGACGTGCTGGCCGAGGTCATTCAGCGCTACCGTGATCACCTGCTCTAACAGGACGAAACCGGGGGTAGCCGAATGCCCGTCACGCTGGTCGAAGTGGCCGCTCGCGCCGGCGTGTCGCCGGCCACGGTGTCCCGCGTGCTCAACGGCAACTACCCGGTCGCCGAGAGCACTCGGCAGCGGGTGCAGGAGGCCGTGCGGGAACTCGACTACGTGGTCAACGCGCACGCGCGGGCCCTGCTGCACAGCACCAGCGGCATCGTCGGCGTGGTGCTCAACGACGCGTCCGACCCGTTCTTCGCCGGCATCGCGCGGGGCATCCAGGGCGCGGCCGCGGAGACCAGCCGGCTGTCGGTGATCTGCAACTCGGAGGGCGATCCGACCCAGGAGTTCGCGTTCCTGGAGCTGATGCGCGGGCACCGGGCCGACGCGGTGGTCCTGGTCGGCGCGGCCCCGGAGGACGAGGAGTACCTGGCCGAGGCGACCACGCGGGCCAAGGGGCTGCGCAGCACCGGCACCCGGCTCGTGCTGTGCGGGCGGCCCTCCCCCGGCGAGGACGCGCCCGGCGACGTCGTGCAGATCGACAACGAGGGCGGCTCGGCGGCGATCACCCGGCACCTGCTGGACCTGGGGCACCGGCGCATCGCCTACATCACCGGCCCGGACCGCCGGACCACCACCACGGCCCGGCTGGCCGGTTTCCGCGCCACGCTGGCCGAGGCCGGCGTCGAGCCGGTCGAGGACCTGGTCGTGCACGGCGACTTCAGCCGGCAGGCCGGCCGCGAGGCCGTGGCCCGGCTGCTGGCCGAGGGCCGCGAGTTCACCGCCGTGCTGGCGGCCAACGACCTGGTCGCGGCCGGCGCGGCGCACGCGCTGCGGGAGGCCGGGCTGCGGGTGCCGGACGACGTCTCCCTGGCCGGCTACGACAACCTGCCGACCGCCCTGGACCTGTGGCCGAACCTGACGACCGTGCACGTGCCGCTGGAGGAGATCGGGCGCAAGGCGATCGAGCTGGCGTTCGGCCCGGCCGAGTCGCGGACCGTGGTCACAGTGCCGACCGCTCTGGTCGTTCGAGAATCGACCGCTGCCCCAGCACCACGCTGATCACGGTCAGCACCGCCACCACCGCGGCGGTGGCCGGCACCGACCACGGGGTCAGCGGCGTCAGCAGGATCAGCACCACCGCCACCAGGTGAGCGGCGTCGCACAGGTGTTCCTTGCGGGGCCGCACTTGCAGGGCCCAGACGCTGAGCACGTAGACGGCCACCGGCGCGGCGACAGCCCAGCCGATGTGATCGTGCGCCGCCACGGCCTCCTCCAGCCCGGCCCCGACGGCTGCCGCCGAGGCGAACACGACGTAGTGGCTGTAGCCCCAGGCGATCGAGGTGCGCAGCGACGTGAGCAGGTACTGGGCGGGCCGGTCGAAGTACAGCCACCACATGCCGAAGACGATGACCAGGCCGCTGGCCGCGAGGGCGATCAGCTCGGGCAGGTCGGTGCCGGAGTCCAGGGCGGCCTGGGTGGCGGTGGTCGCGGCCAGCACCGACTCGCCCAGCACGATCAGCGTGAACAGGCTGTACCGCTCGGTGATGTGGTGCGGGTGCCAGGTGGTCAGCGCGGCCCGCTCGGCCCAGACCGGGACGGCCATCTCGAGGATGGCGAACACCAGGAAGAACCAGACCGGCAGCAGCGGCAGGCAGATCCAGCAGACCTGCAAGACCGTGATGCCGCCGGCGTAGCGCAGCGCGGTCCGGCGCCGCTCCGGGTCGGCCTTCGCCGCCCGCAGCCACTGGCTGACCAGGGCCAGCCGCATCACCACGTAGCCGGCGATGACGATCCGCCAGTCGCCGTCGAACGCCCGCGGCACGCCGGCGGCCAGGATCAGCACGCCGGTGATCTGCACCAGTGTGGTCACCCGGTACACGCCGTCGTCGGTGTCGTAGGCCGAGGCGAACCAGCTGAAGTTCATCCACGCCCACCAGATGGCGAAGAAGATCATCGCGTAGTGCAGGACGCCGAGGCCCGCGTGGTCGCCGCCCAGGGCGTGGTGCAGCTGGGCCGCCGCCTGCGAGACGGCGACGACGAAGCACAGGTCGAAGAACAGCTCCAGCGGCGTCGACACCCGGTGCACCTCGTGCATCGCCCGGGGCGCCATCCGGCGGTACCACGTAGTCACGCCGCATACTCTCGCAAACCCCCGCGAGTCCCGCCCACAGTCACACCGAAATGCGTGAATCCGTTTCACGCATTTCGGTGTGACGCTAGGCGGGACTCGCGGGGGCAGGGTAGTGGGTGTTGGGGGTGGGCGCAGCTGGAGCGGGGGTTCCGGGCAGACCTGAGCGGGTAGACGGTCGGGGTGGGCTCACCCGGCGTTAACGTGCAGGACATGTCGGTGCTGTGGGGAATCTCGTTCGACGCGACCCCGATCTCCGGACTCGTCGTCGAGTTCGTGAAGACGGCATCGGTGTTGCGCGACCGGGGCTTCCAGGTGCGGCTGGACCTCGGCTACGACATCAAGGCCGACAAGAACGCCTTCTTCCGCCCGTATCGGGAGGAGTCCTCGGCGCTGCCGGAGTGGGTGCGGCTGGACCGGGTGGACCTGACCGGTCTCGACGGCTACGACGCGGAGTTCGTGTCGGCGGTGCTTCGGGACGTGGTCGGCGCGGGGCGGACCGAACTGCTGCCCCGGGTGGCGGCGCTGGCCGAGCAGATCGCCGACCGGATCGTGGCCGCCTGGCGGCGGGCCGGCGTGACGTTCGTGGTGGTGGAGAACGGCACGCTGCCGGAGAACATCACCTACACCCGGGCCCTGGGCCTGGCCATCGAGCGCTACGGGCGGGAGGCCGGGCTGGGCCGGTTCGTGCTGTGGCGCGACCACGACCTGATGTGGCAGAGCGAGCCCGGCACCGGCAAGTACGGCCGCTACCCGTATCCGCACGCCGTCAAGCCGGTCGACTCGCCGCACATCCAGTACGTGGCCCTGCACGACGAGGCCAAGCGGAAAACGCTCTCCTGGGCCCCCGGGCTGCATGAGATCGCGGTGCTGCCCAACACCTTCGACCACACGCCGACCCGTCCGAACCCCGGATTCCGCCGGCACTTCGGCATCCCGGCCGGAGCGCCGCTGATCGCCCGCTGCACCCGGGTGATCCCGCAGAAGCGGATCGACCGCGACCTGCACCTGATCGCCCGGCTGCCGGGCACCTGGTTGTTCGTGGCCGGCGACCCAGTGGAAGACCCGGTCGAGCACGAGAGCCTGGCGCGGCTGGCCGACCGGCTGGGCGTCGCCGATCGGGTGATCTTCGGTGGCCGGCTGGCGCCGCGCGAGGTGCGCACCGGGCGGTCGTACTCGATCCGGGACCTGCTGGCCGAGGCCACGCTGGTCTCGTTCCTCACCTCCTACGACTACGAGAGCTACGGCAACCCGATCGGCGAGGCGATCGCCTCCGGGGTGCCCTACCTGACCAGCGACTACGAGCTGTACCACACGGTCTACGGCCATCTCGGGTTCCAGGCCCCGGTGCTGACCGCCGACCTACCCGATGAATCCTTTGTGGATAGTGTCGCCGAACTGCTGCTGGACGAAGGGAAGCGTGCGCGCATGGCGGAACACAACCACCGGATCGGCCGGCAGCACTTCGACCGGGACCGGACCGAGCAGCTGGTCGACGACATGCTGGCCACCCGCACCCGGCTGTCGGTGGTGCTGCCGGTGTTCAACGAGGCACGCAACCTGCCGGCCGTGCTGGACAGCCTGTACCAGCAGGAACTCGACAAGGACCTGTACGACGTGGTCTTGGTGGACAACAACTCCACCGACGACACGGTGGCCGTGGCGCGGGCCTTCGCGGCGGCGCACCCGGACCTGGCGATCCACCTGCTCGACGAGCCGGAGCAGGGGGTGGCCTGCGCCCGCAAGGCCGGCATGGACTTCGCGGCCAAGCGACTGGGCCGCGCCGCCGGCACCCGCTACTACCTGGTCTCGGCCGACGCCGACTGCCGGGTGGACCGGCGCTGGCTGCCGGAGCTGTTCCGCACCATGGAGGCCAACAAGGCGGCCATCGGCGTCTGCGACTACTACTACAACCACGACCACTTCACCGAGCGGCCCCGGCTGTGGGACGCGATCCAGCGGACCCTGCGCTGCCGGGCCGTGACCTTCGCGCTGTTCGGCGGCTTCCCCGACGGCAAGGGCTTCGCGGTCGACCGGGACGTCTACGAGAAGGTCGGCGGCGTCGAGATCTTCTACCAGCTCCACGACGGACGGTTCGTCAACCACCTGTCCGACGACTGGGACTTCGGCATCCGGGTGCGCGGCAGCGGCGAGGACATCGTGTACGCGCCGACGGCACGGGTGGAGATCAACCCGCGCCGGGTCGACCACGCCATCGACGAGGTGATCACCGGCCGGGCCTACGGCAACGACGGCATCATCGTGATGCGGGACATCCGGCCGGAGCGGCCCAGCACCCGCGACGTCGACCTGACCGAGGCGGAAGCCCTTCAGGCGCACGAGTTCTCCATCAAGGACTTCACCCCGAAGAACACCATCCTGCCGCTGCTGCTCACACCGTCCCTTCTGGACTCGGAGGACGTGGTCGAGTTCTTCGGGGCGGACCTGGCCCGGCGGCTGCGGGCCCGGATCGAGGAGATCGCCGACGAGATGCGGGTCGTCGACTTCACCCCGATCCACGCCTACAAGACCCCGTCCTACCGGCTGTACTTCGAGTTCCGCGACGAGATCTTCGCCCGGCTCCGGGCCACCGTCGGCGAGGACATCGGCTACCCGCCGCCGCTGCCGGCCTGTTTCGACGAGGTGCCGCCGGAGCGGTTCCGGGAGTTCGTCCGCTACTACTGCGAGGACCGGGAGTCCGGCGAGGCCCACAACTACTTCGGCAACGGCGGGGTGTTCTGATGCTGGCGGCTTTGCGTGAGAAGGAGAACGCCCACCTGCTGGAATACGTCACGCGGGATCCTTTCGGAGCCCACGTGTTCCCGGGCGACACCCCCGACTACTCCCCCGACGCCTTCCTGGCCGACCTGGACGAGCAGCTGCGCGACACCGCGCCCATCCACCTCTGGTCGTACATCCCGACCTGCGCCTACCGCTGCCGGTTCTGCCAGTATCCGGTGGTGCTGGTCAAGGGCGACCCGGGCAAGCTGACCCAGTGGGTGGACTGGAACATCCGGGAAGCCTTGCTGTGGCTGGACAAGGTGCCGTCGCTGGCCAGCGCGCCGATCGGCGAGTTCAACGTGTTCGGCGGCACGCCCTCGCTGCTGCCGCCGGACCAGATCGCCCGGCTGCTGGACTTCTACCGGTCGCACTTCAACTTCGGACCGGAATCGACGGTGCGGTTCGAGGGCGATCCGAGCACGTTCTCCATCGAGAAGCTGGAGTTGTTGGCTTCCTTGGGCTGCACCAAGCTGTCGTGTGGCGTGCAGTCGTTCGACGATCCGGTGTTGAAGCTGTGCGGCCGGGAGCACACGTCCGAGATGTGCGTGGACTTCATCCGGCAGGCGCAGCGGGTCGGGTTCGAACGGATCAGCATCGACCTGATGTACGGGCTGCTGGACCAGACCGTGGACAGCGTGCGCCGCGATCTCGACGTGGTGCTGGAGACCGGCGTGAACTCGGTGGTGTGCACCAAGTTGCACCTCAAGTCGTACGCCGAGACACGAACCGGCGTGGCCGGCGAGAAGCCGGCCGCGTGGCAGGTCGACAGCTACCGTTCGAAACTGGAGCGGGACGGGCATTTCTGGCCGACTCTCGACGAGCAGTACGAGATGCGGGCGGTGCTGACCGAGGGCCTGCGGGACGGCGGCTACGTCGAGCATCCGACGATGTACTTCGCCTCCGGCGGCATCGGGCCGGAGAAGTGGAAGTCCATCATGGTCGACCAGGACCGGCAGGACGCCGAAGTCGCCATCGGGCTGGGCGGCAGCTCCAGCTGCCGCCGGTCGGAGGCGATCACCGACGTCAACTGGCAGACCTACGCGGCCGCGGTGGAGGCCGGGCGGGTGCCTCTTGGCTCGGCGGCGGCGTTCTCGCCCGAGGGCCAGGAGACCCGGGCGGTAAAGATGGCCCTGACGTCGTTGCAGCCGCTGCGGGATGCCTTGCACCGCGACCGTTTTGGCCACTCCCTGTTCGACGAGCCGTGGGCCTCGCGGTTCCGGTCGCTGGCCGACCGCGGCCTGGCCGTGCTGTCCGACGAGGCCGTCACCCTGACCCCGGTCGGCGAGACGCTGGTGGAAGCGATCATCAACACGGAGTTCTGAGCAGCGCCTGCTGGACCAGGTGAAGTGACTAAGTGGTAGCCGCGGCGCGCAGCCCCAGGGCCACGAGGACCACGGCGGTGACACGTTTTGTCCAGCGGCGGAACGCTTCCTTGCGGGGCAGCTTGCCCAGGAAGAAGGCCCACAGGGACAGCCAGACCACGGCCAGCACGGCGTGGGCGGTCACGAGGGTGTAGATCTGGACGGCCAGGTTCTCTTGCGGTGTCACGAATTGCGGCACCAGGGTGAGGTAGATGGAGGCGGCCTTGGGATTGAGCACGTTGGCCAGCAAGGCCCGGACGTAGGTCGGCTCGGTTCGGGGTCGGGGTTTCCCGGCGCCGGTGGAGAACCAGGTCCACAGGCCGAGGCCGACGAGATAGACGGCGCCGACGATGCGGACCACGGCGAAGGCTTCGCTGGACTGCATAACGATCGCCGACAAGCCCAGCACCGCAAGGGTCGCGTGCACGTACAGACCGGTGATGGTGCCGCAGATGACCGGCAGGGCCCGGCGCCGGCCGCCCTGGATGAGCAGGGCGACGCTGGCGCCGGGCGTGGCGGTGATCGGGAAGACCGCCGCCAGGAAGCCGACCACGGCGTAGGGGTGGATCACGCCACCCGGAAGTGCGTGGTGATGCGGTTGCCGTCGACCACATGGAAGGCCACGCCCGGCGGCTGGTCCCAGTTGTCGTGCGAACCGCCCTCCCAGGGCATCCGCAGCGCGAAGGTCACCGCCGGGGCGACGATCAGCGGCCGGCCAGCGAAAGTCGAGGCGCAGGCGGTGTGGGCGTGGCCGGTGAGCACCGCGATCACCTGCGGATGGTCGTCGAGGATGGCGGCGAGGCGATCGGGTTCGTGCAGCAGGATCTTGTCCACGAACGGCTCGTGCATCGGAACCGGCGGGTGGTGCAGGGCGATCAGGGTCGGCGTGTCGTCGCGCAGGTGGTCGCGGATCCAGCCGACGGTCTCGTCGTCGATGCGGCCATGGCCGCGCTCCGGCACGGTCCCGTCCACCATCAGGATGTTCACTCCGGCGACGTGATGGCTGCGGTTGATCGGGCCACCGGTCGGTTCGTCGCCGAGCAGCGCCTTGCGGTACGGGCCGCGCACGTCGTGGTTGCCCGGGCAGGGCAGCACCGGGACCTTGGCGGTGGCCAGCAGCTCCCGGACCTCCTCGTACTCGGCCTCCGTGCCGTGGTCGGCGATGTCGCCCGTGACCAGCAGCGCGTCGACCGGGCGGGCCAGGCCGTTCAGGTAGTCGATCGTCCGCCGCGCGCGCTGCGCAGCCCGCTCAGCGCCGTCCAGGTGCAGGTCGCTGATCTGTGCGAACAGTGCCGTCATCTCGCCCCCCGTAAACGGTAATTTCGATGTTTACCGTTAGGCACGGTAGGGTGTCGGCGAGGAGGCGGTCAAGCGGGATGGATGCTCTGGAGCTGGCGAGCACGATCCGCCACGACGGTCACGGCGGCGTCGCCGACGATCTCGCGACCGCCGAGGCGGCGCGGCAGTGGCGGGCCGACATCGACGAGGAACTGCGGCCGGAGCTGATCACCCTGCGGCGGGCGATCCGGGCTCTGTTCGCCCGTGCGGTCCGGCCAGGGGCACCCAGTCCTGCCGACGCCAACCGCCTGATGCCCGTGGACGAGGCGTTGTCCGTGGTGAACAACGCGGCCGCGCTGGACCCGGTCGCGCCGCAACTCTCCTGGTCGGACACTCCCCTGGCGAGCCTGCGGTCCGTTCGCGACGACGCCCGGGCCCGGCTGCTCGCCGGATACGCCCGATCCGCCATCGAGTTCCTGTCCGGGCCCGACCGGGACAAGCTGACCGCCTGCACCGCGCCGCGCTGCGTCCGGTACTTCGTGAAAAACCACGGCCGCCAGGAGTTCTGCAAGGCCTCGTGCGCCAACCGGGCCCGAGCGGCCCGTTTTTACGACCGTCGGCGCGCTGACAGCGGAGGTTGATCGCCGCTACGCTGCGCCGCATGACCGCTTCCTCCCTGCCGGAGACGGATCCTGTCGCCGCGCGGCGCCCCCAGTACCAGGCCGACATCGCGGCCGGGCTGGACCGCTTCTTCGAGCCCCGCCGCGACGACTGCGCGTGGTGCGGCGGCACGCAGCTGTCGACCCGGCTGCGCACCGTGGACCTGTTGCAGCACAAGCCCGGCCGCTTCGAACTGTCCCAATGCGGGGACTGCCGCCACATCTTCCAGAACCCCCGGCTCAGCCTCGACGGCCTCGAGTTCTACTACCGTGACTGCTACGACGGCCTCGGCGAGAAGCAGATGGCCTCCATGTTCGAGGGCAACACAACCGGCCTCAAGGACCGTGCGGCGCTGCTGACCAAGCACCACGCGCCCAAGCGGTGGCTGGACGTCGGCACCGGGCACGGCCACTTCTGCAAGGCGGCCGCCGAGGTGCTGCCCGACACCGAGTTCCACGGCCTCGACATGAGCGCCGGCGTCGAACTGGCCGCCGAGCACGGCTGGATCAGCCGAGGATTTCGGGGCAACTTCCCGGAGATGACCGCCGAACTGGCCGGGAACTACGACGTGCTCAGCATGTTCCACTACCTGGAGCACACCCTCGACCCTCGCGCCGAGCTCGCCGCCGCTGCCGCCGTGCTGGGGCCCGGCGGGC
>Ga0307511_10001660_pt1 | contig 23431 bp, 23 predicted proteins | sample 13_EM_MG_FD_200266 | JGI IMG/M metagenome (GOLD analysis project Ga0307511, IMG submission 200266) | Populus trichocarpa ectomycorrhiza microbial communities from riparian zone in the Pacific Northwest, United States - 13_EM | ecosystem: Host-associated > Plants > Roots > Unclassified | place... | reverse complement strand
CGCCGATGCGTCCGGCAACCATGAATCCAAGCGCGCCACCTGGGTGCCGGTGGTCGATCGCGTCGTCGGCCTGCTGGGCGGCCATCGGGTCGTGGCGAATCAGGACAGCCGGCCGGTCTGGGTCGACGTCGGCTGCGGCGACGGTGCACTGGTGATGACGGCGGCGGACTACGGCTTCGCCTCGGTGGGACTGGATGCCCGCGCCGAATCCGTCAGGCGGATCCAGGAGCTGGGCTTCAGCGCCATGCAGCATGATTTCATGGCCCTGAAATTCGAGATCGTCGTCGACGTGCTGTCGATGATGGACGTGCTCGAGCATATCCCCTATCCGCGCGAAGCCTTGCGCAAGGCGGCGCAAGTGCTGCGCCCCGGCGGCCTGATCGTGCTCAGCATGCCCGACCTCGCCTCTTCGAGCTGGAAGGTGATGGACGCGGTCAAGCTCAATCCCTACTGGCTGGAGATCGAGCACTATCACAACTTCAGCCGCGACCGCATCGTTGCACTATTGCGCGAGAGCGGTTTTGAGGTGGTCGATTTCACGGTGCCCAACCGCTACAAAGCCCAGATGGAGCTTTACGCGGTACGCAAGTAGCAGCAGTGCGCCACCGCGTCCCGGTGGCGCGGCGCCTTGAAACAGGCTCACCCGTAGCCACCCTGGGCCGGAACGGGCCTGCTTGAGCTCGACCGCGCCGCCCGGATGTTCGGCCCCCGTCCAGGCCGGGCTTTGCGCAAAAACGTCCGCACCATTGATGCACCCGGTGCGAACCAAGATGGACGCGCGACCGCACTATCCGATGCGCGCCTCCAGCATCGCTGCCCTCCCCTAAAAGGGAACCATGCAAGGGCGGTGCATTAATTCCATACATTTCAATTGCTTAAGGAATTTCACCGAACGCGCCTGCGCACTCACTATATTGGCATGGATACTGCTATATGCATTTTACGTATCCAACCACGGGGTGTTTCATGAAAACTAGCGCGGGCAGCTTTCGTAATCTTGCTTTGGGTTTGATCTCTGCGGTGGCCATGTGCGTGGCTACCGGAGCTAGTGCGGCCGAGAAGGTGTCGGTGCGCCTGAAGTGGCTGCCGCAGGCGCAGTTTGCCGGCTTCTATGTCGCCAAGGCCAAGGGCTTTTATGACCAGGCCGGCCTGGACCTGACGATCAACCCCGGCGGCCCCAACCTGAACGTGGAAACCCTGGTTGCCGCGGGCAACGACACCTTCGGCCTGGCCGGCGGTATCGAGACCGTGCTGTTCGCGCGCGAGAAACAGCTTCCGGTGGTGTGCATCGGCGTGACCGTGCAAACCACGCCCTATGCCTACGTGACCTACAAGGACTCGGGCATCAAGACGGTCAAGGACTTCAAGGGCAAGAAGGTCGCCACCTGGTTCACCGGCACCCAGTACACCCTCTACACCCTGCTGGCCAAGGAAGGCATTGCACAGGGCGATCTGACCATCGTGCCGCAGCCCAGCTCGATGACCCCCTTCATCGAAAAGCAGTTCGACGTCGCCAACACGACCATTTTCAACGAGCTCAACACCCTCAAGGAACAGGGCCTGGGCGACAAGATCGTGATGATCCGCCCCGACGACTACGGCGTGATCACCCAGCAGGACTCGATCATCGTTTCCGAGAAGACCCGCAAGGAAAAGCCCGAGCAGGTACAGGCCTTCCTGAACGCGACCATCAAGGGCTGGAAGTACGCGCTGCAGAACAAGACCGAGGCGATCGACATCATCATGGCCGCCGCGCCGACGCTGAACCGCAAGCACCAGGAGCTGATGCTTGACGAGTTCGAGAAGCTGATGAAGGCCGGCAAGGGCGGCACCGAAGGCATCACCGCCATCGACATGCCGGTAATCGCCAAGGTGCACGAGATGCTGATCACCTACAAGGCCCTCAAGGCCCCGATCGACATGGCCGCCGCCTACGACGCCAGCTTCTGGACCAAGGTCCCGGTCGGCGACAAGAAGTTCTGAACGGTTGTGCCGATGAGCGAGTCACTTGCCGAAAGCGTGAAGGCCGCACCGATGCCGCTGGTAAACGAGGCCGCGCCGGCAGCACCGGCCACAGCTTCGCCGGCCACGCAGCCGCTGCTTGAACTGGTCAACGTCTGGAAGCGCTTCGGCGAAGCGCCGCGCCAGACGGTGGCGGTGAGCAGCGTCAACCTGAAGATCGAGCCGGGCGAGTTCGTCACCCTGGTCGGCCCCTCGGGCTGCGGCAAGTCCACCCTGTTCAACATGATCGCCGGCCTGCTGGCGCCGGATTCGGACGGCTCGGTGCTGTTCGGCGGCGCGGCCCAGCGCGACGGCCAATTGCTCGGCAAGGTCTCGTTCATGCCGCAGCGCGACCTGCTGTTTCCCTGGCGCACCGTGCTGGACAACGCCATCCTCGCCCTCGAAGTCGAGGGCGTGCCCCGGCGCCAGGCGCGCGAGCGCGCCGAAGCGATGCTGCCCGAGTTCGGTCTCGGCGGCTTCGGCAAGCACTACCCGCATCAGCTCTCCGGCGGCATGCGCCAGCGCGTGGCGCTGATGCGCACCTTCCTGTTCGAGCGCGACCTGCTGTTGCTCGACGAACCCTTCGGCGCCCTCGATGCCCTCACCCGCACCCGCATGCAGCAATGGCTGCTCGACCTGTGGACGAAGCACCGGCGCACCGTGCTGTTCATCACCCACGACATCGACGAAGCCATTTATCTCGGCGACCGCGTGCTGGTGATGACGGCGCGCCCAGGCACGGTGAAAAGCGAGCAGCGCATCGCCCTTGAGCGGCCGCGCGACCCGGCGATCGTCACCAGCCCCGGGTTCGTGGCGATCAAGCGCCACCTTCTCGACGAGATCGAGGAGGAGAGCCGCAAGAGCTTCCTGCAAGAGGAGCGGCAGGCGTGAGCACCGCGGCCACAGGCATCAGCATGGCTGCGGGCGCGCGCGCCTTTCTCCGCTCGCCCCTGTTTGCCGCCCTCGCCCTGGCGCTGGTGTGGGAGCTGGCGGTGCAGGCTTTCAGGATTTCGCCGCGCTACCTGCCGGCGCTCTCCGCCGTGCTGCGCGACGCCTGGTCGATCTGGCCGCAACTGCTCGCCAGCTTCAACCGCACCCTGCTGGAGACCCTGCTCGGCTTCGCGGCGGGCGCGGCCTTCGGCTGCCTGTGCGGCATCACCTTCTCTTACGTGCGCCTGATGGAGCGCGCGGTGTTTCCGCTGTTCGTGGTTTCGCAGACGGTGCCGGTGGTGGCTTTCGGCGCGCTGATCGTGATCTGGTTCGGCAACTCGCTGCTCGCCAAGGTGGTCACCGCGTTCTTCCTGACTTTCTTCCCGGTCACGGTGAACACCCTGCACGGCCTGGCCTCCTGCGACCCGCAGCGCATCGCGCTGATGCGCAGTTTCGGCGCCAAGGGGCCGACCATGTTCTTCAAGCTGGCCCTGCCCTCGGCGCTGCCGCAGATCCTGGTAGGCCTGCGCCTGGGCATCGGCCTCTCGCTGGTCGGCTCGATCGTCGGCGAATGGTTCGGCGAGACCCTGGGCCTGGGCGTGATGCTGATCGAGGCGATGAACTCGGACCAGATCGTGCGCATCTGGGTGGTGATCGTCGCCTGCGGCCTGATGGGCGCCCTGCTCTACAGCGCGCTTACCCTGATCGAACGCAAGATCATCTGGTGGCGGGCCGAAGCATGAACTTCAAACGCATTAACTTCAAACGCTTCCTCCCGGTAGCCATCAGCCTGCTGGTGCTCATCGGTCTGTGGCAGGGCGCGATCGCGGCATTCGAGATTCCACCCTTCGTGCTGCCCAGCCTGCCGGCCATCCTCAAGCACGCCGTGAGCGAATTCAAGCCGCTGTCGGCCTCGCTGGGCGCGACCCTGCTCGAGGCCGCCTCCGGTTATGTACTCGGCGCCCTGTGCGGCCTGCTGCTGGCGATGGCGATGGTGCTGGTCACGCCGCTGGAACGCGGCCTGATGCCGCTGTGCGTGGCGATCAACTCGGTGCCCATCGTCGCCTACACGCCGCTGTGCCTGATCTGGTTCGGCATGGGCCCGGCCTCGAAAATCGTGCTGATCGCCCTGGCCGTCGGCTTCACCATCCTGGTCAACGCCCTGCACGGCCTGAAGCTGCCCGAGGAAGCGGCGGTCAACCTGATGCGCAGCTTCGGCGCCTCGCCGGTCGGCATCATGCGCCGGCTGCGCCTGCCGGCGGCAATGCCCTCGGTGGTCAGCGGCCTGCGCGTGGCGGTGCCGCGCAGCATGATCGTCGCCATCGTCGGCGAGATGCTCGGCGCCTACAAGGGCCTGGGCCGGGTGATCTACGAATCGACCCAGCAGGTCAACCTGCTCAACGTCTGGGCGGCGGTGCTGTTCGCCTCGCTGGCCAGCATGCTGCTCTACGGCCTGCTCGTCTGGGTGGACCGCAAACTCGTCTGGTGGAGGTAACCATGAACGCTCCCGCAACCGAACCGCCCGCGGCCACGGTCACGCAACTGCGCGCGCGCCCGGCCGCCGCGGTCTACCCGGCGACCGAGGCCGAGCTGCGCGTGCAACTGGCGGCCTGCTACCGCCTGGTCGCGCATTTCGGCATGGACGACCTGATCTACAACCATATCTCGGCGCGCCTGCCCGGTCCCGGGCATCATTTCCTGATCAACCCCTACGGCGTTGCCTTCTCGGAAGTCACCGCGTCCTGCCTGGTGAAGATCGACCTGGACGGCAACCAGATCGAGCCCGGCGAGTATGAAGTCAATCGCGCCGGCTTCGTGATCCACAGCGCCATTCACGCCGCGCGCCCCGACGCGATGTGCGTGCTGCACACCCATTCGGACGCCGGCACCGCCATCTCCGCCCTGCCCGAGGGCCTGCTGCCGATCAGCCAGTTCGCCATGCGCTACCAGGGCCACACGGGTTTTCACGACTACGAAGGCGTCGCCCTGGATACCGCCGAGCGCGAGCGCCTGGTGCGCGACATCGGCCAGCACCACACCCTGGTGCTGCGCAACCACGGCATTCTCACCACCGGCCGCACCATCCCCGAAGCCTTCATATTGATGTACTACTTCGAGCGCGCCGCGCGCGTGCAGTTGCTGGCCCAGGGCGCGGTGCGCCAGGCCGCCGCCTCGCCGGAGAACCGCGCCCTGGTGCTGCCCCGGCCCGCCATCACCGAGCTGACCTCGCGCCAGTTCAACGAATACGCCGGCGACATCCTGCCGGCCGGCACCCGCGAGTGGCCCGCCTTCATGCGCCTGCTCGACCGCCTCTGCCCCGATTTCCGCAACTAGATCCCCGCATTCAAGAGAAGCCATCATGGAACTTAGCCCCCTCACCTCCTTCATCGGCGTCGAAGTCAAGGGCGTCGACCTGCGCGAGCCGATAAGCGCCGCCGACTTCGCCGCCGTGCGCCAGGCCCTGAACGAAAAATCGCTGCTGCTGTTTCGCGGCCAGAAGCTGAACGAAGCGCAGCACGTGGAATTCTCCAGGCGCTTCGGGACCCTGCTGGTGCACGTGCTCAAGCAGTTCACCAAGCAGGAATACCCCGAGGTCTACGTCCTGTCCAACGTGACCGAATCCGGCAAGCCGATCGGCAACCACAAGGAAGGCTGGAACTGGCATTCCGACCTGTCGTACAAGGCCGAGCCCTGCCTGGGCGCGGCGCTCTACGCGCTCGAAGTGCCGCCCGAGGAAGGCGATACCTTTTTCGCCTCCATGCACGCCGCCTACGAAGCGTTAGATGATGCCATCAAGGTTCGCATCCGCCCGATGCAGGCCACGCACTCCTACGCCAACTACTACGGCAAGGCCTTCGCCGACCGCAACCCCTTGACCGACGAGCAGAAGGCAGCCGTGCCCGACGTGGTCCACCCGGTGGTGCGCACCCATCCGGAAACCGGCCGCCTGGCGCTGTACGTGGGCGAAGACGTGGTGAAAAACCTGGTCGGCCTGCCCGAGGGCGAAAGCACGGAGTTGCTGGCCGACCTGAACCGCCACGCCATCGACCCGCGCTTCAGCTACCGCCACAAGTGGCAGGCCGGCGACCTGCTGGTGTGGGACAACCGCGCCACCATGCACAAGGCCACGCCCTACGACGACGCCAGGTACCGCCGCGTCATGCACCGCACCACCATCGCCGGCGACCGGCCGTATTGAACAATAACAACAGCACGGGAGACGCCATGGAACGCATCGAACCGAAGGAATCGTCCGAACCGCCGCCCCCGCCGGCGCCCGCGCCCCGCGCGCGCGGCCGCGGGGCCGACCAGCCGCTCACCCTCTCCGAGGAGTTGCAGGCGACGCTGCAGGACCTGATCGTCAGCGGCGTGCTCAAGCCCGGCGAGCGCCTCGACGAAGCCGAACTGGTGGACCGCTTCAAGGTGTCGCGCACCCCGGTGCGCGAAGCCCTCAAGGCCCTGGCCGGCACCGGCTTTGTCGAGATGCGCAAGGGCATGGGCGTGACGGTCGCGACCATCTCCCTGCCGGTGCTGATCGAGATGTTCGAGATGACCGCCGTGATGGAAGGCGTGTGCGCCAAGTTCGCCGCGCGCCGCGCCACCCCGGAGCAGAAGCGCGGCCTGGCCGAGGTGCACGCGCGCCTGACGCAGGTGCTGCAGTCGGGCAACCACGAGCGCTTTTTCGAGGTGAACCAGGAGTTCCATGATGCGCTCTACGACGCCTCCAACACCGAATACCTGGCCGGGCAGACCCGCACCCTGCGCAAGCGCATCGGCGTCTACCGCCGTTACGTGACTTACCAGCCCGGGCGCATGAACGCGACCATCGGCGAGCACCAGAGCATCATCGACGCGATCGTGCGCAACGACCCGCAGGCCGCTTTCGAAGCCGCCGCCTCGCACGTGACCCTGCTGGGTGACGACCTGGTCGACCTGATCGCCGCCATGCCGCCCCACATCACAACACCGGCCTGACTCCCCCCATTGACCCCGCCCACCCATTACCGACTGAAGATTCGATCAAGGACCATCGCATGAACCTGGACATCGCAGGCAAGACCGTACTCATCACCGGCGCCTCCAAGGGCATCGGCCTGGCTGCCGCGCGCGCCTTCGCCGCCGAAGGCTGCCACCTGCACCTGGCCGCGCGCGACGGCGACGCGCTGGAAGCCGCGCGCGCCGAGATCACTGCCGCGCACGGCGTGCGCGTCACGGTGCATGCCATGAGCCTGGCCGAGCCCGGCGCCATGCCCGTGCTCGCCTCGCGCGCGCAAGACGTCGACATCCTGGTCAACAACGCCGGCGACATTCCCTCCGGGCCGATCGATTCGCTCGACTTCGAAGCGGTGCGGCGCGGCTTCCAGCTCAAGGTGCTGGGCTACATGGAGCTGACCCAGCTCTACTACGCGCGCATGAAGGCGGCGGGCACCGGCGTGATCATCAACGACATCGGCAACTCGGGCGAGAACTGGGACGCCAACTACATCGCCGGCTCCACCGGCAACGCCGCCGTGATGGCCTTCACCAAGGCCCTGGGCGGGGTCAGCATGGACGACGGCATTCGCGTGGTCGGCGTCAACCCCGGCCCGGTCGCCACCGACCGCATGATCAAGCTGATGAAGCGCCGCGCGCTCGACATGCACGGCGACGCCGGGCGCTGGGAAGAACTGTTCTCGCTCTACCCGGGCGGCCGGCCCGCCACCCCGGAAGAAGTCGCCGACCTGATGGTGTTCCTCGCCTCGCCGCGTGCCGGCTACATCACCGGCACCATCGTCACCATCGACGGCGGCATCGCCGCGCGCGGCTCCATCATCAAGACCGGCAAGAAGCCGGCGCCGGCCGCCGCGGAAAGCACGACGGGCAATACGATGAAGGCGGCAGCATGAGCGACGCCGAAATCCGCAACCAGTATTTCGACCGGCTGTTCAACACGCCCGACCTGAAATGGCTGGGCCAGAACACCAACCACTATCCCCTGCACCCGAAGGTGCGCGAGGCCCTGCACCGCGCCATCGACGACGAGACCTTCCACGCCTACGCGCCGCCCCTGGGCATGGAACGCCTGCGCGAGGCGATCGTCGCCGACCTCAAGCTGCCCACGCCGATGCAGGCCGTGGTCACCGACGGCGCGGTCGCCGCCCTGGCGCTGGCCTGCCGCGCCTTCTGCACCCCGGGCAGCGGCTTTGTCACCACCGACCCCGGCTGGAAGTGGCCGCTGCAGTTCGCCGCCCTCGCCGGCGCCAAGGTCACCGAGATTCCGATCTATGGTGCGCAGTATCAATACAAGCTCGGCGCGCAGGCGCTGATCGCCGCCACCGGGCCGGACACCAGGGTGATCTACCTGGTCGACCCGAACAACCCGCTGGGCACCACCTACAGCGCCGGGGAGATCACCGCCTTCGCCGCCCGCGCGCGCGAACTGGGCGCGATTTTCATCCACGACTGCACCTACCGCGACTTCGCCGACGCGCATACCCTGGCCGCCGGCGTCTACCCAGAAGGCACGGTCACCATCGTCAGCTTCTCCAAGTGGCTGGGCCTGGCCGGCATGCGCCTGGGCGCGCTGGTGGCGGCGCCGGAATTGATGGCGCGCATCCTGCCGCATTCGCAGGCGCCCCTGGGCGCGAGCGTGCTGGCGCAGGAAGCCGCGCTGGCCGGCCTCTCGGTCAAGGCCGAGTGGATGGCCGACATCGGCGCGCGCCAGCGCGCCAACCAGAAGATGATCCACGAAGCGTTCTCGGCGCTGGAAGGTTTCCACATCCCGGTGTATCCCTCGCAGGCCAACTTCCTGGTCGTCGAAGTGGTGGACGCCGGCATCACGCCCGAGGCCCTGGTCGGCGCCCTGGGCGAAGCCGGCATCATGATCCGCCAGGGCGCGTATCACACACCGCGCTTTGGCAACCGCTTTGTAAAAATCTCCACCACCGTCCCCGAAGCCTGGGCCCAGGCCCTGTGCAGCGCCCTGCCCGCCGCCGTGGCGCGCGCGCGCAGCTCGCCGCCGCAACAGAGCTTCTACTGAAGGTCCACCCAGGAGTCCGCCATGTCCTTCGCCACCACCACCGACGGCGTGCGCCTGCACGTCGAGACCGCCGGCAGCGGCACGCCCATCGTGCTCGTCCACGAGTTCGGCGGCGACCACCGCAGCTGGGAGCCGCAGATGCGCTACTTCGCGCGGCGCCACCAGTGCGTCACTTTCGGCGCGCGCGGCTATCCGCCCTCGGAAGTGCCGGCCGAAATGGACCGCTACTCGCAGGCCAGCGCCGTCACCGACATCCTGGCGGTGATGGATCACCTCAATCTCAGGCAGGCGCATATCGTCGGCCTGTCGATGGGCGGCTTCGCCACCCTGCACTTCGGCCTCACCGCCCCGCAGCGGGCACTCTCGCTGACCATCGCCGGGGCCGGCTACGGCGCCGAGAAGCAGTACGAGGACTATTTCCGCGGCGTCTCGCTGGAAGTGGCGCAGCAGTTCGAAACCCGGGGCGCGCCCGAGTTTTCCAAAACCTATGCCCTGGGCGCCAGCCGCGTGCAGTTCCAGAACAAGGACCCGCGCGGCTGGGCCGAGTTCGCGGCCTGGCTGGGCGAGCACGATTCACTCGGGGCGGCCAACACCATGCGCGGCGTGCAGGCGCGCCGCCCCTCGATCTATGACCTCGAAGACGGGATGAAGGCGATGCAGGTGCCGTCCCTCGTCATGGTGGGCGACGAGGACGATCATTGCCTGCAGCCCGGCATCTTCATGAAAAAGACCATCCCCGCCTGCGGCCTGGCGGTGCTGCCCAAGACCGGCCACACCCTCAACCTGGAAGAGCCCGCGCTGTTCAACAGCTTGCTCGCCGAGTTCCTTGCCCAGGTCGAGGCGGGCGCCTGGGCGCCGCGCGACCCGCGCGCCCTGCCCGGCCAGATCATGCGGACCAAATGATGGGCGCCGTGATGAACGCCACGACAGGGCCGGCCGGTGCGCCCGCCGCGCCAGCATCCACCGCCGCAGCGCCGGCCAGCATCAACGGCACCCGCCTGTGCGAGCGCCTGATGGCCCTCGCGCAGATCGGGGCCACTCCCGCCGGCGGCGTGAACCGCCAGGCGCTCTCGCCCGGCGAGATCGCCGCCTGGCGCCTGGTGATCGGCTGGGCGCGCGGTGCCGGGCTGGAAGCGGCCACCGACGCGGCCGGCAACCTGTTCCTGATCCTGCGCGGCAGTGACTCCGCCTTGCCGCCCCTGCTCAGCGGCAGCCACCTCGACACCCAACCCACCGGCGGGCGTTTCGATGGCGCCTACGGCGTGATGGCCGCGCTGGAAGCGGCCACCGCGCTCGCCGAGGCCGGCTTGCGACCGCCACGGGACGTCATCGTAGTGGCCTGGATGAACGAGGAAGGCTCGCGCTTCGCGCCCGGCATGATGGGCTCGGAAGCCTTCGCCGGCGTGCGCGCGCTCGATGAGATCCGCGCCGCGCAAGACGCCGACGGCATCAGCGTGGCCAGTGCCCTCGATGCTTTGCACGGCGCCTTCCCCGAACTCCAGCGCCTGCCGCTCGGTTTCAAGCCCGCCGCCTACGTCGAGGCGCACATCGAGCAGGGCCCGGTGCTGGAAGCGCGGGAGCGCGTGATCGGCGTGGTCACCGCGATCCAGGGCAAGAAGACCTGCGAAGTCACGGTCAGCGGCGACAAGGGCCACGCCGGCACCCTGGCGATGGCCGACCGGCGCGATGCCCTGGCCACCTTCGCGCGCATCGCCGCCGCCCTGCACGCCGAGATCGGCAGCCACGATGCCATCGTCAAGTTCACCATCGGCCGCCTGCGCATCGAACCCAACGCGCCCTCGGTGGTGCCGGAGCGCGCGGTGTTCAGCATCGACCTGCGCCATCCCGACAACGCCGTGCTGGATGTGCTGGGCGAGCGCATCGCCGCGATCTGCGCGCGCGAGGCCGGGCCCTGCGCGGTCGGGATCAAGCCGCTGGTCAACGCCCCGTCGAACGATTTCGACCCCGCACTGCAGGACATGATCGAAGCCGCCGCGCGCCGGCACGGCCACCCCGGCATGCGCCTGCTTTCGGCCGCCGGCCACGACGCCCGCCACCTGGCGCAGCTGTGCCCGAGCGCGATGATCTTCATCCCCTGCCGCGGTGGCGTCAGCCACGCCGAGCACGAGTGGGCCGAACCGGCGCATGTGATCGCCGGGGCGCAGGTGCTGCTGTCCACGCTGCTAGAGCTCGCCACGGCGCCAGGGGAGGTCCGCTGATGGGCAACACCGCGCCGGTGGTGGATGCGATCGACATGGCCGACATGCCGGTGCAGCTGCCGGCCGCGCCGGCCAGCCCGGCCGGACAGCGCGCGCGCTTTTTCAATTCCGGCAATGCCTTCAACGTCAAGTTGCCGCCAGTCCCGGCCCACACCTTCACGCGCGAAGCAGCGGCAGCGCTGGCGGACCAGGCGCCGACCGGCTTTTATCCCTGCGATCAATCCTCCAGCCTGGGCTGCCCCTTCCCCGCCACCACGCCGCTGATGCTGGCGCGCTATGCGCGCATCGCGCCGAATGAAACGCTGGCGGCCGATTTCGCCGCCACCGGCGCGATCTGGTACGTGATCCGCGGCAGGGGCGAAAGCGCATGCGGCGCGGAGAACATTGCCTGGGCTGCCGGCGACATCTTCCTGCTGCCGGGCGGAATCCCTTCCAGCCACCGCGCCGGACCGGAAGGCGCGGTGCTCTGGATGGTGGGCAACGAGCCGCAACTCGCCTTCGAACATCTGCATCCGCAAAATGCCGCGCAGGCGGCCGCCGAACCGGTGCACTACCCGGCGGACGAGATCGAGCGGCAGTTCGCGCGCCTGTTCCAGGCCTCGGCCAACGAGTCGACTTCCGGGTTCGCGCTGATCTTCTCTTCCGACATCCAGCAGGCCAGCCGCAACATCCTGCCGACCCTGACCTTAAGCTTCAACACCTTGCCGCCGGGCGAGCGGCAGCGCCCTCACCGGCACAACTCGGCCGCCATTACCCTGATCGTGCGCGGCGCCGGTTGCCATTCGGTGGTGGACGGCGCGTCCTGCCCCTGGACCCCGTGGGCGACCATGGTCACCCCGCCGGGCGCGCCGCACTCGCACCACAACGGCGGCACGCAGCGCGCCTACTTCCTGATCGTGCAGGACGGCGGCCTCCACTATCACGCCCGCACCATGGGCTTCGAATTTCTGGAATAGGCAGGGCTGCTGCCCCGGCCGGTATCTTGCGCCGCCTCAGCGCGAACGCGCGGGGCTGACCAGCTTCAAGCCCGGCAGCACTTCGGCCGCGCGCTCCGGCTTCTCCAGCGCGTAATCCAGGTTCATCAGCGCGATCTCGACATGCTCCTCGCCCAGCGCCTGGGCGCGCCCGCCCTGGCCTTTTTCGATCGCCTGCACCAGGCTGTGATGATGGCGCTGCGCCTGCTTCATCCATTCATGGCCGGCGTCGAATTCCGATTGCATCGGCAGCATCGCGCTGGCGGTGGCGAACGGCTGGCCGTTGAGGATGCCCATCAGGCGCTTGAGCATGACGTTCTCGCAACCCTCGATCAGCAGGGAATGCAGGCGGTCGTTGGCTTCCGCGTAGGCGGCGTAATCGTCGATCTCCATGGTCGGCTTGCCGACCGCGGCGTCGCCCGCCTCCAGGCAGGCATGCAACTCGCGCAACAGGGCACGCGAGGCGCCGTGCTCGGCGATCAGGCGCGCCGCCATGCCTTCGAGCACGCCGCGCACCCGGATCGCGTCGGCCACCTCGCGCGGGGTGAAACTGCGCATCTGGTAGCCGCCGTTCGGGCTGGTCTCGATCAGCCCCTCGTGCTCCAGGGTCGCCAGCGCCAGTCGCACCGGGGTGCGCGAGGCTTCGAGGCGCTCGGCCAGCGGGATCTCGGCAAGGCGCTCTCCTGGTGCGAATGCACCTTTCAGGATCATGTCGCGCAACTGCATGAGCACGCGCGATTGCTGGGATTCAAGAGGCTGCTGCATGGCGGCTCTGGAGTGGATGCAACATTATAAAAGCGCGGATCCGACCAGCTCGCGGGCTGGCCCGAATTGGCCCGAATGGCGATTGAATCTGGACTGGCACAGGCATTGCATACAACTGCATTCAATCGACTTGATAAAGCCCAGTATACGCCAGTTTTTTGAGCAACTTCGCATAAATTTTAAGCGGAATATAGCAATTTTCAAAAACATTGCATACAATGCGCCGCATTACTGACCGCTCAGGACCCGCATCATGATTAGCGCCGAACAAAACGACTTGATGACCCGCGTGGGCGCCGGCACCCCGGCCGGCGCCCTGCTGCGCCGCTATTGGCAACCCGTGGCGCTGATCGATGAACTGGCCGGGCCGCGCCCGGTCAAGCCGGTGCAGCTGATGGGCCAGCATTTCGTCCTGTTCCGCGACGACAAAGGCGTGCTCGGCCTGCTCGACCGCGATTGCCCGCACCGCGGCGCCGACCTCGCCTTCGGCCGCCTCGAGGACGGCGGCCTGCGCTGCCCCTTCCACGGCTGGCTGTTCGATGCCCGTGGCAACTGCCTGGAAACACCCGCCGAGCCGGCCGGCAGCAAGCTGTGCAGCCGCATCAAGCAGGCCGCCTATCCGGTGGCGGAGAAAAGCGGCGTGGTGTTCGCCTATGTCGGCGAGGGCGAGCCGCCGGCCTTTCCCGAGTTCGACTGTTTCGTCGCGCCGGACAGCCACACCTTCGCCTTCAAGGGCCTGTTCGAATGCAACTGGCTACAGGCGCTGGAGGTCGGCATCGACCCGGCCCATGCCTCCTACCTGCACCGCTTCTTCAAGGACGAGGACACCTCGGCGAGCTACGGCAAGCAGTTCCGCGGCGCCTCGGCCGACTCGGACACGCCGATCACCAAGGTCCTGCGCGAGTACGACCGCCCCGAGATCAGCGTGGAGACCACCGATTACGGCATGCGCCTGACCGCCCTGCGCAAGCTCTCGGAGGAGAGCACCCATGTGCGCGTCACCAACGTGGTGTTCCCGCAGGCCTTCGTGATCCCGATGAGCGCCGAGATGACCATTTCGCAGTGGCATGTGCCGGTGGACGACACCCATTGCTACTGGTACGCCATCTTCACCAGCTTCACCGGCCCGGTGAACAAGCAGCAGATGCGCGACCAGCGCCTCGAACTCTACGAACTGCCGGACTACACCTCGCGCAAGAACAAGCGCAACAACTACGGCTATAGCGTGAACGAGCAGAACACCGAGACCTACACCGGCATGGGCAACGACATCAACGTGCACGACCAGTGGGCGGTGGAGTCGCAGGGCCCGATCCAGAACCGCACGCGCGAGCACCTGGGCAGCACCGACAAGGGCATCATCGCCTATCGGCGCATGCTGGTGGGCGCGATCGAATCCACCCAGGCAGGCAAAAAGGCCCCGATGCTGATCGACGCCGAGCAGGCGCGCGCCCTCACCGGCCCGCCGTCCATCGACGGTATCGGCGCGGCCGGCACCGCCGAGAGCTATTGGCAAAGCGCGGACCGCGAACGCCGCCTGAGATCCGACTGGGCCGCCGCCCGGCTGGCCGCCTGAAAGCGCCGCCGATGAGCAAGTTCGTGGACCGTTACAACCTGTGGACCGGCGACCAGCGCCGCCAGGCCGATGCGCTGGCCAAGCGCCTGGCCAGCAGCGAGTTCGACGTGGTGCGCTTCGCCTGGCCCGACCAGCACGGCATCCTGCGCGGCAAGACCCTGGTGGCCGGCGAGGCGATCGGCGCGCTCGCCGAAGGCGTGAACCTCACCTCCACCCTGCTGGCGAAAGACACCTCGCACAAGACCGTGTTCCCGGTGTTCAGCGCCGGCGGCGGCTTCGGCATTCCCGGCCTGCAGGGCGGCGCCGATTTCACCATCGTCGCCGATCCGGCCACCTTCAAGAGCCTGCCCTGGGCGCCGCGTTCCGGCTGGGTGCTGTGCGATGCCTACATGGCCGACGGCGCGCCCTGCCCGTATGCGACGCGGCAGATATTGCAGCGGGCGGTCAGGGAGCTCGATGCGCTGGGCCTGGAATTGATCGCCGGCCTGGAAGTGGAATTTCACGTCTTCAAGCTCGACGATGCGCGCATGCACCCTTCGCAGTCGGGCCAGCCGGGCGAGCCGCCGCAGGTCTCCCTGCTCTCGCACGGCTACCAGTACCTGACCGAGATGCGCTACGACCGCGTCGACGCGGTAATGGAGCTGCTGCGCGCCAACCTGACTCAGCTCGGCCTGCCGCTGCGCTCGCTGGAGATCGAGTTCGGCCCCAGCCAGTTCGAGCTGACTTTCAGCCCGACCGCCGGTGTACTGCCGGCCGACACCATGGTCCTGCTGCGCAGCGCGATCAAGCAGATCTGCCAGCGCAACGGCTATCACGCCACCTTCATGTGCCGGCCGCGCATCCCCAATGTGATGTCGAGCGGCTGGCACCTGCACCAGTCGCTGCGCCGCAGGAGCGACGGCGTCAACGCCTTCATTCCCGAACAGCCGGGCGCGGACTTGAGCCCGACCGGGCTGCATTATCTGGGCGGCCTGAAGGAACACGCCTGCGGCGCGGCCGCCTTCGCCAGCCCGACCATCAACGGCTACCGCCGCTACCGCCCCTTCTCGCTGGCGCCGGACCGCGCCACCTGGGCGCGCGACAACCGCGGCGCCATGCTGCGCGTGCTCGGCGGGCACGGGCAGAGCGCGACGCGGATCGAAAACCGCGTCGGCGAGCCCACCGCCAATCCCTATCTGTATCTCGCCTCGCAGCTTTACTCCGGCCTGGACGGCCTGCGGCGGCAACTCGACCCGGGCCCCTCGGTGGACGCCCCCTACGAGACGCCGGCGGCGCAACTGCCGCTCTCCCTGCAGGAGGCCCTGCATTGCCTGCGCGAGGACGCCGTGCTGGTGGAGGCCATCGGCCGGGACGTGGTCGACTACTACTGCCATATCAAGGAGGCGGAAATCGCCCGCTTCAATCTCGAAGTCAGCGAGTGGGAACACCGCGAATACTTCGACGTGTTCTAGATTCCCTGATTCATGCCCACGATCCACTACATCCTCAAGGACGGCAGCACCAAGAGCGTCGAGGCCAAGGCCGGCACCAGCGTGATGGAAAACGCCATCCGCGGCAACGTGCGCGGCATCGACGCCGAATGCGGCGGCTGCTGCTCCTGCGCCACCTGCCACGTTTATGTCGCCGACGCCTTCATCGGCCTTCTTCCGCCGCCCGACGAAATGGAAGGCGATCTGCTCGAAGGCGTGGCCGCCGAGCGCCGCCCGGGCAGCCGCCTGAGCTGCCAGTTGCAGATCACCGCCGAACTGGACGGGCTGACCGTGCAGATACCGGAGACCCAGGTTTGAACGCCGCCCGCCCGGTGCTTGCCATCGTCGGCGCCTCTTACGCGGGAGCCCAGCTGGCCGCGAGTGCGCGCGACCTCGGCTTCGAGGGGCGCATCCTGATGATCGGCGAGGAGCCGCACCCGCCCTATCAGCGCCCGCCGCTGTCCAAGGGACTCCTGACCGGCAAGACCGGCGCGGAGCAGCTGAGCCTGAAAAGCGCCGAGTTCTACGCGCAGAACAGCATCGAGATGCAGCTCGGCACGCGTGCGCGGGCCATCGATGTGGCCGCGCGCCGGCTCACGCTCGCCAATGGCGAGGCGATCGATTACGACTGGCTGGCCCTGGCCACCGGCGCGCGCTGCCGCAAGGCCGGCCTGCCGGGCGAAGACCTGCAAGGCGTGTTTCACCTGCGCACCCTGGACGACGCGCTGCAACTGGCCGCCGCCACTGCGCAGGCCCGGCGCGCCTGCGTGATCGGCGGCGGATTCATCGGCCTGGAAGTCGCGTCCGCCCTGCGGTCACGGCAACTGGAAGTCACGGTGATCGAAGCCCAGCCGCGCCTGCTGGCGCGCAGCTTTCCTCCCGACATGTCGGTCTTCATCGAAGCGGCGCAGCGCCGGCGCGGCTGCGATTTTCGCCTCGGACGCGCGGTGCGCGCCCTGCACGGCGCGCAAGGACGGATCGCCGCCGTCGAACTGGACGACGGCGAGCGCATCGAGTGCGACCTGGTGGTGTTCGGCATCGGCGTGCTGCCCAATGCCGAACTGGCGCAGGCCGCGGGCCTCGCGGTGGACAACGGCGTGCTCACCGATGCGCATGGGCGCAGCTCGGTGCCCGGCATTCTGGCGATCGGCGACGTCGCCAACATGGCCCTGCATCCGGTGCCCGGCGGCCCGGCGCGCGCGCGCCTCGAATCGATCCAGGCCGCCAACGACGGCGCGCGCGCCGCGGCCGCCGTGATCGCCGGCGGCGAGCCGGCCGCGCCCACCGTACCCTGGTTCTGGAGCGACCAGGCCGACCTCAAGTTCCAGATGACCGGCCTGCCGATGGCCGGCGACCAGACGGTATTGCGCGGGGAGATGGAGTCCGAACGTTTTTCCCTGTTCTATCTGCGCGATGGCGCCCTGGTGGCTTCGCACTCCGTCAACAAGCCGGCCGAGCACATGCAAAGCCGCAAGCTGATCGCGGCGCGGGCGCGCCCGCGCCCCGAGCAGTTGCGCGACCCTTCGTTTGATTTGAAAGGCGCGCTTTCCGCAAGCTGATTTTGTTTCCGCAGGCCTTGTTGTTTTTCCTAATCGACCGCCCTGACAGGCTTATCTTCCTGGAGTTCAGCATGATGATCAAAAGACGCATCGCCCTGGCCGTCCTCGCGCTCGCCGGCATCGGCGCCCTGGGCAACGCGGCGGCCGCCGACGAGCCGCTGCGCATCGGCCTCATCGCCACCTATTCCGGCCCCTATGCCGACTACGGCCGCCAGTTCGACGCCGGCGTCGCGCTCTACCTGAAGGAGCACGGCGGCAAGATCGCCGGGCGCAGCGTCGAGATCATCAAGAAGGATACCGCCGGCCCGGCGCCCGACGTCGCCAAGCGCATCGCCCAGGAACTGGTGGTGCGCGACAAGGTGAGCGTGCTCACCGGCCTGGACTTCAGCCCGAATGCCTACGCGGTCGGCGCCATCGCCACCCAGGCGAAGATTCCCACCATCGTGATGAACGCGGCCTCCTCGGCGATCACCACCAGCTCGCCCTACGTGGCGCGCCTCTCCTTCACCGTGCAGCAGGTCAGCGACCCGATGGCCCGCTGGATGCTCAAGCAGGGCGTCAAGGAAGCCTACACGGTGGTGGCCGACTACGCCTCCGGCGTGGATGCCGAGACCGCGTTCAAGAAGGCGTTCACCGCGGGCGGCGGCAAGGTGGTGGGCGAAGTGCGCACGCCGATGAACAATCCCGATTTCTCCGCCTACGTGCAGCGCATCAAGGACGCCAAGCCGCAATCGGTGTTCTTCTTCTTCCCCTCCGGCGTGATGCCGCCCGCTTTTCTCAAGGTGTGGAAGGAGCGTGGCATGGATGAAGCCGGCATCAAGCTGTACGCCACCGGCGAAGCCACCGACGACAGCTACCTGGAAGCCACCGGCGACGTCGCGCTGAACCTGGTCACCAGCCACCACTACTCCTACGCGCACAACTCGGCGAAGAACCAGAAATTCATCAAGGACTTCGTCGCCGAGTACGGCACCAAGCTGCGCCCCAGCTACTTCGCCGTCACCGCCTATGATGCGATGGCTGCCATCGACATGGCCCTGGCCAAGACCAAGGGCGACGTTTCCGGCGACAAGGTGATGCAGGCGCTGGCCGGCCTGAAGTTCGAAAGCCCACGCGGCCCGATCGAGATCGACCCGGCCACCCGCGACATCGTGCAGACCGTCTACATCCGCAAGACCGAGAAGGTGAACGGCCAGCTGGTGAACGTGGAATTCGACAAGTTCGAGCACGTCAAGGACCCGGCCAAGGAAAGCAAGTAGTCTTGGCCATCGCGCCGCGGGCCGCGGGCACCTGCCGTGCCGCGCGGCCGGCGGCCATACTGGATTTCCCATGGGCATCGTGATCTTCGATGGAGTGGCCTACGGCATGCTCCTGTTCCTCATCGGCGTGGGCCTCTCCATCACCATGGGGCTGATGAACTTCGTCAACCTGGCGCACGGCTCGTTCGCCATGATCGGGGGCTATACCGCCGCGCTGGCGATGAACCGCCATGGCGTCGGCTTTTTTCCCGCGCTGATTCTCGCGTTCGTCTCGGCCGCCGTTATCGGCGCGGTGCTGGAGTTCCTGTTCTACCGGCGCCTGTACCGCGCGCACGCGCTGGACCAGGTGCTGCTTTCGATCGGCATCGTGTTCGTGTCGATCGCCGTGTTCACCTATTTCTTCGGCCCGGGCATGCAGCCCTTCACCCTGCCGCAGGCGCTGCAGGGGCAGATCAGCCTGCCCGGCCTGCAGGTCGGCCGCTACCGCCTGTTCCTGATCGTCTGCGGCGTGGCGGTACTGGCGGCCCTGCTGCTCGGCCTGGGCAAGACGCGCTACGGCGCGATGGTGCGCGCGGCGGTCGACAACCAGCGCGTCGCCGGCGGCACCGGCATTCACGTCAAGCGCCTGTTCTTTCTCACCTTCGCGCTGGGCTGCGGCCTGGCGGGCCTGGGCGGCGCGCTCAGCCTGGGCATGCTCGGCCTGGAGCCCTCGTTCCCGCTCAAGTACCTGGTGTACTTCCTGATCGTGGTGTGCGTCGGCGGCGCCGGCACCATCACCGGTCCCTTCGTCGCCGCGCTGCTGGTGGGCATCGTGGACGTGGCCGGCAAGTACTACCTGCCCGAGGCCGGCGCCTTTCTCATCTATGGATTCATGATCGTCATGCTGCTGCTGCGCCCCCACGGCATCATCGCGCGCAAGGGAGCGGCATGAAGACCTTCGCGCTTTCCACCGGCCAGCGGCGTGCCGCCGAGGCCGCCTTCTGGCTGCTGCTGGCTTCCAGCTATTTTTTGCTGCCCGACAAGCTCACCCTGATGAGCCAGGTGCTGATCTTCGGCCTGTTCGCCGTCTCGCTGGACATGGCACTGGGCTACGCGGGCATCCTCACCGTCGGCCATGCGGCGTTCTTCGGCGCCGGCGCGTATGCGGCGGGCCTGCTCGCCAAGCACGGCTGGCACGAGCCCTTCTCCGGCCTGCTGTTCGCGCTGCTCGTATGCGCGGCGCTCGGCTACACGCTGAGCTTCCTGGTGGTGCGCGGCACCGACCTGGCGCGCCTGATGATCACCATCGGCGTATGCGTGCTGCTCGCCGAGCTGGCCAACCGCCTGTCGTCGATCACCGGCGGCACCGACGGCCTGCAGGGCGTGGAGATCGCACCGGTATTGGGCCGCTTCGAGTTCGACCTGTTCGGCAAGACCGCCTTCTGCTACACCTTCGCCATGGTGCTGCTGGTGTTCCTCGCCGTGCGCCTGGCCCTGCGCTCGCCCTTCGGCCTGGCGCTGCGCGGCATCCACGCCAACCGCAAGCGCATGCTGGCGATCGGCTCGCCGGTCGAAAAGCGCCTGCGCCTGGCCTATGCGTACTCGGCCGCGGTGGCGGGCGTGGCCGGCGCGCTGCTGGCGCAGACCACGCAGTTCGTCGGCATCGAGTCGATCGGCTTCGTGCGCTCGGCGGAGATCCTGATCATCCTGGTGCTGGGCGGCGCGGGCATGCTCTACGGCGGGCTGGTCGGCGCGGTGATCTACATGCTGGTGCATGACTGGTTCTCCGACCTGAACCCGCAATACTGGATGTTCTGGCTGGGCATTTTCCTGATCGCCGCGGTGATGCTGGGCCGCGGCGGCATCATGGGCGCGCTGGCGCGCCTGTTTCCCGCCGAGAAGCCGCGATGAGCGCCGCCGCCCTTTCCGCCGCCGGCACGCCGGGCGGCACCCCCGCCCTGCGCACCGAGGGCCTGGCCATCAGCTTCGGCGGCTTCCAGGCGGTAAGCGGGATGAACCTGGAACTGGCCCCCGGCGCGCGCCAGGCCCTGATCGGCCCGAACGGCGCCGGCAAGACCACGCTCATCAACCTGCTGACCGGCGTGCTGCGGCCCAGCCAGGGCGCGATCTGGATGGGCGATGCCAACATCACCGGCTACTCCTGCGACCGGCGCGCGCGCCTGGGCCTGTCGCGCACCTTCCAGATCAACACCCTGTTTCCCAACCTCACGCCCCTGCACTCGGTCGCGCTGGCGATCTGCGAGCGCGACGGGCTGGCCGCCGCCTTCTGGCGCCCGCTCAAGTCCTGCACGGCGGTGTTCGACGAAGCCCACGCCCTGCTGGCGCGCCTGCGCCTCGACAGCCTGGCGCACGTGCCGGTGGGCGAGATGGCCTACGGCAAGCAGCGTTTGCTCGAAATCGCCCTGGCGCTCGCCGCCCGCCCGCGCATCCTGCTGCTCGACGAGCCGGCCGCCGGCGTGCCGGCGGGCGAAAGCGGCGAACTGTTCGACGTGATCGCCGAACTGCCGCGGGAGATCAGCGTCCTCTTCATCGAGCACGACATGAACCTGGTGTTCCGCTTCGCCCAGCGCATCTCGGTGCTGGTGGCCGGCCGCATCCTCACCGAAGGCACGCCCGCCGAAATCGGCGCCGATCCGCGCGTGCGCGAGGTCTACCTCGGCCATGGCCGCGCCGCGAGGGCCCATGCCTGAACTGCTCGCTTTCGACCAGCTGAGCGCCGGCTACGGCAACGCCGTGGTCCTGGACCGCCTCGACTTCAGCCTTGAGCAGGGCCGCAGCCTGGCCATCCTCGGCCGCAACGGCGTCGGCAAGACCACGCTCCTGGAAACCCTGATGGGCAACACGCGCGTGCTGGGCGGCGGCATCCGCTGGCGCGGCAGCGACATCACCCGCTGGCCCGCGCACCGCCGCGTGCGCGCCGGCCTGGGCTGGGTGCCGCAGGAGCGCGAGGTCTTCCCCTCGCTCACCGTCGAGGAAAACCTCAGCGTGATCGCCCGCCCCGGCCCCTGGCAATTGCGCCGCGTCTACGAACTGTTCCCGCGCCTGCTGGAACGGCGCCGCAACTACGGCAACCAGCTCTCCGGCGGCGAGCAGCAGATGCTGGCGATCGGCCGCGCCCTGATGACCAACCCGGCGCTGCTGCTGCTCGACGAGCCGATGGAAGGCCTGGCCCCCATCGTGGTCGAAGAGCTGGCCGCGGCGATCCGCAAGATGGCCGAGTCCGAAGGCCTGGCCTCGATCGTGGTCGAGCAGCACCCCATCCTGGCGCTGGAAATGACCCACCAGGCCATCGTCCTGGAACGCGGCACCGTGGTGTACCGCGGCCTGAGCGCGGACCTGGCGGCGGCCCCGGACCGGATCGAGCGCCTGCTCGGCGTTGCCATGGCGGGGGAAGCCGCATGAGCGCGCCGGAGGCGGCAACAGGCCCCCTGCGCAAGCCGGTACTGGTGGTGCAGCACACCGAGGTGGGCGCGCCCGGCGCGGTGCTGCCGATCCTCCAGTCGCTCGGCGCGCAGGTGCATCTGCTGCGCGTGGTCGATGGCGAGCCGGTGCCGGCCGATCCTTCCCCCTACGCCGGCCTGGTGTTGATGGGCGGCTACATGGGCGTGCACGATCCGATCCCGTGGATCGCGCAGGAACTCGAATTGATCCGCCGCGCCGACGCGCTCGGCATCCCGGTCGCCGGGCATTGCCTGGGCAGCCAGATGCTCGCCTACGCGCTGGGGGGCTCGGTGCGCAAACATACGCAGCAGGAAATCAGCTGGGGCGAGATCACCGCCGAGAGCGGCGCGGCAGCCGGCGAGTGGCTGGGCGAATACGCCGGCAGGACGCTGGAGACCTTCCAGTGGCACGGCGATACCTTCGAGCCGCCGCCCGGCGCGCAGCGCCTGGCCAGCGGCCGCTATTGCGCCAACCAGATGTTCAGCGTCGGCGGCAAGCACCTGCTGGTGCAGTCGCACCTGGAAATGGACCCCGCCCTGATCGAACTCTCCCTGGCGCGCAACGGCGCCCTGCTGGAACGCGAGGTCGCGCTCGGCAATCCCGCCGCCGCCAACCGTGCCGAGACCTTGCGCGAGATGCCGGCACGCACCGCGCGCATGCACGCGATCCTGCGCAGGCTCTACACGCGCTGGCTGGGCCTGGCCGTCTAGGCAACGCCTGGGCCGCGCCTGTCCCACCGACATGCCGCGCCGGCGCCGCGTCAAGGTTCGGTGGCTCCACCGCACAAGGTCCGAAGCTTCACCGCACCAGGGTCCGGCGGCCTCACCGCCTCGGGAGGCCGGAGTTGGGCCTGCTCAGTTCGAAGACAGGTTAAGCGAGCGGATGATCGGCGTCAGGCGCTGCTCGTCCGCCTTCATGTACACGCCGAAATCGCCCGGGTTGAGCAGGGTGATCTCCCCGCCCATCGAGCCGACCGCGGTCTGCGCCGCGGCCTTTTTCATCGTCACCTGCATCGCCCAATACAGCCGGTCGATCACCTCTTTCGGCGTGCCGGCCGGCGCGATCAGCCCGTTCCACGATTCCGACACATAGCCCGGCACGCCCGACTCGGCCACCGTCGGCACCTCGGGAAACACCGACGAGCGCTTCGCGCTGCCCATCGCCAGGGGCCGCAGCTTGCCCGCCTTCACATGGGCGATCTGCGGGGTGATGTTGACGA